>ERZ869936.62-NODE-62-length-172322-cov-7.759861_pt1 | contig 172322 bp, 136 predicted proteins | sample MGYA00520876_ERZ869936 | MGnify/ENA primary metagenome ERZ869936 (study PRJEB32218, sample SAMN09650985) | biofilter metagenome | isolation source: enrty point of leading RO module | place: Saudi Arabia: Thuwal, RO plant located on Red Sea | collected 2016-02-17 ...
AGCTGTCCAACGCGTCGGTGCGCTCGCGGACGATCGGCTCGAGGCCGGCCATCTGCGCGTTTCCGCCGGCGTTGTCCGCGATCGGGCCATACGCGTCGGTCGCCAGGGTGATCCCCAGCGTGCTGAGCATGCCGACCGCGGCGATGCCCACGCCGTACAGGCCGAGTGCGAAGTACTGGATGTCGTTGAATTGCCAATTGCACGCCAGGCCAAAGGCGAAGATTGTCGCGATGCAAACAAGGATCACCGGAACCCAGACGCTGTACATGCCTTCGGCAACCCCGCCGATGATGACCGTGGCCGGACCGGTGACGGCCTGATCGGCCAAGCGCTTGGTCGGATTGAATTCATCACTCGTTGAGTACTCGGTCCATTTTCCAATGAGCACCCCGGCAAGCAGCCCTGCGACGATGCTTCCGGCGATGCCGATGAAATCAGGCATGAGCCAATAGGTCAGCCCGAAGGCGACGACTGCGACCAAGACACTGGACGCGTTGATGCCGCGAGCCAGAGCCTTGAGAAGCGCCTTTTGGGATGCGTCTTCCTCGGTGCGGACCATGTAGATGCCGGCGATCGACAGGAAGATGCCGACGGCCGCTAGCGCCATGGGCAAGAACAAGGCGCTGAGTTGATAGTGGGCGATGACTTCTTCGGTGACCGGCGCGGTGTTTTCGGCCGCGGCGTAGATGTCTTTGATAATGGCACCACTGGAAAACGCCGAAACGCCCAGCGCGGCGGTGGCCAGGATGGAGCCGCAGTACGATTCGTACAAGTCGGCGCCCATGCCGGCCACGTCACCCACGTTGTCGCCGACGTTGTCCGCGATGGTCGCAGGGTTGCGTGCGTCGTCCTCGGGGATGCCCTGCTCGACCTTACCGACCAGGTCGGCGCCGACGTCGGCCGCCTTGGTGAAGATGCCGCCGCCGACGCGGGCAAACAGCGCCTGGCTGCTGGCGCCCATGCCGAAGCAGAGCATGGTCACGGTGATTTCTTCGAGCGACAACGGATCGTAGCCGAGCGCCGGGACGATCCAGTTGAGCACGGCGAACCAAACGGCGATGTCAAACAGGCCCAGACCGACCACGGTCAGGCCCATCACGGCGCCGGAGCGGAAGGCGACCTGGAGTCCCTGATTGAGCGACTTTTGCGCGCCGGCCGACGTGCGGCTGCTAGCCCAGGTCGCGGTCTTCATGCCAAACCAGCCGGCCAGGCCGGAAAAGAAACCGCCGGTAATGAAGGCGAACGGCACCCACTCGCTCTGAACGTTGAGCACGAAGGCGGCAACGGCCAACAGGCCGAAGATGATGAGGAAGAAGACGGTAACGATCTTGTATTGCTGGCGGAGGTAGGCGTTGGCGCCCTCGCGCACGTAGCCGGCAATCTCGACCATCGTGGGATTTCCCGGATCGGCGGCCATCATGGTTTTAAAGAACGCATAGGCCTGGACCAGCGCCACGATGGAGGCAGCCAGTACGACGGCCCAGATAAGATAGAAGTGAAAGCTTGAGCCGGCCTCGGAACTGGCGGCGGCGTCGGTCGCCTCGGTGACTTCTTGCGCGACGGCCGTCGCGGCGGTGAATATGAGAGCCAGCGCCGCAACCACGGCCGCGGGAGTTCGCGTGCGGAGCGCTTTGCTCGCCCTTCGGCAGAGTTCAAACATGCTACAACCTTCCCCTTATTGTTTTGCCAACGATTCCGAATGAATGCCGCCTGATTTCATCGGCCACGGGATTCGCAACCCCCGGCCGGCGTGGTTTCAGCCAAACTATATGCCACACGGCGGATTCCAACGGAACCCGAGTGTCGCGTTGCGCATGCCAGAGGGTTTGCCAGCGGTAAGATCGCCCCAATCGGAGCAGCCGGCGGCCCATAAGACGCTGTAAGGCAATCGAAATTGCCCACTAGTGGCAGTGCCACGAACGTTTTCCCTGTGGCGAAACGGCTGGGCTGGCACGCGTGCCGGCGGGGGTGCCTGCTCCCGAGTCTCCCCCGGCGATCGATCCGAATCAGTTCGAAGACGACCTAAGGTGCCGGCCTGACCGAGGTTCAAAGAGGGAAAGCTTACTGGGTTTGGCCCCGGGGGGCAAGGAGTCTTGGTGCGAAAGCCGCGACGATACGGGGTGCTGGGCGAAGCCCCCTTTCCCTTGGATTTGCCGCTCGGGCGACGCGGCGTCGCGCGCCCAGTGGCCAATCGTCGACGGCGTCGATCTCGATTCGCCTCCGCTTGACGGCGCTCCTAGAATCCCCTACGCAGGCGTTTTCTCAGCACTTTCGGAAGATCGGCATGACGTATCCTGGCGACGAAGATATCGGCAAAGACCCGAGGTCCGGAAGCCATCCACCACCGCGACCAGCACCGATTCAAGCGGAAATCGTGGACGAGAATGCGGGCAGACCGTTTCCGGTCGTGCCGCTGATCCTTTTCCTGGCAACGTGCTATACGACGTACAAGGTCGGGGGAATTGCGTACGCGGCCGCGCTGATGTTGATTCTGACGTGCCACGAGATGGGGCACTATTTGCAAGCCCGGCGGTATCACGTGCCGGCGAGTCTGCCCTACTTCATCCCCCTGCCCTTTCCACCGCTGGGAACGATGGGCGCGGTGATCGGAATGCGCGGCAATTCGTGGAACCGCAAGGAGCTGTTCGACATCGGCATCAGTGGTCCATTGGCGGGCCTGGTGCCGGCGCTGATCTGTTGTTTCGTCGGATTGCAGCAGTCGACCATCGTCGACATCCCGCCCGCTGGCCCGGAGGCCGGTAGGGCACTGGGAGAACCGTTGTTATTTCAGTTCTTGGAAATGGTCGTGTTCGGGACGATACCGGCGGGCAAGACCATTGCCCTGGGGCCATTGGGTTACGCCGGCTGGGTCGGGGTGTTCATTACCGCGCTGAACCTGATGCCGATTAGCCAGCTCGATGGCGGTCACGTGATCTATGCGCTGTTGCGACGCAAGGCGCACGTCGTGACCACGATGCTCTTGGCGCTGGCCATCCTCGCGGTCCTGTTGACCGGCTACTACCAGTGGTCGCTGATGCTGTTTCTGCTGATTCTAATCGGGCCGAACCATCCCCCGACGCACGATGACAACGTGCCGCTGGGTACCGGGCGCGTGATTCTCGGCTGGCTCACGCTGTGCTTCGTCTTCGTAGGATTTACACCGACGCCGTTCATCTGACGTCGGCGGCATGGCCATCTATCGCGCGGCCAGGTGGTCAGGCAGCGGCGCGCTTCCTCGCACGGCGCACGCAAGGCTCATTCCAGCTTCTCGAGTTCCAGCTCCGGAATGTCCTCGAGGTCAGCCTGGTGCGTTTCGAAGAAACGCAGCACGGCCTGGGCCTGCTGTTTGGTGGGCGCGGCGCGTTTCGCTGGGGGCATGGCCGTGGCAGCGCGCAGATCGCGCTTGCTGTTCACCTTCTTTGCGGTCGGCGCCGCCCTGCCGCTGGTAACCCGCTTGGCCTGGGGCGGCGCGAACTGCCGAAACGCCTTAGGGGCCGACGGCGGCTTGAATGACCGGCTGGCAGCCTGGCCGCCCGATGGAGCTTTGTATTGGTACGACTTGACCGTTAATCGGGCGGACGGCGCGCGCGGACCGGCACCGGACGGCGCGCTGGCGGCCGCTGAGGGTTGCGGCGGCGGCACCGCGGATTCCACGCCTTCGGAAACGACCGGCTGCGGCGGCGCGTCGGCAGCGAGCAATTCATCGGCGGCGGTGAGCGCCTCTGTCTCAACTTCGCCCGGCAGGGTCGCGGCCGCATCGCTGGCAGCCAACACAGCTCGGGAATCCCAGTGTGGACCGAACTTCGAGACGGCATAGTACATCGCCTTGGCCTTGGCTTCACCCACGCCAGCACAGCGACAGGCGTAGTAAAAGGCCTGGTGCACCTCCTCCGACGGCTCGGTCATCTGCTGGCAGCCGACGTCGTGGATGATCGACGCGTTGCGAAACTGGCCGGCAAACGGTCCGCCGATAAAACTCCAAAACACTTGCGGGATCGATGCGCCGTCAACGACCGAACCGGCCGGCGCCAGCCACACCTTGTCGTTCGGGTCGATGTAGCCGAAGTCTTCCTTCAATTCGACGTAGCGACCATCTTCGAGGAACCTCGCGTTGACTTCTCCGACGAATCGTCCGTACTTATTCTCCGACGAGAAAGGCGAGGGCATGACGACCAGTGCGACCGCCAACGTGACGCCCAACCCCAGTCCCAGGCCCGCGATGAATTTGACCATCGATCTTGCACTCCTCCATGCAGACAAGTGTGTCATCCTGACCGGATCGACCGCCACGCGAGCGATAGCAGCTTGCCACGTTCGATGGGCGGCCGGCGGAGTATACACGCAGGAGTCAATTCGCCGGGAGACGAATCGTGCTAGCGTGTGCGGGGCATCGCGATACAAGGTCGTGTGCTGGCCCAAGCCGGATGAACGCCCCATGTCGCCAAATTGGCGGTTGTCGCTCGCAGCCGCAAGCAACTTCGTCGGACCGCAAAGTTCGGCGGCGTGTGCACATTCCCCACGCATTGGCCGAGATTCTATGAAGCGATCGGCCGCTTCGACGCAATTCGGGCCCTGCGACCTGCATGCCTGCCGCGGCGGACAGCGAGCAGCGCCAGCGCCGAGCAGCCGGTGCCCGCGATGACCACTGTCGACGGTTCGGGGACGATCGTCAACGTGGAGCCGATAAAGTCGATCTGCGATTCCGGGATCGGTTCATTTAACAGATAGAGCAAAACGTCGTGGCCGGTTAGCGTATCGAATGTTGGCGTGAACGAAACCTCGCCCGGGGCGATCGCCGTGAGTGGCACGTTCCACAACGGTTGCGGGGCGTTGCCCGGCGGACTCAACGAACTCATCGCCGCGCCGGCGCCGCTGACGATGCCAGGCGTGGTCAAATCCCCGGTCCGAACGAGGTTGAAGAAGGGGCTAAACTCGAGGGACGCGCCCGGAGAAAACTCGGCCAAACCCGCATCGAACGACGCGTTGAGATACGCCGCGAACGTTCCGGAACCCAATTGCGGCGGAGGGTCGCGAATGTCTTGGACGATGGACTGCAGTAGAAACTCCTGGCCAACCGCAACCGAAACTAGCGGTGCACCGCCAAGATCCGTAGCCACCACAGTGATTCGCGCCAAGAATTCAGCCCGCGCGCTTTGTGCGACGGCAATTGCGCAGACTAGCGCAATGAATAGTCTCGCTTTCATTAGCGATACCTCTTGCAATGTTCCGAATGAACCGCGTGACCGGCGTCGACCGATCACACCGGCTACTCTAGAGTCGAGAATTCCCGACGGTCAAGCTTTTTGCGCGCAGAATTGCAACGGGGCAGAAAGAGGCATAGTACCGTAGAGGGGGATTATTTGGCCAGTAGTCCCCATGACTGGATTCAGCCAGCGTTGGTGGCAGCAGGCGCCGGTCTGCCGTTCGGCCAGCGAGAGCCAATCGGCCCGCATTCGCTGCGCGCAACGTGGCGGGTTGTTCACTCGAAATACGCCCACAGCGGCTCGAGTACCTGGTGCCGGGTTCAGGGTCTACGCGGCGGCCGTTTCGTCACTGGAAGACTCGTCGGAGTCGCCGTCGCGGACGTTTAAGATCTCGCCCGTTTCGCTCACGTCCTCGAAGCGGACGCTGACGCGCTTCGATACACCTGACTCCTGCATCGTGATCCCATAGAGCGTGTTGGCGCAGGTCATCGTCTTCTTGGAGTGTGTGACGACGATGAATTGGGTCCAGGCGAGAAACTCTTGCAGCACGCCGATAAAGCGTTCGATGTTGGCTTCGTCGAGCGCCGCGTCGACTTCATCGAGAACGCAGAACGGGCTGGGCCGGCTCCGGAAGATGGCCAGCAGCAGCGCCACGCAAGTCAGCGTCTTCTCTCCGCCGCTGAGCAACGAAATGCTGCGCGGTTCCTTGCCGGGCGGTCGGGCGACAATTTCGATGCCGCTATCCAGAATGTCGGCCCCTTCTTCAAGCACAATGTCAGCCTGGCCGCCGCCGAACAATTTGCGGAAGAGCGACTGAAAATGGCCCCGCACCACTTCGAGCGTGTCGGCAAACAAGCGTCGGCTGTCGGCGTTGATCTTGCCGATGATCGTTTCCAACGAGGCCTTGGCCGACGACAAGTCCTGGTGCTGTGCCGACAGGGTGGCGAACCGATCTTCGAGCTCCTCCAGTTCCGCCAGGGCATCGAGGTTGACGCCGCCGATACTGTTCAGCTTGCCCCGCAAATCGGCAATCTCGCGTTCGACCGCCGCCCGTTCTTGCAGCTCCTCGTCGGTCGGCTCGTGATCCGAGTGTGCCAGCTCGATGCCGTAGTCCTCGCGCAGCCGGTCGGCCAGCGTCGTACGCTCGTGCCGGACTTCTCCGGCAGCCAGTTCCTTGGTGTGCAGCTTGGATTCGAGCTTGCGAATCTTGTTGCGCAGTTGCTGCACTTGCTGGGCAAGTTCGTTGCGCTGTTGGCGCCACGCGTCGAGTTGCTCGTAGTGGCGACCGGCTTCGGCCGTGAAGCTCTCCTTGCGGATGTACAGGTGGGCGACTTCCGACTCGGCGCGCAGGATCTCGCGCTGCGAGTCGAGCAGCCGGGCGAGCGAAGTTTCCAAATGGGCCCGTGTGTCGGCCAGCGCCTTGCCGCGCTCTTGTTGGTCGCGCTCGAGTTGGCCCTGTTGGGCACGTAGATGGGCCAAGCGCTGATCACTCTTGGCAACGTCAATCTTCGTCGAGCCAGCCTCGCGGCTGTAGCGTTGGCGTGTTTGTTCCAGTTGGTTGACGCGCTGCGCCCCTTCGCTGATTCGCCCTTCGAGATCCGCCTGTGTGTGCTCAACTTGCGCGAGTTGCGTGCGCGCGTCACCCAGTTCTGCCGTGGCTCGATCGTGTTCGACGTCTGCCGCGGCGACTTCCGATTCAACCGATTGGTGCTGCCGGTCGAGCAGGGCCACGCGCTCTTCGGCGGCGCTGGTTTGCATGCGGTGCCCGGCGAGATCTTCGTTCAGCCGATCGTATTGTTCGGCCAGGGCCTCGCCTTGCGCTTCGCCCGCGGTAATTCGCGACTCCAAGTCGTCAGCCGCCCGCTGGCGTTTTTCGATTTCGTCGGCGGTCTCGGCAATCTGTCGGCGCAAGACGCGCAACTCGGCTCGCCGCGAGATCAGCCCGGTCGCTGTGTGGCGCGGCCCGAGATAGAGCGTTCCGTCGGCGGCCACGAGTTCCCCGTCGCGGGTCACGAAGCTCAACCCCTTGCCACGGCCTTCGGACAACGTCAACGCATGGCGGAGCGTTTCGACGATCCACGTGCGCCCCAACAGCCGCCGGGCCAAGACAGCAAAATCCGGCGTCGTCTCGACAAACTCGTCGGCGCGGCCCAACACCCCGTCCTGATTGCGCAGATCAATGCCATCCAAGTGGGTCTTGGGCGGCGGAGCGTCCAGGCGCACCAGCCCGACTCGGCCGGCCAACGAACCCGTTTGATGCAGGTGTTCTACTAGTTCCTGTCCACCGGCTACGACCAGGCAACCGGCCATGTCACCCAACGCGATCTCCACCAGCGGGGCGGTTTCGAAATTGACGTGAATCAAGTCGGCCACCAGGCCGCGAATCTGACGATAGACGCCGTCGCTGGCACCTTGACCTTCGGCCAACAGCTGCTTGACGCCGGCCGAAAGTCCTTCGAGCCGTTTTTCGAGCTCTTCCAGTACCGTGGCCCGTTCGGTGGCGCCGGTATGACGCTGACGCAATTGGCCGAGTTGGGCCTGGATTTCCGTGGCGGCTTTGCGGTCTTCGGTCAGTTGCCGCCGTACGGCCTGCAACTCGCGCTGCCGCTGTTGGCAGGCCGGTTCGAGTTGGTCCAACGTCTTGCGCAACTGCTCGACCTCGACGGTCAGCGCTTCGCGCTGTGCCGACAATTCAGTCAGTTGCTTGTTGCCACGCTCGAGCACGTTGCTGGTCGAAGCGACTTTCGATTCGAGCCCGCTGATTTGCTTGCCAAGCTTCGAGGCCGCATGCAGTTGCTCCAGGTGCGCCGCCCGCTGCTGCTCGACGTCGGTTCGCAACTCGTCTAATTGCGTGGTGAGCTTCGTTAGCCCCCGCTCTTCCTCGGCCAGACGATGAGCCACTTCCTGATGTTCAGCCTCGGCCGTGACGAGGTTGTCGGCAATTTCGCGCAGTTGGGCGTCTAGATCACCAGCCCGCACGCTCATCGACACCAACTGTCGACGATACCTGCCGACCTCGTCTTCCAGATCGCGGCAGCGGCGGTGCTCGTGCTCAATCGACGATTCCCGGGCGGCAATCCGCTCGCGATTCTGCGCGATGCGTTCGTCGCTGGCCCGCATCGTGATTTCGGACTCGGCAATCTGCGCTTCGAGCGCCAGGCCCTGCGCTTCGAGCGCTTCGGCCTGCGACTGGCAGGCGCCGTTCTCTTCGCGCAATGCGCCCAACTCGGATTCGATCGCCTCGAGTTGCTCGCTCAATGAGCGCCAGTCGGCCATGCCGATTTGCGTGCGCAACGACTGAAGTCGATCGGAGTACTCTTTGTAGCGCCGCGCCTTACCAGCTTGCAATCGTACTGCCCGGACACGGTTCTCGACTTCGTCGACGATGTCGGACAGCCGCAGCAGGTTTTGCTCGACCCGCTCCAGTCGGCGGATGGCGTCTAGCTTCTTGGCCTTGAAGCGGCTGATGCCGGCGGCCTCTTCGAAAATCACGCGACGATCGCGGGGCGACGACTGGAGCAAGATATCGACTTTGCCCTGCTCGATGACGCTGTAAGCCTCGGTGGCGATGCCGGTGCCGGCGAACAGATCGCGAATGTCGCGGAGCCGGCAGGGCTGCCGGTTGATCAGGTACTCACCCTCGCCGCTTCGGTAGACCCGCCGCGTGATGTGCACCTCAGGCGTGTCGATGGCCAACCGCCGGTCCTCGTTGTCGAGCGTGAGCGTGGTTTCGGCCGAATTCAGCGCGCGGCGGGCTCCCGAGCCGTTGAAGATTACGTCGGCCATTTCCTTGCCGCGGAGCGTTTTGACGCTCTGCTCGCCAAGAACCCACTTGATGGCATCGACCACGTTGCTTTTGCCCGAGCCGTTGGGCCCGACAACGACCGTGATTCCCGATGGGAATTCGAGCCGCGTTTTGTCGGCAAAGCTCTTGAAGCCAACGAGTTCCAGCGCCTTGAGCATGGGCAAGCGGGGTCGTGTGAAGGTCGGGGTTTTTCGGCCGTCCAGCAGGGGACCGGAGCGGGTACGGAGGCGGACGTTTCATTCTATCAAGGACAGATTGCCGCGGCTTGGCCACTTTCAGTCGCTTGGCGGGGCCGAAAACGCATCACGTGTCTGCAAGACGCCCCAAACGGCCGCCACGCCGTCGCTCGGCCATCCCAGCGTCCGTGCGTCACCCAGGAGCAAGCGGCGGCGAAAGCCGGGCTACTTAGGATCGCCAGTGACTAGCGCAAAGGAAAATCCGGCTTTTCTGGTGACAGAAATGCGAAAAGAGCGTGCGACCGCAACACTGACGGCGGCGGATCCCGGACGCCTACGCCAGTCCGGTGCGCCGCTAACGATTTCGCTTGCGGCGTTTGGAGAAGAACAGATCTGGCAGAGGGCTGGCAACTTCGATCGTGCCCGCGTCGCGTTGCTCGTCCGCGGCGAGCGGTCCCGGCTCACGGCGACGATACTCGCGACCCGCCTCGGGTAGCGCGTCGACCTCGAAACGGCTCGACAGGGCGTCGGTCGACTTGGCCTGTTGCAGGGCCTGCACCACGTCGGGATACGTGCCGCCAAGCTCCACGATCGCGCGGATTACCTCGTCGACCTGCGTCGACACGACCCGCTTTTGGTCCGGCTGTCCGACGGCGAATTTGCTGAGCGTCACCCGGTCGCGGGCGCCTTTGACAAGGATCGACTTGCCCGCCTCGATGACGAAGGGAGGCTTGAAGTGCTGCTCATGGGAGAAGACAACGATCTCCGGACGGGCGCTGCGGGTGACGTGGATCATCGGTGGTCCGGCCGTGTTGAGCACGTGATAGCTGAACTGGCCGCCCAAGTTCTCGCCGCGAATCAGCGGATCGTTCGGATTCATGGCCCAGAGTGCCCGGAATGCGCCATAGCGCGTTTCCGAACTGGGTACGTCGAGCAGCGTGATCAGCGCCTCGTGCGCGGCCATGTTGTCGATGGCCGAAAGGGCCGCCAGCGCGTGGGCCCGAAACGCCGGTTCCTCGCGGGCTGCGCGAGCCAGCGGTTCGGCGGCGTCGGTCTCGTCGAGATAGGCCAGTGCCTCGGCGGCATAGAAGCGAACTTCGGGGTCGGTGGACTGAATGCCTTTGGCCAGCGTCGAAACCGCTTCACTGCCGATCGCTTCCAGACGCAGCGCGGCGGTCAGTGCCGTGATCGGATCGAGCAATTGACGTTCCAACAGGCTCAGCCGTTGGATTTGCTCGTCAGTCGATTCCTTGACCGGAACCGATCGGACCACGCGAATATAGCGAGCCAAGTTCTCACGATAGCGCGGATGAATCTTTAGGTCGATGCGTTCGTCGCTGCGCGCGTTGGCCACTCCGCGCTTGATGCCGCGCGTGAACGTATGGAATCGGCGGTTGACGGCCTGTTCGATCAGCGCGGCCGTGCGAACCGATTTTTCCTCGGGGATGATAAACAGTCCCAGGTCGCGCGACTTGAGCGCTGTGCCACCGCCCAACACGTTGGCCCGCACCAGCAACCCCCGATCCGTTTCGCCCTCCGCGGCTGGATCGACCAGCAAAGCGCCTTCGCCCAGTGCCCAGCGATGACCCTCGCGAATCGCGCCATCCAGCACGGTGAGTTCGGAAAGCCGTGTCTCCATGAGCCAACCGCCGCGGAGACTTGCCACTTCGCTACGCGACGGGACTTGCACTTCAAGATCGAACCGGTCGCCTTTTTGCACACCCGGCGGTAAGAAACCACGCACCAGCACCAAGGCGGTCGAGGGCGACGCCAGCAAGTAGTTCGGGTTCTGCACGCCGATCGTTTGCAACTCGTGCAAGAGCGCCGCGCGCTGCGGCGATGGAGCCGGATCTTCGCCCGTGCCGTCCAAGCCAGTGACTAGCGCCACCGACTCGACCTTCACATATTGATGGCCGAACGGCCGCGCGACGTCTCCGATCAATTTAGTGCCCGACTCGAGCAGACCGGCGAAATCTTCAGGGCTCTGGGTGCGCAACGCGGGCGCGGCACATCCGGCCGACACCAGCAAACCGCACATTAGCCACGCGCGGCAAAGCTTCATGCCTTGCTCCGTAGACTCCACGATCGGCAATTCGCGGAACCGTGCTTCCGTGCACGTCTCTATATTTTCCGCAATTCGCCGTGAGAGAAACGAACCTCTCAGATAGGCCGCGTCAACGTGATTGTCGAAGATTCTGGCTCGCGTGGACCAACGCACTGGCGGCGCAATGGCCCACACGGTCGCCGGATTTTCGTGCGATCGCGCTTGACGCGGGCGGAAAGATAGTCCGACCCCCATGGTCGGTCAAGATCGCTTTGCGCCCGTTTTCGCGAGTTTTCAGAATGCAGATTCGGCGGTGGGCACGCACACTGTCGGGCGGATCAGGGGGGATCGTAGCCACTGCCACCAAACGGATGACAGCGTGCGATCCGCCACAGCCCGCGAAACGTGCCCCGTACGAAGCCATACTTCGTTACCGCTTGGATCATGTAGTTGCTGCACGTCGGCTCGAATCGGCAGACTGGGCCCAGCCAGGGGCTGATCAGTCGCTGATAGCCGCGCACCGCCGCGATCAACGCGCCAGCAGGCAGGTGGTACATGGCCGAAGCAAGTTGTCGAATTGCTGTCATCGCCAGCACTGCGGTGGATTGGACGGCGCGGGGCATTCTCGTGGCGCTTGCGGAATGAACGCCGGATGTCAGTCTGTGAAACATCGGGCATTATACGCTGGCTGCGCCGGCCAGTGACGGGCAGCCAGCAAACGGATGCCGGGCCGCGCGGATCGGCGACCGGGATCGCGCTCGGCGGAATTAAGCGAACCGAGTTCGCGGCCGATCCGTTGACCTTGACACTTGCCGCCAAGAACCCTCTTATTCGAGGCCTTTTTGCGCAATCTCTCCGCGCGAGGTCGCGCGAAGACTTGTTGGCCACCCGGACGTATCGGAGGGTTGCATGCCCGTGGCTCGAAAATCGACGTCGTCGAGGATCTTGGATTTGCCGCTGTTTGTCGCCGCGGCGATCACGGTCCTGTACTACCTGTTCATCACGCAGGAGTCGATGAAGGAGACATTGCTTGCGCACTACACGACCGAACACGTGGTCGAGTACGCGATTGTCGCCTTCTTCATCTGGGGATTGACCGACGTGGTATTTCGCGCGGCAGGGTTCCCATCGGAAATGCTGGCACTCAAGCAGACCTGGATCCCGGCCCGGGGTGCGCGCGAACCGGTGTCGAATGCGAGTCTGTTGTTGCAGCAGGTCCAAAAAAAGCCGCGCTGGCTGACCGAGTCGCGGATCGGATTGCGAATGGCGGCCGCACTCACCTATCTGCAGGAGCAGGGTTCCGCTGCAGAGCTCAAGGACCATCTGCGCTACCTGGCCGAACTCGACGAAGAGAAGGCCCATCACAACTACGCCCTGGTGCGCTTCATTTGCTGGGTCACGCCGATGCTGGGGTTCTTGGGCACCGTGGTCCATTTTGGAACGGCGCTCGGCGGACAAGAGGCCGGTGAGATCGGCGAGAAGCTGCCCACGGTCGTTGCCGAAATGGGAACGGCATTCAACACGACCACCGTGGCGCTGGTGGCTGCCACGACGATGATGTTCTGCCTGTTTCTCGCCGAGCGAGTGGAGCGCAACATCGTTCACACGATCGATCGCCGCGTCGAGCGCGAGCTGTTGCATCGCTTCGAGATCGGCGACGCCAACATGACCCCCTTCCTGGCCGCACTTGAGGCGTCGAGTCGGGCGCAACAACAGGCCGTCAGCGCGACCCTGGAACGCCAAATACAGATCTGGACCAAGGCCTTTGATGCCCTGGCCCAACAGAGCGAGCAACGCAACGCGGCCCAGGCGGCACTTTGGGAGAAGGCGCTATTCGACGCGCAGCAACGATTCGACGAGGGCGAATCGCAGCGCGAGGGGCGGCTCAACCGGGTGTTACACTCGATGGAGTCGGAGCGCGAGTTGCACCGCAACGAAGTTCGTACCTCGGTCGAACAGGTGGCCGCACTCCAGACCGATTTCGCGCGCCTGGTCGAGCAGCTTGGTTCGGTCACCAAAGACAAGGGCGAGATCATGCACTTGCAGTCCACCCTGGCCGAGAACCTGCGCCTGTTGCGGGAAACGTCGCAGATCGACGAGGCACTGCACGGTTTGAGCGCGGCGATCCACTTATTGACGGCGCGCGGCCACGCCGGCGGTGTCAGTGACCAACGGGCCGCCTAGAACCTCCGGCAACCGTGCTGCACGACGGTCAGAGTCTACGCCCACCGCGCCTCAAAGTTTTCGCGCAGCTCGCTTCGCCAGCCGCACCAGCGAATCGGTCACGGCTTCCAAACGCGCCTCGGCGTCCGGGCGGGGAATCACGACCAGGTCGACGTCGTCGGGCAACAGCTCGCGCGAGTGCCGGAACGCCTCGCGGATGATCCGCTTCCACCGGTTGCGCACGACCGCACCTCCTACCTTGCGCGAGACCGAAAGCCCGAGCCTTGCATGGCCGAGTTCGTTGCGCAGTGCGAAGACCAATAGAACATCATCACCCGCGGACGCGCGGCGGGCATAGACTCGCGCAAAGTCGGCTCCGTTGCGCAAATGATCCTGCGGTCGAAAACGCCGCGACGTCATGAGCGAGATCATTCGGGTTCGTGTTTCCCAGAGTTCGTCGCCTCGGGCGGCACCAGCGGCTTGCGATACCACTCGGCTTCGTCGACCGTGGTTCGTACGTGTCGCTGCCGCGCGATGCGGCGCAACCGGCGACCGGCGGCCAAGATCAACACCATCATCAGTCCGCCCACCAGTACCAGTCCCAGCAGCGCCATGATCACGCGCGCCCGTTGTTCGGGGTCCAACCGGAGCAACAGCGGCTGCGTCTTATCCGACGCGTCGGCCAGCAGCAAGGTCGCCCGCGCCGGAATCTGGTCGGCCACGGAAACAATCGGCGCTACCATCGCAGGTCTTTCCGCGGTTGCTGGGGGTGACCGCTATTGGCGTGCTCGTCCAGCTTCTTGACCAGTTCGCGACTTTCGTCGTCGAGCGTCTCAGGCAGCACGATCTGAACGATTGCGTAGAGGTCGCCTTGCTGGCCATTGCTGCCCGCGACACCGTGCCCTTTGATCCGAAGCCGCTTGCCGCTGGAAGTGCCCGGTGGAATCGTCAGCGTGATGGTGCCTTTCGGCGAGGGAACGTCGACCTTGGCGCCCAGCGCCGCCTCACCCACGGTGAGCGGCAAGCGCACTTCCAAGTTGTTGCCGTTGCGATTGAACCAGGGATGCGGCGCGACGTGTACGGTGATGAGCAAGTCACCGGGCGTAGCGGCCGACCCGTCTTGGCCTTTGCCACGGAGGCGGATCTTTTTTCCTTCGGTGATGCCGGCGGGGATCTTGACGGCGAGCGTTTCGACGCGTCCGTCGGGCTGCTGCAGCGAGATCTGAGTTTCGCCGCCGAGCACGGCCGTGGCGAAGGGAATTTCAAGTTCGGCCGAAACGTCGGCCCCGCGCGCCGGTTGCGCGCGTCCCGTTCGTCCTCCGCGCCCCCCGCCGGCACGACGAAACTGGCTGAACATGTCGCCGAAGATGCCGCTCGGGTCGACGCCGCCCCGTTCGCCAAACAGCTCGGAGAAATCGATGTCCTCGCCGCCGCCGGCATTGCTCCACCGATACTGCCCGCCGCGCGGACCCCCACCCGGTCGCGCGCCGGCTTCCGCGCCCATCGATTCGAACGCGCTGCCGTACCGATCGTAGAGCTCGCGCTTGCTGCTGTCATTGAGCACGTCGAAGGCGCGCTGCACTTCCTGGAATCTCTGCTTGGCAGTCTTGTCGTCCGGGTTCAAATCAGGATGGTACTTGCGCGCAAGCTTGCGATAGGCCTTTTGGATGTCGGCCGACGACGCGTCGCGACTGACTTCGAGCGTTTTGTAGTAGTCTTCTGCCATGCCTGGAATTGCGCGCCAGCGGCGTCGGCAACACGAGGGCGAAATGCCTGTTGGCCACGGTACAACCGCGGACCGAATGCCATTTTACGGCGACTGCCCCAAGACCATCAAGCCAAACGGTGGCGCTCATCCGCTCAGCACAGGATCGGCAGTTGCGGACGCGTTGGGAAAACGGTGAATGAGCCGCCCGCCGCGCGGGCAGGCCGTTGCAGTCGTTGGCTCACTGCACGAGAATTCTGAGCGCCAACGGGTTTGTCCGGCGGCGTGGCAGTCCTACGAATCGTCGTCGGGAGCGTGCTGCATAGCCTTTCACTTTTGACTATTCTGACAATGGTGAATCGGCAAGGCGAGATTGGCATCTGGCCTGCGAACCGCACTCTAATTCCCTTAGCCGAGAGCGGCCACGAGATGGGGAAGCACGCAGAAAGGTTGACGCGTCAACGGTCCCAGGCCGCTATGGCCGCGAATTGCAGAAGCGCCCGTCGCCGATGCACATGCGGATGGCTGGTGCTCGCGCTGTGTTGCGCCGGCACGGGATCTGCCGGCGAAGTGAGCCTCCTGCAACAGGCGAAGCAGGCCTGCCCGGACGTGGTTAAAAACGCGCGGGCGGCCGCCGAAGCGGCACTTCTCGACGGGCCCTTCACGGTGATGGACAAGATCGAGCTTCCACCCAGCGGCGACCGGCACGACTTCGCCACGCTGTCGCCCTACTACTGGCCCAATCCCGATCGTGGTGACGGATTGCCATACGTGTTTCGCGACGGACAGTTGAACCCGGAGGCCAGTTCCGACAAGTATGACCGCGTGCGTTACTTCGCGATGGGCGACGCGGTGAAGGCCTGCGCTGTTGGATATCGCTTGTTCGGCGAACGTCGGTATGCGGACCACGCAGCACGGTTGTTGCGCACGTGGTTTCTCGATCCTGCTACGCGGATGAATCCGCACTTGAAACATGCCCAACAGGTGCCCGGCAAGTCCGAAGGAAGCCAGACGGGAATTATTCGCGGGATGCTGATCGTCGAACTGGTCGATGCGGCGCGGGATTTGGAGGGTTCGAAGAGTTGGACCGCGGACGATCAATCTCGATGGCGGGCGTGGCTGAGCGACTATTTGGATTGGCTGCGGGACAGCGATCTGGGGCGGCGCGAAGCGCGCGCATTCAACAACCACAGCACCTGGTACGACGTACAACTGGCCACATTGGCGATCGCCTGCGGCCGTCGCGAAATCGCGATCGACGTCGTACGCCAAGTAGGGCCCCGACGGATCGCGCCACAGATTCGGCCGGACGGGCGGCAGCCGATGGAGCTCATGCGTACCAAGTCCTGGGACTACAGCGTGATGAACCTCGAAGGCCTGTTCGCTCTGGCGGAGCAGGGCCAGTTGGTTGACGTAGACCTGTGGCGATGGGAGGACGACGAAGGGCGCAGCTTGAGGCGGGCGCTGGACTATCTGATTCCATTCGCAACCGGCGACGCGGCTTGGCCGGGCAAGCAGATTCGCGAGTTCGAACCGGGCAAACTCTATCCGTTGCTGCTCCGCGCACACGAAGCCTACGAGGCCCCCAAGTATGCCGAGGCCATAACCCGGTTGAGCGATTTCGACCCGTCAAAGTCGCCGGAGACTTTGAGTTGGATGTTGCGCGGCGCGCGTCGGTCGGATGATAGCGCGGAGTAAGTAGTAGCCCGAGCTGTCGCGCTGCCCTTTCAGTCGTTACGCGTGACGACCAGTTCGGCGAGCGTGGCCAGGACGTCGCGCGCCGGCGAGCCCGGCAAGATGTCCAACTCTTCGCGTGCCGCGGCGGCGAATTGTTCGGCCTTGTCCCGGCTGTACGAGAGCGCATCGCTGGCTTCGAGCAACACAGCAAGCTGATTACGGGACGTTCGCTCGTGCGAGGTGGCCAGCGTCACCAGGTCGCGCCGGCCGGAGGGCGATTGTTCGGCCAGCAGGCGGATCAGGGGTAGAGTCGGCTTTTGTTTTTCGAGATCGGTGCCCAGGCTCTTGCCGGTGGCACTTTCCTCGCCGACCAAATCGAGCAGATCATCGGCGATTTGAAACGCGATCCCCAGGTTGCGGCCATATCGCGAGAGGGCCAACTCCACCTCGGGCGTGGCGTTTGCGTAGTGTGCGCCCAACTGACAACTGCATGCACACAGTTCGGCCGTCTTGGCGTCGATGATGCCCAGGTACTGATCTTCGGTCAGCCCAAAGTCTCCACGACTGGCAATCTGTCGCAGCTCGCCGGCACAGACGGTGTTCGTCGCGTGGCCGATAGTTTGGCAGGCGAACGTGGTCTCGAGCGAGCTGGCAAGCGCGAATGCATGGGTGAACAAAAAGTCGCCGACCAGCACGCTGGTCTCGTTGTCGTTTCGGGCGTTGAGCGTTTCACGGTGGCGGCGCAGGCTCGCCTCGTCGAGCACGTCGTCGTGAACCAGAGTGGCCGTGTGAATCATCTCGACCACCGCGGCCAACACGACGTGATTCCGCGTAACGCGTCCAGAAGCCTTGGCCGTCAGCAACAACAGCGCCGGGCGGAGTCGCTTGCCGCCCAATCGAAACGCGTGCTTCACGAGCCGATCAACGAACGGATCGTTGCTGGACAACTCGCTTCGCAAAAGATCCTCGGCGGCGGCCAATTCGTCGGCCACCGGCGCGAACAGGCGCTGCCATCGGTTTGAAAGCGAGTTCGGCTGCTCGATCGCTTGCTCCATGCGTAATATTCCTTTCAATGGCGAGCCCATGATGGCGCAATCGCCGGCCTTTCGCCAGTCGGCTACTGCCCTCGGACGAAGTGTCCGCTGCGCCCGCCGCTTTTCTCCTCCAGTTGGACGTGTGAGATGACCATGTCGCGGTCGACCGCCTTGCACATGTCGTAGACCGTCAATGCCGCAACGGTGACCGCGGTCAGGGCCTCCATCTCGACGCCCGTTGGTGCGGTCACATGGGCAGTCGCTTCGATCCGCAGGGTCGTCTCGTCCGGAAACGTGAACTGGATCTCCACGGCGTCCAGCGGCAATGTGTGACACAGGGGGATCAGTTCGGCGGTGCGTTTGGCAGCCATAATCCCTGCCAGCCGGGCCACTTCGAGCACATCGCCCTTGGCCAGCTTGCGATCTCGCACCAGCGCGAGCGTGGCGGCTTTCATGCCAAGCTGGCCGCTGGCGCGTGCGACGCGCTGCGTGACCTCCTTGCCGCCAACGTCGACCATGCGACTGGCGCCCTGTTCGTCGAAGTGGCTCAACTCGGTCATGATGGCGTCGGCCCGCGTCAGACTTGTTGGCATCGTCGGCTGATCCCCTCCAACGGAATAACCGCAGGGACCTGCCGTCGTTAACCGAAAACCACCCGGCGCGAGGACGGGCGGCAGAGGGCAAACCCTCATTCTAGGGTCCCATCCCATGCCGTCGAGAGGCGCCTGCCAGAACTTGGCTTGGCGCGACAGTCGGCATCGTCGGCCGCGGGGCCGTGTAGGCAAGGCGCGCAAAAAAAACCGTCGCGGGGGTCAACCGCGACGGTTTTTGATCACGACGTTAAGACGCGTTCCACCAATCACCAGCGAGCCAAAGGGATACTGGCTTAAACCAGTTCCTTGCGGCTGCCAATCAGCGTCCGCAGGCGCTCAGCCAGCAGGGCGGCATCGAACGGCTTCTTGAACGTTTCGTTGATGCTCGAACGATCGAAGCTGGTCGAGCTGCCATCATCGGGCAGCAAGGCGATCAAGATCGTTTCGGCGTACTCGGGGTTGCGGCGGAGGTTCTGGCAAATTTGCAGAGCCTCGATGCGACCGATCGAGAAGTCAACGATGATGCAGTCGGGGTGGAAGCTCTCGGCTTGGATGCCGGCTTCGAATCCGCTGGCGGCGACGGCCACTTTGAACGAGCGGTCCACAGGCAGCTTCTGCTTGAGGTTCTCGATCAGGACCTGGTCTTGGCCGACCAACAGAACTTTGGCCATCGCTTCGTCTTCCAAATCGCCCAGCGGCATGCCGTGCTCTTTGAGGAAGCGAATCAAATATTCACGAGGAATCCGACGGTCTTGGGAACCGGGAATGCGGTAACCCTTCAGGCGGCCGGAATCAAACCATTTACTTACCGTACGTGGGGCAACTTTACAGATCTTTGCGACCTGACCCGTTGTGAAGACCTTCATCGCAGGCTCTCCAATTGACTCGCGCTGGTGTGGGAACTCTTCTCCGCGAAGGGGTGCTTCGCAGAGCTTGCTTGCCCCGTGCTCATGGTTTGCTTCGGCCTTTGGTCCGATCCGTCGGGTCGGTTGTGGGGTCAACCGGCCTTGTCATGAACATCTGGGTCGGGGCTTAACGTCGTTAATTGCCTCGCCGTGGCGTGGTTCAGGTCCTTCTGATCCCGAGCCTAGGTAAAGACATCGGCAGACTGTCGCGCCCATGTATCGTGGAAAATCGACAAACGACAGAGTTTGCCTACCGTCTCAGCGACGGCAGATGTTTCCACGACCGGCACAGGTGCTGTGGTCTGACTCAGTTACTTAGTGGAAGGGAGGATCCGGGGACCGGCACCCGAGCGCATGGCGCCGAGTTCCGGTTTCGGAAGGCTGAAAGGCTTTCCGGGCAGGTTCCCCCCTGCGGCTCACTCCGCCAGCCATCAATGCGCTGACGGAACAAACCTTCCGAAAGTAAGTTTCGATTCGCGGAGGGGGGAGACTTTAGAAACTTTCTCCAGTCGTAACGAGCACTCCGGTGGTGGCGCAGGTGACGGAGCTAGTGATCCGTGCGCATCGGTAAGCCGGATCCGGTCCAAACCGTTCTACACGCTGGTTTTAGCGCCGACGGTCAGGCCGGCTCTGCCGGTTGTCAGCGCAGCCGGGGAATGGAGAAATGGCGGGCAAAACATGCTCGCCTGCGGCGCACGAAGAGTCGTCGTTCGATGCCGGTTCGCGCGATTGTGACAGTCATGCCAGCATCGAACCGGCGCGGCTGGCGACTTGGGCCAACGACGATGCCTTACGATCGTTGCTCGACCGTGTTGGAGAGCGTGCCGATTCCCGCGATCGAAATGTCGATCCGGTCGCCCGGCCGCAGCGTGAAGTCGTCGCCGGGCACCACGCCGGTGCCTGTCAGAAGGATCACGCCGTCGGGAAACGAATTATCGCGCGCCAGCCAACCAGCCAAGTCGTCGAACGAGCGGGCCATCTGGTCGATCGACGTGCTGCCGCGAAACGCAGTTTGATCGTTGCGTTGGATCACCAGCTCGATTTCGATGTCGGCCGGCGAAGGCATTGCCGGCGCCAGCGTGATCCACGGACCCAGCGCGCAACTGCCATCGTAGACTTTCGCCTGCGGCAGATAGAGCGGATTCTCGCCCTCGATGTCGCGCGAGCTCATGTCGTTGCCGACCGTGAATCCGACCAACTCCATCCGCGAGTTGAGTACCAACGCCAACTCGGGCTCGGGCACGTTCCAGCGCGCGTCTTGCCGAATCCGAACCGCCGCGCCTGGTCCGACCACCCGACGCGACGTCGCCTTGAAGAACAGCTCTGGCCGATCAGCGGCGTAGACCTTGTCGTAAAACGACGCGGCACCTTGCGATTCTTCCATTCGGGCCGTTTGGCTACGGCGATACGTAACGCCCGCGGCCCAAACTTCCTGATCGTCTATCGGCGGCAAAAGCGCGGCATCGGCCAGCGGAGTGCTCGGCGCTTCGGCACTGGCCAACAACTGGACGACCGCTGCCGGGTCGGCCGCTTCCAGAATCTGGGTTAGCGCGGGAAACTCTGCGGAAGCGGCCAGCGGCCGCAGGCGGTCTTCTTCGACCAGCGCTACGCCGTGTTGCCCGTCGGCTTGGCGAATCTTGGCAAGTTTCATGTTACGGTCCGAGAGTTCCAGCGCGTCGCAATTTCGTGCCGCGCGACGGAAATGCAGTCGATAGCTCCGCCAACATTGGAACACGCCGGCGCGACAAACACAAAGGCACGCCGTGACAACGCGACGGGCCGCGATGCAACGGCGAACTCGCCCTGTTCGGCGTGCAACATCCTGACGATCCGCGCAGCGTGCAAAGGGTCGATCCGCCGCGCGGAGCGCGGGGCGCTGCCGTTCGCTTGCAATTCGATTGCGATGCCATAAGATGCGCAACCACGAACCTGTGCCAACACGCATCTACTCGGAGACTTGGGCGCCATGGGCCACCATCAGACCGCGACACATCGTCCGGGGAAACACTCACACCATCAGATTGGTCTAGTCCGCGGCCAGTTTGGCAACGTGCCCGAGCAACAGTGGCTGGATTGGATAGGCGAAACAGGATTCGACGGTTGGGAAGAGGCCAGTTGGGAGCTTGAGCTTGACCGCTGCGGCGATGATGCCGGGGCGGAGGCATACGCCAAACAGCGCGTCGATGCGGCCAAGTCCCGCGGATTGGAGATCTTCTCGCTGGCGGCCCACTTGCAAGGTCAGGCATTGGGCGACGAGCCAAGTGCCAAGACGCTACAGTTCCTCGGTGGAGAATCGGTCGAGGCCTACGCCAAATGGCGGGCGGCCGGTAACGAACCGCCGCGAACCGATCCGTATTACGTTCCGCCCGATGTGGCCGAAGTCGCGCAGCGGCAGGCCTGCACCGCGCTGGTCAATACGGTGCGCTTGGCCCACTTCATCGGCAAGCTGCAAGATCGCGTGGTGCCGGTCTCGGGCTTTGTCGGCTCGCCGGCTCACTGTTGGAGCCATTGGTTCTTGTTCCCGCCTCTGCCCAGCTCGCTCGGCGGGCACGACATTCCCGACGTGTTCCAAGTCAGCCTGGAGCTGCTAGTCGAGCGATTTTCGCCCGTGTTTCAAGCCTGTCTGAAATACGGAACCACCTTCGACCTGGAGTGCCATCCGAGCGAACGCGCGATGGGCGACATCGCCAGCGCCGGTGACTACCTGGCGGCGGTCGACGCGGCCGGCTTCGAGAAGGCGGCCGGGTTCAATTTCGACTGTTCGCACATGGAATGGCAGGGCGTTTCGGGCGTGGACTTCATTCGGACGTATGCCGAGCGCATTCACTGCGCCCACATCAAGGGCGTGCAAGTGGCGCGCGGCTACACGCGCAATGGACGCCTGGGCGGCCACCGACCGATGGGTGATAAGCACAACGGTTGGAACTTCGTCACGCCCGGAACGGCCCGCGACGCCACCAGCACCGAGGAATTGATGGTCGAGCTGAATCGGGCCGGCTACTGCGGGGCCGTGTCGATCGAGTGGGAGGACAACGACGTCGAGCAGCACGCCGGCGGCAAGGCGGCGCTGGCCAACGTCCATCAGGCGGACCAGCCCCCCAGCGGCATGCGGCACGACGAGCAATTGAAGGCGTAGGGCTCGCAGAGATGCAGCCAGCGCCGGGATCAATCGCGCGGCGCCGTGGCTGGCGGCGGCGGATGGGCCGGCTGCGGCCTTTTCAGGGCCCGGCTGGCACCGGCCTGCCACAGGGCCCCCTTTTCTTGAGTTTTGGCCAAGATCGACCATACTTAAGCGAATAGCGTGCGAGGAGCCATGCCGGACGAATCCACGACGCGGCAAGTGTGGGGGAAGCATTCATGTACGATCTGATTTCCGAAGCCGACGAAGGCGTGATTCTGGCTTTGGCCGGCATGCTGGTCGGGGTGATCGCCATTTTGGGTGGGATCACGGTTACGGTGACGAAACTGGTTTCGGCCCATTTCCGCCGCACGCAGCTCGACGAAATGGAAGCCACGTTAAAGATGGAAATGATTCAGCGCGGAATGTCCGCTGACGAAATCACCAAGGTGCTCGACGCGCGTATGTCGGCCAACAAGTCGCCTTGGAGCGAGATGATGGCGAACTGGCCGAAGTTCGAGGGACTGGCCGCGATGCGGCACAAGTGCAAGAAGGCTGAGCAGCCCAGTGGCTCGGGCCCCGCATGACGACCTGAGGAGAGACAGAAATGGCTCCTTTGTTTGCTGCCATCGATGGCGACCAGGCGATCGCCATCGGAGTACCGATCATTGCCGTGTTTGTTGTCGCGATGACCGCGATCCTGACCGCGCACCATCGCAAGATGCAGCGCGACGACATGGAAGCCACGTTGAAGATGGAAATGGTGCAGCGCGGCGTGTCGGCCGACGAAATCGAGCGTGTGTTGGCGGCCCGCATGGGCAAGCCCTCGCGCCACCGCCGCGGTGGTGGCCCACAGTGGAAGCCCCAACAGCAACGTGAACCCGGCGCTCATCCGGTGGGCCGATAGTTACGGAAGCAGGACGATCGAGGCCTCAAATTAGGCCGGCCAATACTCGTTGATCTTGCCGCGCAAGAACTGCGCGCTCCGCTCGAGTTGCTCGAACCCGTCGACGCCGTCCTCGATCGATACCCAACCGTCGAAGCCCACACCGGCCAGCGTGCCAAAGATGGCGTCGTAGTCGTTCATGCCTTGGCCGATCTCTCCGTGGCTAAGCCGCGCGGCATAGCCCACGCTGTCTTCTTCCTTGCGCAGATCCTCGATCGTGCCTTCTTTCAGGTAGCGATCGCTGGCGTGCATCGTGACGACGCGTTGTTTGACACGCTCGAGCAACTCCAGCGGGTCCTCGCCGGCCAGGATCGTGTTGCTGGGGTCGTAGTTCACGCCGAAGTGCGGCGATTCGATTCGGTTGACCAGATCGCAAAACACGTCCATGTGCTGAGCAAATTCGGGAAACTGCCAGTAGTTGTCCTTGTAGTGGTTTTCCAGGATCAGCGTGACGCCGGCCGAGGCCGCGTGTGGAATGCAGGCCTCGATACACTCAGCCGCGTAGTCCAGTCCGGCCTCGCGCGAGACTTCGGGCCGGCGCTGCCCGGACAGCACGCGGCAATACGAGCCACCCAGCGCCGCGGTCATGTCGATCCAGCCCTTCTCGTCGTCGATTTGTCGCTGGCGAAATCCGGCATCGGGGTGCGTGAAGTCGGGCGAACAGCAGAGCATCGGAATCGAAAGTCCCTTGTCGGCTGCCATCTTGCGAAACTGCTGCCACGCGGCCGGGTCGCTCAGTTCGAGAAACCCGCAGTAGAACTCGAGTCCGTCGACGTCGAGCTTGGCGGCCATGTCGATCCACTGGCGAATCGTCATTGAACCGTCGACAACCAACGGGTCCATGTACGCTTTCGGAAACGCGGCAATTTTGGGCATGGGGACGTAGGGGTTAGGGGCTAGGGGTTGGGGGATAGAGGATAGGGGTTAGGGTTCAGGGTGGTGCGATCAGGACACGGGTGGCGCGTCGAGGCAGAGAAGGATTTTCGAAAGGCGGCCCATGCGATGGCCTTTGCGCAGACCCATTTCGTGGATCAGCAGACAGATTTTGCACTTCGGCCTTTTCTCGCACAGACGGCAAAAGCATGTTGGTTTTTCATGTGCCCATGGTTCCGCAAGTAACCGCCCCAATGCCTAATCCCGATCCCCTATCCGCCAGTCCCTAATCCCTAGCCCCTAATCCCTACTCCCTACTCCAACTCCTTTGGCGGGTTCCGGCCGATGACAGGGTGTTGTTCGAGTTCCAGGACCGTGCCGCTGATTGGCCGGCTTTCGTCGCCCATCCAATAGACGGCCGCGGCGGCAATCTCTTCCGGCTTCATCAGCCGGCCGCTCGGTGCCTTCGACCGCGGAACGCGCTGGGGCCAGTCGGGCGGCATGCCGTCGGCGATTTTTACCTCGTACTCGTTGGGCGTCAGCACCCAGCCGACGTTGAAATGGTTGACCCGCACGCCATCGCGACCCAGCGCGTCGGCCAGATTGCGCGAGAGCGTGATCAAGCCACCCTTCGAGATGGAGTAGGCCAGCAGGTTCGCCTCGCCGCAGTAACCATTGACCGAGCCGATGTTCAGCACACAGCCGCTTGATTCTCTTAAGTGGGGCAGGGCGGCTTGGATCAGCAACAGCGGTGCCCGCAAGTTTGTGGCAATCATTTGATCGAACAGCGCCACGTCGGTATTGGACAGGTTGCTCCGCTTCACGCTGGCGGCGTTGTTGACCAGCGTGTCGAGCCGGCCGAATGCCGCGACGGCCGCGGCCACGATACGCGGCGCGGCTGCGGGGTCGGCGATGTCGTCGGTGTGCAGCGCGGCCCGCTCGCCTAATTCCGCGACCAGTGCCTCACCCCGCTCGCGATCGCGTCCGTGGATCAGGACCTGCGCTCCTTCGTCGATCGCGCGACGGGCGATGGCTTCGCCAATTCCGGTCGTGCTGCCGGTAACCAGGACAACCTTGTCTTTCAGTCGCATGGTCGAGCGGGCGGGCGGAGTTGGCTTGTGATCGGTTCTACGCGGCGTGTACGGCGGGCCCACTGCGAATCTCCGTCGCACGGACTCGCTTGCGCGGCGCTACGGCTTGAGGACCGCCTTGGCGATCTTCCCGGAATGCATGGTCTCAAATGCTTCGTGCCATTGGTCCAACGGCCAAATGCCGCCGGTAATCTTGGCGACGTCCAATTTACCCGACGCCAGCAGCCGAATCACCCGTTCCCAAATCGGCCAATTGTGGCTGAAGCTGCCGCGCAGGGTGATATTCTTTTGCACGAGCGGATCGAGCGAGTGGCCGTAGGGCGCCTTGCCCCAGCCGACTTTCGTAACCCAGCCGGCCGGGCGCACGATTTCTAGCGCGATTTTCAGCGTGGCCGAGATTCCGGCCGCATCGATCACGCCGTCGACGCCTAGCCCATCGCCCTGCCGGGCCCAGTCTTCCAGTCCGTCGACGATCGGCGTACATCCATACTCGGCGGCGATGTCGAGTCGTGCTTTGTCACGTTCGAGCCCGACGACGGCCACGTCAGCACCCTGCAGTTGCGCCATCGCGCCACAGAGCAGTCCGATCGGTCCGGGGCCCAACACGGCGACACGGTCACCCGGTTGGATGCTCGAATTGACGACCGCGGCGTTGTAGGCAACGCAGCACGGTTCGGTCAGGCCCGCTTTTTCGAATGACAGTTCGTCGGGCACGCGGTGCAGGCAGCGGACCGGCACGCGGACGAAGCGCGTCATCGCTCCATCCACGCCATAGCCGAAGCCCTTGCGCGTCGGATCCAAATTGTAGAGGCCTTGCTTCGTCAGCGGGCTTTCCAGATCGATGACGGCGGCCGTCTCGCTGACGCCCCGATCCCCCTCGCGCCAACCCGCGACGTTTTTTCCCAGTTCGACGACGTGGCCGGCGAATTCGTGCCCGAGCACGACCGGGTAGTTGACCGGCCAACTGTGCTCGGCCGTCCATTGGTGCAAATCGCTGCCGCAGACACCGACGGCGGCGACTTCCAGCAGCACGTCGTCCGGCCCGATGCTCGGGCGATCCAGCTCGCGCAGTTCGACGTTGTGTTGCTCGGGTCCGTAATTGACGACCGCGGCCGACTTCATGGCTTGTTCCCCACCGGCACGTCGCCATAACTGTGAACCTTGTCGCAGATCAGCCGAAGCGACGACTCCAAATCGCCGCTGGCTGTTTTGAACGCGTCGGCGTCGATGGTCAGCGGCGCGCCCAGCACGACCAATGGCGCGCCGTACTCCGGCGTCTTCACCGCCTGTTCGAGCGACAATCCGCCAACTGCTTGTACCGGCACGTTCACCGCTTCGACCACTTCGCGCAGTTGATCCAGCGGGCTGGGCATGCGCTCGCCCCGGGCCGCAATTCCGCGCCGTTCGTCGTAGCCGATGTGGTGAATCACGAAGTCGCAACCAAGTTCTTCGAGCCATTTAGCGCCGGCGACCAAGTCCTTGCCGACCATGTTGTCGCCCATTACCTTCACGCCGAAATCCTGGCCGGCCTTGACCACACAACGGATCGTTTCCTCGTGCGCTTGGGCCATGACAACCACGTGGGTTGCGCCGGCTTTGGCCATCATCTCGGCCTCGAGGTAGCCGCCGTCCATCGTTTTCAAGTCGGCGACGATCGGCGTATCGGGGAATCTCTCGCGAAGCGCGCGCACGCCGTGCATACCTTCGGCGATAATTAACGGCGTGCCGGCTTCGAGCCAGTCGACTCCGGCCCGCATGGCCATCTCGGCCGTTTCGAGCGCTTCTTCCTTGGTGGTCAGGTCAAGCGAGATTTGAACGATCGGCTTCATGGAATCTGAGAATAGGGGTCGTTGAATGTCGTTGTCAAACCGCGCGGAGCGGGGCGGTTAACCGCGGTCGTGCATCGCGGTTCATTCTTTGGGAAGGCCCTACGACGACGCAGCCCGATGCACCGCGGGTTTGCCTCGCCAAGGCCAACATTCAATGTCGTTTCACGGGACGCGGTTGGCCACCGCTGGGCTATTCGCCGCCGACGGGGCCTCTATAATGACAGTTCGTGAAATGATTCACAAGCACCGCGTTCGGTTCATGACAACCCAGCGCGTAGCGCGGCAGCGAACGAACCGCGCGGTGCGCTTGCCAGGAGGCTCGACGGGACCATGCAAACACATGCACGCACGCGCGTTGGCGCGGTCAACTACCTGAACACCAAGCCGCTGATTTATCAGTTCGAGCGGTTTGCGCCCGGGGCCGAGTTGGTTTTGGATCTGCCCAGCCGCCTGGCCGACCAGTTGGCGGCCGGGTCGTTGGACGTTGCGTTAATCCCCTCGATCGAGTTCTTCCACGACCCGACGTACACTATCGTTTCCGACGCGTGCATTGCATGTCGCGGGCCGGTTTTTAGCGTCAAGCTGTTCAGCCGCGGGCCGATCGATTCGATTCGCACCTTGGCGCTCGACGAAGGGTCGCGGACCAGCGTGGCGCTCGTGCGCATCCTCCTTAACGAGCGGTACGGCATCAGTCCGCAACTGGAACCACTGCCGATCGGGGCCACGTTGGACGCGACCGACGCGGACGCCGTACTGCTGATCGGCGACCGTGCGATCCACTCGCCCGCCGGACAGTTCGACGCGGTTTGGGATTTGGGCGATGAGTGGTGCCGCTGGGCGGAACTGCCGTTCGTGTTCGCCACCTGGGTGGCTCGGGCCGGAGTCGAAGTGACAGGGCTCCACACCGCGCTGGCCGAAGCGCGCAACGCCGGCGTTGCCCATATCGACGAGATCGCCGAACACGAAGCCGCGAAGCTGGGACTAACTCGGCCGCAGTGCGTGGCTTATTTGCGGGATAATCTGCACTTTCAACTTGGGCCGCGCGAGCAGCGCGGGCTGGAGTTGTTCTACCGAAAAGCAGCCGAATTGGGGCTGGCCCCGAGCGGAGTCGATCTTGGAATCAGCGATTGCCAAACTTCTGGATAAGGCGACGGCCGGAGAGCGCCTTTCGCCCGAGGAAGGATTGCGCCTGCTCGAGTGCCACGACCTGGCCGCGCTGGGTCGCGCTGCCGACGCGGTCACGAGGCGGCTGCACCCCGAGTCGTATCGTACGTACAACATCGACCGGAACATCAACTACTCGAACGTCTGCACCGCGGTGTGCGACTTTTGCGCGTTCTTTCGCAAGCCGAAGGATAGCGAGGGCTATGTGCTGGAGCGCGAAGAGCTGCTGCAGAAAATTCAGGAAACAGTCGACCTGGGCGGCGACCAGATCCTGATGCAGGGCGGATTGCACCCGGACTTCGGGCTCGAGTGGTACGAGGCGTTGCTGGCCGACATCAAGAGCCGTTTCCCGCAAGTCAACGTTCATGGATTTAGCCCGCCGGAGATCCATCATTTCAGCAAGGTCTCGAAGCTGCCGCTAAAGACGGTGCTCGAGCGGCTGCGCGACGCCGGCTTGGGCAGCCTGCCGGGCGGCGGTGCGGAGATCTTAGTCGACCGTGTGCGCAAGGAAATCACCCGCGGCAAAGTGCTCACCGACGACTGGCTCAACGTCAATCGGGTCTGGCACGAGTTGGGCGGGCGCAGCACGGCGACCATGATGTTCGGCCACGTCGAAACCCTGGCCGAGCGAATCGAACACCTGGAACGGCTGCGGCAGTTGCAGGATGAGACGGGCGGATTCACCGCCTTCATCTGCTGGACGTTTCAGCCGGGCTACGAGATGGCCGACCTGCCCGCCGCCGGGTCGTTCGAGTATCTGAAGACCCAAGCCGTAAGCAGGCTCTACCTGGACAACTTCGCGAACATTCAGTCGAGTTGGGTGACGCAGGGGCTGAAGATCGGCCAGATTGCGTTGTTGTACGGCGCCAACGACATGGGCAGCCTGATGATCGAAGAGAACGTCGTGGCCGCCGCCGGTACGGTCCATTATCTGACGCTTGAACAGATGAAGGACGCGATTCGAGAGTTGGGCTACACGCCACGACGGCGCAACGTGTTCTACGAATTGATCGACGACGCACCGCTGGAAGCGGTGACGGCTTAGTTGAGCGCCGTCGCGCACTCAAGCGATCCCATCCTAGTGGTGGAAGCCGGAGGCTTCCTCGGCCGAAAGTGGCGTCGTCACCGGATGCTTGTCGAAGTGCGCCAGCGCCGACTTCATGTCCTCGATCAGCGACTTTGCCAGGTCGCGGCTAACGCCGTGCCGAATCAGAACGCGCTGCACGACGACGTCTTCCTGATGGGGCGGCAGACTGTACGCCGGCACAAGCCAGCCCCAGGCCCGCAGCCGATCGGCCAGGTCGTAGAGCGTGTAGCTGACGTCGGCATCCTTCCGTAGCTTCCAACACGCGCCGGGGATGCCGCCACGGCCGTCGTAAACCAGCTCGAACGGCCCGAGCTTGGCGATCTCGTCGGCCACATAAGCGCCTGTGTCGGCACAGGTCTGCTGGATCTTCCGATAGCCTTCGCGACCCAGTCGCAGGAAGTTGTAGTACTGGCAGACGATCTGCCCGCCCGGCCGAGAGAAATTCAGCGCGAACGTGGGCATGTCTCCGCCGAGGTAATTGACGCGAAACACCAGGTCTTCGTCCAGGTCCGCTGCTTCGCGCCACACCACCCAGCCACAACCGAGCGGCGTCAGCCCGAACTTGTGGCCGGAGGCGTTGATCGACTTGACCCGCGGTAGGCGAAAGTCCCAGACGACGTCGCTGTGGATGAATGGGGCCAGGAACGCCCCGCTTGCCCCGTCAACGTGGATCGGAATGTCCAGCCCGGTGCGCTTTTGCAGCTCGTCCAGCGCGTCGTTGACCGCTTGCACTGGCTCGTAGGCCATGATGAACGTCACGCCCAGCGTGGGCACCACGCCGATTGTGTTTTCGTCGCATCGCTTGATCACTTCCTCGGGCGTCATCAACAGCCGGCCTTCGTCCATCGGGATCTCGCGCAGCTCGACGTCGAAGTAACGGGCGAACTTGTGCCAGCAGACTTGGACCGGTCCGCAGATCAGGTTGGGCTTGTCGGTCGGCTTTCCGGCGGCTTGTTGCCGCTTGCGCCACCGCCATTTCAATGCCAACCCGCCGAGCATGGCCGCTTCGCTGGACCCGGTCGTCGAGCAGCCAATCGTGTTGGCCGCCTCGGGCGAGTTCCACAGGTCGGCCAGCATGTTGACGCAGCGGGCCTCAACTCGTGCCGTTTGCGGATACTCATCCTTGTCGATCATGTTCTTGTCCCAGCACTCGGCCATGAGCTGCTGGACTTGCGGTTCGGACCAAGTCTGGCAAAAGGTCGCCAGATTCATCCGCGCGTTGCCGTCGAGCATCAGTTCGTCGTGCACCAACGTGTAGCAGTGCTCCGGGCTGTTCTCAGCCTTGGGGAACTTGTACTTCGGCAGCACGACCGAAAGGTCGCTGGACGCGTACACGTCGTCCAACAATTCGCTCCGCACGTCATCTTGCGAATGCAGCGACATCGTCAATGTTCTCCTTCACGACTCGGCCGCGCGGCGCGGCGAACAAGAACCGGTAGAATCAGGATCGTCGGCATGAATGGTCGCACGACCAGGTGGCCACGGACTATCGCGCCGGGGCGGCCGTGGGCCCATGCCCAACTGTAGGGCGAGCTTTGGGAAAAGGTCCGCAATTTGGCAGCGTGGCCCACGGTTGGGCCGCCCCATCGACTCGCCTGTCTGGCAATATGTGGTACCCTTGGTGTATGTGCAAGGCCGGACGCTGCAACACGTGTGACCGTTGCCGGCGACATAGGCCGCAGAACCGCCCCGCGGCCCCTTCCGTCCGAGTCGCCGTGTCGTACAGTTGCGAGTGATCGGTCAACCGGCAGGCCGCTCTTGGCCATGCGACGCAACAAAGTTTTCGATTCGCCGCCGGCGGTAGACTCGAGACCAGACCCAGCCGCACGCCGCAAGAGCCGCCCCGCGCAATGATTCACGTCCGCGACCTGACGAAGTACTACGCCGATCTGAAGCGCGGCAAATTTTTCGCGCTGTCCGGGATCAGCTTCGACGCGATGCCGGGGCAAGTCTACGGCCTGTTGGGACCCAACGGCGCGGGTAAGACGACGGCGCTGCGTATTCTGAGTACGGTGTTGCGACCCAGCGGTGGCTCCGCCTCGATCAATGGGTTCGACGTACTGACGCAGCCATCGCTGGTCCGCCATCAGATCGGCTTCGTTTCGGCCAACACGGCCGTCTACGATCGGATGACCGCCTGGGAGATGGTTCAGTACTTTGGCCGGCTCTACGGCATCGAGGAGGATCGGCTCGCCGAGCGGATGCGCGAGTTGTTCTGGCGGCTAAAAATGAACGATTTTCGAGACATGCTCGGCGCGAAAATGTCGACTGGGATGCGACAAAAGGTCTCAATCGCGCGGGCGATTGTCCACGATCCGCCCGTGTTGATATTCGACGAAGCCACGGCGGGGCTCGACGTGTTGGTTGCTCGCGCGTTGCTAAAGACAGTCGCTGAGCTACGTGATAACGGCAAGTGTATTGTGTTTTCCACGCACATCATGCGCGAGGCGGAAAAGCTATGCGACCGGATCGCGATCGTGCACCGGGGACACATTCTGGCCGAAGGCACGCTGGCCGCGCTGCGCGAGCAGCACCACGAACAAGACCTGGAAGAGTTGTTCTTTCGACTGATCTCCGATCATGACGCGCAGCACGAACTGGCGGAGGTCGGCTCTTAAGGTGGCGACGCGGCGCATGAACTGGTCCAACGTCAGATTGATCTTGGGACGCGAAGTTCGCGATCAGTTGCGCGATCGGCGCACCCTGTTCATGATCGCCGTGCTGCCGCTGTTGCTCTACCCGTTGATGGGAATGAGTTTCTTTCAGGTCGTGCAGTTCATGCAGGACCACGCGATCCGGGTGTTGGTCGTCGGAGCACCGCAGAGCCCGAGCTTGCCTCCGCTGGTGGACGAAGATCGATTCGCCGCCGACCTGTTTCCAGAGCCGGAAGACGCCCGGCTGTTGAACGTGACGGTGCAGCCGAAAGAATCCGCCCGACAACCGGACGGATTGACGCCGGTGGAACGGGCGCGTGAGGACATGCGCAAAGGCGACTACGACGTCGTGGTTTATTTCGCGCCGACGTTCGACGAACAGTACCAACGGTTTGCCCGCGACCTGGCCCGATCGCGCTCCGGCGCTGGCGGCGGCAAAGGGTTGCGAATGGCACCGGTCGAGGTCTACCCAAATCTGGCCAAAGACGCCTCCAAGGCCGCACACCGCCGCGTTTCGGACGCGTTGGCCAAGTGGCGCGAGGCGATCGGGCGACAGAACCTTGAAGCCAGCCAACTACCGCCTACCACGGCCAAACCGTTCGAGATCGCCACGGTCGACGTGGCCGAACAGGGCCAGCGAAAAGCGGCCCTCTGGTCGAAGATCCTGCCCTTCGTGCTGCTTATCTGGGCGTTGACCGGCGCGTTCTATCCGGCCATCGACCTGTGTGCCGGAGAGAAAGAACGTGGCACGCTGGAAACATTGCTCAGCAGCCCCGCCGAGCGCATCGAAATCGTGTGGGGCAAGCTGCTGACCGTGATGCTCTTTAGCATGGCGACGGCCATCCTGAACCTGGCAAGCATGGGCGTGGCGGGATCGTTCTTGCTGAGCCAGCTCGATCTGCCCGACTTCGGCCCGCCACCGGGTTTGGCCATCGTGTGGTTGCTAGTGGCGCTGGTGCCGGTTTCGGCCCTGTTTAGCGCGCTCTGTTTGGCGCTGGCAGCATTCGCTCGCAGCTCGAAGGAAGGTCAGTACTACCTGATGCCCGTCATGTTGGTAACGATGCCGCTGACCATCCTGCCGATGGCACCGGGCGTGGAACTGAGTTTTGGCAACAGCCTGATTCCGGTCACCGGCGTGATCCTGCTGCTGCGAGCCATGCTCGAAGGCAACTACGTCGACGCCCTGCCCTACATTCCGCTTGTCGTCGCGGTAACGCTCGGCTGCTGCTGGCTGGCAATCCGCTGGGCGACCGAGCAGTTCAACACCGAATCGGTGCTATTCCGCGAGAGCGAACGTTGGGGCTTGGGGCTTTGGGTGCGGCATTTGCTGCGGGATCGGGAGGCCACGCCCAGCTTTTCCGAAGCCATGTTTTGCGGCGTGTTGATCCTGCTGATTCGATTCTTCATGAGTTTTTCGGTTACGGTGCCGCAAACGTTCGACGATTTCGTGGCGTTGGTCGTTGTCACCCAACTGGTTGTGATCGCCACGCCGGCGCTCTTGATGGCGATCATGTTGACGCGCAGTCCGGCGCAGACTTTGCAATTGCGCTGGCCTCCGTTCATGGCGCCGATTGCGGCCATCGTGCTGGCCGTCGTGCTGCACCCGACGGTGAACCTGTTGCAAATGGTGGTCAACCGGGTGTATCCCATCAACGAAGGGATCGCCAAACAGTTCGATCAATTGCTGCTCGAGTCCGGCGGGTTATGGGCCGTGCTGTTGGTGATCGCCGTCATCCCTGCGGTTTGCGAGGAGCTGGCGTTCCGCGGGTTCATTCTGTCCGGTTTGCGCCGTGGCGGACACAAATGGACCGCGATTGTGGTCAGCAGTATCTTCTTCGCGGCCACCCACGCGATCTTCCAGCAGTCGCTTGTGGCATTCGCGGTGGGCATCGTGCTGGCTGTCTTGGCGATCCAGTCGGGAAGTATCTGGCCGGCCATTCTATTCCACATCACGCACAACAGCCTGGCTGTGATCGTGGGACGCGCCACACTGCGGCTGTCCGACGACGCTCACTGGCTGCATTGGCTGATGAACGATCCGTCCGCCGGCGGTCCGCTCTATCACTGGCCGGTGATCGCCGGCAGCGTAGCCGCAAGCGTCGCGATCTTGTACTGGTTCCACCGCCGACCTTACGCGCGCACTGCCGAAGAATCGTTGCACGAAGCCATCGAGCACCAGTCCGCCCACTGGCTGCCCGGCTAGTCCGTTGCGCGTCGCGCCCGAGCGAGCCGCACTGCAGAATGTGCTGCACGGGAGGTTGCCGTGGCCATCGGTCTCGCCACAAAAGGTTATCCGGCTCCGACCGCCCTTGCAGGCCCAGGCGGGCCACAATGGCTACAATGCCACCGTCATGAATGCCCAATTCTGCTTGAAGGCCCGGTGGATTCTGCCAGTCGCGGCGCCGCCGATCGAAAACGGCACCCTGACGGTCGAGGACGGACGCATCGTCGCTGTCGGCCGCGCGGTGACCGACTGCGAAGTGACGGATTTGGGCGACGTCATCATCTTGCCCGGTCTGGTTAATGCGCACACCCATCTCGAGTTCTCCGATCTCGACGCGCCGCTAGGCGAATCAGGCATGGCGCTGCCTGATTGGATCCGGCGGGTGATGGCCTATCGTGCCGCCCGGGACGAGTCGCGCGACGCCGTCGCTTGTGGCATCGATGAGAGTCTGCGCGCCGGCACCACCGCGTTGGGCGACATTCTGACGCACGACTGGCGGCACCGCGTGGTCGCCGCGCGGAGAGTGCTGCCACAGATGGTCGCGTTTTGGGAGTCGATTGCTCCGACTGGCGACCGCGTGATGGGAGCCGCATCGCAAGCCGAAGCGTTTCTGTCGGGCGACTCGCCGACGCCACGCGTGCGCGCGGCGATCAGCCCGCATGCGCCCTACACCGTGCACCGCGAGCTACTACAGGCGCTGGTTGCCATGAGCCGCCAACACAACGTAGCCGTCACCATGCACCTGGCCGAGTCACCGGAAGAACTTGAGTTTTTGAAGACCGGTCAGGGCCCATTTCGCGATCTGCTGGCCGAGGTGGGTGCCCTCGACCCGAAACCCAAAGCTGCCCGTTACCCGACGAATCTCGACTACCTCGAGCAACTGGCCGACGCACCGCGGTCGCTCGTGGTACACGGCAATTACCTGAGCGACGAGGAGACGGGCTTCCTGGCTGCACGGTCCGACCGCATGAGTGTTGTTTACTGCCCGCGAACGCACACGTTCTTTGAGCACGATGCCTATCCGCTGGCCCAACTACTCGAACGGGGCCTCGCCGTAGCGTTGGGCACGGATAGTCGGGCGTCGAATCCGGATTTGGGGATTTTGGCTGAGATGCAGCAAGTTCGCCAGCGTCATGGCGAACTGCCTGGCGAAACGATCGTTGCGATGGGAACGCTTTGTGGCGCACGCGCGCTAGGGTTCTCCGCCGAGATGGGCAGCCTCGAACCCGGCAAGCTCGCGAACCTTGCGGTCGTCAGCGCGACGACCGGGGACGACAATCCGTACGAAGCCGTATTGGATCGGGACGCCCGGGTAGTCGCCACCTACTTGCATGGAACCCGCATCGACAGCGCCGTCGAGGGGGATTCGCGACGGGCCGGCGGTGGCTGAGGCTGACCGTGCGCTACAACCGGCAGTTGGTGATCTCGGTTTCCAGTATGGCCGAGGCGCCCAACGCTTCGAGCTGTTCCATGATGGATATCACCTCCGAGCGGCGAACCATCACCCGAACCGCGCACCAATCGGCATCTTCCAGTGCGCTAATCGTTGGTGAGTTGAAGCCGGGCGTGATCGATTCGGCCTGCGGCAACTTGGCCCGGGGCACGTTGTATTCCAAGAGCGAATAGCTGCGAGCAATCACCACGCCCTCGAGCCGCCGGACAACGCGATCGGCCAGCTCGCTGTGGCGGTTCTCGGTGTTCTGCACAAGCACGGTCTGATAGCGGTCGATATCGCACAAAATGCGGAGGCGATTGGCCGCCAGCGTGCTGCCGGTTTCGACCAGATCGACGATCGCGTCGGCGACGCCCAGCGCGATCATGATTTCGACCGAGCCCGACAGTTCGACCAAATGCGCCTTCGCGCCGTGCTGCTCGAGGAACTTCTCGGTCACGCGCGAGAAACTGGTCGCGACTCGGCGGCCGTCGAGGTCCGACGGATCGGCCACAGGGCTTTCTTCCGGCACGCACACCGCCAACCGACATTGCCCGACGCCGAGGTCGAGCCGATGTGCCAACGTCACGCCGCTTTCGGCAAGCAGGTCGCCGCCGGTGATGCCCATATCGATGGCGCCCTCGGCACACAGTACAGGAATGTCCTCGGTCCGTAAAAACGTGATATCGACCGGCACTTCGCGGCAGCGCGCAAAAAGGCTGCGCTCTTGCCGGCGGAAGCTGAGCCCGCCTTCCTTCAGCAGGCTGGCGGCCACTTCGGCCAGACGGCCCTTGCTGGGAATGCCGATGCGCAGGTTGGTCGTTGCACTCATGCTGATGTCGTAGGCGGTTTTGGGTTTTTCTTTCGGGCCGCCTTTTCGTCCAACCCGGAGATGCCGAATCGCTTGGCCAATTCTGCTTCTACGTCGGCCAATGCAATGTCGCGGTGGGCCAGCAGCACGAACAAGTGGTAGAGGACGTCGGCCGCCTCGGCGATCGTATGACTCCGCCCGGCGTCGCCAGGTTCGCCGGCAGCCTCGACAACCTCGGCTGCCTCTTCGGTCACCTTGGAACCGATTTTTTCGACGCCACCGGCCAGCAACTTGGTGGTGTACGATTTCTCGGGCCGATTGGCCTTGCGGTCCTCGATCACGGCCATTAGTTGGGCAAGAATGGAACTAGTATCGCTCACGCGACGAACTCCGAGCATCTTCAACCAATTGACCGCGACCTTGGCAATGTAGGCTCTACCCGGCCTGCTGACAAGCAACGGTCGATGCCTCGCGCCGTCGGTGGATGCGCGCTTGGTCCGACCACGCAAGCCGTGGCCAGGTGTGGCAGTACGTCCATCTTCCGCGACGACACTCATGAACGCAATCGAGCCCATAGCGGAGGACTGTTGGTTCCTGACTGGCCCGACGGCCAGCGGGAAATCGGCGATTGCCACGGTTCTGGCAGCCAAGCTCGACGCCGAGATCGTTTCGCTCGACTCGATGGCGTTGTATCGCGGGATGGACATCGGCACGGCCAAGCCCACGCATTCCGAGCGGGAGGCCACGCCGCATCATTTGATCGACGTGATCGATCCGGCCGACGAGTACAGCCTGGCCGAATACATTGCGGCAGCCCATCGGACCGTAGCCGAGATCCGTTCGCGCGGAAAGCGCCCGCTGTTCGTCGGCGGAACCGCACTGTATCTGAAGGCATTGTTGCGCGGCGTATCCGCCGGCCCGCCGGCCGATTGGCAATTGCGTACACGGCTTCAAGAGTACGGCCGCGACGCCGGCGCCGAAGCGCTTCACGCGAGGCTCGCGCGCGTCGATCCTCTGTCAGCACGACGTCTCCACCCGCGCGACACGCGACGGGTGATCCGGGCGCTGGAAGTCTGGGAGTCGACCGGACAATCGATCACCCAGATGCAGCAGCAGTTTGATCGAGCACGGACGGCCGACGCGTGCCACGCGTTCGTGCTGCAATGGCCGCGCGAACATCTCTATGCACGCATCGACAAGCGGGTCGACGCGATGTTTGCCGACGGTTTGGTCGACGAAGTCCGCGGTTTGATGCAAGCGGCGCGACCGCTTGGTCGGACGGCTTCGCAAGCGGTCGGGTATCGCGAAGTGATCGACCTGCTCCGCGGCGTACGAAACCTGGAGGAGACTGTCGCGCTGGTTAAGACTCGCACACGGCGATTCGCCAAGCGGCAACTGACGTGGTTCCGCAGCCTGAGCGAGTGCCGCGAAATCGCCATGACCGAGCCGATCCGACCGGACCAGATCACGCAGCGGATCATCGAGGCGCGAAGTGCCTGACGGCGACTAGCTTGACGCTCGCGGTCGCGGAAGTACGGATCGACGGGTCCGATCCCGACGGTTTCGTCGCCAGACTGATGCGGCCGACGCCGCACGACGTTCAACCGATCACCTTTTCTCGCCCTGCATGTCTAGAGTAAGATAGGCAGCTTTGTCGGCTGGGCCCACGCGGCTCCGTGGGCCGGTCGGCGGCGAGGAGATCGACTCTTGAATCGAAGTCATACGTGCGGCGAGTTGCGCGGCGAGCATATCGGGCAGCAGGTCAGGCTAGCCGGCTGGGTCGATAGTTATCGCGACCACGGCGGCGGGCTGTTCTTGGATTTGCGCGACCGATACGGGAAGACCCAGGTCGTCTTTGGCCCGGAATGCGGCGCAAAGAATCAGGCGTTGGCCCGATCGTTGCGCAGCGAATTCGTGGTGTCGGTAGTTGGTCAGGTGGCGGCGCGTCCAGAAGGCACGGTCAACCCGAACCTGGCCACCGGCGAGATCGAAGTGCGGCCCACGGAGCTGGTCATTCTCAATCGTAGCGAGACGCCGCCGTTTCAGCCCGGCGCGACAGAAACGCCCAGCGAAGATTTGAGGCTGAAGTATCGGTATCTCGATTTGCGGCGCGACGCGATGCAAAAGACATTGCAATTGCGTCACAAGATCACGCTGGAGATGCGCAACTACTTCGACGAGCACGGATTCGTCGATATCGAAACGCCGATGCTCGGCCGGAGCACTCCAGAAGGCGCCCGCGACTACCTGGTGCCAAGTCGTGTCCACCAGGGCGAATTCTACGCGCTGCCGCAGTCGCCCCAACTCTACAAGCAGATCCTCATGGTCGCCGGCTACGATCGCTACATGCAGATAGCGCGCTGTTTTCGCGACGAGGACCTGCGCGCGGACCGGCAGCCGGAATTCACGCAGTTGGATCTCGAGATGTCGTTCGTCGAGAGCGACGACGTGATTGAACTAATCGACGGATTGGTGGCACGGCTCGCCAAGAACCTGCTCGATCTCAACGTTAAGCTCCCACTGCCGCGCATGACGTACGACGAGGCGATGGAGCGATTCGGCCACGATGCCCCCGACCTGCGCTTCGGCATGGAGTTGGTCGACCTGACCGACCTTGCCCGGGAAACCGAGTTTCGGGTGTTTCGGGCGACGGCCGATGGCGGCGGGCGCGTACGGGGGATCAACGCCCGCGGCGCCGCCTCGCGCTACTCGCGCAAAGGGATCGACGAGCTGACGAACTTCGTCGTGCAGGACTTTGGCGCCAAGGGGTTGGCCTGGTTCAAGGTGGAGGAGGGCCCCACTCTGGCCTCGCCCATTGCGAAGAATTTCGAACCAGCCCTTTTGGAAAAGATCGCCGAGCGGATGCAGGCCGAGCCGGGTGACCTGCTGCTGTTTGTCGCCGACCAATTCGAGGTCACCTGCAAGGCGCTCTACGGGCTGCGGCGCCGATTCGGCGAAGAGCTGAAATTGTATGAGCCGGGCGCCATGAGTTTTTCATGGATCGTCGAGTTTCCGATGTTTGCATGGGACGACGAAACCAACTGCTGGGCCGCGATGCATCATCCGTTCACGGCGCCTCGCGCGCAAGATTTGCAACTGCTAGCATCCGAACCCGGCAAGTGCCGCGCGCAGGCCTACGACCTGGTGATCAACGGATTGGAAGCTGGCGGGGGCACGATCCGGATTCATGATCCGATCGTCCAGAAGCAGGTGTTTTCGCTGCTGGGAATCTCGGACGAGCAGGCACGCGAGCGATTCGGCTTTTTACTCGATGCGCTTAGCTTTGGCGCCCCGCCGCACGGCGGCATTGCACTGGGGTTGGATCGGTTTGTCATGCTCTTCGGCCGGCGAGACAATATCCGCGATTGCATCGCGTTTCCCAAGACGCAACGGGCCACCGACTTGATGACCGACGCGCCCGGCGCGGTCGGCCCCGAGCAATTGCGGGAATTGGGGCTTGTTATGCGCAACAGCGCGAAAATGCACGGCCGTTGACCCGCCAGCGGCCCCCAACGACAATGGCCACGAATCGGGCCGGCCCGGAGGGTGGCCCCAGTCACGTATCCCCATCAGGAAGGAACTCTTAGCGATGCCAGCCACAAAGTTCGTTTGCCATGCCACGGTGATCGCCGCGTCGATGCTGATCATCGCCGGCTGCGGGCAGAGCGCACCGTCCAACCAGCAAGCGGCCACCGACGCCGAGCGGTCAACCGCGGCATCACCTGACGGGCCGGTATTGTTCGACGACGAAGTTGAGCCCGCATCGGCCGAATCACGCGTCGTGATTGACGAATTCACCGTCGACGACGAGGCCGTTCAGCCGGCCGTGGCCACCACGCCGGTCGAAACGACGGAGATGAGTCCGACCGATCCCGAGTCGCCAGCAACACTTCCCGAAGGCCCCGACGCGCCGCTGCCACTGGAGGAGCCGATCAACAGCGGCGAAACCATGCCCGAGGTCTTCTTCACAGAACAGCACGCCGCGTGGTCCAAGGTTCACGTCGGCGACCAGTTTCCAAAGCTGGAGTTGGCCGACCTTGACGGAGAACCGCAACCGTTCGGCGACCTGCTAGGCGAGAAGCTGACGATCGTCTTTTTCTGGCAAAGCGCTCTGTCCACGTCGACCGAAGCACTGGCCGACTTGCAGTCGCGCTTCCTCAAGGAGTTTGGCGATCAGGGAGTTGCCGTGGTGGGGGTCAACGTTGGCGACGAGCCGCGACTGGCCCAAGAACTTGCCAAGCAGGCCTCGGCCACATTCGCTCACCTGAGCGATCAGCAGCGAAAGGCGTTTGACCAAGTTGCGACGCAGAAGCTGCCCCGCGTTTACCTACTCGATCCGGCGGGGACGGTGCTCTGGTTCGACATCGAGTATTCGCGCACGACACGACAGCAGCTCTTGTCGGCCATTCGATTCGCTTTGAAGTCGGAGTAGGCGCGGCCTGTCGTCGCCGATGCCCGAGGATGCTCCAGCGAACGATGCGCGCCGCCGACGTGCATTGGCGTCAGGTCGCCTGCATCCGATTGTCGCGAGTGGGCCATTTGTGCGGGCCGCCGGCCGAGTGGTCTGCCGCCGGAGCGTGTGACTGCGCAAGGAGCGTTGCGCCGGCAACTTGACACCCTGCTGGAACGGGCCGAAGCTTAATGGTGTAGCCGACCGGTCGGCTTTCCCATTGTCTTGATTAGGGTTCGCGGCGTGCCTCCTTCCACGAAAAAGAAGACTCCGACCACTCGCGGCGGGCGACAGCCCAAGCCCGCCGCATCGGAGCTGGCGGCGCGATCGCCGGCGGAGCTGCGCGTCGCTTTGGCACAGATCGCGCCACTTTTGGGCGACCGCACGCGAAATCTCGACAAGCACTTCGAGCAAATCGAAGCGGCCAAGCGAGAAGGCGCGGACTTGGTGGTTTTCCCTGAGCTGTCGCTGACCGGCTATTTCCTGCGCGACATGGTGCCGGAGGTTGCCCTGGCGCGAAGCAGCCTGGAGATCGCGCAACTGATCGAGGCGGCTGGTTCGCTGTCGCTGGTAGCGGGCTTCGTCGAGGAAGCCGGCGGGCACCAGTTTCACAACGCCGCGTTCTACGCCGAAGCGGGCCGGCTGTTGCACGTGCATCGCAAGGTCTATTTGCCGACTTACGGACTCTTCGAGGAGCAGCGCTACTTCTCGCCGGGCCGCCGCTTCCAGGCATTCGCCGCCAGCCGGTTGGGCCGCGTCGGCATGCTGATCTGCGAAGACCTGTGGCACGTATCAGCCGCCACGGTAATGCAGGCCGAGGAAGTAGACGTGTTGATCTGTGTGATCAATTCGCCGGCGCGCGGGGTGAGCGGACCGAAGATCGCCACGGCCGAAACGTACGAACTGCTGGCCCGGACGATGTCACAACTGCTCGGAGCACTGGTGATTGTGGTGAATCGGGTCGGCTTCGAGGACGGGCTTTGCTTCTTCGGCAGCAGCATGGCCGTCGGACCCGATGGTCGCGTGATCGCGCAAGCGCCGGCCTTTGACGAGTCGCTGACGGTCGTCCGCTGCGATCTGCACGAACTGCGCCGCCAGCGCCTCATCACACCGCTGGGACGCGACGAGCAGTTGCTGCTGACGATCGAAGAGCTCGAGCGAATCAAGCGGCGTCGCTATGAAGACTGATCCGATACATGTCGATCTGTCGATCAACCCGGCGCTGGTCGAAGCGATCCTGGTCCGCTTCATTCGCAGCGAGGTCACGCGGACCGGATTCACGCGCGGCGTATTGGGCCTGTCGGGCGGAATCGATTCGAGCGTGGTCGCGTACCTGGCGGTTCGAGCGCTCGGGGCAGACAACGTGCTGGCCGTGACGATGCCATACAAGACTTCGAGCGAGGCAACCCGGCGCGACAGCCAGGCCGTGGTCGCGGACCTTGGTGTCGCGACGCTCGACGTGCCGATCACGGCCCAAGTCGACGCTTACTTCGCGGCGTTTCCCGATGCAACCCGGATGCGGCTCGCGAACAAGTGCGCGCGCGAGCGCATGACCGTGCTGTACGATCAAAGCGCGGCGTTTGAGGGTCTGGTGATCGGAACCAGCAACAAGACCGAGTTGCTGCTAGGCTACGGCACACAGTTTGGCGATTTGGCCTCGGCGATCAATCCGATCGGCGACCTGTACAAGACGCAGCTTCGCGCGCTGGCGGCGCACTTGGGGGTGCCCCGCGCCGTGCTAGACAAGCAGCCGAGCGGCGACCTTTGGGTTGGGCAGACCGACGAAGGCGAGTTGGGCTTCTCGTACGACGAAGTCGACCGGCTGCTCGTGTTGCTGGTCGATCGGCGGTGGCAGCCGGCCCAATTGGTCGACGCAGGTTTCGCGCCGGAGTTCGTCGACCGGGTGCTAAAGATGATTCGCCGCAATCAATACAAGCGGCGCTTGCCGGTGATCGCCAAGCTGAGCGAACGCACGATGGATCGCGACTTTCGCTACCCGCGCGACTGGGGCACCTGAGCTTGAAAAGACTCTTGGATGCGGATTGGAATATCGGCCCGGCACGAGCGAATACCCGGCTAGTAACCGAGTTGGTGGAACCGGGCAAATGCAAGATCCACAGACGGCGACTTCGTTTTTCTTAGGCCCGGTGGCGGTCGCGTACCTGTTGGCATGCTCGGGCTGGATGGCGTACGACCGAATCGCCGGATTGGGCCGCACTGAGCCGCACGTGCCGCAATCGGAGCGGCCACGACTCGATCTGATTCTGACGCTGGCGGCCGGCGCGGGAATCCTTGCCTTGGGAGCCGCCTATCGACAAGGGTGGCTGTTGCCGACCGGCGGCGGTTGGATCGGCCGCGTCGCGTGGATGGTCGACAATCTGATCATATTCTCACCGATCGCAGCAGTGCTGTTGCTGCGGCGGCAGGGACTCAACACGCTGTTTTTGTCCGGCACGCGGTTGCCAGAAAAAATCGGATTGGGGCTGGCGCTGGGCGTGGTCGGACTGGCGCTATACTCTGCGCTACGCGGCGAGACGGATCTGATCACTTCGCGACTCACCGCGGCGGTTGCGCCCGACAAGCTCGTGGACTTTTTGCCGGTCTTCCTCGAAGGGGTCGCGGTGGCGTTTGCGTTCGTGCGATTTCGCTGGCTGGTGGGCGCGTGTGCGGCGGTTGTGGTCCCCGTCGCGGTGTTTGCCGCGGCGCATATTCCCGGCCAGATCGCCAATGATCGCACGCTCGTGCACATGGCAATCTTCTTGGTGTTCAATTCCGTCCTGGCCGGCGCGATCTTTCTGACGGTCGCCCGCTCGCGCGACGTGGTTTGGATTGGTATGGTGCACTACCTGATGGACGTGGCGATAGAAGCCATTTGATCAGGCGTGGCCGCGAAGCAATTGGCGGATTCGCATCAGAATGGCCCGGATGACGCTCGGCGGCTTGGGCCCGCGTCGTACGCCCGGCGAACGGGCTAGAAAAAAAGCCATCCGCGATCGATCCGCCGACGATTCCGCGCCGAGTGCCGGCTGCGGCTGTTCTTCGAGATACTGCGACAGCCGATCCGCGAACGGCCGGTCCGACGAGGGCGGCGCAGGACGCGGTCGGCGCTGGGCACGTCGCTTGCGTCGCAAGTTGCGCACGCGGACCCACTCGCAGCCAACAGCGACGGAAACAAGCCCAACAATCCAAGCACCTACCACTACCAATCGCAGCCTATTGGAGTTTGTCTGGTCGGCCAGCCAGATTTGTTCGCTCGTTGCCTGTACAACAACTATTACGAGAATATTCGCAGCCAGGATTAGGACCCACAGCAATAGTCGCAGCCCAAGGCGCCGTGCACAGCCGTCCAACCTTGACGTTGCTGCCGGGCAGTGGGGTGTCGGATTGGCATCGGACTTGGTCATCGCGGATGCCTGCCAAAAAACAGTGCCTTTTATCCGTGCCGGCTCGGCCCGCCGTGCGCGCTGGTGCGCGGCAAGATCTCGTCCAACTCATCGACGAAATCTTGCGCGTCTTTGAACTCGCGATAAACGCTAGCGAAGCGAACGTAGGCGACCTGGTCGAGCTCTTTGAGCTGCAGCATAACCAGCTCGCCCAGGTCTGCGGTGTCGACCTCCGGCTCGGCCCGCGAGTGAATCTCGGTTTCCACGGTTGCAACGATGGCTTCGATCTGGTCGTCGCTGATCGGACGTTTCCAGCAGGCCTTTTCCAACCCCTGGCGGATCTTTTGCCGATCGAACGGCAAGCGTGTGCCGTCCTTCTTGACGACCTTGATCGACCGTTCTTCGCTGCGTTCGAACGTGGCAAATTGGCGCCGACAGGAAAGACACTCGCGTTGACGGCGGACTGCGAAGCCGCCTTCGCCGGCGTCTAGTTCGATCAATCGGCTGTTGTCCTCGTGACAGAACGGACAGCGGATCGGATCGTCGACCCGTTCGTACGTGTTGTAGCGCGCCTGACAGCCAAGACATTCCCGGCGGCGACGGATGGCCAGCCCGTCGTGGCTGGCACGCGAGTCGATGACTCGATCGTTATCGATCCCGCAAGTGGGGCACTTCATGGCAAAACCGAGCGGAGTGGCGTCCCGCGTACACTCGGCAAGGCGGTGCATCGATCATTCGGGGAGCAAACTTTCACCATGATACCAAGAACGCAAGCGCCGAACAGCACCGTCAGCCAAATTGTGCCGGCAGGTCGCCCCAAGGATTTGCACGTGGCGGCGAACTAGCATGCAGGGGTCTCCTCGTGGTCGGGTTGCGCCCAACGTCGCTCGGCCTTTTTGCGACACGACGAACCGCGCTATAATGGCGGCGCGCCGGCGCGATGGTTCGCGTCGCCAGACGATGCGGCGAAGCGATGGGAGCGTGTTGCGATGAAATGTCCGGTGTGCGATGCAAATGCGGATTCTGGTGGCACGTTCTGCCAGCACTGTGGAGCCCGACTTCCTCCGACCGACGTCGAGCCAGCCGTTGCGGCGGCGTCGCCCCAGGACGTTGCCGCGGCCAGCCGACCGGCGTCTACGGAGCGCGACTCGGGGCATGAGATGGCCGCCGACAGCGGGCGAAGGCGGATCATCGACGTTCCGGAGGAGACGCTTTGGGAGGGCACCTACTCGTCGAAGGCGATGCTCGGCATGGCCGTGCTTGGCGGCCTGGCCACGATCGTGCTGTTAGTCCTCGCACTGGTTCAGTTTGAGGGCATCGTGCGCACGATTCTGCTGGTTGCGATCGTCGTGCTGTGGGTCTTGCTGGCCGCGCGGCTGGCTTCGCGCCGGTTGGGCATTTCCTACAAGCTGACCAACCACATGTTCTATCATCGGCACGGCGTGCTGACGCGCGTGACCGACCGTATCGAGCTTATCGAAGTCCACGACGTGACCTACGAACAAGGGCTGTTCGATCGGGCCGTAAACACCGGCCGGATCAAAGTCGCCTCCAGCGACCGCACCGATCCGATTTTCTATCTGCTGGGAGTCGAAGACGTGGAACGCGTGGCCAAGCTCATCGACACGGCACGACGCGACGAGCAGGTGCGCCGTGGCCGGCGGATCGATTTCAGCCACATCGACGGTGAAACCTGACACGGCCAGCGACCAGTGCAGTCCGAACGGCGTGCCTACGAGGCGTCGGCGTTGGGTGGTTCGTCGGACGCGGCGCTTGAGCTGGCAGCCGGTGGCGAGGCCGTCTTGCCCGCGGCGCCGTTATCACCCCGCGGCGACGCGCTCCAATCGCGCCGCTGGCGCGAGCTGGCAATGTTCATCGCCTTGCGATACTTCGTCACGGTGCGTCGTGCGACAGTCAGCCCGTGCTTGGCCAGTTCCTTGACCAGCTCGTCGTCTGAGAATGGGTGCTGCTTGTCTTCCTGGTCGATGATCTCTTGCAGCTTCAGCCGTACGGCGTCCCAGGCGACTTCCTCGCCCGCGGAGCTCACCGTACCGCCACAGAAAAACCGCTTCAGCGGGAAGATGCCGCGCGGGGTTTGAATCCACTTGTCGTCCACGGCACGGCTGACCGTAGTGACGTGGACGCCCACCTTGTCGGCGATCTGCTGCATCTTCAGCGGCTCGACGAATTCCGGACCCTTATTGAGGAATTCGGTCTGGTGGTCGACGATCGCCTGGGCCACGCGCGTCAATGTGTTGCGGCGTTGCTCGATCGATTCGATCAGCCATTGGGCCGAATTAATCTTCCGCTTGATGTACTCGCGCGTTTCGGCGTTGGCCTTGTCGCCCATCAAGATGTTTCGGTAGGTCGGGCTGATGAACAACTTTGGGGTGCGCCCGTCTTCCAATCGAACCTCGTACTTCCCGTCGTCGGTCAACTCGACAAACACGTCGGGAATGACGTTGGGCACGAACGTCTCGCCGAAGTTGGCGCCTGGCTTGGGGTTCAGCTTGCGCAACTCGGCCAGCGTTTCCTGAATCAGAGGAATCGAAAAGCCAGTTTTCTTCTCGATTTGCGGCAGCCGGTTGTGTTCGAGATCTTCCAAGTGATTGGTGATCAGCGCCTTGAGCTGCTCGTAGTGCAACATTCCCGGGGTGAGTTGCAGCAGCAGGCACTCGCGCAAATCGCGCGCCGCGACGCCCGGCGGGTCGAGCTTTTGGACGATGCCCAACGCCTCGCGCGCCAACGTCAATTGGTCGCCCGGCGCCGACGGATCCACGATGTCTTCCAAGCGCGACTGGAGATAGCCGTTGGCATCGAGGTTGTAGATGATGCGGTCGGCCATCGCCCGCAACTCGGACGACAGGTTGAACCAACCGAGTTGGTCGTGCAGGTAGTCTTGCAACGACTGGGGCCGCGCGACCATGTTGGCCATGGCATCGTGCTTGCGGGCGCCCTCTTCTTCGATCCGGGTACTCGACGGACGCGAGCGTTCCTCGAAGTGGTCGGGCCACTCCTCGTCCATCTTCATCAAGCGCTCGAAGTCGTCCTCGTTGTTCTTGCCTTCGTCGACCACCAGCTCCCGTTCGTCTTCGGTCGGGGCGTTGGGGTTTTCTTTTTCGACGGGCTCATCGGGAAGCTCGCTCTCTTCCTCCGTGAGATCGAGGACCGGGTTTTCCTGGATCTCCTGCTCGATGCGTTCTTGCAATGCCATGATCGGCAATTGCAGTATTTCCATGGACTGGATCATGCGCGGCGCAAGCACCTGCTTTTGAACCAGTCGTAATTCCTGACCGAATGAAAGTCGCATATAGTTTGATCGCGAAGCGAGGTGGCCGCTGGTGGCTGGCCTATTCGGCGGCGCACCTGCAAGCGGAAAGGTCAAAACTTCTGGCGGCCTGCCAGCGCGTCGACCAGGATCTCCTTATTAGCAAATTCTAGCACGCTGCCCGAGGTAATCCCGCGCGCCAAACGCGTGATCTTGACGTCGAAATCGGCCAGAGCGTTCGAAAGGTATAGCGCGGTGCCGTCACCTTCGAGGGTCGGATTGGTGGCCATGATGATTTCCGAAAACTGCCCTTCCCGCACTCTGTCGAGTAGTGGTTCGATCGTGAGTTGTTCCGGGCCGACGCCGTCCAGCGGCGCGATCCGGCCCAACAGAACGTGGTACAGGCCGCGATACGTGCCCGCCTGTTCGAGTGCCATCAAGTCTCGCGGCTGTTCGACCACGCACAGCAGGGTCGCATCGCGGCGAGGATCGCGACAGATCTCGCACTCGTCCTGTTCGGTTAGATTATAGCACTTGCGGCAATACCGCACGTTTTGTTTGACGGCGCGAATCGCATCGCTCAGGGCCAGTGCTTCAGTTTCGTGCAGACGCAGCACGTGATAAGCCAGTCTTTCGGCCGATTTCTTGCCAATGCCCGGCAGCTTGGCAAATTCCTCGATCAGCGTATTGACAGATTCGCTTAGCAACAGTTTTCAATCCTTGCACTTGCGCTAGTCTGCCAGCACACCGGTTTAAGGTAACCGAACGATCCGTCTTGCACGATGGCACACGCCCGTGGGGCGGGTCCGTAGACTGCCTGGGGGTAGCGGCCACATCTCGTGGCGCTGCCCCAAATGCCAAGGAGAGTGCTAAGTGCTCGGCGCGTCGGGCGGGCCCCCCGAAAGTTGTGCCAGTACGTCGTTCAGTGCCGGCATGTCTACGCCGTCGGCGAGAGATTTCATCTCGTCGGCGTAAAGTTGTTTGGCCTTGGCCTGAGCTTGGTTGACCGCGGCGGGAATCAGGTCTTCGATCATCTCGCGATCATTGCTCAGCGACGGATCGATGGTGCAGCGCAGTAATTCGCCCAGCCCATTGACCTCGACCGAGACCAGCCCACCGCCGGCCGTTCCTTCGGCTCGCCGAGTCTTGAGCACGTCGGCGACCTGCTGCATCTTTCCACCCATCTGCTGGGCCTGCTTGATCACCGACGCCAGGTTGGCGAGATTTCCAAGACCTTTGAACACGTTTCTGCTCCGGCGGCTAGTTTACGACTTGGGTTCCTCGACGCGCACGAGCCGGGCCCCGAACAATTCGCTGGTTCGCCGCACCAGCGGATGCGCGCCCGTTTCGTCTATCCTTTGTCGCTGCGACATCGGTCGGCCGGCGGCCGGAGTTTCGTCCGGTTCGTCGTCGAGCGTGCGAAACTCGACCGAGATCGGCTGTCCGGCGACTTCGGCCAGGGCTCTTTCCAGCGTGGCAAGCTGTTGCGGTCGCTCGCAAAACGCCTTACACGAAGTATACTTCGCGCGAAATGTGGCGACTAGCCGGCCCGGTGCCGATAGCGCTAGCGATTCGGCCAGCGCTGCGTTGTCGGCTAGCAAGTCGGAAAGGCTGGCCAAGGCTTCCTTCCAGACCTGGTCGACGGTCTCGTCGGTTAGCGGAAGAGACTTGGCGACACCACGCGATGCGTTTTGGCCAACCGGGGACTCAACGGGTGGTCCTTCTTTTTTTTTTGGCGATGCGGCGGCCGTCGAAGAAGTTCCGCCACGCGGCGAAGCAGCGCCCTGTTCGCTCGAGGGCTGTTCACTGCGCAACTGGGCGATCAGATCGGCCAAATCGCCAAGGTCTTCCAAGTTGGCAATTCGCACCAGTGCCACCTCGGCCAGGGTACGCGCTTGGGTGCTGTAACGCAGGCGCGATAGCGTGTGGTCGAGAATCTGCATGATCGCCAGCAACGTTTCCAGTCCGACCTGTTTGCCGCTGGCCTCCAGTCGCTGGTAGTCACCCGGCGACGTGTGCAAGAACGTCTCGGGCGAGCAACCAACCAAGGCCATGAGCGTGTCGCGGAAGTAGCCGAGCAGTTGTTCGAGCAACGGGCCCACGTCGACGCCGTCGGTCAACGCGGCGTCGAATTCAGCGATTGCGGCAGCCGCATCGTGGCCCGTCAGATGATCGGCCAGTGCCTGGAGTCGCGCTTCGCCGGCGGTGCCGAGCATCGCGTGAACGTCGGCCGCGGTGACCTTGTCGCCGCCGAAGGCCAGCAGTTGTTCGAGCAGCGACTGGCTGTCGCGCATCGAGCCGGAAGCGCGCCGCGCCAGCACGGCTAGGGCCTGTTCGTCGACGTCGGCGTGTTCTCCGGCGACAATCTGCTTCAGCCGCCCGACGATGGCTTGTTGGCCAATGCCGGCAAAGTCGAACCGTTGGCAGCGCGAAAGGATGGTAATCGGGATCTTGCTCGGTTCGGTCGTGCAGAAGATGAACTTGACGTGCTCGGGCGGTTCTTCCAGCGTCTTTAACAGCGCGTTAAATGCCTCGCGCGTCAGCATGTGGACTTCGTCGATGATGTAGATCTTGTAGCGGGCCCGGCTCGGCCGGATGCTGACGTTTTGACGCAGTTGGCGGATCTCGTCGATGCCGCGATTGCTGGCGCCGTCGATTTCGAGCACGTCGACGTCGCTGCCGTCGCGAATGCTCTGGCAGGCGTCACACTGGTTGCACGGTGTTGGCGTGGGGCCCAGGGCGCAATTCAACGCTTTGGCCAGAATCCGGGCGGCCGACGTCTTGCCGACGCCGCGCGCGCCAGTGAACAGGTAGGCGTGCCCAACACGGTTCGAAGCAATCGCGCCGGACAGCGCGCGGGCGACGTGCTCTTGCCCGATCAGTTCGTCGAATGACTGCGGCCGATACCGGCGGGCGACGACGACGTACTGGTCATGGCTCTTGCCGGCGTCAAGTTCAAGCGGCAGCGTCGGCTCAGCCTGTTCTTGGTTCGGATCAACCATCAGGGCGCTCGAAGGGGAAGGGCATGCCGAGCCTGCGAAACGAGTGGGTCGCGTCGCGCGGCCCCACATGAGAGGCCCATCGCACAAAGAGATGACTGCTTATGGCTGCTGACTTTCGTCCCTGACCAGGTTCACAGGTCCCCATTGCGAGGGCCCCTCATGCGAGGCCGCACGCTACGGCGCCCAACCACCTATTTTTAGGGCACGCCACGCTCGGCGTCAAAGGGGCAGGCAGTGCGTATCAACGTCCGCAAGCAGCCGGTGGCTCACCAAACCCGCGGCACGCAAGCGCAAGCAGCGAATTGGCGGACTACAATGCGGCGTCGCTTCAGAAACCACTCTGGTCTTCGGAGGGCGTGTGCGATGTCGGGTTCCGAAAACAATGTCGAGCGCGACGAACCTTCGTCGGTCGAAGAGCTGGTCGCGGAATTTGGACCGTTTGAGCCGCCCGAGGACTATGAATTCGAGCCGGAGCTGCGCAACGATCCACCGCGGCACATCCCGAGTGAGCTCAATCAGGGGCGCTATGCGCGGGGCAGGCGAAAGGGACTGGTTGTAGGATTGCTGACCGGATTCCTTTGTGCCAGCCTGAGTCTCGTGCCGGCTGTGAAGTTCGCCGCACTATTCCTCTTGCCATTGGCCTATCTCGGTTGGATCGGCTTGGCCATCATCGGGATTACGCTGGTTGGGTATTTGCTCTACCTGTTTCGTAAAGGGCCTTTTGCTTACGTAGAGAATGGATCGCCGCTGGTGGTGCGGATTTGTTCGCTGGTCGTGCGGCCCAGGCTGATCTTCAATGGCGAGCCCACCGCATATGAGTGCGCTGCAATTATCCAGTTTCGCCATCCAGCTACCGGGCAACTCACTGTGGCCGAAACAGTGTCCAATGAGTTTGCGGCGACACAAAAAGGCGGCCTGACCACGTCCTACAACGTGGGCGACCACGCGACGGCGGTTTATCTGGGGTCCGATCCCGACGCGACGCTACGGCTGTACGGTTTTCTCGATCTTCGGCCCGGTTTGGGACTGGTCAAGCGCGACGATCAACGTCCGGACAGCCTGCTCGCCACCGCTACGACGGTATTGGTCATGTTTTCGGCGATTGCCGCCTTGTTTTGGAGCTTTTACGCGTACGAGCAATACTCCCCGCTCGAGACCACTACCGCGCGGTTCGCGGTCCCCATGGCCATTGGAAGCGCGCTTTTCGGGGGGCTTGGGCTGTGGTTGATGTTGCGCGACATGACCAAAACTCGAAACAAGATTGACACGGCCAACCGCGTCGCCGTAGCCGAGGGTAAGCCAGTGGAGTTAGACTTCGCCCCACGCGGATGGTTCGGCAAACATGGAAAACTGATGGGAAGCGTGATCGTCTTGGGGCTGCTGTTGATCGGTGGTCTAACGATGGTCAGCTTGGCCTGTACGGTGAACGCACTGCTCGACAGTTCACCGCCACGCCCGCAACCGGTCATGATCACCGACATGATCATGACGACGCACAGTTACGTGTTGCGCCACTACGAGATCAAGTACGAATTCCCAGACGACGACGAAACACGCTCGATGCTCTCGACGCCCGCGGAGATGAACGAGTTCACCAACCACCTAGGTATCGCGATGGTTCGCGACGGATGGCTGGGCTGGGAATGGGTCGAGTCGATAGAGCCGGTAGTTGTGCAGCCCGCGGCGGCGGAGCAATGATTCGGTGGCCGCTCCTGAGGTACTGGCTCCAGAGGTAGGGGCCGGGTACAAGCAACCCATTCGCACCTGTGTTCAACGCGCCGGCGTCCACGGCAGGCTGGCTTAGCTGCTGATGACCAATTCGAGGACATCATCATGCAGCACGTTGTGCTGGCGCGCGCCGACGCAACCTGGTCGCTCATCGGCCATGCTTTGGAAGACTGGCGATCAACCACCGGCAGTGCGCTCGGCTGTTTGCGCGCCAGCAAGGTTTCCTTGAGTGATGTAGCTCACACATTCAGCGCCGAATTTGCCAAGATTCCAAAAGATTCTTCCAGAAGTTTCGGCTCTTTCGGCCACCCGTTGCGTAGAATACAAGTTAGCGACATGACTGCTCGTAGCGTGGAGGCACATGCCATGAAACACAGAGCATGGCGTTGGGTGGCGTTGGTTGTCGTAGCACTACTGGTGTTGCCGGACCTGTCGGTCCTGGCCAAACCAGGCGGCGGAGGTGGCCGCGGAGGCGGAGGAGGCGGTCGAGGTGGCGGCGGCGGTGGCGGCCGCAGCTTTAGCGGCGGCGGAGGCGGAGGTCGTAGCTTCGGCGGTGGTAGTCGAAGTCCGTCCCGTAGTTTCAGCGGCGGCAGTCGCTCCCCGTCCCGTAGCTTCAGCGGCGGCAGTCGCTCCCCATCCCGTAGCTTTAGCGGCGGCAGTCGCAGCCCTGCGCGCAGTTTCAGTGGCGGCGGACGGACTAACACGGGCAGCCCGAGCGTACGCAGTTTCAGTGGGAGCAGTCGCTCCCCGTCCCGTAGTTTCAGTGGCGGAAGCCGCAGCCCTTCGCGCAGTTTCAGTGCCGGTGGACGCACAACCACGGGTAATCCGAGCGTGCGCAGTTTTAGCGGGAGCAATCGCAGTTCGTCGGCCGGTCGGTCGACGCGTAGCTTAGGCAGCAATCCCACTCGAAGTTTCAGTGGCGGTTCGCCGCGTGCCGGCACGCCGCGAAGTGCCGGTTCCGGTGGACCAAATTCGTCGAATCGATCCAACTTCGTGCAACGCAATTTCTCTGGCAACCGGCCCGGTAACGGCACAACCCGTTCCGGCGGTGGCACCGTTGCCGGTCGCAGCCGAACGAACCCGCAAAACGGCATGCGCGCCTTGCGCAGCGGTGGTACAGGCAGTACCCCATCGCGCTCCGGTCAAGGTTCGAATTTCGCGACTCGCAATTTCCGCGGCGGCGGCTCGCCAGGCGGAAGTGAGAGCCAGCGCGTGGGAAGCACCGGTCGTCCTAACCGCTCGACCGGCGGCTCAACGACGTCGCGCCAGGCCTTTTCGAGTTCGACGCGTAATCTGCGCGCAGGCAGCAACATTGCCGGCCGCACCGGCTCGGGACGTACCGGTTCCGGTCGTAACGGGTCCGACGTGAATCGGACAAACTTCGTCACGCGCAACTTCACCAGCTCCGGACGCACGCCACAAGCGCTGCGGGCCGGCACGTTCGAGCGGGGCTCGCGCAGTGGGCGTGGTCCCGGTGAATTTGATCGTTCCGGCGCAGGACGAGGCGGTAGCGGCGCATCGCGAGGTGAGTTCGGCCGAGGTCGTGGCGGTTCCGGGTATAACGGCCGCAACTGGTACAGCCGCTACGGAGGCCGAGACGGCTTCGGTTATGGCAAGTATGGCGGCGGACGCTACGGAAGGGGCTGGAACAACTACGGACGGTTCGGCTACGGCCGCCACGGTTACGCAAACTTCGGCCGCTATGGCTTCTACGGTCGCCGAAATGCCGGTTGGGGGTTCGGATACGGACGCTACGGATACTTTTTCCCCTGGTGGGCCTACGTGCCCGGATATCGTTGGGGATGGGGCCTGGGCTACGGTTGGCCGTATTGGGGTTGGGGTTACGGGAACTGGGGCTATGGCAACTGGGGCGGCTACGGCTATCCGTATTACGGCAACAGCTACAGCACGACGTACTACACGGACAACGGCCAGGCGACCTACTACGCCGACGCCACGCAACCCGATGTAGCGGCGGCGAGCGCTACGCCGCCGGCGCTGGATGCCTCAGCGGCTGACGGCGACTTCGTGGCAGCCGGAGAAGCGGCGTTTCGCGCCGGCCAATACGAAGCAGCAGTGCGCGACTGGCAGCATGCCTTGGTCGACGATCCGGCCAACGGCGCCGTGCTCTTGTTAATGGCACAGTCCTTGTTCCAACTCGGCCAGTACGAGGCGGCGGCCGGCACCGTCCAGATGGCGATGCAAGCGCTGCCTGAGGACGAATGGTCGAAGGTCGTTGCGAACTACCCAGAGTTGTACGGCAGCGTCGAGGACTACACCAATCAGATCAAGGCTCTGGAAAAGGCACGCGACGAACAGCCAGACGATCCGGCGCTGCGGTTCCTGCTGGGATATCACTTTGGCTATTTAGGTTATCCGAAGCAGGCCGTGCGCGAATTGGACAAGGCGCTCGATCTGGCGCCGGAAGATTTGGGCTCGGAAAAACTGCGCGACGACTTCGCCGTCGCGGCCGGTTTGCCAGCCCGTCCACATCCGCCGCGCGACGTGCAGCCGGGGCAGGGGCCATTGCCGGGAGCCGGCGCGAAACCGTCGGCACCTGGTGCAACGACCGTTCCATCGCCGCCGCAGCCAGATCCGCCGGCGACGCGCCAGACGCAGAAGCCGGTCGCCGATCCACCGAAGCCGCCAGCGACCGAACCGCCGCCGGCCGCGACGCCCGACGTGAAGGGCGCCGCGCCAATTGAGCCGGAGGCGGAGGGAAAATCCGCGCCGCCCCAGGCGGCGAAACAACCGGAAAGCACACCGGCTTAGCACCCGCTAAACGGCGCGACGACGATGCCTATCCGGCCTTGCCGGGTGCGACGAGGATCTTTTCGGCCGCGTTGCGCCCTAGGGTGGTTTCGTGCCCGTCGATCAACACGGTCACGATGCCGGCCTCTGCGCTGTTTTCCGAGACTTTGCCGGACACGCCCAGCGAGAGCCCCGAGTTGCTCAAATACCGCAGGAACTCGGGCGACTGATCGATCACACGCGCCAGACGGAATTGCTGGCCGACCGTACATTCGGCCAGCGAGTGGCTCGTCGGAGTTTCCAGCGTGCCGTCGGCGCGCGGGATGGGATCGCCGTGCGGGTCGACCTGCGGGTTTCCGAGAAACGCATCGATCTTGTCGATCAAGTGATCGCTGACCGCGTGCTCCATGTGCTCGGCCTCTTCGTGCACTTCGTCCCACGTGAGATCGAGCGTCTTGACCAGAAACAGCTCGATCAGCCGGTGGCGACGAATGACGCGCAGGGCCAACGCCCTTCCGGCCGATGTCAGGCAAACCCCTTCATACGGCGTATACTCCACGAGGTTTCCCTCGCTGAGCGTCTTGAGCATGCTGGTGACCGTGCCAGGCGAAACCCCCAACGCCTGGGCGAGCTGGCCCGTGGCGGCTTGCCCGTCGGCGGACAGGCCGATCTGGTAAATAGCCTTGACGTAGTTTTCGACCGTTAGGCTTGCCACGGGAAATGTCTCCGCGGTGGTTTCGTCGGCGACCGCATCGCGCCGCCACGCCACATGATCGCGAGCAGTTATTCTCGTATTGTAGTCTCGCCAGACACCTGCGGCCACGGGCCGACGGCAGGCAACGAACCCAGCTCGTCCCCCGGGGCATTGAAAATGGCCCGACCATTGCACGCGGATTGGCAACCGACGATGATGTGCGCACGGATCGGCCCAGGCGTTGGGCGCGCATCAAGCGAAGCGCCCCCAGCCGTGCCCCCATCGACTCGGCCCAGCATGTTTGGGGTGGTGGAGTGCAGCTAAATGTACGTGCTGCTGACTTGTGCGACCGGATGATCGACCAGCGCGAGGCGCTGCGCATCGCGGTCGACAACGGCCCATCCGGGTGCCGGCTCGTGGACTGCGGGATCAACGCGGTCGGAGGCCTGGAAGCAGGCCGGGCACTAGCCAGTATTTGCATGGCCGGGCTAGGACGCGTCGAGTTCGTGCCGGCTGCGGCGGACTTCGAAACGAGCCTTGCCGTCTCGGTCTCGACCGACCATCCGCTTGCCGCGTGCATGGCCGCGCAGTACGCCGGTTGGCAAATCAGCGCCGACGATTATTTCGCGATGGGTTCGGGTCCGATGCGGGCCGCAGCGGGTAAGGAACCGCTGTTCGAAAAGATCGGACTCGTCGAACGCGCGTCGCACGTTATCGGTGTGCTCGAAGCTCGGGCCTTTCCGCCCGACGCACTGTGTGCCGACCTGGCCAGCCAATGTGGCGTCGCTCCGCGCGAGCTGACGCTGTTGGCCGCGCCCACGGCCAGTCTGGCCGGGATGGTGCAGGTCGTGGCCCGTAGCGTCGAGACGGCCATGCACAAACTGTTCGAATTGGGATTCGACCTGACACGGGTCGTCAGCGGAGCCGGCACCGCTCCCTTGCCGCCACCCGCGGCCGACGATCTGGCAGCCATCGGGCGCACCAACGATGCGGTGCTGTACGGCGGCGACGTGACGCTCTGGGTACGCGGCGACGATGCCAGCCTGGAGGCGATCGGTCCGCAAGTGCCAAGCTGTGCTTCGGAAGATTTCGGCCAGCCGTTTGCCACGATCTTCGAGCGGTACCATCACGACTTTTACGCGATCGATCCGCATCTGTTTAGTCCCGCGCGCGTGACGCTGGCGAATCTCGAAACGGGCCGGACATTGCGATTCGGCCGATTGGCGGCCGAAGTGGTCCGGCAATCGTTCGCAGTGGATTCACGTTAAGAGACCGCGGCAAGTCCCGCGGAAGGTCGGCCACCCGGATTCTTCTGGGCTCAATAAACTCCACGGATCAAACGATCATGCGATTGGCGGTGCTTGCTCTGCCGGACAGTTGGTACCTTCGCGATTTGCAGCGTGCCGCGGCCGACGCGTTCGAGATCATCGCCGTGCCTTTTCGACAATTGACGGCCGAATTGGGCGCTGCCGACGGCGGTGAGCCGTTCTCTCCCAAGCTGGATCTTGCCGGCACAGACGCCGTGATCGTTCGCACGATGCCGCCGGGTTCCTTGGAGCAGGTCGTCTTTCGCATGGACGTGTTGGGGCGGCTGGAGGCCGCCGGCAAGGTCGTAATCAATCCGCCACGGGCGATCGAAGCGGCCGTGGACAAGTTTCTGGCCAGCGCGAAACTGGCCGCCGTTGGATTGCGAACGCCACGCACGATCGTCTGCCAAACGGTCGATGATGCGATGCTGGGATTCGCCGCGCTGGGGGGCGACGTTGTCCTCAAACCGCTCTTTGGGGCCGAAGGGCGTGGAATCACGCGGCTCAACGACGAAGCAATGGCTCGCCGCGCCTTCAGCTTGCTGGTGCCGCTCGGCGCGGTGCTTTACCTGCAGGAGTACATTTCGCATGATGGGTACGACCTGCGCGTGCTGCTGGTCGGCCGAAAGGCATGGGCCATACGCCGCCGCAACGAACTGGATTGGCGCACCAATATCAGCCGCGGCGCCGTCGCCGATCCCATCGCACTAAGTGAAGTGATCGTCGAAACGGCTCGCCGCGCGGCTGGTGCCATCGGTGCTCCGTTTGCCGGAGTCGACTTGTTGCCGGCTAGCGACGGCCGCATGTACGCGCTGGAAGTCAACGCCGTGCCCGGCTGGCAGGCGCTAGCACGGGCGCTCGACGTGGATATCGCACGCGAGGTGCTGCGATTTGTGCGGTCGGAGGTTGAGTCGCCGTCGGCCACGACAATTCGGGGTCCGGAGCCGATCGACTATGAGTAACGTCTCCGCCAGACAGCGGGTTCGCGTCGACAGTCCGCGGGTAAACGTTGCCCGCCGCTTGAGCGAAACGGCCGGTCGCTACCCAAACGCCACCGCAGTAGTCGTTCCGCGCGACCGCCACGCGGGGCAGCGGCAATACGACACGTACACGTTCGCACAGCTCGAGGACGACACAAATCGCCTGGCTAGTGGCCTGCGCGCCTACGGCGTCGAGCCCGGTATGCGAATCGTGCTGTTAGTCCGCCCTGGAATGGAGTTCATCTCGCTGGTATTCGCGCTGTTCAAGGCCGGCGCCGTGATCGTGCTGGTCGATCCGGGCATGGGCCGTCGCAATCTGGTGCAGTGCCTGGCCGAAGTCGAGCCAGACGGATTCGTGGCAATTCCGTTAGGGCAAGCGGTTCGCAGCGCCTTTCGAAGCCGATTCCCAAAGTCTCGCTTGAACGTTACTGTTGGACGCCGCTGGTGGTGGGGCGGAACAACGCTACGGGCGGTGCGCCATATGGGACGCCGCGACCCGATTTGCCACGAGACGCGCGCGGACGATCCAGCCGCCATCATTTTTACTTCCGGCGGAACGGGTCCTCCCAAAGGCGTGCTCTACTGTCACGGCAATTTTGATCGTCAGGTAACTGAGATCCGCGACCGCTACGCGATTGCGCCGGGCGAGGTCGATTTGGCAGCGTTCCCGCTCTTCGGTCTGTTCAATTGCGCGATGGGCGTGACAACCGTCGTGCCAGACATGGATGCTTCGCGGCCGGCGAAGGTGGATCCGCGCAATATCGTGGAAGCCGTGAAAGACTGGAATGTGACGCAGTCGTTTGGTTCTCCGGCGATTTGGAATCGGGTTGGACAGTATTGCCAGAGCAATGGCGTTAAGCTGCCCACGCTGCGGCGGGTGCTCTCGGCTGGAGCGCCGGTACCGCCTCACGTGCTGTCCAGGATGAAGGATTGCATCGCCGACGATGGCGAAGTGCACACGCCGTACGGTGCCACCGAGTCGCTTCCCGTAGCGACGATTTCCGCGACGGAAGTCCTGACCGAAACGTGCGAAGCTTGGGCGCAAGGTGGCGGCACGTGCGTGGGCAGCCGATTCGAGGGCATCGATTGGAAAGTGATTCGGATAAGCGACGAACCGATCGCGAGCCTGCAAGACGCGGTCGAGTTGCCCGTCGGCGAAATCGGGGAATTGATCGTGAGCGGACCCGTAGTGACCAGCCAGTACGTGACGCGTACCGAATGGAATGCCTTGTCAAAAATCGCCGACGGCAAGCAATTCTGGCATCGAATGGGGGACGTGGGTTACCTTGACGCCGAGGATCGCTTTTGGTTTTGCGGCCGCAAGGGCCACCGAGTGACAACCGCGGACGGCCCGATGTACACAGTGCGCTGCGAAGCCGTATTCAATCAGCATCCACACGTGTATCGATCGGCGTTGGTCGGCGTGGGCCCGGCGGACAACAAGCGGCCGGTGATTGTCGTCGAGTGTTGGCCAGAACGTCGTCCGCGCGGCGATGCACAGCGGCGGCGGTTGATCGCCGAGTTGCAACAGCGCGCCGCGGCCAACGTGTTGACGGCCAGCATCGGCGACTTTCTCGTCCATCCAGCGATGCCGGTCGACGTGCGCCACAATGCGAAGATTCATCGCGAGCGGCTGGCCGAGTGGGCTGCTGGGAAAGTAGGGCAGGGCTAGTCGAATGTTCGCGGTAGTGACCGGCGGAGGCGGCTTTCTGGGTCAGGCGATTGTGCGGCAGCTCATCGATCGGGGCGATCGAGTTCGCAGCCTGGCTCGGGGTGAGTATCCGGCGCTTGCGCGCTCGGGCGTGGAGTGTGTTCGCGGCGACGTCCGCGACGCCGGCACGGTGCGCGAGGCGTGCCAGGGGGCCGATGTCGTGTTTCACACGGCTGCCTTGGCCGGTATTTGGGGTCCGTGGCGCGAGTATCATGCGACCAACGTGGTCGGCACGACGAACGTAATCGAGGCGTGCCGCGCTGCGGGCGTCGGGCGATTGGTGTTCACGTCGAGTCCCAGCGTGACGTTCGACGGCACGGCGCAAGAGGGCGTCGACGAACGGGCCCCATACGCGACAAACTGGTTGGCCCACTATCCCCACACCAAAGCGCTTGCCGAACGAGAAGTGCTGTCGGCCGACGGACCGTCGTTAGCCACGTGTGCGCTGCGGCCCCACTTGATTTGGGGGCCGGGCGATCGGCACCTGATCCCTCGACTGATTGCGCGCGCCAGGCGCGGGCAGTTGCGCCGAGTGGGCGACGGCGATAACCTGGTCGACATGGTCTATATCGACAATGCGGCGCAGGCCCACTTGCAGGCGGCCGATCGATTGCATTCTGGTTCGGCGCTTCGCGGCAACGCCTATTTCATTTCGCAGGGTGAGCCCGTGAACTGTTGGCGTTGGATTGACGAGATTCTTGCGCTGGCCGATATCCGTCCGGTGGGCCGCTCGATCTCACTGAAAGCGGCATGGCGCATCGGGGCGGCGCTCGAGATGGTCTATCGCACGCTGCACGTGCCGGGCGAACCGCGCATGACGCGGTTTCTAGCGGCCCAACTCGGTACGTCGCATTACTTCGACATCGCACGGGCCAAGCGCGACTTTGGCTACGAGGCCCAGGTGTCGACGGCCGAAGGAATGCAGCGCTTGGGACAGTGGATTGCCCAACAGAGCGTGGCGTCCGCGGCGTAACTGGCCCTGACGCACTACATCGCGGCACGAACGTCCGCGCCGTCAGCAAAGTTACCGCCGCAAACCAAACGACGCGGTTTGGAGCGAATTGCATCATGGCCGTCCGATTCAAGGGCCAGCGACGACACGGCAGCACGCGCGCTGTGCGCGCCGCTGGTTGCTTTGCAAAGCAAAGCGGTCGGATCTCGCGGTCGGCACCCGAACGGCTTGCCATTTCTGCCACAAGCCGGTAACTTCAAAGGTTTTACTGAGTGGCCCGTGCCCTTTGGCGATTGCCGTGCAACGTAGCGGCTGACTGAACGCGGCGCTTTGATGCGCGCCTGTGCGCCGTCGAGGATCGATACACGCATCAAGAGACCTTCCGGGAAGGCGGATGATGATTGCAGGAGCGGACCAGCGCGAGCGGATCGTAATCACCGGCATTGGGCTGACCGCGCCCAACGGAAACGACCTGCCCACGTATCGCGAGAGCCTGCTCGAGGGTCGTAGCGGCGTCACGCCTTACGAGATTCGCTACGTCGGCAAGACCGTCGCAGGCGTCTGCAAGTTTGACGAGCTGCGCTATCAGAAGCGGAAGGACGTCCGCCGTGGCACGCGCGCCGGCAGCGTCGGAATCTACTGCGCCAACGAGGCCATCGCCGACTCCGGACTCGACTGGCCGAACGTCGACCGCGCCAGCGTGGGCGTTTTCGTCGGCGTTACCGAACACGGAAACGTCGAGACGGAAAACGAAATCCATGAACTCAAGGGGTTCGACTACGACACAAAATTCTGGTCGCACCATCACAACCCACGAACTGTGGCCAACAATCCGGCTGGCGAGATTTCGCTCAACCTGGGCATCACCGGACCACACTACACCATCGGCGCAGCTTGCGCCGCGGGCAACGCGGGAATCATTCAAGGTACGCAGTTGCTCCGACTGGGCGAGTGCGACGTCGCCTTGGCGGGCGGCGTTTCCGAAAGCATTCACACATTTGGCATCTTCGCCAGCTTCAAAAGTCAGGGCGCACTAGCCAGCCACGAAGATCCGACGCGTGCGTCTCGCCCGTTCGACGCGCAGCGCAACGGCATCGTCGTGGCCGAGGGCGGTTGCATCTATGTCCTAGAACGCTACGACGACGCGCGGCGCCGCGGCGCGCGCATCTATGGCGAGATCGCCGGCTATGCGATGAACAGCGACGCCAGCGACTTCGTGCTACCCAACCCCGAGCGCCAGGCCGAGTGCATGGCCCTGGCGCTGCGGCGCGCGGGCATGAACTCCGACGATGTCGACATCGTGAGCACGCATGCCACCGGCACCGCCAGCGGCGACGTGCAGGAGTGTCAAGCTGTGCGGCGAGTATTCGGCGCGTCGCCGCGCATTCGAGTCAACAACGCCAAGAGCTTTATTGGTCACTCGATGGGCGCCGCCGGCGCTCTGGAGTTGGCCGGGAATCTGCCCGCATTCTACGATGGAGCGTGCCATGCCACGATCAACGTCGACGAGTTGGACCCCGAGTGTGAACTTGCCGGGTTGGTAATCAACCAGCCTCATGAGTCGTCGCAGGTTGACGTGATCTTGAACAACTCCTTCGGAATGTTGGGTATCAATTCCGTCGTGATCGTAAAACGTGTTTGAACGCAGCGGAGAGAGATGGGTATGACATCTGGGGAAATCAAAGAAGTCGTCCTGGATATCCTCGAGGGTATCGCCCCGGACGAGGATCTTAGCGGCATCGTCGACGATGTTCCGTTGCGCGAGCAATTGGAGTTGGACAGCATGGACTTTCTCGACATCGTGATGGAGTTGCGCAAGCGTTACCGCGTGCAGATCCCCGAGGACGACTACGTCGAACTGGCTACCATGCAGAGCACCGTCGACTACCTAGCGCCGTTGATGAAAGACTTGCAGAAGGTGTAGCGGCCACGCGACGTGGCCGCTGTGAGTGTGCCGGTATAGCCAAGCCGCGACGCAGTGAAGCGACACGATCGTCGGCGATGGCCGCCGCGGATGCCCGACTGGAAACCGTCATGTACGACACGATCATCATCGGAGCCGGGATGTCCGGGTTGGCCGCGGGGATTCGGTTGGCCCATTTCGACCGACGTGTCTGCATTCTCGAACGACACACGGCTATCGGTGGGCTCAATTCATACTATCGCCTGGACGGGCGGAACTACGACGTCGGGCTGCACGCCGTGACGAACTTCACGCCCAAGGGCACGCGCACGGGGCCGTTGGCCCGCCTGCTGCGCCAGCTTCGTATTCGCTGGGACGACTTTGCGCTGGTGCCGCAACTCGGCTCGAAGATCGCGTTTCCCGGTGTGGCGCTTAAGTTCAATAACCACTTCGAGTACTTTCGCTCGGAGGTTGAGCGGCACTTCCCGCGCGAGAAAGATGGCTTTCAGCGCCTGACCGAAACCGTGGTTGATTACGACGACTTGAGCGAAGAGACGGCCGCGATCTCGGCACGAGCGATCGTCGAGCACGTCATCAAGGACCGGCTGCTGGTCGACATGTTGTTCTGCCCGTTGATGTTCTACGGGGGTTCGCGCGAGAACGACATGGATTTCGGTCAGTTCTCCATCATGTTCCGCAGCATTTTCATGGAAGGATTCGCGCGGCCCTGGGCCGGAGTGCGTGTGATCCTGAAACACCTGGTTCGCCGGTTCAAGGCGCTGGGCGGCGACTTGCGCTTGCGCGCCGGCGTGCAGCGCATCGAAACCGACGGCGATCGTGCGACGCAAGTCGTATTGGACGATGGGACCACTCTCGAGGCCGACCGCGTTTTGTCGTCCGCGGGACTGGTCGAAACGATGCGGTTGTGCGGAAGCCAGGTGCCGCCCAGCCCTCCCAAGACCGGCAAACTGTCGTTTGTCGAGTCGATCAACGTGCTGGACTGCGAACCGCGCGAAGTTGGCTGCGATCAGGCGATCGTGTTTTTCAATGATGAGTCGCAGTTTCACTATCGCAAGCCGGACGACCTGGTCGATTTGCGCAGCGGCGTGATCTGTTCTCCGAATAATTTCGCGTACAGCGAACCTCTGGCCGAGGGCCTTGTGCGGACGACCGCGCTGGCCAACTACGATCGCTGGCGTGCGCTCGATGACGACGCGTATCGCCAAGCAAAGCAGGAATGTCACGCGCGGATGGTTGAGATCGCCACCCGCCATGTCGGCGATTTTCGCGATCGGGTCGTTGCCACCGATACGTTCACACCCACCACGATCGAGCGCTACACAGGCCACGCGGGTGGCGCTGTCTATGGAACGTCGCGGAAACGGTTCGACGGCGTCACGCACCTGAAGAACCTGTTCCTTTGTGGAACCGACCAAGGGTTTGTCGGGATCGTGGGCGCCATGTTCAGCGGGATCGCGATGGCCAACCGGCATCTGCTCAGCGGCACGAGCGATTCGACGCAGCCCGCCGAGTTGGCCGTGCAAGACGTCCTCTAACCACGATCGCCAACAGCCGAGTCGCCCGGTCGTCTGAATCTCATGCCCAAGGATTTTCTTCAAGGCGCCCACGATCGCTACGACGTGATCGTGATCGGAAGTGGGCTGGCCGGGTTGACCGCCGCCAATACGTTGGCTCGCGCCGGCCGCTCGGTGTTGCTGTTGGAGCAGCACTACAAGTTGGGTGGCATGGCCACCTGGTTTCGCCGACCGGGCGGCCACATCTTCGATATTTCGCTCCACGGATTTCCGGTTGGCATGGTGAAGAGCTGCCGTCGCTATTGGACCAGCGAAATCGCCGACTCGATCGTGCAGCTTAAGAACATCCGGTTCGACAATCCGATGTTCTCGCTCACCACCACGTTCAATCGTGAGGACTTTACTCGGCTGTTGGTCGAGCGGTTTCAGGTCGCCGCCGATGCCGTGCGGTCGTTTTTCGACACGGCCCGGGGCATGAACTTCTACGACGACCAGCGGATGACCACCGGCGAGCTGTTCGAGCGATCGTTTCCCGGTCGCGAAGACGTCATCCGGTTGTTGATGGAGCCGATTACGTATGCCAACGGGTCAACGCTGGAGGATCCGGCGATCAGCTACGGAATCGTGTTTTCGAATTTCATGTCGAAAGGCGTGTTCACCTTCCAGGGCGGCACGGATCACCTGATCAAGCTGATGCACGCGGACCTGCTCAAGAGCGGCGTTGACGTTCGGATTCGCGCCGATGTGGAAAGAATCATCATTCGCGGCGGGCGGGTGTGGGGTGTGCGGGTCAATGGGCGCGAGATTGCTGCCGGCTCAGTGGTCTCGAATGCCAACTTGAAATCGACGATCTTCAAGCTGGTGGGCGAAGAGCGGTTCGATCCGTCGTTCCGCGACGAAGCTCGGTCCGTGCGGCTCAACAACTCAAGCTGTCAGGTTTACATGGCGCTGAAGCCGGGCGACGAGCTGGACGAAAACCTGGGCGATCTGCTGTTCAGTTCGACGGCGCCCCTGTTTCGTACTGAAGCGCTATTGAGTCGCGACGTGACGAGCCGCACCTATTCATTCTACTATCCGCGCACGCGGCCCGGAAGCGATCGATGCATGATCGTTTCGAGCACGAACGCGCGTTATGAGGACTGGGCCGGGCTGTCGCGCGACGACTACGAGGCCAGCAAGCAAGACCTGGTTGAAACAACCCTGGACGCGGCGAGCAAGTATGTGCCCAACATTCGAGAGCGTGTGGACCACGCCGAGGCATCGACACCGCTGACCTTCCATCACTACACGAAGCACCTTGACGGCGCGAGCTTCGGGACCAAATTCGAGGGTTTGGCCGTCAGCCGCGCGCTACCCGAGCAGGTGTCTGGGTTGTTTCACGCGGGCAGTGTCGGCATCATAATGTCCGGCTGGTTGGGTGCGATGAACTACGGGGTTATCGTGGCCAACGACGTGGACAACTGGTTGCTCAAGAGCGCGGCGGCACCTGTTGCACCCTGCGCGGAAGTGTCATGAGTCTTGACGAGATCTATGCGGCGATTCCTCACCGTCCGCCCTTCTTGCTTGTGGACGAAATCATCGAGTGTGGCGAGGAACGGATTCGGTGTCGCAAGACGTTTCGCGACGACGAGTGGTTCTTCGGCGGCCACTACCCAGGGCATCCGATCACTCCCGGCGTGATCCTGTGCGAAGCCGCGATGCAGGCCGGCGCCATCCTGCTGAAACGGTTCACGCCAAGCTTGGATCAAGGGCTGCCCGTGGCTGCCCGCATGAACGACGTGCGTTTCAAGCGAATCGTGCGACCGGGAGAGACGATCGACATCGAGGTCGAGATGACCAACAGCACGAGCAAAGCCTGGTACTTGAAGGCGCGTGTTCGGTGCGAAGACAAGCTTGCCGCCCGGCTGGAGTTTACTTGCACGATCGCCCCGCCCTTGGAAAGCTGACCCTCGGCCGACGCCGCGCGACGGCAATATCGCCATGGATTTCCTGCAACTTGCCGGCAAGTCAGTGCTCATGTTCGGCGTGGCCAACCGCAAAAGCGTCGCGTACCACATTGCGCGGCTGCTGGAAGAGGCTGGAGCAAACGTCGTCTACGTCGTGCGGTCCGAAACACGGCGCGAGTCGGTCGCGAACCTCGTCCAGCCAGGTGCTGAGATCCACGTTTGTGATGTCGAGCACCAGGAACAGATCGACGCGCTGGCCGCTGAGCTTGGCGGGCGCGACGTTCGTTTCGCCGGGCTGGTCCATTCGATCGCCTTTGCCGACTACAGCGACGGGCTCAAGCCGTTTCACGAGACGACCAAAGACGTGTTTCTGCGCGCCGTCGACGTTTCATGTTTCTCGCTAGTGGCGCTGTGCGGCGCGCTCAAGGAGCAGTTTGAACCCGATGCGTCGGTGGTGACGATTTCCATCTCGACGACGCGGATGGCCAGCGAGAATTATGGGCTGATGGCGCCGGTCAAAGCCGCGCTGGAATCGTCGCTGGTGTTCCTGGCTAAGTCGTTTGCCGGCACGACGCGTGTTCGCTTCAACGCCGTGGCGCCCGGATTGCTGAAAACGTCGGCATCGGCAGGTATCCCAGGTTACGTCGATTCGTACCTGTACGCCGAGCAGGTGACGCTTCGCAAGAAAGCCGTGCAAACCGAAGAAGCCGCCGCCGCCGCCGCGTTTCTACTCAGCCCGAGATCCAGCGGAATCAACGCTCAAACGATCGTCGTCGACGCCGGAATGTCGGTCAATTACTTTGACGCGGACCTGATTCGCCGCGCGCTGCGGGAAGATTAGCAAGGCTGCGCGATCAATCGGAATGGGCGACCGACAGCCCGGTGGCCGATCCCGCATGGCACGACTTAGCGAATCGATCGCGCGGCCGTGGCGGGCGACGCGACGTCGCCATCTGCGGCCCCTTCCCCGTTGGCGAAGGATTGCACGTCCGGAGCACTGACCGGCGAGCGTTGCCAGTCGACGGCCAGCATCAGCACATTGATCCCGGAACCGATTCCCAGCAGGGCCGCATGGTCGCCGGGCATCAGGTGGCCTGACTTGACACCCAACGCCATCGTCAGCGGCAAGGCGACCGAACCGGTGTTGCCCAGCGTGGCAAACGTGGCAAAGTCGTTGGCCGGCTTAAGTGCCAGAGATTCGAGCATTAGCTTACGGTGGGCGGCGCCAACCTGGTGGCAGAAGGTCTTGTGGACCGATGTGTGGGTCCAGCCCGTCTCGTCGAGAAACCTTGCGAACGTGGCGGCTCCGGCAGCGATGCCTTCGCGCATCAGTTGCTCGGAGTCGGTGGCCATCAATGGCGCCATCCCGCCTGCCGCGGCCTGATCGTGGTCGCTGTGGCACAATCGGTGAGCCGCCGTATGGGCCGACGCCGTGGCTGCCAGCAGGCGATTGCCGGTACGGCTGATAGCACGGTTTGCCAGCAGTACGGCCGCGCTGCCTGATCCGATCGTCAACGAGGCGACGGCCGACTTGATCGTGTCGCGCGTGAGCGTGGTGTCCGCATTCAGAGCGTCGATGGTGGTTTCAAGCAAGGGGCGCGCGTTCTCGGTGCCGACGACGAGCCCGGATTCGATCTGTCCGAGCTCGATCATGTTAGCCACCTGGACGATTCCGTTGAGGATTCCGAGGCAGGCGTTCGAGACGTCGTAGACCAGGCAGGCTTCGGACAAACCGAGCTCGTGATGGACGCGGCTGGCCGTGGCCGGTTCCAGATGGTCACGACAGACCGAGCCGTGGACCAGCGCGCCGATTCGGTCACGCGCGAAATCGGCAGCCGCGATAGCACGTTGCCCGCTGCGGACGCTGACGTCTCCGGGCAAGGTGTCTGCCGGCCACATCCTGCGCTGCCGAATACCGGTCATCAACTCCAACCGGCCCTCGGGCAGCCCCAGCCGTCGATAGAGCGGCTCGAGCCGCGCTTCGATCTGGTCCGAAGTGACGATTTCGTCGGGCAACGTATAGCCGAGCGACTCGATACAAACGTTTTCGTACTTCATGCGATCGCGAGTGAGGACCTTGTTGCGCGAGGGTCTTACGACCAGCTTACGGGCGCCGGCAACTGCCGTAAAGCGGCCGGCGGGGTGTTGCGCACGTGTCGCGGGCTAATCATCATCTGGTGCTAGCGTAAAACGCCGAGATCAAAATACAGCAAGAGGATTGCAAAGCCGGTCGTGAAAAATAAACTTGCCGTCAACTTGCTACCCGAACGGGAAAACGCGGCTTGGCCGTAGGGGAGAATCGAGGCCGCCAACGAGGCGGAAACAGCTCCAGCGAACGACCCAGGATGGGAGGTTGGAGCGCGGCGGTGACAAGCGAGCGCATCAGGGACGATGCCCGATTGATACTTCGTTCCTCTGCGGCCCGCACACAGCTCCGTCGTGCACCACCTTTTTGAGGTGCACGGCGGCTTCTTTTCGCTGGGCCCTCCTTCTGGTTGCCATTCACGCGGAGCACGCCCACCGCACTTTGGGGCCATCACTTAACCAAGTGACACAAGAAGTGTCGCGAAAAGGAGTTTCGCCATGCGCAAGAAACCGTTGATTGGAATCAATGCCGATTACCGCGCCGCCAAGAAAGATTCGCCCGCGTTCTCGTACGTGTGTGCCGGCTACTACGACAGTGTCCGAGAGGCCGGTGCGGTGCCGATCGTGCTTCCGCCGGTGGCCGACGACGACGATCTGACGCAGTTGCTCGACTTACTCGACGGCGTGGTCTTGGTGGGCGGTGCCGACTTGGATCCGCGCAACGACGGTTTCATGTTGCACCCCAGTGTGCGCGCGTTGGATGCGCGTCGCGAGCACTTCGATCGCCGGCTGATGGGCATGATCGCCAAGCGGCGAATGCCGGTTTTCGGAATCGGTGTCGGCATGCAGTTGATCAACGTTGCCGAAGGCGGCACGTTGCTGCTGCACATTCCCGAGGACCTTCCGAAGGCCTTGCCGCACAAAGACTCGCTGGACGTCAGCCACCGTCATGGTTTGGAAGTCGTTGCCGGCTCGCTCATGGAGCGCGTCTATGGCGACGGCGAAATCCGCGTCAACAGCCTGCACCACATGGCAGTCGACGACGTGGCTCCCGGTTTTCGCGTAACGGCGCGCTGCCCTGACGGCGTCGTCGAGGCGATCGAGAGTACCACCGACTGGCTCGCGTTTGGAACCCAGTTCCATCCCGAAGCGGAGTCGGCCTCAGCGCTGGACCTGCGCATTTTCGAGGAGTTCATCGCGGGCATCACCGGCGAGGTTCTGGAAATGAAGCTCGTGGCGTAACGCGACGTCGCGGCTCGTCCGATCGTTTCACGGCATCGGGGCCCGCGCCCCGATGCCGCGCTCACCCGAGATCTCTCGCGGTCGATGGTCGAATTCCACGTTCTGAACCGGTTGCGGGCGTTGGCCGAACACCGGCGTTGGCTCGTTGGACTGGCGCACTCGGCACGCTATGGCCGGCTGACCGCCGGGCTGCTGGCCGTCGAGGGGAGCGGACTGTCGAGTCGCGCGGAACTGGTCGCGCATCGTGGAGTGCGACTGTCGGATGACATTACTCGGTCTTTTGGCCGGTTGCGCATCGGTCGTGGCAGTCGGGCGCCGGATGCGGCGCTGTTCGCGGCACGGCTGGCCGAAAGCCAGGCGGCGCTCTTGGACGACTTTGCCGCGGAAGTCGCGCCGGTTTGGAATCGCGTGTCAGCCGTCGCCGTGCATGGTCCCGGACTGTGGCGCCGGTCCGCCGGGCTGATCGGCTATGCCGGCTTGTGCGACGCGGCCCGGTTGGCGGACCTGACGGGAATGAACGTGATTGACGGGTTCGCGTGCCGCGACATCGCTCAGGATGGACGGGGTGCTCCGCTGTTGCCGCTGCCGATGTGGCTGCTGTTGCGAGATCTGCGCCGGCCGCGCGCCGTCGTACACGTCGGACGCCGCCGCGTCAGCCTGACCTGCCTGGCACCTTCGCGCGACGTGGGCGGCGCCGCGCGGACGCACTATGTGCGAATTGCCGTGGACCCAAATGGGGCCGATCCGCAGCCAGCGGCCGAAACGGTCGTCCGCATCGCTGGCGAGTTCTTCGCGCCGCACCCCATGGCCGGACAACTGGTTTGGTGCGGACCGCGCGAGCCTGGCGGATTGATTGACGCAGTCAACCGGATGCTGAGGGATGTTCGGGTTGTGGCCCCGGAGGAACTCGGCATCGCCAGCGGTGCGTTGCGGTCCGCAACGGTCGCAGTCTTGGGCTTGTTTCACTTGGACCAGGTTCCGGGCAATCTCTGCCGTGCCACCGGCGCGCACACGCCACGCGTATTGGGCCGCGTCACTCCCGGTTCCGTCGTGAATTGGCAACGGCTGCTGCGCGACTTGGCGGCGCGCCGGCCGGCAGCCGTATCCTTGCGCAGCGCGATGTAATTGAGGCGCTTTGCGCATCGCGCGTTTCGGCGGCACAATCCGACGCACATCGCGCTTCGCGATCCGCGTGAAGGGCGCATAACCTGTTCGCCCAGCATTTTCGTATTTCCTTCGGGAGGTCTAGAGAATCTAGACAAGACGTGTCGATATGTGAAAACGTTCGGGCGAATGCTCCCGTGTGCCCGACTGTGGTTGGACGTATTGGCGAGTCGAACGTGCCCGCCGCGCAATCAGAATCCGGCGGTCGATCCGTGCGCATCGACCGAAGATTTGGTCTGGCGACATTGCGCAGCGCGGGCGTGGCGATTCGTTTGGCACATCGTAGACAATCCTGAGTCCTCCCCTATGAGAGTAGCCAAGCCTCACTACTTGCTCTTTTCCGAGTCGTGCCGGAAAAGTTCGCAGGGACAATGGAGGTTCGTCCTGCAGTCGGTTGATGGCACGGACCAGTTCGAAGCGGCGGATGCCGAGCCCGATGCTCGAGGTGAACGACTCGAGCTGTTGGCGGTCGTTCGTGGGCTGGAGGCGCTGGCCCAACCATCCCGGGTGACACTGGTTACGCCTAGCCGGTACGTCAACCGTGGATTGAACTATGGGCTGTCTGAATGGCGCGCCAACGGTTGGCGCTGGGAACACTACGGCGAAATGGTGCCAGTAAAGAACCGCGACCTGTGGCAACGGGTCGACGGTGCGCTGCGGTACCATCAGCTTGATTGCCGTACCTGGCGGTTTGATCCGGCACATCTGCCCACGAATGAGTCGGACCAATCGTTGGCTCGCCCCGCGGTCGCGCGCTCCGTCACACGTGGTGCCGCGTCGTTGCGCGGTCGCTGGAAGCGACGGCTAAAGGCCTGCGAGCGGTGGTGGGACCACCACCGTCGCTCGCTCGGGCTGTGGAGTGCTCAGTGCGGCACCGGCTTGCTGCCGCCGCCGTGGTTGGAATAGCGCACCAAACACTTCACGAGGCGCAAAACCACGATTCTGGGCCGCTAAATCCTCGTTTTGCCGATCTTGCGCCTGGACTACATTTCACCTAGATCCCACAATCATAAAGGTAGGCCATGACGACGCGGACAACTGTGGCGCTCGAAAAGGTCGGTCTGCTGCTGGACGGGCGCCATGAGAACCCGTTCGAACTACTGGGGCCGCACGAGGTTTTGACCGCAGGCCGCCGTGCCCTGGCAGTGCGGGCCTTCTTGCCCGGTTCGGCACAGGCCTGGGTTGTCGATCCCGGAAACCAACCACAACCGATGCGCCGTATCCACCCGGCGGGCTTGTACGAGGCAATCTGTCCATCCATGAAAAACGCAGCCGGCCAATATCAGTTGCGCGTCGCGGACGACCGCGGCGATGAGACTACCATGCACGATCCCTATGCGTTTCCGCCGTTGCTGACGGAATTCGACCTGTACTTACTTGGTGAAGGCAAGCACTGGTCGAGCTACCAGAAACTCGGCGCGCAATTGCGCACCGTCGACGGGATCGACGGCGTGAACTTCGCGGTGTGGGCTCCGAACGCGACCGGCGTTAGCCTGATCGGCGACTTCAATGAGTGGGATGCTCGCCGCCACCCGATGCGCAAACACATTCCCAGCGGTATCTGGGAGCTGTTCGTGCCTGGAATCGGTGCCGGCAATCTGTACAAGTTCGAGATTCGCCATTTGGACGAGTCGTTCGAGAAGGCCGATCCGTACGGTTTCGCTGCCGAATTGCCGCCGCGCACCGCGTCAGTGGTGTCGGACCTGGATCGCCATGTTTGGGGCGATGCCGAATGGATGGCCAACCGCATCGAGCACAACGCACTCGACGCCCCGATGGCCGTCTATGAAGTTCACCTGGGAAGCTGGAAGCGGCCGGGCGACAACCCGGGTGGATGGCTGAATTATCGCGAGCTGGCACATCAACTGGTGGACTATTGCCGCGAGGTGGGCTACACGCACATCGAGTTGCTGCCAATCAGCGAGCATCCGTACTCGGGCAGTTGGGGCTATCAGGCTGTCGGCTACTTTGCCGCGACCAGTCGCTATGGAACGCCCGAAGACTTCATGTACTTCGTCGATTATTGCCACCAGAACAATATCGGCGTGTTGATCGACTGGGTTCCCGCGCATTTTCCACGCGACGGCCACGGGCTGCGGTTGTTCGACGGCACGCACCTTTACGAGCATGCCGATCCGCGTCAGGGCGAGCATCCCGACTGGGGCACGCTGATCTTCAACTACGGGCGAGACGAAGTTCGCAACTTCCTCGTTTCCAATGCGTTGTTCTGGCTTGACAAGTATCACGTCGACGGGCTGCGGGTTGATGCCGTCGCGTCGATGATCTATCTCGACTACAGCCGCGGTCCTAACGAATGGATTCCCAATGAATTCGGCGGACGCGAAAACCTCAAGGCGATCTCCTTCATCAAGGAGTTCAACGAACAAGTTCACCTGCAGTATCCAGGCGTCCTGACCGTAGCCGAGGAGTCAACGGCCTGGACGGGCGTTTCGCGGCCGACGTATTTGGGCGGACTGGGCTTTAGCCTGAAGTGGAACATGGGATGGATGAACGACACGCTGCGCTACATCCACCACGATCCGGTACACCGTAAGTACCACCACGACGAGTTGACGTTCAGCTTGATTTACGCCTTTACTGAGAACTTCGTGCTGCCCTTCTCGCATGACGAAGTGGTTCACGGCAAGGGCTCCTTGTTGGATCAGGTGCCCGGCGACCTCTGGCAGAAGTTTGCCAACCTGCGATTGCTCTACGGCTACATGTATGCCCATCCCGGCAAGAAGCTGCTGTTTATGGGTAACGAATTCGGCCAGTGGCATGAATGGGACCACGACACGTCGCTGCAATGGGACCTGATGCAGTGGTCGAGCCATCAGACCTTGCTGAAGTACGTCACCGACATCAACCATCTGTATCGCCGCGAGCCGGCGCTGCACCAGGTCGACTTCGATCCGTCCGGGTTCGAGTGGATCGATTGCCACAACTACGAGCAGAGCACGCTCGGTTGGCTGCGTCGGGCGAAGGATCCGAACGACTTCGTGCTGATCGCCTGCAACTTTACGCCCGTGCCGCGGCTCGACCACCGATTGGGCGTGCCGGAGCTCTGTTGGTACGAGGAGATTCTCAACAGCGATTCGGTCTACTACGGCGGAAGCAACCTGGGCAACGCGTTGGGTTGCCAGGCAGAAGAGGTGCCCTGGGACGGCCGTCCCTATTCCATCCCGATTGCACTGCCGCCGCTGGCTTGCGTGGTGATGAAGCCACGCCGGTAGTCGGGCCGTCGCCGCTGCGATGGAGATCGCCGGCGCGCGCGAATGAGTGTCTCAAACGTGCGATGCGATCGGCATGCCGCCATACGCGGCTGATTGCCGGTGCGGACGCGCGGAGCAGTCAAACCTACAGTTCAGAACTGCCGGACGACTGGTTCCGCGCGACGTCTGGCGAGCGCACCCAACGCACGTCGGCATCTTTCTCCAGCCCGTCGATCCAAGCGGCAAACATTTCGCTGCGTTCGGGCTGTGCGACCGCTAGGTAACGGGCAGGCGGTTCGGTGGCGAAACTGTCGCGCAGTTGCTCGAGCGTTTGCTCGTAGTCTTCAAGCTGCACGACGTACATCGTATCCTGGGGCTCGTTCGTGGTAACGCCAACGCCGCCAACCGGAAGATCGAAGATGGTTTTCATGAACTCGTCGCCCGGGTAGGAAACGCCTTCGATTTCGCTGATTCGCACAGGACCGCCTTGTGGGTTGAACGGCACGGCACCGGTCGTCATCCAGCTAAAACTCTTCGCGTTCAGGACCTGGAGCCCCTCGTCCCCTTCGAACACATCGGCCAAGGGCTTGACCGCCGCTCGGGCCTGGGCGGCCAACTCTTCGGCACGTTTTCGGGCCAGCGGACGCGCTTCGATCATTTTCCAGGCGGCCAGCACCTTCTCGCGGACCTGATCGAACGTGGGAACGTACGACTCCTTTTGCTGGGTCTTCCAGAACAGGTAGCTGTTCCCTTCGTTGTCGCTGACGACGTCGGGGCGATAGTCGGGCAGGCTCGGCCTGAACGCGAACTCGACAAACGGTTCTTGCCGGAAGCCGAATTGCGATCGACGGTCCTGTGTAATGCGCGAGACCTTGCCGATGTCTTCCGCGGCGGCGTCGGCCGCCGATACTAGCGGCAATTCTTTGGCCACGATGTCGTGTTTCTTTGCCAGCTCGGCGAATGGAAATGGCTTGGGCGGCTGGAGATTGGCTTCCGTACCTCGACGCGTTTCGTAGATTTCCCGCTCGTCGGCATAGCGTCGCATCTCGCCCTGCAACTCGTCGAAGATTTCGGTGATGCGCGCCGCCGCCTTCTGGCTGGCAAGCGTGTCGCGAATCTGATCCTGGACCTTCTCCAGTGGCTCGTACCGCTGCTCGGGTTGGGGTGAAGTTTCAGCCGCCTCGCCGGCCGATGCTTCGGTGTCCGGCTCGGGAGACTTGTCGTCGGCCGAGTCCGACGCGCTTTTCGCTGGTTCGTCGGAGTTAGGGGTCTTATCAGGTTCGGTAGTCGGCTCGTCTTTCGGGCTCTCGTCCGCCGGAGCATCGGCCTCGGTCGAGGCTGCGCCCTTCTCGGCGGATTCTGGCGCGGGTTCGTCGGCCGGTTCCGGCTGCGTGGTGTCGGCGTCTTCGTCTGCCGGTGCCTCTTGGGTTGCCGCCTCATCCTGGATGAGCGTGGCATTGCTGGTCAGATGGAATCCCCGGCTTGCCGGCTGCCGAGCCGCCGAGTCTTTCTTCGCCTCCTGGTCGCCGGGTTCGTCCGTGTTTACTGTGGGTCCGTCCGCCGAATCGTCGTCGCTAGCCTCTTGCGGTCCATCGTCGGTCTTCGCGTCCTCACCGTTGGCCTTAGGCGCCTCGTCCGACGGCTCGGGCTTGTCGGCGCTGTCCGGTTGCCCTTCGGTTGGCTTGTCCGGCGCTTCCTCCGGCTGAGTGGATTCTTCGTTTGAGGTCGGTTTGTCGTCGGACGGGTCCGACTCATCGGGCGCGGGCGTATCGTCCGGCATGTCGTCCTTGGAAGCGTCGTCCTTCGGTTCGTCTTCCGGATCGTCCGGCAAATCGAGTTGAACGAACTGAGCCTTGTTCTTCTCGTAATACTCGGCGATCTCTTCGTCGGTGACTTCTTCCTTGGCCTCGTCGGTGAACTTGGCGAAGTCGGCCTTGAAGTACTGGAAGGCGGCCATGCGGGGCACTTTGAATCCCGGTTCGGGCGAGGCCGGATCGGGCAAATCATTCTTGTACTTCTCGAAGAATGCCTTCAGGACCGTTTCATCCGGGGCCTCGATTTGGCTCGTGAAGTCCGCCACGGCCAGTGGCATGATTTGCGCGTCGGCCCGGCGATTCACACGAGAGTAGTATTCGAACTTCTGCGCCGGCGGAATGTCGATCAGACTCCACTGGAAAAGTTGCAACAGGTTCGCGGCGAGCATCTCCGTGCGAATGGCGTCGAACAGCCGCGCGGTACTGACGCGCCTTCCCTGCTGCAGGTTGTTGATGATGGCTTGCAGGTCAGCGCTCGAAAGCAAGTCATTCGTTACCTCGATGAGCAAGTCGTTGATCGCCCGATCGCTGACGACCATGCCGAGTTCTTCGGCCCGTTTGGCCAAGATCAGCGTTTCGAGCGCGGAACTTTCCGGTCCGGGATTCGAGCGCTGCAGCAGTGCCGCGTGCACCTGGCCGAAGAGTCGTTGAAACATCGAGTCGCGCATCCTCGGGTCGACGAATCCCTGCTTGATTTGCGCGTCGACGGTTGCGGCAACGACACCCTCGAAGAAACGCTGCACGAGCTCGCGCGATTGCCGCACTCCGGCCAGTCGGCTTTCCTTGTAGTCGCCGTACTTGGTCTCGACGACCACCGGGTCTTGCGGTGCCCGCGAGTTGTCCATGTAGCTCATCATCGGCTGGAGGAACACGAAGGCGATCATCGCCCCGATGCCCACGACAGCCAGCATGATCTTTTGGTTTCGCCGAAATACGGAAAAGGGACTGGCCACTGGAAAGGTTCCTTATCGAGCGCCGTCGAGCGTGACGACCGTGGCAAAGATGCATTCAACGGCCAAGCGACCAAAGCGGTCAAAGTCGCGGCTTGGCGCGGGACTTTTGAGGAATTGTAGGAGCCTATTGACCAATTGCAATCCCAAACACACCAGAGGGTTATTGCGACGGCGCGACGCCCGATGGCACTGATTCGGTCGAGCCGACGATCGCGTCCAGCGACTAGCCTTACCCCGTCCGGCGCGAATCCAAACTCGTTCGCGTGGCGACCCTCACACGCAGCGGGGCGAATGCCGGAGCGCGAAGCGATGCTGTCCGAAACGCGAGTTGCGACCGCAACGTGATTCAGGGAGTGGACTACCCGGTCGCCGCTCCAAAGTACCAATCCAGGAATCAATTTCTTGCCGGGTGCGGCAGCCGTTCGAAAGACGGTTCACCTGACGCACGGCACGGTCGCCGCCCTCGTCCGACGGCGATCCGATGGCACGTCGGGACGCCGGTCGTGGGACGCACCGGCACGCCCCGAGTACCGTGCGAACGGCGCCGTCGGCCGACTGACTGGCCGTAAACATACCTTGACAGCATAAGGGGGCCCGTATTAATGAATTGCGCCCAATTCGGCGCTCGAGATGGCTCGATTGGGGGGTTTAGGTGCGCGTAAGACCAGTATTTTCGGAGTAGATCGACGGGTTTCCAATCGTTGGGGCCCCAGATGACCGTTTGGCAACGTAGAACATCGAAGCCAGTCCAACGGCCAGCCCGGAACAGGCAGTCAGTTCGCCCGAGTCATTGCATGGTCTCGATTGCCAAGCCAAGCGGACCTTGAGTCCCCGGACGCGCCGTGCAGGGCACCAAGGCGGTAGTGGCTGGCTGATCCCAAGAACCTGGAACAGTTGTCGCGGCCCACGAACATCGTAGCATCGCGGAATATGGCAAAGCGAAAGGCAAAAAGCGACGGAAAGTCCTTGGTGATCGTCGAGTCGCCTGCGAAGGCGCGAACGATTGCCAAGTATCTGGGGCGCAACTTTACGGTTGAGGCGTCGATCGGGCACGTGCGCGATTTGCCCAAAGGTGCCAAGCAAATCCCAGCCAAGTACAAAGGTGAGGACTGGGCCTATCTGGGCGTCAACGTGGGCAAGGACTTCGACCCGGTCTACATCATTCCGCCGGGCAAGTCGGCCCAGGTGAAAAAGCTCAAGAGCCTGCTCAAAGAGTCCAAGGACCTGTACCTGGCAACGGACGAAGATCGCGAAGGAGAAGCGATCAGTTGGCACTTGCAGGAGTTGCTCAATCCGAAAGTGCCTGTGCACCGACTGGTCTTTCACGAGATCACTGAGGAGGCGATCAACGAGGCCCTCGAGAATCCGCGCAGCGTGGACGAGGATCTCGTCCGTGCGCAAGAAACGCGGCGCATCGTGGACCGGCTGTTCGGCTACGAGGTTTCGCCGCTATTGTGGCGCAAGGTGCGCCCCAGGCTGTCGGCCGGTCGGGTACAAAGCGTTGCCGTGCGACTGATCGTCGAGCGCGAGCAGCAGCGAATGGCCTTCGTCTCGGCGACGTATTGGGACTTGGTTGGCACATTTGCCAAGAGCGACGGCCGACAGTTCACCGCCGCGCTGGCTTCGGTCGACGGGCGCCGTGTGCCCGTCGGCAAAGACTTCGATTCGGCCACCGGAAAGCTCAAGGACTCGGGCCTGTTGTTGCTCGACGAAGAAGCGGCCGGGCAATTGCAGGCGCGCTTGGCACAGGCCGACTTTTCGGTCACGTCGGTCGATGACAAGCCATTTACTTCGAAACCGTCGCCCCCCTTCACGACTAGCACGCTGCAGCAAGAAGCCAATCGCAAGCTTGGTTTCACGGCCAGGCGCACGATGCAAGCTGCTCAAAGCTTGTACGAGACGGGGCACATTACTTACATGCGTACTGACTCGACGACACTTTCCAAGGTGGCCCTGGATGCGGCCCGTGACTTGGTCGACTCGCAGTACGGCAAGGAGTATCTGCCGGATGACGCCCGGGTCTATCAGACGAAAGTCAAGAATGCGCAAGAGGCCCACGAAGCGATTCGGCCGGCTGGCCATCCCTTCGCCCTGCCCGAATCGTTGCGCGGCGAATTGTCGAGTGACGAGTTTCGGCTGTACGACCTGATTTGGAAAAGAACGGTAGCCAGCCAGATGGCCGATGCACGCGGCCGGCGAATGACCATCAGCGTCGAGGGAGGCGGGGCGGTGTTCGACGTCAGCGGCAAGACGATCGACTTCCCGGGATTCCTGCGGGCGTATGTCGAGGGAAGCGACGATCCCGAGGCCGACTTGGCCGAGCAGGACAGCGTGCTGCCGCCCGTCGACGAGGGCGAGGCGCTGTCATGCAGCGAGCTGGATCCCAAGAGCCACGCCACCCAGCCTCCGGCGCGCTACAGCGAAGCGTCGCTGACGCGAACACTGGAAGAAATGGGAATCGGTCGTCCGAGCACGTATGCGTCGATCATCGACACGATTCAAGACCGCGAGTACGCATTCAAGAAAGGCAACGCGCTGGTGCCGACCTGGGTCGCGTTTGCCGTTTCGCAATTGCTCTCGGCCCACCTGCCGAACCTGGTCGACTATAAGTTCACGGCACAGATGGAAGACGATCTGGACGCGATCAGTCGTGGCGAATCGGCTCATCTGGACTACCTGCGCGCCTTCTACTTCGGCGATGGCAGTCCCGGCTTGAAGCAGCTCTTGGCCGACAAGTCGGAAGAGATCGATGCCCGCGATATTGGGCGGATCTTGATCGCAACGCCGGAAGACGGAGAGCCGATTTACGCCCGAGTTGGGCGATACGGTCCGTTTTTGGAACAAGGCGAGCGGCGTGCTAGCCTGCGCGACGAAACGCCGCCCGATGAAGTGACGCTGGAAGTCGCAGAAGAACTGCTAAGCCAGGCCGCGCAGGCCGACGAGCCGCTGGGACACTGTCCGGATACGGGCAAGCCAGTGTTCCTGAAGATCGGGCGATTCGGTCCTTACGTGCAACGCGGCACATCGGACGATGATGAGAAGCCGAAGAATGCGTCGCTGCTCAAGGGCATGGAGCCTGATGACGTGACGCTTGAAGTGGCCCTGGCGCTGTTGTCGCTGCCGCGCGAACTTGGGAACCATCCCGAAAGCGGCACGCCGGTCGTTGCGCACAACGGTCGGTTCGGTCCGTACGTCAAGTGCGGCGACGAGACCCGTAGCCTGCCGGCGGACGTTTCGCCGATCGACGTGACGCTGGAAAAGGCATTGGAACTACTGGCTCAGCCGAAAGCTGCGCGGCGCGGGTTTGGTGCCCGACGCGAGCCGATCAAGGTATTTGAGGATTCGCCCGTCACCGGCGAAAAGGTCCAGTTGTTCGACGGTCGCTATGGACCCTACCTGACCGATGGAACCACGAACGCCTCGCTGCCGAAAGGCACCGCGATCGAGGATGTGACCCACGCGCAAGCGTTGGAATTGCTGGCCGCCCGCGCCGCCCAAGGTCCGCCGAAGAAGCGCGCCGGGCGCAAGAAAAAGGCGGCCACGGCGCCTCGTGCCACGAAGGCGAAAAAGAAGAAGTCAGCATCGGACGATTCGGCCAATGGCCAGCCGGACAAGGCGGCACCGAAAGCCAAGAAGAGGGCCAAATCGTCGAAACGAAAGTCGGCGGCCAAAAAGAGTTAGTGCGGGTCGCGACGCATTGATTCTGCCTTGCAGGGCCCCGCCCCCTCCACGCGAGCCAACAGTCCGCACCGGAACGTTCTCCCCTCCAGGATCAAGCGCCGCATGGCGGCACGCGCCGACAGCAGGACCTAGACAGATGCCGACGACGGATTCCAACGCGAGCCAGGCCCGCGGAACCGAAAACGGCGGTCATCGACGTTCACGCTTCCGCCGGCAGTTCGGAAAGCCGAGCGGGGTGCTGGGAGCGCTGGTCGGCCGGTTGATGGCAAGCAAGAATGCCGGCATGAATCGAGTCGCGGTCGAGCTGCTCGACGTTCGGGCAACCGACCGCGTACTGGAGATCGGCTTCGGTCCCGGAGTCGCCATCCAGGAGCTTGCCCAGCGGGCGAACGATGGGCTCGTGGCCGGCATCGACCCTTCGGACGTGATGCTGCGGCAAGCCACGAAGCGGAATCGTCGGGCAATCGAGGTCGGTCGGGTCGTTTTGCAGAATGGAACCGCCGCCCAACTCCCCTTCGACGATGCAACGTTTGACAAGGTACTGGCCGTCAACACGTTCCACCATTGGGGCTCGGCCGAAACTGGCTTGCTCGAAGTCCGGCGCGTGATTCGTCCGGGCGGTACGCTGTTGCTGGGGTTGCGAATGGCGCTTGCCCAACCGAGGAAGCTATCAGCACCGGGCCTGACCGACGAACAACTCGACGTGGTTCGATCGCGACTGGCCGAAGTCGGGTTTCACGACGTGCGCTCCGTTGAGCGAACTGCCGGCCGACGCATGACGTGCATATTTGCAACGAAATAAACGCGCAGCACTTGCTCGGCGGTGGACGACAAACCGCGTTACAGCGTGTCGTCGCCTTGTGCCACGGCGTAGGCAGTCGCGTGGCTTCGGCAGTGCGAAATGCTGATGAGCACCTCTTCGATGCCTAGTCCCTGAGCTACCTCGAGCGCACCTCCGTGCAGCGAGACAGCGGGCTGTCCGGCCTTTGCGCTAAGTACCTCGACGTCGCGCCAACTGATGCCGCGGCGCCACCCAGTGCCGATCGCCTTGAGAATGGCCTCTTTGGCGGCCCAGCGTCCGGCAAAGTGCTGCGTGGCCATCTTGCGACTCTGGCAATAGCGAATCTCATCGGGCGTGTAGACCCGATTGATAAACAGTTCGCCGTGACGCTCGATCATCTGGGCGATGCGCAAGACTTCGATGATGTCGGTGCCGATGCCGATGATATGTGCCATACGCAACTCGCGGATCGTTATGGTGTCGCCGCCGGAAACCGTCGACTGCCCCACGCCGTGGCCAACGCCGCCGCGCCGGCCGTAAGCAGCACATCGACGGTCCACCAAACCGGCTGCCGGCGCACGAGACCAGTCAGGTGATCGCCAAACCGGGGTCGTAAGTCGTCGGCCTCGTCCAGCGCGATCTGGCCCACGGGTCCTTGCGAGGCCATTTCGCTTTCGAATGCCCGCACCCTGCGACGATGGCCAATGTAGTCCTGCCCAACGACCGCCAGCAAGCCCCAAATCGCGGCCGCGACGACGGCGACCTGCATGGTCGGAACCGCGGTCCATCGGCGAATCGCCACGAGCGCTGCACCCAGTACACCGCCTGTTATCAGCGGCGACAGAATTGCCGGCGCGATTTGCTCTTGTTGCAGGCTAAATGCGATCCACGCCAGGGCGACGGTGGCCGCAGTTCCGGCCACAAGCCAGATCAAGTAACGGTCGAAGCGATTCATCGTCGGTTCGTTTCGTGAATAGCGCGTTTTGAGCGATTCGATTAGCGGACGGCGCGTCGCAGTTTGCCATGGTGACGGGTGGCCACCGCGAATGCCGATCGAGCCTATCCGATTCTAAAGCAGTCCGCAGGCGCGTTTCGCGCGAGCGAGCACTTCGCCGGCCTTCTTGCGGGCACGTTCGGCACCGTCGGCCAGGATGTCGCGCACCTTGTCCGGTTCGGCAGCGAGCTCTTCACGGCGTGCCCTTGCCGGGCCAAAATGTTTCTCCGCGGCGTCGGCCAATGCCTTTTTCACTTCGCCATAGCCGAATCCGCCACGACGATATAGCGCGTCCATCTCCGCGACCTCGGATGAATCGGCGACCAGCGAACACAATTGAAACAAGTGATCGGTTGCCGGGTCCTTGGGCTGGTCCATCGGACGCGAGTCGGTAGTGATCCGCATGATGCGCTTGCGCTGCGGCTTGGGCGCGTCGAAGATTTCCAGCGTATTGTCGTAGCTCTTCGACATCTTCTCGCCGTCGGTGCCGGGCACTTTGGCCGACGTATCGAGCAGCTTTGCCTTCGGCATGGTAAAGACTTCGCCAAAGTGATGATTGAAACTGGCGGCTAGGTCGCGGCACACCTCGATGTGTTGCACCTGGTCCTCGCCCACCGGGACCGTGTCGGAATCGTAGGCCAGGATGTCAGCAGCCATCAGCACAGGGTACGTGAACAGTCCAGCGTCGGCCGCCAGGCCCTTGGCTTTCTTGTCTTTGTAGGCGTGGCACCGCTCGAGCAGACCCATCGGCGTTCCGGTCAGCAGCACCCAACAAAGCTCGGAGACCTCCGGCACGTCAGACTGCACAAACAACGTGGCCTTGGATGGATCGAGGCCGAGCGCCAACAAATCGAGCGCCGCGTCGAACGAGTATCGGGCTAGCAATTTCGCGTCGCGGACGGTGGTGAGCGCGTGCAAATTGGCGATGAAGTAGTAGGCCTGGTCTTCGTGTTGCAAGTCGACGTATTGTCGAATCGCACCGAAGTAGTTGCCCCAGTGAGGGCGCCCGGTCGGTTGGATGCCAGAAAGCACGCGCATCGGGTTCGGTCTTGCTCGAGGTTGGTTTGATTAGAGGTTCAGTGTTCCGACGGCGTCGGCGGCGCGGGCGACTCCCAGTTCACCCAGCGCGGCTGGGAGTTGGTCGAGAACCGCCATGGTCGCCGAGGGATTGTAGAAGTTGGCGGTTCCGATTTGCACGGCACTCGCGCCAGCAGCCATAAACTCCATGACATCGTCGATTGTGCCAATCCCACCGATGCCAATCACGGGTATGTCGACTGACTGGGCCACCTGATAGACGGCCCGTATGGCGATCGGCTTGATCGCCGGCCCGCTCAATCCACCCATCCCGTTGCCCAATAGGGGCTTCCGCCGCCGCCAATCGATCGCCATGCCCAGGCAGGTATTGACGGCGGAAATGGCATCCGCGCCCCCATCGGCCGCGGCCCGGGCGATCGCACCGATATCCGCAACGTTGGGGGTCAGCTTGGCGATGATCGGTAACTGGCACGCGGCCCGCGCCCCCGACACAACACGGTGGCACATCGACGCGCCGTACCCAAAGTCGACTCCTCCAGATACATCCGGGCAGGAAATGTTCAACTCCAATCCGGCAACGCCGTCTAACCCATCGAACCGCGCGGACATCGCGACGAATTCGTCCAAGTCGTGTCCAGCAATGCTCACCACGATCGGCACGCCCAGAGTCGCCAGGTAGGGCATGTGATGCTCGATAAACGCTTCCATGCCGTCGTTGTCCAGCCCGATCGAATTGAGCATGCCGGCTGGTGTTTCGATGGTTCGCCAGGGAGCGTTTCCGGCGCGCGGCTGAGGAGTAACTGTTTTCGGAATGATGCCGCCTAGCCGACTCAGATCGACCAAGTGTTCCATCTCGCGCGCATAGCCGAAGGTTCCCGACGCGACCATGATCGGGTTGGGTAGCAGCAATCGTCCGAGGCGGACGGAGAGGTCGATGTCGCTGGATTTCACGCAATCAGACCGACGTGCTTCGGAAGAACAGAAAGGCCTTGGGGAAGACGGCAGGTGCCTGCGTGTAATGTATCGGGCGGGTCTGCTGGGAGCAACGCGAGGCGGAAAGCGGCCGATCCGTCGGGCCCACGCGGAAGAGGATGTCTCATGCGCGCAAGAAAAGAGCCGCTCGAGCGATTTCGAGCGGCCCTTTTTTTGGTCGGTTGCCGGTCGCAACGCTAAATGATTCCGCCATGGGTTCGGTACGGCGACAGGTGGCTCGGCTGATCGAGGAACCAGATGCGCTGCCAGTCAGTGAGCAGTTGTCGCAGGTTCTCCGACGTAAAGATGAGTTCCTGGGTCCGTGTCGTTTGATCGCCGGAGTAAATCGGCAATATGCAACCGCTGCCGGCTGCAATCCAAAGACCCAAGATCGCGGCCAAAAGTAGCCTGCGCATCACACGACTCCTTCGTGAACGTTTAGCGCCTTGCATGTCGGCTCAGCGCTGCGGACTCATCCATGTCGCCAGCGACCGTCACGACGCGACAGCGTCTGGACGTCGCCCGTTGCGAGCGAATTTCAGGAATTGACGAATTGCGTTAGAAACACGCTTCGAAGCAGATGTGCTATCGCTTCGATGACGAACCAAACTTCCTTGTTTGACGACTCTTATCGAGTTTCGTAGTCCCAAGCTTCCTGCGTCACTCGACGCTGGTGGCCGTTTGCCGACCGCGTGGGTCGGAAGGCCGACCTCAGCCGGGATTGCCTTGTGCGTTATATCCTGACCCGCCAAGTGTTTCCGTCACCGGACGGCTTTCGGCTGGGTGCGTACTCTCCCCATGATGACTATCGCCGCCAGCACCCGCACGCTCGGCCGCCGCGGCAGCCTGGCGCTCGAGCTCGCGGACACGTTCTTCCATCTCTTTGCCCGGCTTGAACGTAACCACAAACTTCTCGGGCACATAGACTTTGTCGCCGGTCCGCGGGTTTCGGGCCTTGCGGGCCGCCCGCTTTTTGACCTCGAAAACGCCGAAATTTCGCAGCTCGATCCGGCGCTCCTCGACGAGCGTCTCGACGATGGCATCGAACGTCTTTTGAACGATTTCCTTCGTCTTGAGCTGCGTCAGACCAATCTCGTCGGAAATGGTTTTGACGATCTCTTTCTTGGTCACGACCGGATTCTCCTGTGAGAGATAGGCTCGCGGGACGAAAAAGGGCCCCTCGACCTCCGCAGTCATGTTCCCAAGTGTAGATGGCATAAGAACTACAGTCAAGATCATTCATCCTCGCCGGGCCTGCTTGCGGCCTCAATTCGGCCCACTCGGCCGAAGAGTCGCGCCGCCAATTTGTTCGGCAAGTGATTTGTTACCAATACGTTACAGAAATCGACGGCCACCCGGCTCGATCGAATCTTCGTAACATTTGTCCTTCAAAGTGTTTGTGTCGTTCGACCGGCGGCGAACCTAGCGCGCGCCGGCGCCGGCTTTGGGTGCCGTGTGGCGTTATCATCGACCGCCCTATCGGCAAAGTTTAAGCAATCCGCAGAATCCGACCCTACCGGCTGACAGCGTCACGTCGGGCGGTGCAAAGCAGAGTTGGGCAAGCCGTCGTTGATAGCAGCGCACCGCCGGCCCAAGCGGCTCAGACTTTGACGATGCTGATCTGGTGCACGATCTGCTCGGCCGAATGGAGCTTGCCCTTCCCACTGCCCGGACAGACTTCACATGTCTGCTGCCATGCCTCCGGCGTGCGTGTATTCGACTGCCAGAACGGCCAGGTGCGGCATTGCCTGGGGCGGGCATTGTAGACCGTACACTTTCGCGCGTGCCCGTCGAAGAATACGCAATCGCCGTTAGCGTATTCGATCAGGCTCTTGCGAATGCCCACCTTGCGGACGAACCGCTTCTCGAACTCGTCGACCGTCAGTTTGAGTTCGGAGGCAATCGCCGCGATCTCGTCTCGGTTGACCCAAACATACCCTGGCGCGCCCGTGCAGCAATCGCCGCACTGCGTACACTCGAATCGCAATCCGTTTTTGAACCAGGGCTCGTCAGCCATCCGAGGTGAATCCAAGTTACATGGTTGCTTGTCGGAGCGAATCAGATCGAGACTTCCGAGGTGGCGATTTCCGCCATCGCGCGAATCGCCTCGTCGACGTCTTGTTGGGTGTTGAAGGCGCCCAAGCTGAATCGAAGCGTTCCGCCGATTGCCAGGGTGCCCAGGGCTTCGTGCATCAGCGGCGCACAATGAACGCCCGATCGCACTTGAATCCGGTATGCGGCATCGAGGCCCAGGGCCAACTCTTGCGGATCATAGCCGTCGAGCGTGACACTGACCAGGGGGACGCGGCCCTCGCTTCCCTTGGGTCCGTGAACTCGAAGGCCGGCGATTTCTTCGAATCCGGCCAGCAAGCGTTCGATCAACAAAGCACCGTGCGACTCGATTGAGTCGAGACCTTGCTCGTTCAGCCAGGCCACGCCGGCGCCAAGGCCAAGGATCCCCGGCACGTTCAAATTGCCGGATTCGTACTTGCTCGGTAGCTCGTCGGGCTGCACAGGCTGTTGGCTGCGGGTGCCGGTGCCGCCCTGGCGCACGCTGTGCAACGATTCGGCGATACCATCGGCCAAGGCCAAGATGCCGGTACCCAATGGGCCGAGCAATCCCTTGTGTCCGGAAGTCGCCAGCAGGTCCACGCCCAGGGATTGCATGTCCACCGGTACGTGGCCGACGCTTTGTGCGGCGTCGCACAGAGTCAGCGCTCCAGCCTCGCGCGCAATACCACTGATCTCGGTGACCGGTTGCAAAGCGCCGGTGACATTCGAAGCGTGGCTGATCGCGACAAGACGTGTATTGGGTAGTAGTGCGGCACGCACGTCGTTCGGATCGACGTATCCATAGCCGTCGCAACCGACTCGCGTCACTGCAATGCGGCCAACTTGCTCCAAATCGGTCAAGGGCCGAAGGACCGAGTTGTGCTCGATGACCGTCGTGACGACGTGCCCACCGTCAGCAAGGAGCCCATGAATCGCCAGATTGAGCGAGTCGGTCCCGTTGCTTGTGAAGATGACGCGGGACGGCTCGCCGACATTGAGCAGCCGGGCCAGTGTTAGCCGCGTTTGGTCGATTTCCTGCGTGACGATCGCCGCCTCGCGATAGCTGCTGCGTCCGGCCGGCGCGCCCAACTCGCGGTGGTATCGTTCGACCGCACGGTAGACCTCCTCCGGCTTGGGCCAGCTTGTCGCTGCGTTGTCCAAGTAGATGCGTCGCGGCGAAGGGGCATCGTGGCTCATGAAAGATCTGGCCGGCGTTTTCAGCGGACCGATTCAGCCGCCGATTTGGTACATGGGCCGAAGCGGCTTGATGAACTGGTCACTATTGATTCCGTGACCGGCCCGTTTCTCCCCGACGCTTTCTCGAATCAAGTCGGCCAAACCTTCGTCGGTTCCGCCATCGCGAAGCACGGCCCGGGCGTCCCATTCTTCGGTCGAAAAGAGGCAGTTGCGCACCTGGCCCTCGGCCGTCAGCCGCAATCGATTGCAGCGGTGGCAAAACGGTTGCGTGACCGGGTTGATGAATCCGATCCGTCCTACGCCGTCGGCAAACGCGAAATCGGTTGCCGGTTGGGCCGGATCGTCGACGTCCTGGGCAACAAGGGGCCCGATGTGCTCCTCCAGCATCTCGCGAATCCGCGCGCCGGTAAGCACCTGTTCGTCATCCCAATTGCCATCGGCGTCCAACGGCATGAACTCGATAAACCGCATCTCCAACCCGTGCTGCCGCGCGAACTGGCCCAGCGGCACGATTTGTGGCTCGGACAACCCGCGAATGGCCACGGCGTTGAGCCGTATCTTCTCGAAGCCGACCCGTTGGGCGGCAGCGATTCCGTCGAGCGTTTGTTGCAAGCCGTCGCGACGCGCGATCTTGACGAACGTGTCGCGGTCAAGACAGTCGAGGCTGATGTTGACCCGTTGCAGTCCGGCGTCCTTGAGCGCTTGAGCCTGTTCGGTCAGGAGCATGCCATTGGTCGTCAGCGCGATGTCGCGAATGCCTTCGATGCTGGCCAGCTTGCGCACCAATCGGTCTAGATCCTGGCGCACCAGCGGCTCACCGCCGGTGATCCGGACCTTGTCGACGCCCAGGTGCACTGCGACCTGCACGAATCGCTCAATCTCTTCGAACGTAAGCAATTCATGCCGCGGCTTGAAGTGCACGTTGTCGGCCGGCATGCAATAGAAACAGCGGATGTTGCAGCGGTCGGTGACGCTGATCCGCAAGTTTGTGTGCACGCGGCCGAACGAATCGATCAGTGGTGGCTCGGGAATCATGCGATCGGGTGATGCGACCAGTATTGTTATTTGGACGGTTCGCTCGGCGCGTTTAGTCCTGGGTGGACCCATTGGCTCTCGCCGTCAGCCCAATTCTCCTTCTTCCAGATTGGGACGACTTGCTTGAGCGTGTCGATGAGCCATTGTCCGGCTTCGAAGGCGGCTTGGCGATGGGGTGTGCTCACGGCCACCGCGACACTGGCTTCGCCGATCGGCACGTGACCCACGCGATGCACAATGGCACAGCCCTCCAGTGACCAGCGTCGCCGAGCTTCGGCTTCGAGTTCGGCCAGTTTGTCGCGCGCCATGTCCGCATGGCATTCGTAGTCGAGCGACGCGGTCCGGCGCCCATTGGTCAGCGAGCGCGTGGTGCCAAGAAACAGCACGACCGCGCCCGCGTTGTCGGAGCCAACCTCGCGAAGCAGGGCGCTGGTCTCGAGCGGTTGGGTAGTAATGCCGACCATGGATCGAATTCGTGCGGTGAGCAAACGGCGCGGTCCGCCGGCAGCGGCCAACTAGCGGACAGCCCCTTATTCTACCCTCCGCTGACCGGAGGTATACAAGCCACTTCGATTCCGTCGGGCACGACCGATTCTTCGGCGACATACTGCGAATCGATCGCGAAAAGCACGTGGGGAAGAATCTCGGCCAGGGCCGGCACTTCGGCGGCCAATGCGGCACGAAGGTCGCGGACGGTGCCCAAAGCGGGCAATTCAAGGGACACGACGTCGGCACCGGCCAGTTCGCGCGCCACGGCAAAAAGTCGAACTTGCACGCTCACGTCACCACACGTTGGGGTACTTGGGCACTCAACAGTTCCGAGACCTCGGGCATCAGCCCGTAGGACAGAGCCAGAAGCTTGATGGGATGGAGCGTTGGTTTGCCGGTCCCCTGCTCCATCTGCATTTTGCATGCACTACACTCCGTGGTGCCGGCCTGCAGACGCGGATTTCGCAGGCTGCCGATCAGCGCGCGTCCGGCGCGCAGGCTGGATCGAAAGTTCGTGCGCGTCAGGCCGAAGGTGCCGGCCATGCCCGAACAGCTATTTTCGGTACGCTCGACGACGAGGCCCGGGATAAGGCGCAGCAGATTCTCGCCCGCCGCGACGGAGCTGAGTGCCCGGACGTGGCACGGCATGTGATAGCCGAGAACGGAGTTGACCGGCCGCAGGTCGAGTTGCAGCTTGCCGGTTTGGTGCAGCTTCCACAAGTAGCTGCACGCCTCGCTACAATTCTCTGCCACGAGCCGGGCGTCGTCGTCATCCACAAGCGCCGGGTATTCATGCGTCAACGCGAGCGCGGCCGACGGTTCGGTGGCCACGATGTGATAGCCTTGGCGAATCGCTTCGGCCAGCAGCCCGATGTTGTGTTCGGCCAGCTTCCGCGCCTGGTTGAGCGAGCCGAGCGAAATCATCGGCATGCCCGACGACTGCTGCGCCGGATGCACGAAGACGGCAACCGCGTTGTGCTCGAGGACGGCCACGAATGCTTCGGCCAGTTGCGGATCGTGGTAGTTGGCGTAGGTATCGACGAAATAGAGCACCTTCGAAATTTCGCGCCGCGTGGGGCGGGTAAGCCGCCGGCGCGACGCGATCCGCATGAAGCTGCGGGCGGAAAACCGAGGCAGCTTGCGGCCCCGCGCCACGCCAAGCACTTTCTCGATCATCCACCGTGCCGGCGCATTGGCGATGGCCCAATTTGCCAACGGCGCCAGCCGACTGCCGAACCGGCTGAGCCGATCGACTCGGGTCATGAACCAATCGGTCGTGTTCAGTCCGTTGGTCAGCACGTAGCTTCCCCTGCCCTCCATCATCAGCTTCGGAATGTCGACGCTGGCCGGGCATTCGAGCCGGCACTGGTGGCAGTTTACGCACAGGTCGACGACCTCTTTGAACGTGTCGCTGGTGACCGTCGCGGGCGGCAACGCTCCGGACAGTACGCCGCGCAGCAGGTTGGCCTTGGCACGCGGCGATCGTTCTTCGGCCGGCGCGAAACGGAAGATCGGACACATCCGCACCTCGGACAATTGCGAACGGCACGCGCCGCAGCCGTTGCAATCGTGGGTCGCCTGCGTGATCTCCCTGTCGGACCAGTTGAGCTTCCAGACGTGAGGCGAATCGGGCGCTGCGGCTTCCTCGCCGGCTGCGGGAATCGAGTCGGCCGGTGAGTCGTCGGTGGCGCAGGGAGGCCGCAGGTCGTGCGTCAATGGGGCGGGGGCATCGCTGACGATCTTGCCGGGGTTGAAGAGGTTGCGCGGGTCGAAGATGCGCTTCACATCGCGAAACACGTCAGCCAACGGTCCGTATTGGCGCCGAATGTACGGCGTTCGGCTGAGGCCGTCCGCGTGTTCGCCGCTGATCGTGCCACCCATCGCGATCACTTCGTCGTACAAGTCGGACGCCAGGCGGTTCATCCGCCGGATGTCGTCTGGGTTGGAGAGATCCAGGAACGGACGTAGGTGCAGTTGTCCGTGTCCGGCGTGCGCAAACAGCGATGCCGTGACTTGGTGTTGCTTTAGCACGTTTTGCATGCGAATGAGGAAGTCAGGCAACACCGTGGGCGGAACGGCCAGGTCCTCGATGCACGGCAAAGGCCGGGTCGAACCCTTCATTCGATACAGTGTGGGGACGACGCGCTGGGCGAGACGGGCGTACAGTTCCATCTCTTCCCGGTCCTGGGCCTGGGTCGCATGAAAGGCGAGCCGCTTCTTGCGCCGAACCCGATCGACGATTTGCGACAACTGATCGCGCACGCCAACGAGCGTTTCACCCTCTTGCTCGACCAGCAGGGCCGCTTCCGTTTCGCTGGGAATCAGCAAGTCGTACTGCACGGTGCTCTCGCGGGCGAGGCTCAAGTGTCGCCGGTCCATCAAGTCGCACGCGCTTGGGTTTAGCGGCAGGATATCCATCACCGCCTTGGCGGCGTTGTCGAGTCGATCGAACAGCAAGAGAGCCATGCCACGATGCTTGGTCAACGGTTCGGTCAGGACGGTCGCCTCAGTGATCAACGCGAGCGTGCCCTCGGAGCCAACCAACAGCTTGACCAGGTCCAAGTGCTGATCGTCCAGCACGTCGGTCAGCCCATAGCCGCAGCGATTCACCAGGCTTTGCGGCTGGTTGTTTTCGATTGTGTCGGCATGGCGCGTAAGCAATTCGGCCAGCGCGCGCACGATCCGCCGCTTACGCGAGTGGGGGTCGGCCAGGTTGTCGACCAGCGACTCGCGGCCAACTTCCATCACCTCGCCGTCGTCCAGCACAACCTGCAATGACTTGACGTGCCGCCGCGCCGAACCGTGCTTCAGCCAATGGCTGCCCGATGCGTCGATCGCGATCACGCTGCCCATTGTGGTGACGTTGCTCATCGCCGGGTCGGGGCCAAACTGGCGGCCCAACGGGCGCAAGAATTTGTTGAGTTGGGCATGCACGATGCCCGGTTGGATGCGAATCGTATCGTCGTGTACCTGGAGCACGCGACGCATGTAGCGCGAAAAGTCCAGCACCAGTCCCCGCCCAAGCGACTCGCCGGCCAGTCCGGTCCCAGCTCCGCGGGCGTGAATGGGCAGGTGGTATTCGGCCGCATACTGCACGACCGCCACGACGTCGGGCAGCGACCGCGGACGAATGACTGCCAGCGGCCGGATCTCGTAGATGCTCGCGTCGGTTGCGTAGAGCTGCAAGAAAACGTCGTCGCAGCGAACGTCGCCTTTCAGGACGCCACGCAAGTCGGCTTCGATTCGCTCCCGTTCAGGATCCATCGCGATCGTGCTGACGGCGCCCTACACGCGCCGTTGCTGGTTGATATGTTGTGTCAAGACGGCCCGCAAGGCTCCGCCGCGTTGGTCACCGAACCGTGCGGCACAGCGTCCTGCCGGCGGACGACTATTGCAATGCGGCGTGCAATCCGTTTGCCGTGCGGCAGTGTCCAACAGGATGGCCGGTTGTGTCCGAGACGGCTACGAATGCTTGCGAATCGTGTCAGAGAATCACCTACTGCGAGTGGCCTGCCATGCGGGCAGCCTGTTGCCGATACCGCTCGTGAGTTTCCAGGTCGAATGTCCCGTGCTGGTCCATTCCCGCCACCATTCGATACATGGCTCCGCATCGATAGCACATTAGCGCGTTCGGCACGAACAAATAGAGCACGACGTCAATCAACGCCGTGGCAAACAGGATTGCAAACGTCGCAATCGTGTACGTATACGCCCAGGCAATCGAACTGCCCACGATACCCAGCGCCACGATGGCCACACCGAGACGCTGTGGGAAATCCTTGCGCACGAACAAGTCAGTACTTGGGCACACGATGCAGCGCCGCAATCGGTCCTCGTCGAATGCGTTTTCCGGGATGGCGACCGACTGATCACAACTCGGGCACACCAACGAAGTGTCCGACGCGGAGACTTCCGTGCGGGCCGCTTGATCGCATCGTGGACATACAAACGAGACGTTCATCGGGATGGTACGGGGTGGGGGAATGGGTAACCGGGCACGATCTTTCATCATAAAGTATGACACGTGCGGGGAGAATGACCGCGCTGGCAGGCGGAATGCAGGACGAAAATGCAGGCACGGCGGCGCCTCGACCCGTCGCAGGGGCATATCCGCGCCCTTTTTCGGCTTGGTGGTCCTCGCCGAGACTCACGGCGCAGGTTCGACAGTCAGTCGGTCGCCCAGCATCGATGCTAACTCCGGCAGATCGTAGTGGGCCAGCGCGCCTGGAACGACCAGACCCAGGTGGTTCGGCACCAGCGGGCGTCCGACCAAGTCGTCGGCCCACGAGCGAATCGATTGTCGCAGCGTGACCGAGCGCAGCCGGGGCTCGATTACCGCGGCGTGCAGCGCAACCGGTCCGGCGCGGCCGACGCCGACCAATCGCACCGATTCGGGATCGACGAGTCGGTGCGCGCTCAAGACAGCAAGTGCAGCCAACAGGTCCTCGACGCGCTGGCCAACCAGCGGGCGACCGATGTGAAATGCGAGCATCGCCGTGCGAAACTCATCGTTGAGGTAGCGATCCTTGTCGCGGTCGGTCGTTTCGCCATAACCGCGCAGATCGACCGACAGCACCACCTGGCCGTCCCGAACCAATTGCTCGACGGCACCGCCGGGTTGCGCATCGGTCGCCTTGCCGCGACCATCGACATACAAGACGGCCGGCAGTCGTTCGCCGGCCGCGTCTGCTCCGTCCGGTACGAACAAGAGGGCCGGCTGCGGTACTTGCCCCGGTCGCTGGATCGCCAGCTTCTCGATCGTGTAGCCGTCGCGCTCGATGACCCCATGGCTGGTGGTCTGGCTACGAAGGTCCAATCCCGCAGGCAGCCCCAGCAACTGTTGGATCGTTGACAAGCGGGCCGGCGTGCTCGTTGCGTTCCAAACGGCATGACTCGTCAGTGCCAAATCTGCGGCCCGTTCACGGGCGAAATCAACGACGCTCCGCTCTTCGTCAAATTCTTGCAGCACCTGGCCGCTCGTGGTGACTTGCAGCGCGGCGTCGGATTGAAGCCTCGGCTCGGGTTCGGTGACGGTACGCGGATCGTCCGCCAGCCACCGCCGCATCCAGGCGACAGCCGCCTCGCGGCGGGGGCGGCTGAAGCCGTGTTCGTCATCGTACGTGAAGAGTCCAACGTGGTCCGGCTTACCAAGCACGCGATAGATGTCCTGCGCTTCGGCGTACGCGATCCGCGTGCCGCCGATATCGAAGAAGTCCCGTTCGGCAGGCAGGATAATGGTCGGCTGCGGGGCACGCATGGTCACGAAGTCGGTGTGCTCGATTCCGAAAGCCCCCTGGCCGGGAAAGTGTTGCTCGCAATCCTGAGGACCGATGGTTTTGAAGACGCGCTCTACCGTGGTCACGAAGCAGGACGGCGCCGCGGCGAGGATTCGATCGTCGATGGCCATCAGCCAAGTGGTCATGGTTCCGCCGCCTGAATTGCCCGTGCAGCCAAGCCGCTGCGGGTCGACTTCCGTCCGACTGGCAAGATAGTCCATGCTTCGCAATCCGTCCCACACGCGGAACGTGGCGGTCGTCCAACCGACTGGCAACGCGCATGCGCCGACCAGCGTGTGTTCGGTTGTGCCGTGGCGCTGGAGATCGAGGAGCTGATTGCGTTCGCCCTGCCCGATCGGATCGTAGATCAGCGCGGCACAGCCGTTCCGCGCAAGCAGAATGCACGCGCTCTGGTACGCTTCGCTGGCTTTGCCATTGGCACTGTGGCCGCACGGAACCAGCACGCCCGGCACCCGAGCGTCCAGCGGGTCGGGCAAGTAAAGATTCGCCGTGACGTGGTGATGCGGCCGGCTCTCGTAGATGACTCTTTCGATCCGGTAGCCATCGCACGCGATGGTACCCACGGTGCGAGCGTTTAGCGGCGTGCGCTCGGGCAGCGGTCCGAGCATTTGGCGGTATTGCTCGCGCAGCAGCTTTCGGCGCTGCCGCACGGCGTCGGCGGATCGCAGCGCGTCAGCGACCGCATCGCGCCGCGCGTCGTACTGCTGTGTCACGGCGTCAAGCAAGTACGAGTGCAGTCGGGGGTCGTCTGCATCGGGCAGCACGCGCAGCTCGGCGTTGACGTTGCTTGCATCTTCAGCCCCCGCCGCGGTTGGGCACGCCGACACGAGTAGGATGACGATCGCCGAATGAAACAGTCGCACGATATTCCTCCACGGGGAGCAGATGCCGAACCTGGGAAGGTCGACGCGCCGCGAACTACTGCGACACCTTGGCCTTTTTCACATGTTCAAGCACGATCTTGCCGATCACCGGATAACGATTCACGTACTCGCGAATGAAGCGATCGGCCTCAGGCGAGGGTGTGCCCTCGTCAAACTGACCGGCGAACTGCAACAAACGCTCGCGCTCGATCGGCTGGAGAGTCGCCAGTTGGATTTTCTCGTCTGGCGAGAGATTGGCCTCGCGCGACAACACGTCCATTTCGATATTCGGATCGAAGCGATCGGCCGCCTTGTGCAGCGCGTCGTGCAGCAAGGGAGCCGCGAATCCGGTGGACGCGAAGCTAAGGTCCTGCCGCGTCAGGCCCCAGATGCTCTCGGACTTGAGTTTCTCGCGAATCCGATCGACGCGTTTCAGTTCGTCAGGCAGCAGCAAGAATCGAGCCAGCGCTTCCTCGTCTTGCCGTTTGCTTTGGCGTGCCTCGTCGGCACGTTGTCGCGCTGATTGTTCGGCCGCCTGCTGCGCGGCAATCGCGGCCTGTTTCGCCTCTCGGGCGATCCGTTGGGCCTCGGCCGATCCGGAGTTGGCCTGCTGCCTGTTCAACTCGTCAAGCTGTTGGGCGACGACCGTGCGCACCAATTCTTCGATTTGCTCGGCAGTCATGGACTCAGGCGTTGCCGCGGTGGAGGGCTCATTCGTCGGCAGCGTGTTGCCATCGGTCGCTTCGGACGGCGAGTTGTCTGTTGACCGGTCCGACGATGTACCATATGCCGGATCGGAGCGTGCGGTGTTCGAATCGGCCGACGTGGGTGACGTCGTATCGACCCCGTCATCGGAGACGTCGTTTGCCGATTCGTCCGGCTGCTTTGTGGTCGATTGAGTTGGTGCCGTCGCTGACGGCGCGCCAGATTCCTGCCTGGCGCAACCGAAGCACAGCATGCCCATCAATAGCAGGGCTAACCAGCGGCACATAACGCCTCCTCTCGATTGCAAGCGGGGAACCTAGGGATCCAGCGTGAGCTCGAAGTTCCTGAACCGCACTTCGGTCGGCCCGCCCGCGTGGAGTTGCAACGCGAAGATGCCCCGCCGCGCGCCGCCGGTGTCTTCTAGATCGACGCACAATTGGCCGTTAATCCACGTACGAATCTTACTTCCCTTGGCTTCGATTTCGTACGTATTCCAACCGTCGCGAACGTGTGCTTCGCCCGATTTGTCCCACAGCAAGGCCCGACCGTGTTCTTCGTAGAGTTTGCCCCACCAGCCGCGGCCGATGTCCGCCTGATAGCCCTTGACCGTACCGTCGGCGAGCGCCTCGCTACGGAATTGAACTCCGCTGTTGCCCCGGTTCTCGACAAGATGGACCTCGAATTTGAGGTGAAAGTCGCCGGCGGCCAGGTCGCTGATCAGGAACTCGTTTCGCGTTAGCAACGGCGAACGCCCGACGAGCTGGCCGTCTTCGACGCTCCACAACGACGTATTGCCCTGCCAGCCGGTCAGGTCAGTACCGTTGAAGAACGTCTTCGCGCTGTCCTGTGTGGCCAGGACGGGCACTTGCGACGGACCCGACACGTACGCTACCAATCCGCGAATCTCTTGCGGCGAAAGCGGCTTGAGAAGATCGTCGGGCATCATCGATTGATCACTTTTCTTCATTTGCTCAATTTCGTCGTGCGGTACGACCACTTGCTCGTTGGCCGTTTGGACGGTCAACGCGGCGTCATTCTTGGAGGTGACGAGGCCCGTAATCACGCGGCCGTCGGCCGTCACGATCACACTGGGTTGATACTCCTTGGCCATGACCGAACTGGGGTCGAGTATGTTGGAGAGCAAGTAATCAAGATTCGCGCGATTCGAACCAGTCAGCTCGGGCCCAATCTTTCCACCCGCTCCGAACAGCGTGTGACACTGGGCACATGTTTTGGCGAAGACTGCCCGGCCCAGCCATGCGTCGCGGTCTCCGGCGCGTCGGGACACGAGCGACGCGATCTTGGCGATTTCAGCCTTCTTTTCCTCCGACGTCATCCGGGCCACGCCCCAGAGTTCTTCGATGTGCTTGTTGATTTTCGGATCGTCGAGGTTGCGCAGTTGGCGCACCAGATCGGCCGTTAGATCCGTGGCGGGCACTTGCTTCTCGGCGACCGCCATCAACAGCGGCGCGGCATACTTGGCGCGGGCCGCCAGCGTTGCCAGCGCGTCCCGCTTCTCGGCCAGGCTGAACCGAGCGTAACCGGACAGAACGGCGGCCGGCGTTTGGTCATCGTCGTAGGCGGCCAGTCCGCGCAATGCGGCACCGCGCATCGTGTCGTCGCCGATCAGCTCCTGCAACGTGGGAGCCAGGCTCGAGTCCTTCTTGGCCAGCAGCGAAGCAAGTGCCTTTTCGCGTTGGGCACGATCCGCCTTCGTGTCGATCAGCCGGCGGTGCATCTTGTCCAGCGCCTGGGGATCGCCGAACGTCAGTGCCAGTGCCGTGGCCTGAGAATTGACCGCCGGATCGTCGCTATTCATCAATTGGGCCGAGATTTTGGACCAGCCGTCCGGCATTGGGACTTCGCGACGTCCGGTCAGTCCCTGTGCAATCGCGCTCAGCATGGATCGCTGTGTCGCGGTGTCCGATCGAGTGGTCAAATGCGCCACCAGTCCGGCCAGCGCTTCAGGTGTGCCGATTCTGGCAATCCTTCGCACCATATACGCGAAGACGATTGGAATCTTGCCGTCGGCGGTTAGTTGGAGCGCCCGCGCCGGATCAACTTCGGCCAAGGGCTCCGCGGCGTACCAAACCATCAGCGGCAGGTTGTGGTCACCGGCGTCTTCGGCATGTGCCAGCAGCCCGGGCAGGATCGACCAGCTTGCGTCGCGGGGCAGCCGGCCCAACGCCGAACTGAGATACAGCCGCACGATCGGCGACGGATCGTCTTGGGCCAACTCGGCCAGTTTCCCCAATACGGCCGAGGGCACCTCGCGGCGCGGGTCGTCAGTCAATAGTTGGATCGTCCACGCACGAACGTGCGGGTGGTCATTTTCTAGTCCGCGCAGCAGCAGGTTGTCGTCGAGGTTGCCAGTGGCGTGCAGTGTCCAAAGTCCGCGGAGTCGCCGTGTCTCGTCAGGATGGTGGTATGCCATCTCGACTAGCTTCTCGCGCAAACCGGGGTTTGGCTCGCGCGATTGCAGGATCGTGCGGGCGTGGCGGGCATACCAATCGTTGTCGTCAAGCTGCAAGTCGACCAACTGATCGTCGGTCAGCTTTCGCAGATCGACCTTTGCTGGCTTGGCGTCGTTGTAGACGACCTTGAAGATACGACCGTTTGAGCGGTCGTGGCTGTTCGGATCGCGATGGTGACAGGCGTTCTTGTCGTACCAGTCGATCATGAAGACCTGGCCGTCCGGGCCGTATTGGAGGTTGATGATTTGCGACCAGCGATCGCGCGACAGGCAGAAATCCGGAGCCCGATTTCCTTCGTAGCCCGAGCCCTTCGAAGTAAGCAGGTCTTGATTGATTCGCTGGCCGTGGATGTTGTTCATGAATATTTGATTTCGATACTTTTCGGGCCAGCTTCCACCCAGGTAGACCATCGCACCGGCATGGGCATGTCCGCCGCCGGCAGCGTCGGAGCGGTTGTTGCCGGAATGGGGTGTGTCGCCGATCCAGTGTCGGTGCACCGCGATGGTCTTGATGTCGTCATACGTGTCGCGATTGAAATGCTGTCCGGCCTGCCGTTGGTAGCGCGCACCCTGGATGACGTGATACAAGTGCGGAATCACGCACGCGGTGCAAAAGCACTGCCCGTAGTCGTTAAAGTCGACGCCCCAGGGGTTGCTCGTTCCATGGGCGAAGACCTCGAACTCGTGCCGCGTTGGGTGATAGCGCCAGATCCCGGCATTGATGCGCGTTCGCTCGTCGTCTTTCGCACCCGGCTTTCCGACGTTGGAATGCGTGAACACGCCATGGCAGCCGTATAGCCAGCCGTCCGGGCCCCAGATGAACGAGTTGAGCGTTTCGTGCGTATCTTCGTAGTGCCATCCGTCAAGCAGCACGACCGGTTCGCCGTCCGGCTTGTCGTCGCCATCGCGATCGGGCACAAACAGCAAGTAAGGCGCCGCGCCGATCCAGACGCCGCCAAAGCCGACTTCCAGCCCGCTGATAAGGTTGATGCCTTCGAGGAAGACCTTGCGCGTTTCGTACGTGCCGTTCGCGTCGGCGTCCTCAAAGATCAATATCCGGTCCTTGCCCTCGCCGTCCGGCATGCGTTGTGGATAGGTATAGGCCTCGGCGACCCACAACCGCCCGCGATCGTCGATCGCTTGAGCAATCGGCTGCATCACGTCCGGCTCGCCAGCCACAAGTCGCACGTCAAAGCCCTCGGGCACGACCATCTTGTCCGCGGCCTCGGTCGGTGCCAGTCCGGCAAACAGGTAGTCATCCGGCTCAGAGAGCGTTGGAGCGTCTGGGAAATTGGGCCGCCCCATGTGCAGGCGGAAGTTGTCGAAGTTGATGTGTCCCCACGGACCGCTGCTGTTGTCCACCAGGCGGATGAAAACCTCCTTGCCCATGTGTGGCAGCAACTCGACGGTGACGGGTTTGAGCGTTTCCGTGTTGTCGCCGGAGCGCGAGAAGATGACGCGGTTCGTGTCGCGGCGTACCAGCTCGACGCGCGTCTGTTCCGAAGATCCGCCGGCGATCCGGAAGCTGGCGAATACTGTCGTCACTTTGAAGGGAGCGCTGGTCAGTGTGCCCTTCGGCTCGTCGCTATTGGAGATCTCAAATCCGCCGATCCAGTATTCGCCATGATGATGGCTCGGCATGCCGCGTCCACGCGCGGTGGGAGAATCGCCTTTAACCGGTTGGCCGGCGAAAGCCTCGCCACGGGCTGTCCAACCAGCAAGCGTTCCGGATTCGAAATCGACGTTGAGTTCCTTGCCATCGGCTCCTTTGGGAAGTCTGCCGGCCGGGCCCTGTTCGGCCGGGTTTGGAGCGGCCAGCGCGGGCAAAGTCGCGCCGAACAGCGCCGCCAAAGCAATTCCCAACGCAAGTAACCAGGTCCACGGTGCCGATGCGTTCCGCTTGCTCATTCCAGTTTTCCTGTCGGCTGCTTACCTTGATTCTCAGCGGTTGGTGTGGTTCCGTGACAAATTTGGCCGCAGTCCGCCGGGCAATTGGCTCCAACTCAACAGCCAGGGCTTACCCGGTGTGGGGCCAGTTAGTAACCTAGCAGACACGTTGATCTTTGGGCAGCGCACGGCCGGCGGGCACGGCCGGCGACCGTTTCTAGTCTACGCGACGGCGACGTAGGATGCACTTGCCGGTTGGTTGCGCGGTGGCGCACGACTGCTGCAGCAGGCCGCAATCGACGAACCCGCGATCGACCAGGCGTGTCAGATCGGTGTCCGCACGGGGGAGCAGCCGAACGGGAACGGTTGGCCGCAGGCGGAACAGCAACAAGAGCGCAACGAGATGGCCGCCAGCATCACCGAGTCGAACGCGGAACACGGCACACGCGTCGCTTCGAGCCCAGCCGTCCACGCAGCGCATCGCCGCTCGCGTCAGGGGGTAATCTACGGCGTGCTGTCGTACGGCACTTGGGGCCTGGTGCCGCTCTACTTCAAAGCCGTCGAGCGCGTTGCGCCGGTCGAAGTCGTCGCCCAGCGAGTTTTCTGGACGTGCCTGCTGCTCGGCATTTTGCTGACGCTGGTGCGCCGGTGGGGAGCCCTGCGGCGAGCACTCCGCCGACCCAAGACGCGCTGGGCGTTGGCCGCGACCGCCGCACTGCTGGCCGTCAACTGGCTCACGTACATCTACGCTGTGTCGACCAACCGCGTCGTAGAAGCCAGCTTGGGCTACTTTCTCAATCCATTGGTCAACGTGCTATTAGGCGTGATCCTACTGCACGAGCGGCTCCGCAAATGGCAGATGGCCAGCGTGGCGATTGCGCTAATCGGTGTGGCGATCCTTGGCGCTCCGCCAATCGCCGTGACGCTGGCGGTCACGTTTGCCTTCTATGGACTGTTGCGCAAGACGATGGCCGTCGACGGGCTGTTGGCCCTGTTTGTGGAAACGGTGATACTCGTTCCGTTCGGCGTGGCGTTTCTTGTTTACCTGATGGCCCGTGGCGAGTCGGCATTTGTGCTGAGCGATCCAGGCATGTGCGCCTTGTTGGCCGCCAGTAGCATCGTGACCGCGATACCGCTGTTGCTGTTTGGCGCGGCGGCCCGGCGGTTACAGTTTGCCACGTTGGGCTTCTTGCAGTATCTAGCACCCACAATCCAGTTCCTGCTGGCTGTGTTTGCATTCGGCGAACCAATGACGCCGCTCCGCTGGGCCGCGATGTCGCTGATCTGGATCGCAGTGGCGATCTACCTGGCCGATTCGTTGCGCGTGTATCGGCGGCTTCGCGAACAAATGCCGCAGGCCGTGCCGGCGCCGGCCGACATCTAGTCCGGCCAGGGCGCGCAGCGCGGCACGGGGTTCGCGGCAAACCGTCTACGGCTTGACCGCGTAGATTCGCATGCTGGCCGCGTACTCGTTGACGTCGTACTTGCTCATTAACTCAAGCAATCGGGCGCGCGACTCGCCGATCGAGACAACCTCGGGCGACGATCCACAGCAGCTTGTCTCCTCGGCTGGCTGAGCCGCTTGTTTCGGCGCCTCGGCTGCCGTGCCACCCCCACAACATCCCGAAGCAGTTTCTTGCTCAGGTGCCGGTTGAGACGCGGTGCCGCAGCAGCCTGACTCGGCCTCTTTCTTTTCGGCCCTGGCGTAGGTGTTCAGGTCGCTCTTGGTGTCAATCATCTCGACCTGTGAGAAGCCCGCCGCGGCCAACTCCGCGCGGTAAGATTCGACGGGAATCGCGCCGGCGATGCAGCCGACGTAGGCCATCAGGTCGTTGCCGATTTCCGGTGGCAGCGCCTTCTTCAAAGCGATGTCGCTCACCGCCAGTCGGCCGCCCGGCTTGAGCACGCGAGCGATCTCGCGCAAAACCGCGGGCTTGTCGGGAGCCAGGTTGATCACGCAGTTGCTGATCACGCAATCGACCGAGGGGTCGGGCAGCGGCAGTTTGTCGCTCGTGGCCAGGTGGAACTCGACGGTGGTCGCGCGCGACGTGGCTCTGTTGGCTTCGGCCAGTTCGATCATCTCGGTCGTCATGTCGATGCCGATCGCCTTGCCCGTCGGACCAACCTTCTTGGCGGCCAAGAAAACGTCGAGGCCGCCGCCGGAACCCAAGTCGACGACCGTCTCGCCCTCGCGCAGGCTGGCGAACGCCGTCGGGTTGCCGCACGAAAGGCCCATGTTGGCTTCGGCCGGAATCGACCCCAGCTCCTCGGCCGAGTAGCCGAATGCCTCGGCCACCGAGCGGACCCGCTCGTTGTCGCTCGAGAGTCCACGCGTGGCGACTGCGCCGTACCGCGACTGGACGACCTTCTCGATTTCCTGACCTTTGGTTTCCGTGGACATGGCTGGCTCCTTTCCAATCTGTTTGAAATCAGATCATTGGGTTGGGATGCTTTGGTATTGTTTTGATGCGATTGGGCGCGCTGTGCATTCGTCTAAGCGAATATACTGGCCAAAAAAATTTTAGCGGCAGCATTTGCGGCGTGCTTCCAAGCGTTTCTCCAAAGTGTTCGCATCGCGGGCCAATTCTGGAACGTCGGTGAAACAACACGACAAGCAATCGAGCAGCTTCTCGTGCACGCTGTTCGTGGCGGGCGCGAGCCGGTAGTAGCTCCACTGTGCGTCCTTGCGCGATTCGACCAGTCCGGCACGCCGCAAGTAGGCCAGATGCCGCGACGCCGTTGGCTGCGGCACGGCCAGCACGCCAACGATGTCGCACACGCAGAGCTCCCCGTCGCGCAGCAGGTGCAAGATGCGCAGCCGCGTGCGATCGGAGAACGCGCGAAACAGCGTGTCGACACGTTTGGGGGCCTTGGTTTTCATATTCGCTTACACGAATATACGGACTGCAGGCCACCGCGTCAAGCCGGCGAACCGATTTGCGGTCGGCCATGTCACTTTTTGAAGCACGGGCCAACGGAAACGCTCAATTCAGGTGGCATCATGCATTTGCGCATGCTGCGCTGCAGGGATCCGTTAGCGAGGGTTAGCCAATCGAGTTGGGATGGAATCATGAAAGACTACCAGCCGCGGATGAGTTTTTGCCACGTCGCGGCGGCCCGCCGCCATCAATACCGTGGCGACGAAACCGAGGCCGTGGAATATCTGGCCCTAGCCGCTGGCGGCGGACCGGTCCTTGAGCTTGGCATCGGCGCCGGTCGACTGGCCATTCCGCTCGCGCAGCGGGGCCTCGAGGTAGACGGCGTCGACTTCGCGCCAGAGATGATCGCGCTGCTGCGTCAGAAGGCGGGCGTCGACACAATCCGCGTCGTGCTGGGAGATTTCGCGTCGGCCGATTATCCGAGAGAGTCGTACGCGATGGTATATGTCGCGTGGAACAGTCTGTTCAACCTGCTCACGCAGGAGGATCAGATTGCCTGCTTCCGAAACGTGGCGCGCCACCTTGCCCCCGACGGATGCTATGTCGTCGAAGCCTATGCGCCGACCTACCTGCATCGTCTTGACGGTCAACAAGCTGTTAAAGTCGAAGACCTGTCAGTCGACGAGGTCCGGATCAGTGTTATTCGCCATGATCCGGCGAGCCAAATCGTGGAGCAGAGTCATGTATCGTTGACCGAGCAGGGCACACGGTTCAACCCGGTCGTGCAGCGGTATGCCTGGCCTTCGGAACTTGATTTGATGGCGCGGATCGCTGGTCTAAAACTCCGCGAACGATGGTCGGACTGGAAGCGGCATCCTTTCGATGCAGCCAGCCATGGCCACGTTTCGGTCTATGTTCGATAGGGGTCGGGATCGACTGCGCGTCGAGCGTCAATGGCCGCCTGGCTTGCGCCTTGTCGGACGGCTGGGTGCCCCATTCGGTCCAGGTCGCACTCTAACGCCGTGCTCGAGAAGTTGGTAGAATCGTCCCCGGCAAGCCGAGTTGGGTGCCCAAGCGCCGCAGCCGAGCGCTGCAAATGCGGTGCAACTACCCGCCTGGCGATACGGCTGGCTGGTTCGCAAGCGTCCCCGTAGCTCAATTGGATAGAGCGTCGGCCTCCGAAGCCGAAGGTTAGAGGTTCGAGCCCTCTCGGGGATACTAACGCGCAGGGGCGTGCCGCGGCGTTGGGTGCCACCGATCCGATCCACCTGGGAGGCTGAACCATGATCCACGGTTGTTCGCCGATTCGGCGCCGAATCGGGCCATTGCCGCACGTTGTGAGTTTGCTTTTCTGCGCCCTGGCATCGACCACTCCGGCTCGCGCAGCCGACGCGATCACGGATTATTTGGCCAAGCCATCGCTCAATGTCGTGATTACGGTCTCGGACATGGATGCGGCCAAGAAGTTCTACGGCGAGGTCTTGGGCCTGAAGCCGTTGCCGCCCGTTCCGTTTGGCGAAAAGACCAAACCGGTGTTCTTCCCCCGCGCGGTGACGATGGAGCGATTCGGCGTCGGATCGCACGAGATCAAGCTGATTCCTGGCGTTGCGTCCACCAAGAAGCACCCCGGCGGAATCCAAAATGGCATCGGTCTGCGAATGGTCAACTTTCCGATCGCCGATATGGAGGCATTTCGTGCCCGCCTCGCTGAGCACGGCTATCCGATGCCGCAGATTAACGAACTACCGGACTCGGCGTATCGATTCGGACTGCTTACCGACCCGGACGGCAACCAGGTGGAGTTTTTCTACTACGACGGTGACGGTCCGGCAGGCTGGCAGGAGAGCCTGCACCTGGCGCTGACGGTCTCTGACGTGGAGGCGTCGCGGCGATTCTATGGCGACGTGCTGGGGTTGCCGGAGTTGCCGTCGATACCGCTACCACTCGACCCTGGACGCAAGGTTTATCTTTTTCAATGCGGCCCGACGTTGATCAAGTTCTGGTCGTTTGGCAAAGACTTGCCGAATCGCGCGGGTCGGCACCTGGACGCCTACGGCAACCGGTACATTCAGTATCACATGCGCGACATCGATGCAGCTTTGGAATTCGTCAAGTCGCGCGGCGCGACGATTGACTTGCCGCCCACGGCCGTGGGCAGCATGCCGGTCGAGATCATGTTCGTGGCCGACCCGGACGGCATCATCAACGAGATGTTCGGCGTCAAGTTTGGCCGGCAGTAGTCGAACGCGTAGGCCAGTGTGCCGCTAGCACAATTGCCGCCAAACCACGGAGGCCCTGCATGGACTTTCGCACGATCCGCTACGCGACCAACGATCGCGTGGCGACGATCACGCTCAACCGCCCGGAGAAGCAAAACACGCTGCAACCGGCCGTCTGGGAGGAACTGGATGCGGCGCTTGCCGAGGCGCAGCGTGCCGCGAACGTCCGCGTGATCGTGCTGGCCGGCGCCGGTGATTCGTTCTGCGCCGGGTTCGATTTCTCCGACGGACTGCAACACTACGAAGGCCTGGCCGAAGAGGGCTACGATCCGGGACACGACATGATGCAGGTCACGAATCCGTTCACAGCGCCCATTCCGGCCTTCATGCGGATTTGGCGCAGCTCGAAGCCGGTGATCGCCAAGGTGCAGGGGTGGTGCGTGGGCGGCGGGTCGGAGATGGCCTTGTGTGCCGATTTGGTTATCGCGTCGGAGGACGCGCGATTCGGCACGCCGTACGCCCGGGTATGGGGATGCCACTTGACCGGCATGTGGATCTATCGACTCGGTTTGACGAAAGCCAAGTTCTACGCATTGACTGGCGAGTCGGTCAACGGCGCGGAGGCGGCCGAGTTGGGGCTGGTGAACTTTGCCTACCCGCTGGAGCAACTCGACGAGAAGACCGATTATTGGGCCAATCGATTGGCGGTCATTCCGGTGACGCAATTGGCCGCAATGAAGCTGATCGTCAATCAGGCGTACGACAATATGGGCATTCAAAGCACGCAGTACCTCGGCACGATTTTGGACGGCATCATGCGGAACACGCCCGAGGGGCGGCAGTTCGTGCGCACCGCCCAGCAAGACGGAGTGCGTGCGGCGATTGCCGGCCGCGATGGACCATTTGGCGACTATAGCCAGGCTCCAGCAGATCAGAAGCCGCGCCGAAAATAGTGCTAAGTTTGAATCTACGGACAACGTCCGGGATTCCGTCTTGGCGTCGTGAACTGCGGTGTCCTACGATGCGGCCCTCGCCGGGCCGGACGCACACGACGCTCGCCTGTTTTGGATCATTTTGATGGATCGGAAAAAGCGCGCAAATATCGCAAGTTTTGTGCGGTCGGAGCTGGCGTTATGGTTCGGCGCCGGGACGATGGTCCTGTTTCTGGTGTTCGGCGCGGACTGGCTGGCCCGGCCGTCGAGCGTGGCATGGCAACTGGCAGTGTTTGCCTGGTTGTTCGCGTCGATGCTCTGGCTGTCGTTTGCGGTAGTGCGGCATTCCGACTGCCTGGCGGTCCGGTTGGGCGAACCGTACGGGACGCTGATCCTGACGCTTTCGGTCGTGGGGATCGAGGCCGTGATGATTTCGGCCGTGATGCTCACCGGCGACAAGCCGACTCTGGCCCGAGATACGATGTTTGCCGTACTGATGATCGTGCTCAACGGCATGGTCGGACTGACACTGTTGCTCGGCGGGTTACGCCACCACGAACAGGCCTACAACCTGCAGGGTGCCAACACGTTTCTCTCGGCGATCATTCCAATCTCGGTGCTCGTGCTCGTCCTGCCGAGGTTCACCGAATCAACGCCCGACGCGTCGCCGTCGAGCTTTCTGGCGGCGTTTCTGATCATCGTGTCGGTCGCGCTGTACACGTTCTTCCTCGTGATCCAAACGACACGACATCGCACGTTCTTCATGCAGCCCAACGAGCCGCCGGCTGGGCACGAAACGTCGGAGCTGGTGATTCGTTCCGTGAAGGTTCACGCCGTACTCTTGATTGCCTGCATTACGCCCATCGTCGTGCTATCCAAAAGCATGGCCAAGGTGATCGATCAGGGCATCGAGTCGATGGGTGCTCCGTTGGCGCTGAGCGGCTTTATCGTCGCGTTCTTGGTCCTGGCGCCCGAAGGCCTGGGCGCTGTGCGAGCCGCCTTAGCGAACAAGCTACAAAGATCGACGAACATCTGTCTGGGGTCCGCCCTGTCGACGATCTGTTTGACCATTCCGGCGGTGCTCACGATCGGGCTGGTGACCGGGAGAGTCGTCGAGCTGGGACTGGGCGACGTCGACCTGATCTTGCTCTTGCTCTCGCTGGCCGTCACCGTCGTTTCCTTCAGCAGCACGCGGACCAACGTCGTGCAGGGGGCCGTGCATCTGCTGCTGTTCGCTGCCTACATCGCGACAATCTTCGATACCTCGCCGTAACGTGCAGAACGGCAATCCGGCGCCGACATTCGATGCGTTGTGCCGGGCACGCGCGGGAATTGCGTTCGTTTGCTCCCAGCATCGCAGCGCTCTGTTGTTGCCCCTGGCAACTATCCGCCGCCGGTGCGGGAGACGACTTCCATTGCCGTCGTGTAGAGGAAGAAGGCCAGCGTGCCGACAAGCACGAGGACGGTTGACCAGTGGTTTTTGTACCGCGCACCGATCCAATCCGTTCGCCCGTTGAGCAACAGCAGCGTGGCGGCGAGCATCGGCACGAACATGGCCCCGACGACGGCATAGACCATCTGCATTGCTCGAAAGTCGACCACCATGCCGAGCATGGGAATGACGGCGATCGCGTACAGATAGCCGCGGTAGGGGCGCGAGTTGGTGTCGATGCGCTGGCCGGTCGGCCGGCCGCCACGCATCAGTTGCCACACATCGGCGAACAAATACGGAACGCTTTGCCACACGCCCAATAGGCTGCTGAACACGGCACCCCAGGCACCGAGTAGAAACGTCCATCGAACGATCGACCCGGCGCGGCCGAAGGTGGTTTCGAGCTTGTCGGCCATCTCGACGATTAGTTTCGCGCCGCCGCCCGGCAGCTCGCCCAATGTGTTGCCGATGACGACCATCGCAACGCCGAAAATCGCCGTCATCAGGTAGCCGCTGGCCAGGTCGATCCGGCACGTGGCGAGATCTTCGGTGCCCTCGCGTCCTTCTTCGCGAATCCAGTAGCCGTAGCACAGCACGGTAACGGTTCCGCCGACGCCGCCAATCAGAGCGACCGTCCATGTCGTGCCGCCTTCGGTGGCCAGCGGAATCCGCGGCCAGACGAGTCCCTGGGCGACTTCGCCCAAATCGGGCCGCAACGCAATCGCCGTGGCTACGACCACCACGAACATCAGCACGATGCAGACGCCCATCACACGCTCGAAGAGCCGGAAGCCGCCGAGCCGCACCATCAACACCGCCAGACCACTGTGCAAGATCCCATAGATAATCTTGTCGTTGCTGGCCGCATCGACGCCGTCGCCGGTTAGCGGAAAGATCGCGTGGCTTGTGACGCCGATCCCGCTCATCAGTGCCGCGGCGACCATAAAACTCCAAAACAGCAAGTAGGCCAGAAACAACCACGACGCCGGCCGGCCGAAATGCTCCACGCAACCCTCGACCAACGTCGTGCCGGTCACGAGTTGCCAGCGCGTGAGCCCTTCGTTGAGCACGAATTTCAAGAATGCGCCCAACACGGCCGCCCAGAGGATGGCCAACCCCAGCGCGCTGCCGCTGAATGAGGCGGTGGCCAGATCGCCGGCTCCGACGCCGGTGGCTGCCACGAGGATGCCCGGACCAATGATGCTCAGCAGCGTCTTGCGCTTCATAGGTCGGATTGCCGTGCGGCAGCGCAGCGGTGGTCACTGGGGCCAGTTTTTTCGTAGCTCCGCGTTCGACGCGGCGGCCGGAGGCGAGCGGTCTCGGACGGGGTCGCTGAGAAGACCCGTGGCAACGGCGGGCCGCGGCTCGGCTACTGCGTCGCGTCAGGCACGTCGTCCTCCGGAGGCGTAATGTACAAGAATACGCCCACCACGCCCAGGAATTCGTCCGCGTCGGTCACCGGCGCGGAGACGGCGATGACCCATTGGTTCGTCGTGCGGGTGCGGAAATCCGCCGACAGGTGAATTCCCTTGAGGCGCCGAAAAGGCATGATTTGCTGTTTGCGCAAGTAGTCTTTCAGGTCGAAGTCGTCGTCGTCGCCGCCGTGAAAGTAGGTGCGCCAAGCGTAGTTGTTCCCGACGTTGTCCGTCCCCATAGGCCCGCGCGCGATTTGCAGCCCGTTTCGATCTTGCACGAACCAGGCGAAAATGTGATGCGTCGCCGCACTCTCGTCGTACTTCGCATCGATCCATGCCTGCAGGTCGGATCGCGCCGGATGTTCGAGAAGCCGATCGCGGAGGTTTGGCCAGCGATCCACGAAACCTGGCGCGGAGAGTCGGCGGCGGATGGTCGTGAGTTCCGAATCATCTAACGCGGCCTTCAACGCCGAGATCAATTCCGGATCTTTCGCCGCTGTTTCCACAATTGAAAAGTTGTCGCGCACGCTATCGCTATTGCGGATCGCCAGCAACAGGTTGTGCCGGCTGTGCAGAATGCCTTCGATTTCTTGCCGCAGTCCGCGCTCGCGCAAGAACCCCCAGGTAGTCAGCGCGGCAATCGTGATCAACAGCGCGAGCGTGCTGCCCAGCAAGCTGGCAACCGCCGGCTTGCGCTTCGACCAGCGCCACAATCGGGTGATCGGGCTGACGGGCCGGGCATGAATTGGCTCGTCGTTGAGGAACCGCCCCAGTTCGTCGGCCAACTCGATCGCCGACTGGTAGCGCTTGGCTGGTTGTTTCTCCAAGCACTTCAGGCAGATCGTTTCCAAGTCGCGCGGAACATAAGGATTGAATCGTCGGGGACTTGGTGGTTCTTCGTGGATCACCTTATGCGGCAGCACGCTCATGTTGCCGCGAAACGGCAATTCGTTGGTCATTAGCTCGAACAGGATCACACCCAACGAATAGACGTCGCTGCGCCCGTCGCACGTGTGTGATTCGCCGCGCGCCTGCTCCGGAGACATGTAAGCCGGCGTGCCGAGAATGTGTCCGTCCATCGTGATCGCGATATCTTCATCGGCTCGTTTTGCCAGGCCGAAGTCGGTCAGGTGGGGCTGCCCTTCGTCGTCGATCAGAATGTTGGCCGGCTTGAGGTCTCGATGGACCACGCCGACACAGTGCGCGTGCTCGAGCGCCTCGGCCACGGTTCGCACAAGCAGGGCGGCGGCTTCGAAGGTAGGCCGATCGGCCTCGGCCCACGCGTCGAGTGTCGCGCCCCGAATTAAGTCACTCACGATGTAAACCGCGTCGCCTTCACGTCCCACTTCGTGGACGCTGACGATGTGCCGATGCCGGAGTTGCGCGGCGACGCGCGCCTCGCGCATCACCTCTTCGATTTCCATCGGGTCGAGCTTCTGCTGCCGCGGCAGCTTGACGGCGACCTCCCGGTCGAGCTTCGAGTCGAGAGCGCGCCACACCGCGCCAAACGACCCGACGCCCAGCCGCTCGACCAGTTGAAATCGGCCGACCCGATCAGGATGGCGGCCCGATCCGTGCGCTTCGACGATGTGAAACCGCTGTCCGCACGCGGTGCACGAGATCTCGTGGTCGGTCACGTCGCCTTCAACGTCCACGCGTTTTTGGCATCGTGGACAGCGCACCAAGAGCACAGTTTCGAGCGTCTTGTCGCCGGTGGCACCGGGATGGGTCGAGGCCTGGGTATCGATCAGCAGGCGGGCCCGATCGATCACCGCAAGTTTGCGCAGTTCTTCGGCCAGTTCCTCGTGCAGGTCCTGATTCTGCTCGAGCAAATCGGCGGCCGATACCATTTCGCCCGCAGCGCGTCGTTTTAGGAACGCATCCAGCACGTCGCGCATGCGTTGGCCTTGCGGCTCGCTTTCGGGTTCTGTGCGATGGGGTGATGTGGTGTCGCTCATGGCCGTTTGAACGGCGTCTTGCCGAGAGCTAGTGGTCACATTCGTTCGCAAATCCAGGCCGCTGTTGCGGACCGCTTTGGTGATTTACTTGTCGCTCAAAAACCGTGATGCCCGTTCGAGTGCCTCGCGCATCTTTTTCTTGGCACGGTCCAATAGTCCTCGCACGGCGCCGGTGGAGCGCCCCATGCGCTGTGCCGTTTCTTCGAGCGAGTAGCCTTCGAAGTAGCGGAGCTCAACCGCTTGGCGGTGTTCGTCGGGCAGCCCAGCCACCACGATCTGAATGGCGCGAATCCCCTCGCGTCGGGCGACCGAGCGGCTGGGCGTGTTGCCGGAAGCGGCAAGCAAGTCGAATAGGTTCGCCGCAGCACTTTGCTTGTCGACCGGAGCGGCCGAGACGCGCACACGGTCGCCGCCCCGTTTCTTGCGCCGCTGGGCGCGGATCGCGTCGCGCAGCCGGTTTTCGGCGATGGCCTGCATCCACGACAGGAACGAGCCGTCGGGGCGATCTTCGTACTGATCAATGCGTGCAAACACTTGGGCATAGGTCAGTTGCACAATGTCTTCGGCGTCGACGACGCTTTGCAGCGATTTCGGCAGACGCTGATCAACCTGGCGGAGAAGGGTTCCATAGTGGTCCAGCATCAGCCGCTCGAGCGCGGCTCGATCGCCGCCCACCGCACGGTCCACCAACTCGCGCGCGTTTGCTGTGTCTGTCATTCGTTGCGGCGATTGCAAGAGGTCCGTCGAATCGCGACGTCCCCACACTGGCAACCGCCCTACTGAATTAAGCGCCCGTGGCGCGCCGGCGGCGCGCATTTGGCGCTTCTGTGGATAGGACGGGGCCAAATCTCCTTCGTGGGAGGTCGACGCATGAACACCGAACAGACACGATTGTACCAGAAAATCCTAGCTTACTCGCCCGACCGAGCGGATAGCCAGTTTCCGTTTTCGGCACGGTTGGCGCGGGAGAACGGTTGGAATCGGTCCTTCGCGCGCCGCGTGATCGAGGAGTACAAAAGGTTCATGTTTTTGGCGGTCGCGGCGGATCACATGGTTACACCGTCGGAGGAAGTTGACCAGGCCTGGCATCTTCACCTGGTTTACACGCGGTCCTATTGGGCGGACTTCTGCGATGGCGTGTTGGGCCGCCCCGTACACCACGAGCCGACAACCGGCGGCGCGGCCGAGTCGGCCCACTACCGCAGCCTGTACGAAAAGACGTTGGACAGCTACGAGCAGTGGTTCAACGAATCGCCGCCGAGCGACATCTGGCCACCGACCGCTGTGCGATTCGACCCAACCCTGCACCGCTCATGGGTCTATCCGCGCGATGCGTGGGTTGTGCGGAAGCCTTGGGCCGTGTTGCGCCCGGCGCGCGGCGCACTGATGATGGCCGCCGGGGCTGTGCCGCTGGTATTGGGCGTTGCCAACCCGTTGCGCCTGCCGGGGCCGCAGTTCTTGGTCTTCTTCGGCGTGCTGTGCGCCGTCGGCATCGCGGCCGCGTTGATCGCACGGTGGATGATGCGGCAGGAGGACATTCGCGTGGACACCACGCACCTCACCACGTACGAGCAAGCGTGCCTAGCACGCGGCGTGCGTGGAGCGGTCGACGCCGCATTGGCCGCGCTGATCGCCGAGGGGAGGCTCGAGATCGTCAAGCAAGAGCCGCGCACCTTCGGACTAATCTCCCTGGGCCGGCCACACTATCGGTTTCAGGCGACCGACGCATCTCCGCCGGAAGACGCGCTCGAAGCGGCGCTGGTGCGTGCGGCGGCGGGATCGTCCGGCGCAGAACCCACTACGTTGGTCCTGTCGGCCCGACCGGCAGGTGAAACGATTCGCGAAAACTTGCAGGAGCGAGGCCTGCTTGAATCGTCGGAGAGTTTTCGCGCGGCCCGATGGTGCCCACTGTTGATCCTCGGTGCCATTGGGCTCGTGGGAGCCACGAAACTCGCCATCGGGATGCACGCGGGGCGCCCCGTCGGCTTCCTCGTGATCGGACTGGTCGCCCTGGCAGCCGTGGCGCTAACGTTTTGGAAACAACCGCTTCGCACGAGGTCAGGCGACGCGCTGCTGGCCCGGCTCGAGAGCGAAAACGACGCCCTGCGCGGGTTGGCACGGCACGACGCGCAAAACGCTTCGGCGACCGACGTCGCCCTGGCGGCCGGTTTCTTTGGGCTGGCCGCGGTTTCCCATCCTCAAATCGAGATGCTCAACGCCGCAATGACACATGTCACGCCTCAACAAACCGGCGGCGCTGCGTGCGGAGGGGGCTGCGGAGCCGGTTGTGGCGGTGGCTGCGGAGGCGGGTGCGGCGGTTGTGGTGGATGCGGCGGCTGAGCGTCCAATAGTTGAGCGCGGCGGACTGCCCGACCAGAATGGTGCTACGCGCTAGCGAACCAGCGCGCAGCCCGGGCCGTGGAGCCGCCATCATGATTCCAGACGAACGCACTTGGGCCGCACAACGTTTGACACGCCGCGCAGCGATGGGCGCAGCGGCACTGGCCGCCGGCGGTGCCCTGTCCTCAGGAGAGCCTCGCGCGGCCGCAGCAACTCGGTCAGCAAAGCCCAAGTACGACATGAAGAAGTCGATCAACTTGTGGGCGTTTCCCTATCCGGACCAGATGTCGTTGCGCGACTGCTTGCAACTGGCCAAAGACGCGGGCTTTGACGGAATCGAACTGAACTACGACCTCGAGAACGACCTTTCGCCCAAGTCGGGCACGGCCGACTACCACAAGATTCGTCGCATGGCCGACCAGATCGGCATTGCCATCAGCGGCGTCTGTTCGTTCTTGTTCTGGCCTTATCCGATGACCGCCAACGACGCGTCGAAGCGAAGTCGCTCGTTGGAATTGGCCGGAAAGATGACGCAAGCGGCCCACGATCTAGGCACCGACAACTTGCTCGTCGTGCCCGGCGCGGTACACATTCCCTGGCGCGACGACTATGAGCCGGTCGCCAACGACGTCTGCGAACGTCGCGCGAAAAAAGCCATCGCCCAACTACTTCCGCAGGCGGAAAAGTTGGGCGTGAACCTCAATATCGAGAACATCTTCTTCAACGGGTTTCTTCTGAGCCCGCAAGAGATGATCGATTTTGTCGACGCCTTCGACAGCCCACGGTTGCACGTACATTTCGACACCGGCAACATCATGTTGTTTCAGTTTCCGGAGCATTGGATCCGGATCCTCGGCCGGCGGATTCAAAACGTTCATTTCAAAGAGTTCTCGAAGAAGGGAACCGACTCGTCGCTCGAGTCGTTTCGGCCGTTGTTGGATGGCACGACGAATTGGCCCACCGTGATGCAGGCGCTCGACGATGCCGGTTATCGTGGCTACTTGACGTTCGAGTACTTTCATCCGTGGCTCCACTATCCCGAAGCACTCGTGTATCAAACGTCGGATTCGTTGGATCGCATGCTGGGCCGAGCCCGACCTACAGCCACAACGCGAGGTTCGTGATGAAGCCGAAAAAAGGTTGGACGTGGCTACCAGCGACGGTGGCTGCCACGATGGTGTTGTTCGCGACGGGAGCCAAGGTCCACGGCGCCACGTTTCCGGGCGAATCTTGGTCGCGACTCGCATCGCCCGAGTCATTGGGGTGGTCGCGCGAAAGGCTGCAGCCGGCCCGCGATTATGCGGAGACGATTGACACCGAGGCAGTGATGATTGTCGTCGACGGCCAGATCCTGGACGCTTGGGGCCCGATCGACAAACGGTTCAACGTGCACTCCATTCGCAAGAGCCTGCTCAGCGCGCTTTACGGCATCCACGTGCGCAATGGCACCATCCGATTGAACAAGACGCTGGCAAAGCTCGGAATCGACGACAACGAGCCGTCCCTCACAGCGGTGGAGCAAACGGCGACCGTGATAGATCTGCTGAAGGCACGCTCCGGAGTCTACCACCCTGCCCTGTACGAAACTCCCAGCATGAAGGCCGCTCGACCGAAGCGCGGCAGCCATCCGCCCGACACGTTTTGGTACTACAACAACTGGGACTTTAACGTACTGGGCACCATCTTCGAGCGGGAAACCAAAACGAATCTGTTCGCCGAGTTCAAAGCGCGCATCGGTGACCCAATTGGCATGGAAGACTTTCGCATTGAGCATGCCGGCTACGTCACCGGACCCGATTCGGTCTACCCGGCGTATCCGTTCCACCTGACTGCCCGCGACATGGCACGATTTGGGCTGCTCTGTTTGCGCCGCGGGGATTGGCGTGGCAGGGCGGTTATTCCGGCGGATTGGATCGACGAGAGCACGACGTCGTATTCCGACGCGGGCGATCGTGGCGGTTACGGCTACATGTGGTGGGTGGCCGTTGACGGAAAACATCTCCCGGGCGTTACGCTTCCTGAGGGTTCGTACGCGGCGCGCGGTGCCGGCGGCCATTGCATACTCGTTGTGCCGCAGCTCGATCTGGTGGTCGTGCATCGCGTGAACACCTATTTCCCGAACCGGCGCGTAGACGCCCGCGAACTGGGCAAACTGGTCGGATTGATTCTCGCGGCGCACAGCAACACGAAAAACTGACGAGGGCAACGTCGTGCAAACAAAGCACGGTCCCATGCGATTGGGCATGCTCGGCATGTGGCACACGCATGCCGATGGCATCGTACGCCAAGTCGCTGAGCATCCCAACGAGTTCGCGCTGGTGGGGTTCTACGATCCCGACCCGAAAGTTGTCGCGCAGCGCCGCAAGCAGTGGCAACCGGCGGTCAAGGACATGCGCGTGTTTGATCGGCCCGAAGGGCTGCTGGCCGAGTCGCTCGACGGGGTTGTCGTCGAGGGCCGCGCGTTCGAAAACCTATCGCTGGCCACATTAGCCCTCGAGAGCGGTCGGCCAGTGATGCTCGAGAAACCGGCCGGCACCAAGATCGAAGAATTCCGCCGGCTCATTGATCTGGCCCAGCGGAAACACCTGCACGTGCAGATGATCTATCTATTTCGTTACATGTCGGCGGTGCAGGAAATGTTTCGGCTGGCGCGCGAGGGCGCGCTGGGCGAAGTCTACATGTTTCGCGGGCGGTTGCCGAAGGACCTCGAAACGTACGACCATTTCGTCGACGAGCTACGACCCTATTCCGGCGGAATATTCTTCGAAATGGGCGGCCACGCGATTGACATGATGGTCCAGGTCTTGGGCAAGCCGAATCGCGTGACACCGTTTCTGGCCCACCATCACGTTGTGCCGGGCAAGTACATCGACAACGGCGTGGCCATGTTCGAGTTCGACCACGCTTGGGGCATCATCGAGGTGCCCGCGATGGAGGTGGCCCCCAGTTCGCGGCGATTCGAAGTCTACGGAACCGAGGGCGCGTGCATCATCCCGCACCTGGGAAGTGGCCATCTGGCGAACAAGGCGGTTCAACCAATCCAGGTGTGCAAGGCTGGCGACAAACAATGGACCACGCACGAATTGCCGGCCGCGACGTTGCAGATTCGAGATCTTCGGCAATTCGCTGACGTCGTACGTGGAGGTGTCAAGCCGGACTTCGACGTCGCGCACGATCTGGCAGTGCAGGAAGCGCTGCTCGCCGCCAGTGGCATGCTTTAGCATGCGGCGCGTTTGCCGTTGGGTCGTTGTCGCGACTGGCGCAATTCAAATCGTCGATTGGAACAGCGGGATCCCGCGGCGCAGGTATCGATTCGACTCCGCGGACAGGGTAAAGCCGGTCGGATTTCCGTTGCCGCGCGTGGCAATCGCGCGGGCGACCTCGTAGAATGGCATCCCGAAAACGCATCCGCCCGGGCGCCGCGCGGCAGTACGGTTTCCATCATGCCAATGAGGGAGGCACTCATGCTCCAGTCACCATTTGCGTTGTCGTTAACTCTATTCGTGCTGTGTGGGGTCGTCGGCATGACCAGTGGACAACCGGCCGAAGCCGGCGAGGAATCTGGAAGCAAGGTGCGCCGTTTTGCGCGATTCGAAGTCGGAGGCACGGCCTACTACGGGATCGTCGAGGGAGACCAGGTCCGGCAGATCGAAGGCGACTTGTTCGGCGAGTGGAAACCAGGCAAGCGGACGTTTCCGCTGTCAAGCGTCAAGCTGCTCGTGCCGGTGGCCAACCCGTCGCAGGTGCTCGCGCTTGCCGGCAGTTACAAGAGTCACTTGGGTGGCGCCAATCGGGTGACGACCGTCACCACGGTCACGAAGATTACCACCGACGTCAACAGCGGCGAGACCTCCTCGAACAGCGATACGACTGTCGAGACGGTTGAGCCCGGGCAGATTCCCGAAAAGTTTCAAATTCCGCAGGTGTTCTTCAAGACGCCGTCGTGCCTGATCGGGGACGGCCAGAGCATCGTGATTCCGCGCGGAACCGAAGTCGTCCATTACGAGGCCGAGTTGGTGATCGTCATCGGTCGCAAGGCTCAGCATGTCAGCGAGGAAGAGGCGCGAGACTGCATTCTCGGCGTGACGTGCGGCAACGACGTCAGCGCGCGAGACTGGCAGAAGAACGACGTCCAATGGTGGCGCGCCAAGGGAAGCGACACGTTCGGTCCCTGCGGGCCGTACATCGCCTCGGGACTTGACTACGACAACTTGCTCGTGCAGTTAAGGCTCAACGGCGACGTCAAGCAGGAAGAAAACACCAACCAGTTCATCCACAATGTGCCGAAGATGGTCAGCGCGATCAGCCAACACGTCATGCTGTACCCGGGTGACTTGATCTTTACTGGCACGTCGGGCCGGACAAGCGAAATCAAGCCGGGCGACACGGTGGAAGTAGAAATCGAGGGGGTAGGCACCTTGACCAATCCGGTCGCGGCTGCCTCGAACTAAATTGGCGCATGCGTCAGGCGTCTCGGCATCCCAAGCGTCGGCGAACGGATTGATTCTGGCGGGAAGTGCGGCATGGCTGACACGATTCACTACGGCGTGCCCGAAACGCGCAGCCAAATCGTCGCGGCCCTGGAATCAGTCAATGCGCAGTCGACCGCCCTATGGGAGTCATTTTCCGATGCCGCGTTCTTCGCCGCGCCGGACGACGGTGGCTGGTCGCCGGCGCAAAACGTCGAACACTTGATCAAATCGACCGCGCCGGTGACGCGCGCCTTGGGCATGCCGCGGCTGCTACTCCGCTTGCTGTTCGGCGTAGCCCATGTCCCGTCGCGATCCTTCACCGAAGTGCGAGCGGCCTACCGCAAAACGCTCGACGAAGGAGGCCAGGCCGGTCGATTCGGGCCGCGCGGCGATGCAACGGCCGATACCGATGCACCGGCGCGCCGGAAGCTGCTCGACACCTGGCGTGCGCTGATTCCGCGACTGATCGAAGCCGTCCGCGGTTGGGACGAAGATGCACTCGATCGATTCCGCTTGCCCCATCCCCTGTTGGGCAAATTGACCCTCCGCGAAATGCTGTACTTCACGCTGTTCCACTTGGGATACCACGCCGAAAAGGTGGCAGCGCGCGGCAAACAGGGTGGTTCGCTACCCAGCGTCGATGGCCCGGCAATCTGATTGCGCGGTCTCGCACGCATTAGCGTTTGTTCTTCTCCGTCGCGTTCGCGGTGGAACGACCGCTGACGTTAGGTCGTTGTCTGGCGGCTGCCAGCCACCGTGCTCGAGCCGGGTGCTCACGGCGACTTGCAATCATACCAACCAGTTGGTATGTTACGGGCATGCCCAAGGTACAACCGGGCCAGCAGCGTCGGCCCTCGAATTTTCGCGATACGTTGCTTGAGACGGCGACGGAGTTGTTTCGCCGCAATGGGTACGCGGCGACGACCGTGGATGAAATTTGCGCCCAGGCTTGCGCGACCAAAGGTGCCTTTTTCCACCACTTCAAGACGAAGGAGGCCATCGCGCTGGCGTGTCTTGAGCGTTGGGACCGTCAAGTCGCGTCGATGGGCGACGGAGTGCCGCTTGATTCACTGGACGATCCCGTGGCAAAGACTCTGGCGTATTTGGATTTCATGATCGATGCGTTTTCCGATCCGAACCTGCTCAAGTCGTGCCTAGCCGGAACTACCGTGCAGGAGGTTTCCGAGTCGCACCCCCAGTTGCGCAGCGCGTCCAATCGCTGCTTTGTATCGGCCAAAGACCAGGTTCGCACACTTTTGGAAGATGCCTGCCGCAGCCGGCGCATCAAGCGCGACACCGATGGGCTAGCCACGCTGTGGGTCGCTACGCTGCAAGGATCGCTCGTGCTTTGTAAGGCATCGCGCGACGAGGCGGTGATTCCGGCCAGCTTGAAGCACGTTCGCTCATACATCGCATCACAACTGGACCGCGCGGCAAGTACGTCGCGGGGTCGAAAGAAACGTTAGTCACCCACCAGGAGAGAACCCTCATGACCATTGCACAAGCACTGCTTACGGAGTTCGAAACGGAAGCTCAGACCACGCGGAAGTTTCTGGAGCGACTTCCCGACGACAAGCTCGCTTTCAAGCCGCACGAAAAGTCCAAGACCGCCGGAAACCTGGCGCTGCACATCGCCTCGATTCCTGGAATGATTGCCCAGGCCGCGCTGGAGGACAGTTGGAGCCCTCCCACGAGCGGAAGCCCCGAGCCCAAGTCCGTGCAAGAAGTGCTTGAGGCGCATGATAAGAGCGTCGAAACCGCGAAAAAGATCCTGCCCGGCTTCGACGATGCCCGAATGGCGGAAAGCTGGTCGTTCATTATCGAGGGCAAGCCGATGCTCACGATTCCGCGGGCAGCCCTGCTGCGGTCAATCATGCTTAACCACTGGTACCATCATCGTGGTCAATTCGGCGTGTACTTGCGCCTGATGGGCTGCAAGGTTCCATCTAGCTACGGCCCCAGTGGTGATGAAGCACCCGACTTCATGTCGTAGCAACGAACACCAGTAACGCGGGTGATGTGCACCGCGCTGCTCGGCAGGAATCCGCAAGTATTGGGCTTCAAAGTGCCCCCAGTTCGCAGCGCGTTGTCCAACGTGCTAGCGGTGACTCGCTGGCAGATGGACAGTACCGGCCCGAACGGCCCAACGTTCGTGTGTTGGCGAAGTCTGGCAAACTTTGCCGGTGGCGAAAACCTGGCGGTGCGAAGGCACTCAAACCTTACCGATTAATCCGGCTGTAGGCGGCGCTGCGTATCGGATTGTAGGGGATTTACTTCGCACGGTTCGTGCGCGTGGACGATTGCTATTAGTGAGTGTGGAGAGCACTCGCCCACTAGGTGGCAATTCTTTCACGGATGAAACGCGACGACGATGGAGCGCCCACGCCTTCCACTTTGCGCCGGTATCGTAGTGCTGGTCTCGCTTGCGCTCTGCGCAGTGTACGCCGCACGAAACCGCGCATCGACAGACGAGCCGCGGCCCTTGCCGAACATCGGCAAGCGTTTGCCTCTGCGCCCGTCGGCCGACCCCGTGGTCCGTCCCGCCGGACTGATCGAGCCGGCCATTCCACCGACGCCTGGCAAGAAAAAGGTCCTAGTCGAGAAGCAAGAAGCCCCGCGAAAACCCGCCCCGGTTCTGAAGCTCTCGCCGGGCGCACAAGCAACGAAGCCTTTGGCTGGGGCTGCGCGATCGACAACGGCGTTGCCCAGGCCAACGACAATTGAGGCCGCGCCGTCTGGACCGGCGACGACTCGCCCGACCCAAAACGTGCTGCGTGCGGAAACAGGCGCCAAACCCGACAGCCCGCGCGACGAGCAACCAGCCGGGACCACGTTCGTAATCCGCGGTATCACTTCGTCGCTACCGCGTTCGCTGGCGACGGGTGCAACGTCGGGCAATCTGGTCACCCGGCAAAAGACAGACTTTGTTACGCCGCCGATCAAGGCCGCAACCGAGCCGCACGTACCGCCGACCATTCCTTTGGTTGTAACTCCAAGCGTCCCGGAGGCTGCCGACTCATCGGCCAAGTCCGTGGCGAAGTCGGTCGTGAACGAACCGGCGGAGAAGGCGGCTGCAAAGCCGGCACATGGACTGGCAGAACGTCGTGCGGCTAACAAACTCCGGCCGACGCCCGGAGCAAAGCGGAAGATCGCCTCGAGCAAGCTAACACCGAAGACGATCTCGCCCAAGCCTGCGACGCAACCGGCACCCAAGGCCCAAACCGAAAACATCGCCGAGGACCATCGCAAGCCGACCGACATTGTTGCCGCAAAGCCCAGTCCCAAGATTGCTGCGACCAGCAAGGCGCCTGCCGACAAGAAGTCGGTTGCCTCGGTCCAGCCCCAAGCGGACGGTCAGCGAGACGTTGCCCGGTCGACCACCGACACGTTGGCACCCGCGCCGGTCAAATTGGCACCGGCGCCCAAGGTGGCAAAAACGAACGAAACCAATTCGAAGATCGCCAAGCAGCCGGTGGCTCGGAGTGAGGATTCGGCGGACCGCGCGCCGCAGATTGCCGGCACCAACACGGATTCCGAATCTGCGGCGCCGCGCGAGGGCGGCCTCCAACCAGTGCCGGTCGATAAGGCGATTGTTGCACCTCCGGCCAAGATTCCAGTAGCTGCCAAACCGCACGGCCAGAGCGGAGACGATCAGCCGTATACGACGCTGCCGTGGCACCAGCCGACTCGTCGCAGCCCGGAACTAGTTGCGGCGATGAAGCGTGCGAACGCGCGTGTGCTGCGAGGATACGAGTTGGCCTCGCGCGGTGCGCTTTTTGCAGGCCGATCGGAATTCATTGGTGCGGTCAAAATCATCGCCTTGGCTCACGACACGCAGGACGGAACGCGGCGACACTCGAAAGCGGCCGCGGCGGGTCTTACGGCGTTGGAAGAAGCCGAAGACTTCGCTCGTCATGCCCAGTCGTTGCGCACGGTCGATATTTCCAACATCATCATTCCGCACACGACCCCAGTTCTGAAAGAGATTGACACGTCCGACCTGACGCCGGATGCCGCGGCGCGATGCTACTACAACTACGCCCAGGAACAACTTTCCGCGTCTGTCGCGCAAGAGCTGTGCGGATCGATGGCGCTTTACGCAATGGGCAAGGTGGCCATGGTGGACGCCAAGCAGAAGCGAAAGGTAGGCAGCAACCTCGGTCAAGCGATGACCTTGTATCGCGCGGCACTGATCGCCAACCCCAAGAACTTCCGCGCGGCAAACGAACTGGGCGTGTTGCTCGCCGAGAACGGTCAGTTCGAACTTGCCCGCGATCTGCTGATTCGCAGCGTTTCGGAGTCGCCCCAGGTTACCACCTGGAACAACCTGGCAGCCATTCACGCGCGGATTGGCGAGGGGCAACTTGCCGATCGGGCGAAGCGTCGTGCGTTGGCACTGCAGTCGGGTAACGCCCGGCCGACGCAGGCGCCGGCTGTGGAGTGGGTCGATCCGACGACGTTCGCTTCGACCACGTCAGCGTCCGACGCGCTGCCTGTAGCGGGCACGTTTCCCAAACAGGCTCCCACAGTGAACAAACCGCAGCCGGATGAAAAGAATACCCCGGTCGACGTGGCCAAAAAATCCATCAAAGACTGGCTCAAGCCTCTTAGGCGTTGATGAGGAATCACAGTAGCATGAGACGACAACTTAACGATCAACAGCCGGGCGCCGGAGCCGACCGCTCGCACCGAGTAGCTACGGTACGCGGCCGAAAGGCGGCCGGGTTGGGGCTATTCACCCTGGTGATTCTGCTGCTGAGTCTAGTTGCATGGCAAAGCAAGGGCGGCACACCCTCGGCTGGCGACCAGATTCACCGGTCGCGCAAAGACGCACAACTTACCGCGGCAGACCGAATCATGGCGGCGGATCATTGCGGCAACGCGCCGTGCGTTGCCGTGGCCGGTCAGCCGGCAACCTCCGACAACGTGTCGTCCGCCCCGAACAACTCGATTCAACTTTGTCAGGTGCTTACGCCGGCCGACCCAAACCCCATTCCGGGCGTTGACTGCGTCCACAACTGTCCGCCCGGCTACGAGGCCACTTGGAACGCCCTGGGGCCGGTTGCCGACTTTCAGGAATGGGCCCAAGGCGAGTACGTTGGACGTGCCCGCCTGCCCCACGTTCCGACCTATCGGCTGCGGGTCGATGATGAATTGGAATTCGTGTTTCGCGTGACGCGCGACGAGATCAATAGTCCGTATAAACTCAACGTTGGCGACGAGATCACGGTCGAGTCCACAAACGACCGCGAACTGCAACGCAGCTTGGTGATCTTGCCGGATGGCACGATCACGCTGCCGTTGGTCGGCCAGGTGCGCGCCGCCGGCATGACCGTGGCACAACTACGCGGAGAGCTCGAAAAAGACTTCGAAAAATACTACAACCTGCCGGGCATTACGGTAACGCCGACCAAGGTCGACACGAAACTCGAAGACTTGCGATACACCGTCAGCGGTCGGTCCGGTTTCGGTGGCCAGGTCCTACCGGGGCGTGTTACTCCGGAAGGCACGATTCAGCTTCCGGCTGTCGGTTCTGTGCCGGCACAAGGCCTGACGATTGACGAGTTTCAGGCCGAACTGAAAGCGCGATTTGCCGAGGAAATCGAAGGCATCGAGGTAGTCCCGGTGTTGTCGCAACGCGCGCCTCGCTACGTCTACGTGTTGGGCGAAGTCAATGCGCCTGGCCGGTACACGCTTGAACAGCCAACAACCGTGATGCAGGCCATCTCGATGGCTGGCAGTTGGACCATCGGCGCCCACATCACGCATGTCGTGGTGTTTCGTCGTGTGGACGATTGGCGCCTGGTAGCCACCATGCTCGACTTGCGAGCCGCGCTGCTCGGGCGAACCCCCTGTCCGGCCAGCGAGATCTGGGTGGGCGACGCCGACCTGATCATCGTGCCCAAGAGCAGGCTGCTGCGTGCGACGAACTTCATCGAGTTGGTCTTCACGCGCGGTATCTACGGCGTGATTCCGTTCAACGGCAACGTCAGCTACACGGCATTCCGCGATCTGTCGCCGATTCCGTTCATTCCGTAGTCGCACATCCGGTCGCAGCGCCTCGAGCTGCTGCTGTACGCGGCAGGCACTTCAAGAACGCGCCGCACGGGCGATTGCCTTGGCATCGCAGGCTTGCCGTGCCTTTCAAGGACAATCTGTGTCCTACTCGTTGCGTTAGTGAATGCTGATTCACCAACGCACGTTTCTCTTGAGTACTAGCCAGGTGTCGTCTGGCGCAACAAAAGTGCGCTAGAACTGGGTTTACTCCGCATGACTTCGCTGTTTAAGAAAGCTGGGAAGTTGACGTGACGGACTTGGAAGTTGTATATTCACGGTCACAGCTCGCGTATCAGGTTGAATCGCGTAGGAAAGTGGCGGAACGTTGGACGAATTTCCGTTAGCCTTCCTAGGCATTCTATCTAACCAAACTGGTTCAAAGCGTGGCTTTTGAATCATGTCGCATCGCGGCGTTTACAGACGCGGCGCGCACGCCGACTAGGCCGACTTTTTGGTCGCCACCGACACGTTAAGAGAGATTGGACATGCCGACGCCCGCCCAGACTTCGGCCGATCCCGGCGGGCATCGCGACGTGTCTACGAGCCTTTCGCGCTCATCGGCGTTTCCATTGGCGCCCCGCGTTCACGGGGCCCTGTCGCTGCTTTTGGGCGCGTACCACAACAATGAGGCGGCGGGCAGCGAGTCTTGGGACCAGGCCCTTTCCATGTCGGCCCTCGAACAGGCCGGCGTGAACTCGAGCGACTTGCGCTGGCTGATCGGGAGGGGATTGGTTGAACACGCAGTCGACGCGCCCGGTTCGCAGGCAACGTCGCACGTCGTTCGGCGTCCGAACCGTGCCCGGTTCCAGAGCGGCGCGGTATTTCGATTGACGGCCGTCGGTGCGAAATTCGTACAACAATTGGACCTCTCCACGGCCGAGTCGGTCCGGCCCGCGTCGGCCTCGCGCGCCGCGGGTTCGCACAGGTCGGTTGCGTCGCCGCCGCTGCGACCGCGGTGGGATCGCGATCGCTGTGAACTCCGCGTTGGATCGGCGCTCGCCCGCCGGTTTCTGCTGGAGGCTGCCGACCAAGTGCGTATCCTGGCCGCCTTCGAGGAAGCACGCTGGCCCGAATCGATCGAGAGTCCGCTGGGGCTACCTTCCGATGGGGCCGCAAAGCGACTGCGACGGGCCGTCGACGGCTTGAACAACAGTTGCACGGGCCGGCTCGTGCGATTCTTCCTTGATGAGAAGAAGCAGTGCGTTGGTTGGGCGTTCGCCGATGCGGTCGACGCACGATCGCCCAGCGAATCTTAGCTGCCCGCGGCAAGTGCCGTGCTGGTTTCATCTGGGCCTCCGTACGACTGCAAGGGTGTGCTGGTTGAACTCCGGTCGCCCAACCCCATGGTTGTTCGGTTGCCAGGCTTTGGCACAATGACATGGCCGGTGGATGCTCCGCTGGACCTTGCTAAGGAAATACTCGTGCCGAACGCGGACCAGATCTTCGCGAAAGCCCAAGCACTGCAATCCGCTGGTCGCTTTTCCGAGGCCGAGCCGTTGTTTCGCAGTCTGCTCTCGTCAGACAATGCGACCGCCGAAATCTACTGCCGTCATGCGGCGTGCTGCCAGGCACTGGGCGCCCATCGCGATGCGATTGCGAGTCTGCGTCGGGCTATCATTCTTCGGAACGACAATGCCGACGCGTACCACCGCCTCGGTGCGTTGTTGGCACACGAGGGCGCCCTCGACGAAGCAATTGAGAGTCTACAAACGGCTCGCGCCCTGCGTCCAAAATCGGCGGAAACCGAAGAACTGCTGCGACGCGTCCACGCGGCGAACCAGAGCGAGCGGGCCGCGGAGCTAGCCCGGCAGGGACACTTGCCCGAGGCAACAGGCCTGTTCCAAACCGTTTCCGAGCAACTCCCAGGCGATTCTGACGCGCACTACAACTTGGGCTTTGTCTTTCTCCAGCAGGGCCGGATTGCAGAGGCCGTGGAGAGTTTCGAGCGCAGCTTGTCCATTGACGGCGGACGCCTAGACGCCCGCTTCCAACTGGCCAATGCGATGGTCAAGCAGGTCAGGCTCAACGAAGCCGCTGTCCAATACCATCAGATTCTGGAATCCTCGCCGAATCACGTCGCGGCGCTGGCGAACCTGGGCAACGTGCTGCGCGATCTCGAGCAATACGAAGAATCCGCTGCATGTTTGCGTCGAGCTGTGGCGATCTCGCCCGAAAGCGCCGAGCTTCTGAACAGCTTGGGCGTCGCGCTGATGAACTCGGATCGACCGGACGATGCGCTGGCGTGTTACGACCAGGCAACGGGTATCGATCCGAACTATGTCGATCCGTACGTCAACCGCGCGACCGTCCACCTCATGCGACACCAGCCGGTTGAAGCGCTGGCACAATGCGACCGGGCCCTACAGCTCGATCCGGCCAGCCCTTCCGCGATTCACAACAAGTGCTTCGCCCTGCTGTCGCAACGCAAATTGGACGAGGTGTTGGCGCAGGCTCGACGGGCCGTCGAACTGAACCCGACACATGCGGAGGCGCATCTTGACTACGGTCTGATGCTGTTGATGGCTGGCCGGTTCGAACAGGGATGGCACGAGTATGAATGGCGTTGGCAGCGTGCCGGAGAGGAACCGCGTTCGTGCGAGCAGCCACGTTGGTCGGGCGAGCCGTTAGCGGGACTCACGATCTTGTTGTGGACTGAACGGGGCCTTGGCGATTCGTTGCAATGCGTTCGCTATGCTGAGATCGTCGCCGAGCAAGGTGCCACTGTCGTCGTCGAGTGCGAGGCGCCGCTAGTACGACTTTTTTCTCGTTGCCGGGGCGTTCACCAAGTGGCGCCCCGCGGCGCGCCGGTTCCGCGCTACGATGTGCATGCACCGCTAATGAGCCTGCCGATGCTGTGCAATACGACGCCTGAGACCATACCCTCCAGGACTCCCTACTTGTCTCCCGACGCCACCGAGGTTGCCCGTTGGCACGCCGAACTGGCCGGTGACGGTGTGTTCAAGATCGGAATCGTGTGGCGCGGCAATGCGGCCAACGTGATCGATCGTCGGCGGTCGATTCCACTGGCACAGTTTGAGCAGTTGGCCCGTTTGCCGGGAGTGTGCCTCTATAGTCTGCAAGTGGGCCCCGCGCGCGACGAGTTGTCCACGCTGGCGCCAGCATGTCCAATCACCGACTTAGGCGAGGGTCTGAGCGACTTTCACGAAACCGCGGCCGTGATGCGCAATCTGGATCTGGTCGTCACGTGCGACTCGTCGCCAGCTCACCTAGCGGGGGGGCTTGGCGCTGAGGTTTGGGTTGCGCTGCCTGACGTTCCGGATTGGCGGTGGACGCTCGACGGCGAGCGAACCGCGTGGTACCCGACGATGCGGCTATTTCGGCAGGAGGTGCCGGGCGACTGGGATAGCGTGTTTCGGCGGATTGCCGGCGCGGTGGCGACCCGATTGCGACACGGGGAGCCTCCACTGGGTTAAAACTCACACGCTGAGGTGGTCGCGACACCGCCCGGTGGCGGTCAAATCTTTGTTGACTGGTTTTCTCCTAAAACTGTAGTATAGCGCTAGCCCGACCGGGGCGTCGGTGCCTAGCGCGGCGCGTGGACGATGCCGCAGAAGTGGTTCGAGGCGCACAATTCCTAACGCGGTCGGTCGAGGCACTGGTTCGTTCGGCGCAATCACCCCACCGTTGCCCGGCGATCTCGAAGCTGCTTTATCGATCGCGCATGACCGATGCCGGCGCAAGAGGTGCCGGTGTATGACCAGAGGGAACAGGCATGGAAGAGGCCCGCGCCGCGACCGTGCGACCCGTGGAAGAAAACTCCGCCACGGGCAAGGTCGCGGAAATCTTTGCCGATATTCGGCACACTAAGCAGATCGAATTCGTGCCGGTATTCTGGCGTACGCTGGCGACGAATCCGGTCGAGTTGGAGCTGGTGTGGTCGGCGCTGAAGAAGTTGATGCACCCCGAAGCGACAGGGCGCACCGCGGCGCTTGACCCGACGACGCGCGAGATCATCGCGCTGGCGGTCTCGGCGACGAATGGCTGCGCGTATTGCGTCAATTCGCACACCGCGGCGTTGCGCAAGTTGGGCACAACGACTGAAACGCTGGGCGAAGTTCTGGGAATCGTCGGGCTGTTCAACATGACGAATTCGCTGGCCGACGGATATCAAATCGCGCCGGACGTGTTTCCACCGATCGACGAGAATGATTGACACCCAAGAGTCGTCGTCGCCGCGGCTACAGGCAGCGTGGTGACGGCAAGCAACGAAGTCGTGCGGCACGGGAGAACAATCGTCTGAGCTTCCGACTTCGCCGAAGACAGTCAAGCTGTGTACCGCCCGCTGGATTGCGGACGCTGAGTCGCACCGTGTTTCCCGGTTGCGGCGAGGGGCGCCGACGTTTGAGTTTCGAAAAAGGTCGCAGGGATGAGACGACGACTTCGTTTTTGCGCGTCAGAACCGCTTGAGCCGCGCGTCCTGCTCAGCGCGAGCACCAATACCGAGCTGGGGGAAAGCCCCGCGCAGGTGGCGGAGCTGAACCAGCTTGCTGGCGCGGACGACGCGTCGTCGGACTCGACGACGTATCCAGGCGGCATTACAGTCACGCCGTCCGAAATTCGCACAATGACCGACGTCATTCCGCGGTTCGTCGCCGAGCCGACGGTTATCTCGGTGCAAAGCGGCGGTTGGGCAAATCCCAACACCTGGTCTACCGGCAGCGTGCCGGCCGAAGACGATTTGGTTCTCATCGCCGCGGGAACGACCGTGACGTATGCGTCGGTCAGCGATCACAGCATCGACGCGATCGAGGTGGGCGGACGGCTGGTGTTTTCGCCGTTTGTCAACACGCGGATGGTCGTGGGAACAATAACCGTCATGCCGGTCGGAACTCTGGAGATTGGTACGCCGCTGGTTCCCGTAAGGAGCAATGTCACCGCAGAACTAATCATCGCCGACCGGCCGCTGGACCTTCAGAACGATCCAAGCCAGTTCGCCGCGGGACTGATCGGCTTTGGAAAAGTCACAATGCACGGATCGGAGCTGGCCACTACCTGGACGCGACTCGTCGCTGAGCCCCGGGCCGGCAATCAGTTTCTACGGGTTGCGCAGGTCGACCCCTACTGGCGCCCGGGTGACACGTTGGTGATACCCGATTCGCGGCAAGTTGCCTGGAGCCAGGAATCACAGTTCACGGGCGGACAATTGCCGCCGCAATGGGAAGAAGTAACGATCGATCGCATCTTTGGCGGAACGATCGTTCTGCAAGAACCGCTGCAATTCGACCACCTGGGCGCACGCAACGCGGACGGTGAATTGGTCCTGCTGCCGCACGTTGCTACGTTGACGCGCAACGTCATTGTTCGGTCTGAAAATCCGCAAGGAACCAGAGGCCACGTGTTGCTGGGCGGTCGGGCCGACGTCGCGATTTCGTACGCCCGTTTCTCGGATCTTGGCCGAACGGACGCGTTTCGCGATTTGGATAACACCACGTTCGCCCCGGACGGCACGGTAACTCATATTGGCACGAATCAGATCGCGCGTTACGCGATGCACTTTCACCATCTGATCGGGCCTGAGAACCCAAGCAATTCTGGCTACCAGTTCAAATTCGTCGGAAACACGGTGGATCGGTCGTTGAAGTGGGGTGTCGCGGTACACGGAACCAGTTTCGGGTTGCTCGAACGCAACGTGGTGTACGACGCTGACGGCGCCGGGTTCGTTACGGAAGATGGTTCGGAGATCGGCAACGCCTTTCGAAACAACATTGCCATTCGCATCGTGGGGACGATGCAAGACGGAAAAGCCGGTACTCAGGAAGGCGATTATGCCCGCGGCGGCTCCGGGTTTTGGTTTCGCCGCAGTGGCAATCAGATCGTCGGCAACGTGGCGGCCGATAGCTCGTTCAGCGGGTTCGTGTTCGACGGTTATTACGTCACAGAGCCCGTCCGGTTGCCGCTGTTTCGCGGAGCGGCTCGGCACATGCCCGGCCAAGGATACACGGCCGAACTCAACCCGCCCAATTGGTTCGTCAACAACGAAGCGTACGGGTTGAGCACCTACGGCCTGTGGGCGGCGTTTGCCTCGGGTGACAATTTGGCCGACAACCATCCCACGTCGGTACTGGTCGATCTTCGAATATGGAACGTGTTTCTGGTCGGCGTGCGGGCGTACCACACAGCCAACATGACATTCAATGGCCTGACGATTTACGGAGATCCGTCGGCACAAGACCGCAACGACGTCGGCACATACGGAATGCATCTGACCACGTACGAGAATCGTGGCCTTCAAATACGCAACTCACGGATTGAGGGCATGCGCGTCGGCATTGCGACGCCGCGCAGCGACGCGAGTCAGGCAGGCAGGCCGAGGCCCACGGTGATTCAGGACACGTCTCTCGCGAACTACGTCAACATTCTTGTTTCGCCTACTTGGGACTACGGAACCGGCAACGGCACGGCCCTGGAAGTTCGCAACGTGAAGTTCGACCTGATGACCGAAATCCCCGACGGACCGGCCGATTCAGCGACGATCGATCCACCGGCCAACATTCGCATGAACTTTGAGGCCGATGACGCCGACCTGACACAGCCGAGCACGGTGCGCGTCTATGACTACAACCAAGTCCCCGGCGACGACTTTCAGGTCTACTACCACGAACAGCTCGCCACGTACATCATGCCCCGGACCGCACCGTCGCTCTTGTCTGGATCGGGCAGTGGAACCATCGGCTCGCCAGAACAGGGACGAACCAATGCACAGAACTGGTTCAACCACGGCATCGCGATTGCAGGATCGATGATCACTGCAAGCAACACAACAACACGCGCCGGAATCGACGGACGCGTCGGACCACTGGTGGATCCGGCCGCGACGACGCAGCGCGTCGTGCTGGTTACGCCATGGGCCGGAGCGTTTGTTTCCGGCAACCCTCCGTTACGGGTGCGCTTCAACGTGCAGGGGCAGTTTCCCGCGATTCGTTCGCCGCTCTACGACGTCTGGATGCAACTGGACGACGGAATGCCTTTTGCCCACTATTCCAATGGTGGACTCTACAACGTTGCGCCCGGCCTGCACACGCTTACGGCTTGGATCGGAACACCGTTCGATTCGGCACCTAACACGATCGGCGACACGGTCACCTTCTTCGTCGGCAACGCCTTGTCCGACTCGAACGACGACCCGTCGGGCGGATCTGTGGACGATGGCGAGGCGGGCGATACCGCATTCCATGACGCAATCGCGGCGGCCGTTGTGACGAACGAGGAAGCGTTGTCATTTGACACGTCAAATATCGTAGGGACGCCAACCGACACACCGCGCACGTCGGAACCAAAACCGCAACTTGCGCGATCAAGCGCACTGGCGCCGCAGATTCAGCAGGAAGCGACGGCCTCGGACACGGTCGCTATGCGCCGACACGCGATCGACGCCGCCATGCTCGACCCAACTCTGGCCAGTGAAGACGACGAATTCTGGGACGTCAGCGTGTTGTAGATAGAACCGCGCTGCTCTACGTCGCCACGCAACATTGCGACGTCACGCAGCGTCTTGCTGATCGTCGGAAGATTATTCGGCAGGTGGTGAGTCGTCGTCGGTTGTTACTTTCGCGTAGTGGACCGTTCGCTGCGGGAAGGGAATCTCGATGCCGAGCGCGTCAAAACGTTGTTTGATCCGCCGGAGCAACTCGCGTTTTACATACCATCGCTGCGTCGGTTGAGTTTTGAGATAGAATTTCAGCACCACGGCCGAATCGTCGAGGCTGTCCAGCCCCAGCATCTCCGGACCATCCAGAATGAGCGGTCCATACGTGGGATCGTCGCGCAATTCCTTGCCAATGTCCATCAACACGGCCATCACGCGATCGGCATCTTCCTTGTAGGCGATACCCACGTCGATCAATGCCCGCGACCAGCCGTGCGTCATGTTCGTTACCACGGTAATGCTGCCGTGCGGCACGAAATGAACCGCGCCTTCCAAATCGCGGAGCACGGTCATTCGCAACGTGATCCGCTCCACCGATCCGGCGATGTCGCCGATCTTGACCACGTCGCCCACGCCGTATTGATCTTCGAGCAGGACCATGAACCCGGAGAAGTAGTCCCGAATCAGGTTCTGCGCTCCGAAGGCGATGGCTAAGCCGAACACGGCGGCTCCGCCCATCAGCGGCGCGATGGGGATGTCAACGGCGTCCAGCATCATGAGGCCTCCGCCAGTAAACAGGGCGATCGAGGCCGTGTTGCGAAAAACTCCGACAAGCGTAACGGCGCGGTTCTTACGATCTTGGGCAGTGCCCCGGCTGGTGCCGCGGGCGACCGCTTCGGCCAAATGGCGACCGGCGATCCGGATGACGAAGCTGAGGAGAAACGTGCCGATCAGGATTGCCAGCAGCTTCGGACCATGCGCCGACAGCCAGCCGACAAGGCTGGCTAGCGTAAACGGATGTTCAAACCCGTCCCGCGAATCGGCGCCTTCCTCGCCGGCGGCGTCCGCATTGCGCGACGTCTTGAACGCCGCGACACGTTGATCCTGCAGGCCGGCCAATTCGCTTTGGAGCTCGCTCAAGCGTTGTTGAATCGTCCGAACCGTCTCCCGCGCTGCATTGTATTTCTTTTCGGCAGCCGACACCTGCTCCCAGGTTTCGACCGTCTTGGTCGGATTGCTGGCAAGGGTCTGTTGCAGTTTGTTGCTCAGCGTCTCCCGTTCGGTGTGAGCCTCGTCGGCGGCCTTTTGAGCCACGTTTAACTGCTTCTCCACTTGGGAGATGGCCTTGCGTAGGGATTCGACTTGGGCAGCCTTGGTCTTGTCCTGTTGCGCGGCTTCCTCTTCTTTCGAGGCCTGACGGGCTTCGTCGTCCTTGGCCGGCTTGTCCTTGCCGTCGGCAGACTCTTCTCCGTCAGAGTTAGATTGGGACGTCGCCCCAGCGACCAAAGACGGTGGAAGTTGGGCCAAGAGCGTATCGCCCGCCAGAAAGTACGGCTGCTGGGCCGGCGACCCCAGCAACAACGCCGCACAGTGAATGAGGATTGCAAAGAGAGTATTCATGTTCGCGTCCTGCAAAAAGTAGAATCCGTCCGGCACGGCGCGAGTCGTTACGACGCGTTTTAAGGCCGCCGTCAACGGCACGTGTATCGTGTCGAGCGGGCGACGATTGCCGGAGTCGCGGCGCTTACTTCGCGAACCATTGTCCGCGGAAGCAATGTATAAGCCATTGCCCATGCGACGCTAGGTCATCTTCGTTCGGCCAAACCGCGCTGCCGGGCGCCCGCTACGCTCGGGTGAGCCGTTCGGCCAAATTGAACTGACCACCCACGTCGGTCAGGCGGCGTCTGCGACCTTCGAAGAGATACGTCAGCTTCTCATGATCGAGCCCGAGCAGTGCCAGCATGGTGGCATGCAGATCGTGAACGTGGACACGATCCTCGACGGCGCGAAATCCCAACTCGTCGGTCGCGCCCACGGTTTTCCCGCCGCAAATCCCACCACCCGCCATCCAGGCGGTGAAGCCATAGGGATTATGGTCGCGGCCTTTGTCGCCCTGCATGACGGGCGTGCGACCGAACTCGCCTGTCCATAACACGAGCGTGCTTTCGAGCAGACCGCGCTGCTTCAGATCGGCCAACAAAGCGGCTATTGGCCGATCGGTCTTGGCCGCGTTGGTGCGATGGTTGCCGGGACAGTCCCCATGACCGTCCCAGTCGCTTGCGTAGAGTTCGACGAAACGAACGCCCCGCTCGACCATCCTGCGAGCCAAAAGGCACATGCGTGCAAAGCGGGCAGTGGGCTCCGCGTCGATTCCATACATCGACCGAACGGATTGCGGTTCGTTGGCCAGGTCGACCAATTCCGGCGCCGCCGATTGCATGCGGAACGCCAATTCGTAGTTGGCGATTCGCGCCGCCAGGTTCGAGTCGTCGCTGCGTGCCTCGTGGTGCCGCCGATTCCAAATCGCAATCTGGTCGAGCATCGCGCGCTGTTGGCGGGGGTTGATCTGCCGCGGCGGCGAAAGGTTCTGAATCGGTGCGCCTTCGCCGCGAATGAGCGTTCCCTGATAGACGGCCGGCAGAAAGCCGGAGCTGTACGCACTACTCGAGCCGCGAATTGCGCCGTCGGCCATAACCATGAACGCCGGCAAATTGTCGCTCTCGGATCCCAATCCCCACACGACCCAACTGCCCGCGCTGGGATGGCCCAACAAGATACTGCCCGAGTGCATCAAGCTTAGCGCTGGGCCGTGGATGAACGATTCGTGGTAACACGATCGAATCACAGCCAAATCGTCCGCCTGTTGTGCCAAATGCGGAAAGAGTTCCGAAATCTCCAATCCGGATGCACCTCGCTTTTTGAACGCGAACGGCGATCCCATCAGAGTCGCCCCGGTTGCCGCCATGAACTGCAGCTTCAGATCGTCCGACTTAAAGCTCGCAGGCAGCGGCTGGCCGTCGAGCCGCGACAGCTCCGGCTTAGGGTCGAACGAGTCCATCTGTGCCGGCCCACCCTGCATGAACAACGAAATGACGCACTTGGCCCGGGCCGGAAAGTGTGGCACGACTGGCGCCAGCGGGTTGTTGCTCGGCGCGCGGCTGCGCGTCGCAGGGTCGCCCTCGCTTCCCACCGCCCCGTCGCGCGCAAACAGTGTGCCGAGGGCCAACCCGGCCAACCCGCTGCCGGAGCGCAACAACGCCTCGCGACGGGTCAGGGGCATCTGGTGCTGTTGGCAATGGGTCGATTTCACGAGGCGACTCCACACAGATCGAGTCGTCAGTCGACGAACAAAAACTCGTTCAGGTTGAATAGGGTCAAGCAAAACTGTGCCAACGCCGCAGCCCGCGCCGGCTTGAGAGTTTGCAGTGGTTCGGGAGCATCGACCAACGCTGAACTGTCGCGCGCACCAGGATCAACGTCGAAGGCGGCCGCCAACGAGTCGAGCAGACGCACGGCGTCGGACGTTTCTTGTGAGGTTGGCTCCCGCGCCAGAGCAATTTTCCAGGCCCGATCGATATAGGCCTGGGAATTGTTTCCACCCGCTTCGCGCGCCAACCTGGCCGCAAAGTGTTGAGCCTGCCGCCACGCGCGTTGATTATTTAGCGACCACAGCGTCTGTGGCGCCACGACAGTCACGTTGCGGCGCGGGCTGCTGACTGAATTGACGGGGCTGTCAAACACGTCGAACATCGGAAAGCGAAAGTTGCGGCGGACAAGGATGTACAGTCCGCGTCGCGTGTGTTGGGCCGGATCGGCCGAGACCGTCCATTTCCAGCGATCGCGCAGCGCCGACAACACCTCCTCGGCCAATGGCGGAACGACCGGTCGGCCGCCCATCTTCGTGTTGAGAGTGCCGGCTGTCGCGTGAATCGTGTCCCATAGCACTTCTGCCTCGAGCCGGCGCCGTGGTGCGCGCCAAAGCAGGCGATTGTCGGCGTCGACAGCAAGGTTCTGGGGATTGCCATAAACGCTCGATCGTTGGTACGTTTCACTCGACATGATCAGGCGGTGCATCTGCTTAATGCTGTAGCCGTGCTCCACGAACCGCCGTGCGAGCCAATCGAGCAGCAATGGGTGGCTGGGCGGTGTGCCCATCGCACCAAAATCGTTGGGCGTGGCCACCAGTCCGTCGCCGAAATGCCACTGCCAAATGCGATTGACCATTACGCGGGCCGTCAACGGATGGTCGGGCGACGTCAGCCACAACGCCAACTGCTTGCGCGATGTGTACGGACCGGCCAGCGGCTCGTGGTAGTCGGTACCGGCGCGAAGTATCGCCGGCAGGTCCGGCTCAACGGGCCGTTTAGCACGGTCGAGGTCGCCACGGCCCAGCACGTGCACCGGCTTGATCAACGGCCGATCGACGTGCCCCAGAACAGACGCGGTAGGGATCTCCATCAGTCCGTCGAACGGATCGTTGGGCGCCGATGTTGCTGCCGGAGGAACGTTGAGCACGGCCTCGACGATCCTATCGCGCAGTTCGGACCGTTCGGTCTTTTCTTCGTCAGTGAGTTCGCGCCCCGCTATGCGCTGTTCGAACAGGCGGTACGCCCGGCGCGCTTCGTCGACGGCCACGATCCGCGGATAATGCTGCTTGAAGTCGGCGATCTCCATTCCGTTGACGAGCGGTATCTCGACTTCGCGCGAGCCGGCGAATACGGCCTGCAAACTGTAATAATCTCGCTGTGAGATCGGGTCGAACTTGTGGTCGTGGCAACGCGCGCAGCCGAACGTGAGCCCCAAGAACACACTGCCGGTTGTGTCCGCCCAGTCGGTTAGCCGCTCGTAGTCGAGCTTGCGCACGTCCATGTTCGATTCGTGGATCTGCGGACCCAACGTGTACAACCCGGTGCCGATCCGAGCTTCGAGATGGGCCAACTTCTCTTTCGGCATTTCGTAGCTGCCGTCCAGCGCCAGATCGTCGGGCCAGATCTCGTCGGCGGCGATCTGTTCCTGCACGAAGCGGTCATACGGCTTGTCGTCGTTGAAGCTCTTGACGACGTAATCACGGTAGCGCCAAGCGTTGCGGTAGTAGATGTCGGTTTCGTAGCCGCCGCTGTCAGCGTAACGGGCCACGTCGAGCCAATGTCGGCCCCATCGCTCACCGTAGTGCGGCGAGTCGAGCAGTTTGTCGACCAGCGTGGCAAACGCGCCTTCGGAAGTATCTGCGACGAACGCCTCGACTTCTTCATACGGGGGCGGCAACCCGACGAGATCGAAATAGGCGCGGCGGATCAACGTGCGCTTGTCGGCACGCGGTGCTTTGGACAAGCCACGTTGGCGAAGTCTTGCATGGATAAACCGATCGATCGGAGACGTCGATTCCGCTTCAGCCGCGTCGGTCTCAGGGGGTTGCGAATCCGCAACGGGACGAAAGGCCCAAAGCGTGTCCCGCTCGCTCGGATTTAACGGCCGATCGAGTAGGGCATCGGTCCCTGAGCGCGTATCAACTTCGGGTTTGGCATCGGGGTAGTCGGGCCGGACCGCGCCCTCGCGAATCCAGGCGGTCAGCGTGGCGATTTGATCGCCATTCAGCCGACCGTCGGGCGGCATCTTGGGTTCGTCGTGATACCGCACCGCAATGATCATCGGACTGTGTTCCGGGTCGCCGGGCACAATCGCCGGCCCGGAGTCGCCGCCGGTAAGCATCGCGGCGCGTGAATCGAGCCGCAAGCTGGCCTCTTGCTTGTCCGATGCGTGGCACCCCCAACACTTGTCGGCCAGAAGCGGCCGGACACGATTCTCGAACTGCTCGACCGATCGAGCATCCTGCTGGCCGCCGCTCGCCGCGGGAACCCACCCCAGTGCGGTCATCGCGGCAAGCGAAACAAGCATGGCCAGGCGGGCAAGCATGGCAGCAACCTATCAGATCCAAACCGGAGCGGGGCGGGGCGGCGTGGCGGGCGGTTTCGATGTCTGCCGCCCAGCCTACCGCCGGCGCGAGGTAAAGTCCACGCTGCGGCACGATTCGGACGAGATGGACGCCATGGGCCGCGTTCGGAAATGGCTTTTCGCGATGCAATCGCCGCAGCCAAGGGCATACGCTACTGTCAGGCCCACTCAACTAATCCGATGCGAGAATGTTAAAATCGTACGGACGATTCGGCCGCAGTTGCCAATCTGCGCTGACCGGAAACGAATAACTTCCGGGCGACCCCTGCGCCTTTAGCCGACGACCACCGACACCTACAACTGAAAAGGGGCAATGATGATGCGATCGTGGATCACGATGGTTTTGGCCGGTGGTGGTCTCCTAGTTGCCACCGTGCTTCCCTCCCGTGCGCAAGAACCAGGGGAGGAATCGTTCAGCCAAAAGCTCAATCGGGGTGTCAATCGAATCGGCGAGGAACTCCGCCAAGGGTGGATCGAGGTCCGCAAATCCGTCGACAAGTTAGGCGTGCAAGGTCGCGTTTATGGCCGGCTGCACTGGGACAAGGCCCTGGCTGACGCAACGATCGACATTCAGGTTCGCGACGACCACATCGTGGTCCTCAAGGGCAGCGTCGACAGCGAAAGCGCTAAGAACAAGGCAGTGCAACTTGCGCAGGATACGACGGGCGTCAGCCAAGTCGTCGACGAATTGGCCGTTCTTAACAAATAGGCCGGCCGAAAGCACCCATTCCGAGTTGCGCAACGCCCTGGTGAGTCGCGCGCCCCATGCGGCCGGCCGTCGTGCCAAATGGTGCATCCTAAGCGCTGAGCCAATCGGGTGCGCTTTACGGGCCGGCAGTCTTATTCCAGAATCGTGGCAAGCGGCTCGTCATGAACAACGAGCCAGACGCGGCTGGAACACGCACACACGCGCCCTGACGATCCAACCAGTCGGGAAGGCGCGCCGAGGGACGCGAATGTCCAGCGAGAAAGACCAACAACGAACCGGCAGTCTGCCCGATCGACCTCGACTGCGCCGCGTCGAGAGCTTTCCGGTCAGCCAGGCGGATGGCCAGACTCTCTTCGCGCTGCGCGATCCGGAGGGTTTTTCCGAGACCGTCGCCCTGCCCTACCAGGCTGCCGTGGTGGCCTCGCTGTTGGACGGTAGCCGCACGATCGGCGAGATTCGCGCGGACTTCGAGGGCCGACTCGGCCATACAGTTTCGTTGGCCGACGTTGAAAAGGTGGTCCGCGACTTGGATGAGCGAGACTACCTGGACACTGAGCGGTTTCGAAATCGTTGGAAGCGCGCGATCGAATTGTATCTCAACGCACGTGTGCGGCCGGCCGCTCATGCTGGACGGGCCTATCCGGCCGACGCCGCCGCGCTACGCAAACAAATTGCCGAGCTGCTGGCAAACGATCAAAACCAGGGCACTGCTCCACGAGAAGAAACAAAGGCCGATTGCACAGCGGTTGCGGGCGCACCCGCCGAAGCAGGCGCGCGCGGCACGCTGTGCGGCGTGCTGAGCCCACACGTCGACTTGCGGCGAGGCGGGGTGTCGATCGCTTGGGCCTGCCAAAAATTGCTCGACGAGACCGACGCCGACCTGTTCGTCGTTCTTGGTACGGCCCACAATCCGATGCGGCAGTTGTTTGCGGCAACCAAGAAGGATTTCGCCACGCCGCTGGGCAACGTCCATACCGATCGAAAGTTCGTCGCGCGGTTGGCGGCCCGAATGTCGGCCGGGCAACGCGGCGACGATTTGAACCTGATGGCGGACGAACTGGCGCATCGGCAGGAGCACTCAATCGAGTTTCCGATAGTGCTGCTGCAATCCCTGCTGGGCGGCAAGCGATCGTTTCAGATCGTTCCGATTCTGGTCGGATCATTTCACGAATTCGTTACGGACCAGACTTCACCAAAAGACGACCCGCGCGTTGCGACTTTGATCGCGGCGCTGCGCGCGACCGTGGCCGAACACGAAGGGCGTGTGTGCTACCTCGCCTCCGGCGACTTGGCCCATGTCGGCCAGCGGTTCGGCGATCGGGAGTTTCTCGACGCGGATCGGCTTGCCGAGCAGTCGCGACATGATCGCGAGTTGTTGAACGCCGCCCGCGACGCCGACGCCGAGCAGTTCTTCCGGCGGATCGCCGCGTCCGGCGACCGAGACCGTGTCTGCGGCCTTTCGCCAACGTATGTGATGCTCGAAGCCGCGCAGCCCACGCAAGGCGAAGTGCTGCGCTACGATCAGGCTGTCGAGTTGGACGGTACCGGCTGTGTTAGCTTTGCCAGTGCCGCGTTCTATCGCGACTGACATGCAGGCGGCCGCGCGGGCGCTTTCCCAAACGTCGTGTATGTTCTAGAATCCGGTGTTTGAGCCGCGATGTTCGTTGCGGCCGACATCAGCAATCGGGCCTGGCGGCGGATCGAACCGGTGAGCAGCAACAAAATTCATATCCTCGGGATGGGCGACGAAGGACTGGAGGGCGTCACCTCGACAGCGCGCCAAATCATCGAACAGGCCGACCTGCTGCTGGGGGCGGAAAGTACGCTGGCCAAGATTCCGCAGGGCAAGGGACAGCGGCTGGTCGTCGGTAGCGACCTGGAAGAAGCGATCGACCAGATCGCGAAGGCCGGCGACAAGCGGATTGTCATCTTGGCAACCGGCGATCCTCTGTTCTACGGCGTGGCTCGCTACCTGTGCGACAAGTTGGGCAAGGATCGATTCGAAGTCGTGCCGCACGTCAGCAGCATGCAACTGGCCTTCGCCCGCGTCAAAGAAAGTTGGGAAGAAGCCTACCTGACCGACCTGGCTAATAACCGGCTCGACGACGTGATCGACCGGATCCGCATCGCGACCAAGGTGGGGCTATTCACGACCGAACTGTCGCCGCCGAAGGCTGTGGCCAAAGCGCTGCTCGATCGGCGTATCGACTATTTCTCGGCGTATGTGTGCGAGAACCTCGGTTCGCCGGACGAACGGGTGACGCAAGGCGAATTGTCCGAGATCGCGCGGCAGGAATTTTCGCCGTTGAACGTGACGATCCTCGTCCGTCGGCCCGACGCGCCGGACCGACCGCGCGAAGCGATCGGCCAGCGGTTGTTCGGAAACCGCGACGAGGCGTTCTTGCAGTCGAAGCCGAAGCACGGACTGCTCACGCCGGCGGAAGTTCGCGCGATCGCTCTGGCTGAGATGGACCTGGGCCCCACCAGCACGGTTTGGGACATTGGCGCGGGAAGTGGTTCGGTCGCCGTCGAATCCGCGCAAATTGCCGCCGGCGGCACCGTTTATGCGATTGAAATGGATGCCGAGGACCACGGCCTGATCACGGAGAATGCCGAAAGATTTGGCGTATCGAATCTCGTGGCGATATTAGGCCACGCCCCCGACGCGTGGGCCGACTTGCCGGATCCCGATAGCGTATTCGTCGGCGGAAGCGGGCGCGAGATCAGCCGGATTGTCGAAATGGCCTACCAACGGCTCCGGCCCGGCGGAAGACTCGTCTCGAACGTGGTCAGCATCGAAGGACTTTCGGCAGTACACGAAACGCTGTCACGGCTGAACAAGGACGTGAACATCATGATGATCAATCTATCGCGCGGAACCTACCAGTTGGAGCGCGTGCGATTCGAAGCACTCAATCCCACCTTTCTGCTCAGCGTGGTTAAGCCGGGTGGAAACGGCGGCGCTAACCGTGCCCGCAGTCGTGACAAGGGTGCCACGTGAGTACGAGCGAGCATCCGCAACTGGACGTGATTGCCGTCGGAGCGCATCCCGACGACGTCGAGATCGCATGCGGCGGAACGCTTGCGCGACTTGTGCGGCAGGGCTATCAGGTGGGGATCATCGACCTGACCGACGGCGAGCCGACGCCAAATTCTCCGGGACCCGAGGTCCGTCTGGCCGAGGCCAAACGGGCAGCGGAAACTTTGGGCGTGCAGGTGCGCGTCCAACTCGACTTTCCGAATCGCCGATTGTTCGATTCCTTTGAGGCCCGTGTGGCATTGGGCAAGGAGTTTCGAAAGTATCGCCCGCGGCTGGTGCTGGGCTTTGGTGAGAAGACGCCCATGGCATCGCCCGATCACTGGCAGGCGATGCAGATCACCGACGCCGGCGTTTTCTATTCGCGATTGACAAAGTGGGATTCCCACTTCGACGGATTGCCGGTGCATACGGTCTCGGCGCAGCTCTACTACACGCTCGGGTTTTCGTCGTTGGCGCTACCAGCGGCGGCCGGCCATCTCGTTGTGGACATCGCCGACACACTCGAGACGAAGCTCGAAGCAATTCGCTGTTACGCGACCCAGTTTCCCAAGCACAAAGAGTTCATCTACGACAAGGTGCGTGCCGCGGCGATCCACGACGGAATGGCTGCGGGGTACGAGGCGGGCGAGCTTTTCGCCGCGACCCGTACCTTGGGAACCCGCGACTTGATGCATTTCTTGTTCGGAATGGCTCCGGCCGACGAACCGCGCAAGCCACCCATCCGCTGAGCGGCGTTCGTCGGATGTCAGAACGTTGAGTCGCTGCCGGTTGGGTATGACCTCTGCGGCTAAGCTCCGCGCGACGCGCGCAACGCTGCTTGGACCGAAGCGATGTCGGCGGGCAACGGCGCCTCAAACTGAATCGACTTTCCGGTCACGGGATGCTCCAAGGTCAAGCGACGTGCGTGCAACGCCTGGCGCTCCAAGAGCAGCGTCTCGTCGGAAGCATCACGGCAAAGCTCACCCCGAGTGATGGTCGCACGTCCACCGTATAAACGGTCGCACAGCACGGGACACCCGATGTTGGCCAAGTGCAGCCGGATCTGATGCGTACGGCCGGTCTTCGGCAATACGCGCAGCGTAGCGAATCGCTCGAACCGTTCGACCACTTCGTAAAATGTCTGCGCCTCGCGACTGGTCGCATGGCTGCGACGAATGGCCATCATCTCACGGTGGTGCGGATGCGCGCCAATCGGCAGGTCGATGACGTCGCGATCAAGCTCGGGCACACCGGCACAGATCGCGAAATATTCTTTCTCCACGCGACGATGTTCGAATTGGTCGGCCAAACGCAGATGGGCCTGGTCGGTCTTGGCAACGACGATCACGCCGCTGGTATCACGATCCAGCCGGTGTACGATGCCCGGCCGCTGTGCGCCGCCGACCGTGCTCAGTTGATTGAAGTGGAACTGGAGCGCCGCCGTAAGCGTGCCGGCCCAGTGGCCCTTCGCTGGGTGAACGACCATGCCTGGCGGCTTGTTCACGGCGACGATCGCGTCGTCTTCGTAGAGAATGTCGAGTGGAATATCTTCCGGCTGCGGACCTTCACGCGCCATCTCGGGCAGCACGATCGACACACGCTGGCCGGCGCGCAACCGATGCGCGGCCTTTACCCGAGCTCCGTCGACCTTGACACCGGCGGCGTTGATGACCTTGCGCAAGAGCACGCGGCTGTAGGTCGGAAACTGTGCGGCCAGGAAGGCGTCGAGTCGGGCGCCCGCCTGATCGGGGCTCACCAGCAGTTCGACCGGTTCGGTCGCAGAGAGTTCATCACCGGACATGCCAGGGCCCCTGGGCGGTTGGCAATTTGACCGCCGAGAAGTGCAGCCGGGATCGGACGGGCCATGTCCGGCGTCGCCAACCCAACTGTCCCGCACGCGGGTCGCTTACGGGTTCTCGTCGGCCGGCGGAGACTCGGCCGGCTGGTCCGGTGATTCGTCGGACGACGGCTCGGCAGACGCAGCCTCGGCGGGTTGCTTTTCCGATGCCTCGCCGGTCGATTCGCTCGCGGGTTCTTCGGCGGGCTCGTCTTGCGGCGCGTCATTGCCGGCGGGTTCCGCCTTGGTGTCTGGTTCGTCGCCCAGCAGAGGACCGGTGCTCGGCGTGTCGCCAAACGACGGTAAGGGCGAGTCGTCGTCGATCGACGATGGCGTGTTCAGTCCGCTTCCCCCGAGCGGATCGGTGAGAAAATCGGGTCGCGCGCCGGGGATACCTGGTTCGTTCGAGAGCGGGGCGGGCGGCTCGTAGCGGGCCAGCCAATCGTAAAAGCTTTTGGTCGCTTCGCGATCCAGGTCGTCGGCTCGCTGGCTGGCATCCTTGGCATACGGACTGTCGGGCCACTGTTCGGCGATCGAGCGATATTCCTTGCGGGCGCTCTCCAAATCATTCGGCGTGCCGAGCGCCTCGTGGGCTCGGGCAAGTCCAAACGTTGCGCGCTGCAACAAGATCGGCTCGCGGGTATCGAGCTGAATCGCTCGGTATTGTTCGATCGCTTTGCGCAGTTCCTCGCGAGCCCCACCCTTGTTAGCAAAGAGCTGATTCGTACCGGCGTTGAGTTGCTGATCGGCCAGCACGACCCTAGACCATACGCTGGCCGGCGTGCCGGCATAAAGCGATGAGACGTTGGCCAGCTCTTCGGACGAATTGCGCGAGTTGAGCGCGCTGAATACCGCGTTCCAACCATCGGCGCTCGCCGAGCTGCGCTGTGCCGAGAGCCAGCCCCAGGCAAGAATTGCGACCACGATCGCTAAGACCAGGGCAGTCAGAGCTCGACTGTACGGCTTGATGCGATCGATCCACCGGGCGAGCGAATCGGCCAACTCGTTGGTCTGTAGCTCGTGACGTCGACTGGTTTTCATGCGATGGTCCGTGCGACACGCGCCGGCGATTCTGGCCCGACTCGGCAACCGGTGCGGGGCGCATCCGCGCGACTGCCAGCAGAAGACTGGATGAAGTATAGCGCCGGCGCCCAAAACGGGTCAAGGCCACGACTTCGGCGCAAACCGGTGTGGTGCAAGGTGCTTAGCCGGTTGGCCGAGGGGATGGTGCGCGCACCGTGACCTACAGCGGACGGCGAGGCAATTGTCGCGGGTAGGGCGGCGTTTGGCGCGTCGGCAGCGATTCGTCCGAATCGGTATCCTCGATCCACGCCAATCGCTCTTCTTCGGTGGCGTAGTAGCGCAGCCAAGTGGTCGCGTCGCCGCCGACGTCGGCACAGTCCCAGTGCAGGTAGTTGTCGAGCGAGTCGATCTTCTTCTCGCGGCAGGGAAGAATGTCGCGGTAGATCGTGCAGTACAATTCACGATCGGACAGATGATCGGTGAAGTCGAGCACGATGCGCCGCTCGAACAACCGCCCAATCGTCTCCCACAACAAATCGTGCAACTGCTGTTCGCCGAGCGTATCGGGATGTGGCAATTGCAATTCGGGATCGAACCATTTGCTGATCGACAAGACGGGCGCCCGCTCCCAGGCGAGCATCGATTCCAGGAATTCGTTCTCAACCGGAGTCGGCAGTTCGTCGACGTTTACGCTGCGAATCGACTCGTCGAAAAACGGCTCCAACTCGTCGCGCAACTCCGCGTTGCGCAGCAAGTGGTCGACATCATCTGGAATGGGCTTGTGATTGGTAGCCATCGGAGGAAGTGTGCCTGGGTGCGGTTCTGGCGACAATCTGAACGTTGGAACCAACATCAATCTTTGACTCTACCAACAATCGCAAGGCGATCAAGTATAATCACGCCACCAGCTTGGGCCGACGTCCTCGCCCCGCGGACACGATCGATACCATCATGAATCTCAAGGCCGCACAATCGTCAGAATTGGAAAAGTTTCTCAAAAAGCGCGTCTCGGGCGACGTGTTTTGCGGCGAACACGAGCGCGCGCTCTATAGCACCGATGCCAGCATCTACCAAATCATGCCGGCCGGCGTCGTCGTTCCACGCACGCAGGAAGACGTCGTCGCCGCGGTCGAGGCGGCCATCGCCTTCGGGCTTTCGATCGTTCCGCGCGGTGGCGGGACCAGTCTGTCGGGTCAGTCGATCGGCCCGGGAATCGTGCTGGATTTCAGCAAGTATATGAACCGAGCGGTGATCGACCCGACATCGCGAACCGCGCGCGTGCAGCCTGGTGTCGTACTCGATCAACTCAACGCGGCGGCCGCGCCGCACGGCCTGCAATTCGGGCCCGATGTGGCCACTAGCAGCCGCGCGAACGTCGGCGGAATGATCGGCAACAACTCGGCCGGCGCACGTTCGACCTGGCAAGGGAAAGCGGTCGACAGCGTCATTGCGTTGGACATGGTATTGTCCGACGCGACGACCACGACCCTGGCGCCGGTCACGCCCCACGAGCTTCGACAACGGCAAGTCCAGGACGATCTTGTCGGGCAAATGTACCGCGAGGTGGAACGCATCGTGGTCGCGAATCGCGACGAGATCATGACAAAGTTTCCTGCGATTCTGCGCCGTGTGAGCGGCTATAACCTTGACGAATTCGTGCCCGAATGCCGGTCGCGTTATCCGCAGCCGTGTCTTCTCGGTCCAGCCCGGGAAAACGAAGCCAAGATGTATCCTGGTGCGGATTTCAACTTGGCCAAGCTCGTGGTGGGCGGCGAGGGCGGGCTCGGCGTCGTGACCGAAGCGCTCGTACACATGCTGCCGTTGCCCAAGGTTCGCGCGATCGTCGTGCTCCACTTCGACTCGATGGAACATGCCGTGGCCAGCGTCGGACGCATTTTGGCTTGCAATCCATCGGCCGCGGAACTGCTCGATGGGCTCGTGCTCGAGTTGGCCGAACAGAGTCTGGAGTATCGCAACTATCTGGATTTTGTCGTCGGGAAACCGCAGTCGCTGGTGCTCGTCGAATTCAACGGCGAATCGCGCGATGAAGTGCAAGCCAAGGCGGAGGCGTTGACCGAAAAGCTCGAAGGCCAGCCGGGACTGTACCACGTCCTGCCGGCCCTCGAAAAAGACCTGTGCGATCACGTTTGGGCATGCCGCAAAGCGTCGTTGCCGCTGCTGCTCGGTGTCCCCGGTCTGCGAAAGCCGGTTGCGTTTGTCGAAGACGGTGCCGTTTCGCCCGAGCATTTGCCGCAGTTCGTCGCGCGTTTTCGCCAAATCATGGACCGTCACGAAACCGAAGGTGCGTTTTATGGGCATGCGTCGGTCGGCTGTTTGCACATTCGGCCGATGCTGAATTTGCGCGATCCAGTCGATATCGAACGACTGCGAAGGATTTCGCACGACGTTTGTGCCCTGGTCCTCGAGTTTGGCGGCGCGATGAGCGGCGAACACGGGGACGGCCTGGCCCGGAGCTATCTGAACGAACAGCTTTTCGGGTCGCGCCTCTATCAAGCCTTTAAGGAGATCAAAGCCGCGTTCGATCCCCACAATCGAATGAACCCGGGCAAGGTGGTCGACGGCCCCAGCCCGACCGACGATCTACGATACGGCGAGCAGTATGGCACGATGGAGTTCACGCCCACGTTTGATTTCTCTCGCCAGGGCGGTTTTGCCGCCTCGGTCGAACTGTGCAACGGTGCCGGCGTTTGCCGCAAATTGCAAGGCGGCACGATGTGTCCCTCGTTCATGGTGACCCGCGATGAGGAGCACAGCACGCGGGGCAGGGCCAATGCCTTGCGGATGGTCTTGTCTGGCGCGCTCCCGCCGGAGGAGCTGACGGGGCGTCGGCTCTTCGAAACCTACGAGCTGTGTCTTGAGTGCAAGGGTTGTAAGGCGGAGTGCCCTTCGAACGTCGACGTGGCCAAACTCAAGGCGGAGTTTCTTGACAACTATCAACGCCACCACGGCGCGTCTCTTGGTGCAAGGGTCATGGCGCGCGCCGCCATGGTCAACCGGATTGGTTCAGCACTGGCGCCCGTTTCGAATTGGCTCGGTCGCTTGCCGGGGGCGGGTCGCTTGGCGGCGCGTATGCTGGGCGTCGACCCGCGCCGGCCGTTGCCACAATTCCAACGTCGCCACTTTCGCAAGTGGTTTCGGCGCCATCGTCGGCGAATGAAGCACAGAGCGGCGAATGGCCAGCACGCTTCGCGCGGACCGATCGTGTTGCTCGACGATTGCCTGACAAGCTACTGCGAGCCGAGCGTCAATCAGGCAGCGGTATGCGTGTTGGAAGCCGCCGGGTATGACGTTCAACTAGCGTCGCTCGGCTGCTGCGGGCGAACGTACGTGTCTAAGGGGTTTCTGGCCGCTGCGAAGAGAATCGCAGAACAAAACGTGCGCCAACTAGCGGATTGGGCCCGACAAGGCGTACCGATCGTCGGGTGCGAGCCGAGCTGCCTGCTGATGCTGGTCGACGAGTATCCGGAACTTGTGCCAGGCAATGATGCCGAACTGGTGGCGTCGCAGGCGGCACTGGTCGACTCGCATCTGGTGCAGGCGGGTATCGAATTGCCGCTGACATCACGGGACACGCGCGTTGTCGTCCACGGCCACTGCCATCAAAAAGCACTGGTCGGTGCGCAAGATACCGTAGCCGCTTTATCACGTGTGCCAGGCTCGTCGGTTGAGTTAGTCGATTCGGGCTGCTGCGGAATGGCGGGCTCGTTCGGCTACGAGCACTACGACCTGAGCATGGCCATCGGTGAACGCGTGCTGTTCCCGGCGGTGTGCAATGCCGAAAACGCCCAGATCATCGCGCCAGGATTCTCGTGCCGCCACCAAATTGCTCATGGCACGGGTCGCGTTGCCAAGCATCCGGTTGAGTGGCTGGCCGAATGTCTGATCCAGTAATCGGCTTGACGCGACCTAACCTTCGCCGGTTTCGGCGTGGTGATGTTCGATCTCGCCGATTTTCTCGACGCGGCGGGCGTGGCGTCCGCCCTCGAATTGCGTCTTGAGCCAGATTTCTATCATGCGATCGATCAGCTTTTCGCCGAGCATGTCGGCCGATAGGCACAAGACGTTCAGATCGTTGTGCCGGCGGCTCATCTCGGCAGTCAGATCGTCGTGGCACGGGGCCGCGCGGACGCCGGGAATCTTGTTGGCGGCAATGCACATTCCAATGCCGGTCCCACAAATCAGTATGCCGCGATCGACTTCGCCGTTGCCGACCTTTCGGCCCACGTGGGAAGCGACGTCCGGATAGTCGCAACTGTCGCCGGTAAACGTTCCGGCATCGGTCACGTCGTGCTGCAATTGTTTGAGCAGCTCGACGACTTTGCCTTTAACGCCGAAGCCCCGATGATCGCTCCCCACGGCGATGCGCATGGCTTGTTGCTCCCAGGAGTGGATAAGTCGTGTGCGGCGACGCTAAAGATCGAGTTGCTCAATGCGCTCGGCCAGGAACTTCTTAATCTGTTCGGCGCACTGTTGATAGTACTCTATTGGGCCCCCGATTGGATCCGCCACGTCCGTTCCGTCCGACGCCAATACCGTTGTGCGCGAGGCGGCTTCGGGCCATTGGGCGACAATCGCCTCGCGGTGCGATCGGGTCATGGTCCAGATGATGTCGGCGTGCCGAACCAATTGGGTCGTCAACGGCTGCGAGCCATGATCGGCCAATCGCAGCCCCATGCCGGCCATCACGTCGACCGCCTCTGGGCTGGGGCGCGCGCCCATCATTGCCGACAACCCGGCCGACATCGTAATTACGCCGTGCTCGCCCAACTCGTTTTCCGAGCAACCGAGCCGGTCGGCGATCAGCTTGCGGCTCATCACTTCGGCCATCGGACTGCGACACGTGTTGCCGGTGCATACGAGCAGCACGATCAGGCTGGACAGCCGTTTGAGCGTTTGCTCAGAAACCACGCCCGGCCGCAGGACTTCGAGCTGCCGGCGGCCGACCTTGACCACCGTCGACGGCTGGCCGAGCCGACTTTGGCCGTCGTCCAACACGAGCTGGACCTGGTCCCCCAGGGCGGCAACCACTTCGTCGGCCGTTAACGGATCTCGATCTCCGGTCGGATTCGCACTGGTCAGGGCAATCGGCCCGACAAGCATCCGCATGATCTCCAAGACGACCGGATGGGCCGGAACACGCAGCCCGATGGTCTTTTGCGGAGCAATCGCCTGCTGTACGCATGGCGCAAGCTGGTGCAGCAGGCTTTCTGGGTGGTTGTCGTCGGCGACGATCGTCACCGGGCCGGGCCAACACCGCCGGGCTAGCCTGCGCCCCAAGGGACTCAGCTCCGGAACGTAGTCGAGTACGTCGTCCGCGCTGCGGATTGCCAAGGTGAGCGGTTTTCCGGCCGGGCGCTGTTTCGTCTCCACCAGACGCTTGATGGCCGATTCGTTGAGCGCGCTGGCCGCTAGTCCGTAGACCGTTTCGGTCGGCACGGCGACAAGCTTGCCTTCGACCAACGCCTCGACGGCCCGATGTACCACATCGCGCGAATCATCAGCGCTGCGAATGTCGATCACTGCCGGGGGCATGAGGAGATGCTCTTACCAGTGCCACGCTTGCGGCGCGGCAACGTCCATGAAACGCAGCGAGACAAGCGCCGGCCGACGCGAAATCGATTCCCTGCGCGGCCGAAGCCGGGTCAATCCGGCCGCCTGAGGACCGAACGTAATACATTACTATAGAGCTTGTTACGAGCATTAGCAAGTAATCCACCGCCAGTCCTGCCACGGCTTCGGCCGGCCACGCGATGCGGCACGGACTCAATCGGGTGCGATACAATTCCTGGCTGGTCGATGGCCATTACAGTTCCCGTAGACGCCCCGACATGCCGCAACCCGGTGGAGTCCACTTCGGCCAAATCAGGTGCGTTGAAAGGCTGCTCGCGGTCCCCCGAATCGACTACGATAGAGAGTAGCAGCGGGTCCGATTGAGGTCGCTCGGCAAGCCACGATTCGGCATGTCGCCGTGACACGGTGTGAGCCGGATCCTCGGGGCAGGGAATCTCGTGAACGAACCACGCATGCATCGCCGCGCTTTCGTGAGCCTGCTGGCTAGCATGCCGGCGATGGCCGTATTGGCTGGATGCAAATCATCATCGACGATCGGCAGCCTGGATCGGGTCTGGGGACGGCGCGGCATCTCCGATGGCCGGCTGCAGAAGCCGCGAGCGATGACGATCGATGCCGACGATCAAATCTATATCGTCGACATGACGGCGCGGATTCAGGTCTTCACCACGGACGGCGAATTTCTTCGCGGTTGGCAGACGCCGGAGCACGTCAACGGACGCCCGACCGGAATCAGCATCGATCGGCACGGCAACGTGCTGGTGCCCGACACGCATTACTACCGCGTTTTGGTTTACTCACCGACGGGTGAACTGTTGGAAACGCTCGGCGGCCAGTTCGGGACGGCGCCTGGCCGGTTCGGTTGGCCCACCGATGTCCAAGTGGATGACGAGGGCAACTGGTACGTCTCGGAATATGGCGAGTATGATCGCATTCAAAAGTTCTCGCCCCAGCGTGAGTTCCTTTTGGAATGGGGCGGGCACGGGCCGGCCCCAGCTCAGTTCTCGCGACCACAGAGCATGGCCCTGGATAGCGACGGCAATGTTTGGGTCGCCGATGCCTGCAATCATCGCCTCCAGATCTTCGACGGCCAGGGGCGGCTGGTGAAGATGTGGGGCTCGCACGGCAGCCAGCCTGGCCAGTTGGCCTATCCGTATGGCCTGCTTTTGGATGGGCGTGGGCACGCCTACGTTTGTGAATTCGGCAACCACCGCGTCCAAAAGTTCACGCTCGACGGCCAGTCGCTTGGCTGTTGGGGGCGTCCCGGACGCGCGCCGGGTGAATTGCGCAACCCGTGGTCGCTGGTTCGCGACAAGCTTGGGCGGATACACGTTCTGGACACCAATAATCACCGCGTACAACGAATCTTCATGTAGCGAATCGTGCCGCTGCGCGAATCGCACAGCGAGTCCGGCATCAACTTGGAACAAACCGATCAAAGATAGGGCGCTTCGCCGAAGCGCTTGATCGTATGCAAGTCGCGTTCGACAGTCCCTGGTACCTGGTGCTGCTGGCCGGCCTTCCGGTTCTATGGTGGTCCAGTCTGCGCACGCTGTCGTCGTTTGGAAGGTTTCGGCGTTTTACGGCCATCGGCCTGCGGACTGTGGTTTTCACGCTGCTGGTCCTGGCACTGGCCGAGGCCCAATGGGTGCGCACCAGCCAGCGGCTGACCGTGCTCTACTTGCTCGACCATTCGGAGAGCGTCGCCGAAGAGCAGTCCGATGCCATGGTCGATTACATCAACAAGTCGATCGCCCAGCAGCGCGACGCGGCGCGCGAGGATCGGGCCGGAGTGATTGTGTTTGGTCGGGAGGCGGCGATCGAAGTGCCGCCGATGGACGACGATCAAAGCATCCCCAAGGTGGAAACGCTCGTCGATCGCGAGCACACGAACCTGGCCGGCGCGATGAAGCTGGCCCAGGCCTCGTTCCCACACGATGCGGCCAAACGCGTCGTGATCATCTCCGACGGCAATCAGAATATCGGCAACGCGCTGCTCCAGGCCCAAGCGCTCGCGGAGTCGGGCGTCGGGATTGACGTGGTGCCGATTCGCTCGCGGGCCTTCGGCGAAGTTTCGGTCGAAAAGGTGATGCTTCCCTCCGACGTTCGCCGCGGGCAGCCGTTCGACCTGCGCGTCGTGCTCAACAACGCGCCAGGCGAGGGCGAAGAGCCTAGGCCCGTCGACGGCCGCCTGCAAGTCGTGCGCAAGGCCGGCGGTCGCGAGCAGCTGATCACCGAACAGGACATCACGCTGGAACCGGGCAAGCGGGTGTTTTCGATCCGTGAGGAGATCGAACAGCCGGAGTTTTACACGTACGAAGCCCGATTCGTGCCGCGCGATCATGACGCTGATACGCTGCCACAGAACAACAACGCGTCGGCCTTTACCCATGTCCGCGGTCGTGGACAAGTGCTCGTGATCGAGAATGCTGAAAGGCATGCCGAAGCGGAGGGCGAAGGCGATTTCGACTTCCTGGTCGACCGCTTGCGCAGCATGAACCTGGAAGTAACGCTTCGTCAAAGTCTCCAGGGAGAGTTGTTCGGTGACTTGTCCGAGCTCCAGCCGTTCGACACAGTCGTGCTGGCCAATGTGCCGCGCGAGGATTTCGAGGACGATCAGATCGAGATGCTCGTGCGCAACACGCGCAACTTGGGCGCGGGTTTGGTGATGCTCGGTGGGCCGGACAGCTTCGGAGCCGGCGGCTGGACGAACACGCCGCTGGAAGAAGCGATGCCCGTCGACTTTCAGATCAAGAATGCGAAGGTCGCTCCGGTCGGCGCGCTGGCCATGGTGATGCACGCCTCGGAATTACCCGACGGAAACTACTGGCAGAAAGTCGTCGCCCGCGAGGCACTCAAAGCACTGGGCGATCAGGACTATGCCGGAATCATTCACTGGAACATTACGGGCGAGTCGTGGCTTTGGCGTCGCATGCTGAGGGTCGGGCCCAACCGTCGTAGCATGCTCTCGCGGCTCGACCGGATGACGCCCGGCGACATGCCCGATTTCGAGCCGTCGTTGCAACTCGCGTTGGTCGAGTTCCGCCGCCTGCGCAATACCGCCGTCAAGCACATGATCATCATCAGCGACGGCGATCCCTCGCCGCCGAACTATGGCGCGGGGGGAGCCATTCCGGCCATGATCAGCCTGGGCGTGAAGATCAGCACCGTGGCCATCGGCACGCATGGACCGGCCGGCAGCACGCCGCTACAGAACATCGCGACGCGGACCGGCGGCAAGTACTACGTCGTTCAGAATGCCAGCACCTTGCCGCGAATTTATCAGAAAGAGGCCCGCCGTGTCGCCCGGCCATTGGTGTTCGAACGCGAGAGTGGGTTCAGCCCGCAACTGCGGTTGCAACACGAGATGGTGCAAGGCATCGACAATCCTTTGCCGCCGATTACCGGCTTTGTGCTTACGACGCCCAAGCCAAATCCCTTGGTGGAAGTATCGATCGTTTCGCCGCTGCCGACCGGAACGGAGATGAACCCCATTCTGGCCAGTTGGACATATGGACTGGGCAAGGCGGTGGCCTTTACGACCGATGCCGGCAATCGTTGGGCCTCTGCCTGGAAGAGCTGGTCAAACTACGACCGGCTAATGAGCCAAATCGTCCGCTGGTCGATGCGGCCGACCGACGAGAGTGGGCAGTTCACCGTGAGCACCGACGTGGTGGACGGCAAGGTCCAAGTCGTCGTTACCGCACTTGACCAGAATGACGAGTTTCTCAACTTCTTGAATCTCGAATCGATGGTCGTCGGCCCGGATCTCAAACCGGTCGACTTGAATATCGAACAAACGGCGCCGGGCCGTTACGTAGGATCGTTCGACGCCGACGATAGCGGCAGCTACCTGGTTCTGGTGAGCCCCGGCGCGGGACGAGCCCCGATTCGTACGGGCGTGTCGATTCCGTATTCGGCCGAATACCGTGATCGCCAGAGCAACGTGGCCCTGCTGGAAACAATGGCCCGGGTGACGCCGCAGGAAGGTACGGCGGGCGAAGTGATCGATGCTCCGAGCGAGCTGCCCGCTGATGAGCGCGTGGCGAAACTTCTCAAGACCAATACCTTTCGCCACAACCTGGCCAAAGCCACCAGCAGCCAGGGTGTGTGGCCGTTGCTGCTATTCGTTGGCGCTTGCCTGTTCGTTGGCGACGTGTTCGTGCGGCGGGTGGCCGTCGGCCTGGAATGGGTTGCGCCGCTGGCTCGGCGCGCAATGGACCGGATCCTCAATCGACAGGCCCGGCCAGACGTAACTGAAACGATGGAGCGGCTCATTTCGCGCAAGGCTTCGGTCGCGGGCCAACTCGAACAAAAAAGGGCCTCGCTTCGCTTCGAGCCGACGCCCGACGCACCGGGCGATCTCAAGTCGCTGACCGAACAGGCCACGGCAGCGCCGGCAGGGCCCGACGAGAAGAAGGCCGCTGCGTCACTGGAAGCCGAGCGCGAACAAGAAAGTTACACCGAGCGACTGCTCAAGGCCAAGAAGTCAGCGCGCGGCGGACGCAGAAACGCGCCTCGGGAGAACGACCAATAATCGCATGCCCCGGGCGCTTTTTCTGCGGTGTGCTATCGATCGCGACCGCAACACCATGGTTTAACTGTTTCGAGATGTCCCGCAGAAAGGCAACCGATGAGCCTGGCTGAAACACTTGAGAAGAAGGCGGAACAATTTGTCTCTCGCTATGGCGCGGTGCGCGAAGAAATCGGCCGCGTGATCGTCGGACATCACGACATCGTGCATGGCATTTTGACTTGCCTGTTTGTCGGGGGACATTGCCTGTTGGAGGGCGTGCCCGGTTTGGGCAAAACACTTTTGGTCCGCACGCTGGCCAAGACGCTCGACCTGGACTTTTCGCGCATCCAGTTCACGCCCGACTTGATGCCGGCCGACATCTTGGGCACGAACATGGTCATGGAGTCGCCCGACGGAAAGCGGTTCTTCGAGTTTCAGCAGGGCCCGATCTTTACGCAGATCTGTCTGGCCGACGAAATCAATCGCGCTACGCCCAAGACGCAATCGGCCATGTTGGAAACAATGCAAGAAGGATCGGTCAGTGTCGGTGGCCACGTCTATGAGTTAAAACGGCCGTTCTTCGTGATGGCAACGCAAAACCCGATCGAACAAGAGGGAACCTATCCGCTGCCCGAAGCGCAGTTGGATCGGTTTCTGTTCAAGCTGGTCGTCGGGTACTCAGGGCGGGACGAGTTGGGCACGATCGTCGAGCGAACCACGCGCGGCGAGACGATCGAAGCCCGCAAGGTGATGGACGGGGCCGAGATCATCGAATGGCAGCACTTCGTGCGCGAAGTGATCCTGGCGCCGCACGTGCAGGACTACATTGTGCGACTGATTCTGGCGACGCATCCCGGCGGCCAGTTGGCCATGGAGGCGACGAACAAGTACTTGCGGTGGGGGGCCAGTCCGCGCGGCGCACAGGCGTTGGCCTTAGCTTCGAAAGTGCGCGCGCTGCTCGAAGGGCGATACAACGTCAGCTTCGAAGACGTGCGGCGCGTTTATCTGCCCTCGCTCCGCCACCGTGTGATTCTGAACTTCGAGGCGCAAGCCGAGGAGATGGAAACCGATCAGGTGTTGCTCGAGATTCTCGAAAAGCTTCCCGAAAAATCGTCCGAATAGACAGCCGCAGCAAGTGCCGCGACTTCCGAGGACTGCCTCGCGGTATTACGCCATTTCGCCCAGCGGCACGCGCGACCCTATCTTGATTGCCAGGCGCACCGAGACACCATGTCGAACGCAACCCAGAGCGACGCGCTGCTAAGCCCTGAGTTTCTCGCTCAGTTGGAGCGCATGGAGCTAGTCAGCCGCAAGATCTTTCGCGGTCGCATGAAGGGCGAGCGGCGCAGTCCGCGCAAAGGCCACAGCGTCGAATTTGCCGACTTTCGCAACTACGTGCCGGGCGACGATCTGCGTTTTATCGATTGGAATACCTACGCCCGACTCGATCGGCTGTTTCTGAAGATCTTCTTCGAGGAGGAAGACCTCCGTTTCTACTCGCTGATCGACGCCAGCGCGTCGATGAGTTTTGGCACGCCGAGTAAGCTGCGTTATGCACAACAACTGGCTGCGGCGCTGGGTTTCATCGGCCTGATTCGCGGCGATCGCGTGCGGATCGAGACGTTGGGACAGCGCCAAACCCGCAGCCCTGCTTACCGCGGACGACAGAATGTTTGGCGAATGCAGGAGCAGTTGTTGGCGATCGAGCCCGATCAGACGACGTCGCTGACAACGGGCGTCAAAAACTTCTGCATTCGCAATCCCGGCAAAGGCATCGTCGTGGTCATCAGCGACTTGATGGACAAGGAAGGCTACGAATCGGCCTTCAAGTACTTGTTGTCGCGGCAGATGGACATCTACGTCATCCATGTGCTGTCGGCCGAGGAGCTCGACCCGGAAATCAAGGGCGACCTGCGCCTGGTCGATTGCGAGGATGACGACGTTGCCGAAATCACAGCCAGCGCGCCGTTGCTGAAACGCTATCAGAAAACACTGGCGGCATTCGTCGAGGGCGCGCGCGAGTTTTGCGCACGCCGCGGCATGAACTACCTGCTGGCGAACAATCAGGTACCCGTCGAGCAGCTCATCTCGGGTTATCTGCGCCGGCGAGGGTTGGTGCGCTGATGACCACGATCAACATGCTCGCACCGTGGCAATGGGCGCTGCTGGCCGTGATTCCGGCCGTGATCGTGCTGTTGTACTTTCTTAAGCTCAAGCGCCAGCCCTTGGAAGTACCCAGCACGTATCTCTGGCACAAATCGATAGAAGATTTGCACGTTAACAGCATCTGGCAGCGGCTGCGACGAAACATCCTGTTGTTCCTGCAGTTGCTGTTCATCGGCATACTCGCGTTTGCGTTTCTTCGGCCTGGCTGGCGCGGCACGGAGTTGACCGGCGACCGATTCATTTTTCTGATCGACAACTCGGCCAGCATGAGCGCCACCGACGTCGAGCCCACGCGCCTTGACGAAGCAAAGCGGCGCGTCAGTGAGCTCATCAACCAGATGGCGACCGGCGACGTGGCGATGATTGTTAGTTTTTCCGATGCGGCCCGCGTCGACCAATTGTTCACCGACAACCGCCGGGAACTGCTGCGAGGGCTAGAGGCGATTCGGCCAACCAACCGCAAGACGTTGCTGGGCGAAGCGTTGCGCGTTGCGGCCGGTCTGGCCAATCCGGGCCAATCCGCCTTCGAAATCAGCGACACGCAAGTCGCCGAGCCGCTGCCGGCAACCGTATACATTTTCAGCGACGGAAGGTTTCCGTCGGTCGAGGGGTTTTCGCTGGGCAATCTTGAGCCGAAGTTTGTCCCCATCGGAGACGACGTCGCACCCAACGTGGCGATTACCGCGTTCAGCACCCGACGCCGCGAGGATCAGGCGGATCAGTTGCAAGCGTTCGCGCGACTAACCAACACTGGCGTTGAACCGGTCGCCGCCCAGGTGGAGCTCTATCGCGACGAGGAGCTGCTCGACGCCGATCAGGTGGAACTCGACGCGGGCGATGCGGGCGGCGTCGTCTTCGATTTGGGAGAGGTTCAAACCGGCGTCTTAAAGCTGCGCACTTCATCGGGCGGCGCGCTGGCTGTGGACGACGAGGCGTGGACCGTCATCGACCCGCCTACGCAGGCAAAGATCCTGTTCGTGACGCCCGGCAACGATGCGTTGGAGCTGGCATTCACGACCGAAAGCGCAGAGGAAATGGCCGAGGTCGACATCGTCGAACCAGGCTACCTCGAAACCGACGAATACCGCGCAAGGACTGCCGAGGGCTATTACGCGCTGGTCGTCTACGATCAGTGCCAGCCCAAAGAGCTGCCGCCGGCCAACACGCTGTTCATCGGTACGTTGCCGCCCGGACAGACTTGGACCGCGGGCGAACCGGTCGAGGCACCACAGATCATCGACGTCGAAACAGCTCACCCATTGATGCAGTTGATCGACTTGGGCGACGTCAAGTTTGCCGAAACGAGAGTATTGGAAGTTCCCTCGGGAGGAACGTCGCTGATCGATAGTCACGTTGGGCCGATGTTCGCCATCGCGCCGCGCGGGCCATACGAAGACGCTGTCCTGGCTGCTGAAATTTACGGCGTCGACGCGGACGGCGAACGCTTCGCAAACACCGACTGGCCGCTGCGGCTGAGCTTTCCCGTGTTTGTGCTCAACGCGATCCGCTACTTCGGCGACGTTGGCACTGCCACCGCCGGCAACACGGTACAGCCGGGCGAGACCGTGCATCTGCGTAGCGCGACGTCGGCCGACTCACTTGCCGTGCGGACGCCGAGCGGCAAACAAGTCTCTTTGGGCCGTGAGACATCCGAAACGTTCAGCTTCAGCGGCACTGACGAGCTAGGCGTGTATCTCATCGAAGAGCCGGATCAGCCAGTCCGGCGATTCGCCGTCAATCTCTTTGATCCACCGGAGAGCGACATCGCGAAGACCGACGACGTGCAAATTGGCTACGTCGAGGTTGCCGGCGAGGCAAGTTGGGAAGGCGCTCGGCAGGAGCTTTGGAAAGTCCTTCTGATGGGGGCACTAGTCGTGCTGTGTGTCGAGTGGTATATCTACAATCGCCGTGTGTACCTGTAACACCGACGTTATCCAGGCCTAGGACGGCCAACACCGGCGAATCCCAGAGCGTCGAAAATCGCAACGCCGGGTTGTTGCAACCCGACGGCGATCCCGACGGAACAACAGAAACTGCCGAGGATGTAGATGGCTCGTAACGTTCTCTTGCCCCGACGAAAGAGTAAGAAACCACAGGACGATGGCCGTCGAAAACCGCTCAACCGCATCCTTGAAAACAACCTGATCAACCGGGTTAGCTACGAGGAATATCGCGAGAAGGTCCGCGACGTCTACGGCGGGCGACAGGGAGCCCTGTTGGCGACCGCAAGCCTGTTGTCGCTGCACGTTTCGTTTGGTGACCGGATCCTTCGCGAGCGGCGCTTCGATCTAAGCGGCGCGAAGTGCATCCTGGACGTGGGCAGCGGCGCCGGACAAATTGCCAAGCATTTGCTCCGTTATGCCGATTCCGACGCGCAAATCACTTGCTGCGATCTCTCGCCCGAAATGCTACGGCGAGCGCGCGGCCGCTTGAAGAGCAGTGTGCCGGAACATGTCGCTGCCGACCTATCACGATTGCCGTTTGCCGATGGCAGCTTCGATTGTCTGACGTGCGGTTACGTGCTCGAACACTTGCCGGAGGCACGCCCCGGGCTCTCCGAAATGGCCCGAGTGATGCGCCCCGGTGGTCGCATGCTTCTGCTGACCACGGAAGACAACTTCTCCGGCGCATGGACCAGCCGCGTTTGGTACTGCCGCACGTACAATCGCCAGCAACTGCGCGACACGTGCGAACAGCTCGGGTTGGCATGGAAGAAGGAAATCTGGTTTACGCGAATGCACAAGCTGCTGCGGGCCGGCGGCATCTGCGTCGAGATCCAGAAACAGTAGCCCACCCGCGCTCTAGCGCGCCCTGCGCAACACAAACCGCGTCATCTCTGGCGGGCAGCGCAGCCGAAGCGGAAAGAGGCTGGCCGTGCCACGACTGACGTGCATCAGCGTCGGTGGCTTCGCAAAGTAACCGCCCGTGTAGCGCGTGCCGTATAAGCTGGGCGAGATCACCGCGCCTATCAGCGGAAACCGGATTTGGCCCCCATGCGTGTGTCCGGCCAGCACTAGGTCAAAGCCTTGCGTTTGGGCCCAGGCAAAGCGGTCGGGCGTATGGGCCAACAGTATCTTCAGCGGTCGCGGCTGATGACCGGTCGGATCCGGCAGTTGGGGTTCGCCAGGAAACCAGGGGCGCTCGTCTCCGGCAACGACGATGCGGCCCTGGTCGATCGATTGGGCCATTGCTCCGAGGTCGGTGAATCCTGCTTGCCCAAGCGCCGCGCGAACGCCCGGTACGTCTCGCGTGCGCAGATCGTGGTTGCCCAGCACAAAGTACTTTCCCAATCGCGCCTGCACGCCGCCAAACAACTCCGGAATCCAATCGATGCAATGAGCCGAGTCACAGACGTCGCCGGTTAGCATTAATAGATCGCTAGGCTGCTCCATCGTGATACGGGCGACTTCGTGAAAGTAGTCGCGACGGATACGGCCGGAAAGGTGCAGGTCCGACCAGTGCCAAATCGAAAGCCCCTCCAATTCGGCCGGCAGATCGGGGATGGACAGCGTCGCTTCGGTCACATGGAGTTTCCAAAGTTGATTACCGGGCACCAGCCCGAACAACACGGTCCGCAAGCTGCCGGCGGGCGGGCGACCGAGCCGATCGGCCATGTCGACCACTTGCTGCGACCCCGGCTCCACGCCCTGCGGGTAATCCCAATTCCGGAGGCGGTCGATCGTCCAAACGACGAGATGCGCCGCGCCATAAGCGGCGCAGAGCGCGACGTAGATTGTCGCCGGACCAAGCTGCCAGTCACGAAAGTCCAGTCCGGTCTCAAACCACGGCCGTGGTTGTGCGGCGATCCAAACCACTGGGAAGCATAGAGCGGCATAGAACAGCAGCGTGACGCTCTTGACCAGCACCCTGCGAAAGCCGGTCGCGTGCCAGCGATTGACGACCGCGACCCAAAACGCCGTGTGCCCGAACGCCGCCAGAACGAGGAGCAATAGTGTGACGGCGGTCATGCGTAGGTGATTCGGCGTGCAGCGCGGATGCCGCGGGCTCGTTGCGACGACGCCGCGCGCGGAACCGGCCGAATGGCACGATAGACGACGCTACTTGCCCGTCGCGCCGGCCTTCAGTTCCACGGCTGCTTGCACAATGTGCTCTACCGTGTCGAGCAGTTGATCCAAACGAAACGGCTTGCACAACTCGCCGTAGAGCGGCAGACGCGCCTGTCGGGCCTTGACGATCGAATGTCCCGGATCGTAGCCGAATCCAGTCATCAGCACCAACGGCAGCGGATCCATGAACTCCTGCAGCTTCAGCAGCAGTTCGTATCCGGTTGTGTCGGGCAGGCGGATGTCGACCAGAATAACGTCGTAGTTGCCTTCCAGTGCCAAATTGCGGGCCATCGAGACCGCCTCGCGTCCGTCGTGGGCCGTTTCGACAATGCAGCCATACCGCTCGAGGAGGTTGTGGGCAGCGCTACGCACGCTTTCGTCGGCGTCGGCCACGAGAATCCGCTTGCCGCGCAGCGCCGGCCGGCCCTGCTCTTCATCGGTGTAGGGTTGAGCCGTGGTGGGCGCCATCTTTTGGCCGACTCGTTGGATCAACTGCTTGATATCGCGGGCATTGCGCAGGATGGCTTGCAGCCGCTCGACGACCTCGGGCTCGTGGCCGATGTACCGCTCCATCACGTTGACGGCTTCGTTGAGAATATCGTCGACCGGCAGAGCGACGGCGCTGTGAATCGCTTCGACGCTCTCGGCGGCCGTTGTGGCTTTCTCGGCCCGGAGCAACTCGAGCGTATTGAGCGCCACGGCGACGTCGCGCGTGAAGATCTCGAGGAACTGCAGGTCGCTCTCGGTGAAACCTCGCGGTTCCGGGCTTTCAACATTGAACGTGCCGATCACCTCGTCGTGGAGCACCAGCGGGACGGTTAGAGAGCTCTTGGCTCCGCGACATCCCTCCAAGTAGAGTGGATCGGCCGCCGTGTCTTCGCAGAGATAGCTCTTGCCGGTCGAGGCAACAAAGCCGGTCACGCCATTGTTTTGCGGGCGCGCGAACAGGTCGCGTCCGGCTGCTTCGGGTACCAGGCCGACGGCCAGCAACGATTCCAACTTGCCGGTGCGCCCGTCGAGCAGTCGGATCTCGACCACGTCGAAATTCAACAGATCTTTCGTGAAGTGCAGAATGTTCTTCTTGAGCAACTCGATTCGCTCTTCGACCGACATAACGGCCAACTCGTCGGGCATCAGGTCGGCCAGCTCGATACCGGCTTGGTGAATCGCGGCCAGCTTCTGTTGCTGGAGCATTTCCGACGTCACTTCGCGAACCGTGACGATCAAGTGCTGCGGCTGCAACGGGGGCTTGCCTTCGAACAGCGGCGCGGCGTGTACCTGAAAATAGCGATTGTCGCTGGCCCGCAGCGTTGAGGTGCTGGGCCGGCCGGTTGCCAGCGCCGTGTGAAATGGGCAAAAGTCGGGGCCCAAGATTTCGGGGCTGCCCAGCACGGTGTAGAAATTCGACCCCACGACCGAGTCACGTTCGACCCATGCGCGCAGCCGACCGTTGCCCCAGATGATCGTGTTCTCCGCATCGAGAACGACGATCCCGTCCGGCATCCCCTCCAGGATTCGCTCGTTCTCGAGCAGCTTGCCGATTTGAAAGGCGTCGCCTAAGTGCTCGGAAGTAACGAACAAACCTGAGTACGAGTCACGTGCCAGCCGGCTCAGCGCTCGCAGCGAATTAGCCGACTGGGTCACGTCGTACGACTGTCGTAATTGGTCAAGCAACTCCCGTTCACGCGAGTCTGCATCGCCGACGAACAGCAGCTTGGGTTTTGACGCCAAAACCAGATACTCCAAGCGATACGAATTCCGAGAGTATTATAGGGCTGCCCCAAACGATGAACAACCGCGTGGACAACCTCGCCTCGTTATCTCGTTTGATCGGAAAAGTCCGCGAGACGGTTCAGTCCGTCAGGGCCGTTTCAAGATATGATGGTTGCCCCAACTGTACACCCCTGTCGGCAAGGACACTCTTGCCGCGAGCGACCGCCCCGACCCCGCACCTATGGCCGGTGCGGACGCGTATCACGCACCACGGGGCGCGGCGGAGCGCACGTACATGTCGGCGCGACGTACATGATGTAGCCGGGCCAACTTGCGCTTCACGTTTGGATTGTGTGAGCGGATGCCCTCGGGTCAGGAGGCGTCCGCGCAATCCGATCACGAGCGCCCGGCCTCAAAACTGCTCATGACCGCACGACCCGCGGCCTTTTCGTTGCCAGCCGCATAGGATGACCAGTCGTTGGGGGCGCCGTGCCGCATAGCGTGTCTGGCGCTATAGTTACTGGGCTTGCGGCGTCGATGATACTTTGCGCCACGATCAAAGTCGCCTTTCGACTGCCCCGCTTGCGGAGACCTTGGAAATGCTACGAGCCTTTTTTCTGGCCATCGGCCTGACGGCGTTTCTGTTGGGGTTGGAGTGCCTGGTGCTCGAGAAAGCTGTGCTGCTGCCGCGCGGTGAGTCGGCCGCTTCGGCGGCTGCACAAGAGGTCGCGCCTGCAGTGCGACAAGTCAAACCGCCGGAATGGGCGCCGTGGAGCCTGCTCTCCGGCGGAGCGGTCGTGATGCTCTACTCGTTTACGATTCCGGCCAAGCTGCGCGGCTAGCGATCGCGCGGCGAAGTGACTAGTGTGCTAGCCTCTTGCTCCACACAAACAGCCCGCGGGATCGCTGTCGGCAAACGTCGCCTTAGTCGAGGCGCGTTCCATTATCGTAGTGCGACACGACCGGCGGCGAGTCGTCCTGTGCCCACTCTTTCCATTCGCCGTGTCGCCGTCCGTTGAGATAGTGCTGCACGGCCCAGGGGCGCCCGTCCTCGTACCAGAATTTGACTTCGCCTTCAGGCAAGTCGTGCAGATAGACCCCGGTGCCGCGCTGTTGACCGTTTTCGTACCACTCGGTCCACGATCCTTCCCGCATTCCGTCGCGGCAGATCGCTTGGAGACGAAGCTGCCCATTGGGGTGCCAGAATTTCTGGGGGCCGTGGGTCTTGCCGTTGAGGTAGTTCGTTTCGTTGCTCTTGGTCTGGTCGTCGTTCCACTCAAACCACGTTCCGTGCTTTTCGCCCATGACCAGGTCGCCGTCGCTACGAGTTGCGCCGTTGGGGTGCCAACTGAGCATCTTGCCGTGCATCAAGCCGTCTTGGAACTCGACGAGTAGCCGTTGCTGCCCATCCCGATACCACTCGGTCACCGGGCCGTTGCGCTCGTCGTTGACGTACTCGACCTCGATGCGTTTCTGGCCGTTGTCGTACCAGCGAACGGATTTTCCGTTGCGACGCCCGTCCTTGTAGTGCTCCTGTAGTTTCTGCTGCCCGTTGGGATACCATTCGCTCAGCACGCCGCTGAGCCGGCCCTGATCGTATTCGGCCTCGCGCGACTTGCGATTGCCAGAGTACCAATTGACCTGCTTGCCGTGGCGCAGCCCTTTGTAGTAACCGGTTTCGAGGAACTTCTCTCCGTTCCGTAGATAGCGAACCTGCTGGCCGTGTTGTAGGCCGTAGTGATAGTTCCCTTCGGCCGACTTGGTTCCGTCGGAAAACCATGTCATCCACGGACCTTCCTTGATGCCGTTCTCGTAGTGGACTTCCGAGGAGACCTTGCTGTTGGGATGGAACTTCATCTCCTTGCCGTGCTGAATGACGTTGCCATCCTCGGTGACCATGACTTCAGCGCGGAGTCGCACCGTCCCGTCCGGATAGCGCTTTTCGAGCACTTCCTTCGTGGGAGCGGCCGTGATCACCGCGGTCAACAGAACCGATTGCCATAGCATGGAAGACCTGACGGTGGAGACGCCTGAAACAAGCGGACTTGATTTGGGCCGGCCGACGCGTGGACTGGCCGTCCAACGCTGCCATCGCGATCGGTCGAATGCCCTGGCGATGGTCCGCGTACTCTGCCCGTGCCGCGACTTACCTTCAATTCTACACGATCGCCCCAAGCCGGCAAAATGGGGGCCACCCGACGCGGCGTCCGGCCAGCAATGCACGGCCGATCGGCGCAATCGCCACGTTCAGGACATTCCGAACTGGCGGCCGATCACTTGCCCTCGCGGAGCGTGTCGAAGTACTTCTTCGCGTGGTCACGGTAGTCGTGCGGCAGCCGCTGCCCGCTGAGAGCTTCGGCCGTTTGCTGCTCGGTATCGGCGAATTCCGATTTGATGGCTTCGCGAGTCTGGCCCTTGCGATTCGGGCCATCGGCCGTGCCGGTAACCACGACGGCGCCCTTGCGCACGTTTTGCTTTACCTTCGAATCGAAGAAGCTTGTCTTGTTGCGCTGCTCGTCCCGATCGCCCGCGCCACGTCCGACACCACGCGCCATGTCGGACCGCGAATATCGATCGTTCATCTGGAAGCCGCCGCCCAGGCACGAGTCGCATCCCTCGCCCTGGCACTCGTCGCAGTTCATCGAGCTCTTGGCGTCGGAGAACTCGGCCAGTGCGTCGTCCAACATCTCGAGTTCGTCCGACTCCTGCTGCATGCCGGCCAGTTCATTGCTCAACCGATCTAGGGCGTCGGCCGCTTGCTGGGCGTCGCCCTCTTTGGCCGATTGGGCAGCCGACTTTAGCTGCTGCGCCAGCTCGCTCATGCGGTTCATCTGGGGGCTCTTTTGAGCGAGCTTGTCTAGCTTTTGCTGCAGTTTGTCGGCCTTCGCCAGATCGCCGGAGCGGCGCGCCTGTTCGATTTGCTTCTTGAGTTCGTCCTGGGCCTTGCGATGCGCCTCGACGGTTTTCTGCATCGTCTGTTCGATCTGTTCAAGCTGTTTGGCAAGTTGCTCGCGCTGTTTTTCGTCGAGCTCCTTGCTAGTCAGCTTGTCCTTGAGTTTTTTCAACTCGTCCATCGCTTTGTTCAGGTCGCCCGTCTTCAGGGCGTGGCCCAACTTCTGTGCGGGCCCTTGTTGCAGGTTCTTCAGTTGCGCCAGTTGTTGCTTCAATTCGGCCGAGCCGGCGACCTCTTCGCGCCGTTTCTCGGCGTCCTTCACCAGCTCGTTCAGCGCGACCAACGTCTTCTTGCGGTCGGCCTCCTCCTTGCCGGCCAGCTCCGACGTTCGCTCTTGCAGTTCTTTCAGCAACGCGTCGGCCTCTTCCAAGCCAGCCTCAGCGGCCTGCTTCCGCTTCTCTTCGAGCTTCTTGGCCAGTACTTCGGTCGACTTCTTGACCTGCGTCTGATCGGGCCCGGTCGTCGCAGCCGTCGATTGCGGCGCGCGCCCATCGATCCCCAGAGCCAATACGAAAGCAATTGCCGCCGGAACCAGTGGCAGCAAGGCGCGGCGGTCCAACCGCACGCGAAATCGGTCGGCCACGTCGACATGTTCGAGCCGCCGCGCCGCGTCTTGAGCCAGCGCCTGCCCCACGTCCGAATCCAAGTCCGCCTGCGAGAGGGCCAACGTGCTGGAGACGCGCTCCTTCAGGCCAAAGCGGCGATCGATCTCAACGGCCGCGTCGAACGCGTCGTCACGACGCCACCAGGTCCAGACTCCCGCAGCCAACAACCCGCCGACCAGAGCGACGCCAAAGCAGCCGGAGGCCCACGCCATCTGATCGGCAAATGGCCAGATCTTGCCGACGCCGATCGCAACGACGCTGGCGGCCAATGCAACGAACCAGCACCACACTAAACGCGAAACGAACGCCTGTACGATGAGTCGGCGATGAACGCGACCAACTTGCTTGCGGAGCTGTTCCACGGCGATTCTCCCTGGTACACGGCCCTAGGATGCCCTAACCCCACCCGCATTATAGGCCCCCGCTTCGGAAAAACACCAGATATTTCGCCAGGTGGCAGACTGGGGCATCTTGCTCCCTGTCGCGCTGCCGGGTTGTCATGGTGCGGCTCGGGGCGGCCGGCCGGTCCAAGGCCCACGCGAATCGACAACCACGCCGGCCTGTTGTTTCGCCAGTGGTCGACCTGCCGAGCAGCCCCCCGATGGATTCTGATCGACGCGGCGCCGCATTTGGCCGGATGGCTTTGGACCTGGCGCAATCCGACACACCCATTTTCCGCATGCCCGGGAAGAAACGGACTGGAATCCGCGGCAAATCCTGACACAATGAAGTTTAGGACTCGCTACGGGCGAAAAGGGGCATCACTTCTGACATTCGCGAGGAACTCTCCCATGAACCGGCGCACCCGTCCGGAAATTAGGCGCTCGGGACGGCTGTCTGCCGCTCCGCGCGGCTTTACGTTGGTCGAATTGTTGGTCGTCATCGCGATCATCGCGATGCTCACCGCGCTGTTAGTTCCTGCCGTGCAATACGCCCGCGAGGCCGCTCGCCGTGCAACGTGCCTGAACAACCAAAAACAGATCGGCAGCGCCGTCATGCAGTTCGCAACAGCCAAAGACCGGCTCCCGTACGGATTCAGCGTCCACCCGAACCCCAGCGGATCCTTAGCGAATCCGGCGTGTCTGGGCTGGGTGATCCCGCTGCTGCCCTATTTAGAGCAAAAGCCGTTGTACGACCAGCTTATGGCGGATGACAGGCTAATCAACAACCTGAATGCGACAGGGGCGAATTTGCGTCCGGAGACCGGCGTGCTCGTTTGCCCGAGCCGGAGTCCCACCGACACGCCGGCGCCGTTGAGCTACGTTGTCAATGCCGGGGCCCGCGATGGATTCAGCAATCCTACCGCCAGCAGCGAGCCGTTGGACTTCCAGGCGAGCGGCGTTTTCTTCGATCATTATCTGCCGGACGTATTGCAAGCCGACGGGACTTGGACTTCGCAAGAGGCCGCAATCGCCCGCATGAAAACGGACCTGGCCTACATCACGCGGAACGACGGAACGGCCCATACCGCGCTGGTTTCCGAGAACATCGACGCGCTCGATTGGGTCGGCAAGTACCGAACGTATGGTAGCACGGTGTATTACACGCCCAACGACCAGGTCAATATGCTGTCCAACCAGGGCTCTACTTGGTGGCAGGGCATGATTTGGTTCACCAACCCGATGGATCCGAATTGGAATCCAAAGAATATTCTCAACCGCAACACGGATCTGCCGATGTCGCAGCGTCAGGACCGGCAGACCAACCTGCCGCCCACAGCCAAACCCTCGAGCAGCCATCCGGGCGGGTTCATCATGACGATGGTCGACGGCCACTCGGTGTTCGTGAACGAGGACGTCGAGTATCGCGTCTATTGCCTGGTGATGTCGCCCCATAGCGAAGAGGCGGCTGATCCGTGGCTGGGCAACGCCAAAAAAACGGCCCTGTATCCTTCGACCTGGTATGCGGGGACAATGCTCAAACCCGTCACCGAAGCCGACCTCACGGAGTAAACCGTAAACGTGTTACGGGCACATCGAGCGCGAACATATCGGGCCCTCAGCCGCCACGCTGGATCAGACGAGGCGACCAATCAATAAAAAGCGGCCGGCCCGGCAAATCTGCCAGACCGGCCGTTTCGCGTTAGGTTGCAACTGCCGGATCGATCCCGGCCGGCGATTCGGTGCCTCTTCGCCGGTCAAGCGTCCAAGCACGCTGTTACGCCGCGGGTTGTGTTTCGTCGGGCGTCTCGTCCTGGCTGGCCGCCGAGACCGCCTCGTCCGTTCTGCCCACGCGCTCGAAAGCCGGCCGCAGCGCGTCGTTGAGCACCGGGATGAATACCTTCATGAAGTCGCGGCAGAAATCACGCTCGCCCGGCTGTCGTGCTTTCTCCGGGGCATTGGCAAAGACGTACAGCTTGTACAACGCCTGCTGTTGAGCGGCAAACGCGAACTTCGTGTTGTCCGGTGCGATCCAATCGCCGTCACCCGTCCAACTCCAATAGCCTTGCTCGGAGTGCGTACCGGTTGCTTCCGACTTCGTGAAGTTCACTGTGAAGAAGCTGGCTTCTTCGCCGTTGGGCAGCGTGATCACTGCGTGCTGCGGCTGTCCATGCATGTCGAACCCGGCGGCCGGATAGCAGCGGTCGGGCGTGTGATAGGTGATGTCCTGCAATCGACCGCAAATGATCGAAACGCGCACTTCTTCGCCGTTGCCGTTGCGATAAGTGCGGACCAACTCCCCGGCGGCACCGGCGATTTCGAGGATCTTCTCGTCGCTTCCTTCCGCGTCGATGCCTTTCCACTCACCAATTTGACTCGGGATGGCCTCCAACTGCTCGGCGAAAACCTGCAATTCAGGAAACGTGCCCCAGCGCTCCGACCAGACACCCTGCACGTAGCCGGCGCCTAGCATCAGGACCACGGCGGCCGCGATCGGCAAGTACAACGTCCAGCTCTTGGTCATTTGTTCGTCACTCCTGGTGAAAACGGTGCCGGCAAGCGAATGTTGTCCGGCGGCCGCGGTGAATCGTTGACTCGAACTAGGTGGTTTGTTCAGTCGCCTCGTTTGCTTCCGACTCGCTCATCAGCAACTCGATGCCGTGACGTGCCGCGTCGTCGTTCACGCCGTTGACCACGGCGCCGAGCACGGTGATGCCCACCGAACTCAGTCGCTCGCTGGCTTCGTAGACGTTTGCCACTTTGCTGCGGTCCTTGAGCACCGACAGGATGGCCGCGTCGACGTGCTGGCCAATGAGCAGCGAGTCGGCCACCTTCAAAATCGGGCCCGAATCGATCACGACGTAGTCGAACTGCACGCACAGCCCGGCGATGGCCGTTCCCAGATACGACGTTGACAGGGCCTGCACGCTGCGTAGATCGCAGCGGCCGGCCGGCAGCAGCCACAGATTGGCCGTACGCGTCGGATGCACGACAGAATCGCGCTCAGCCTCGCCGCGCAGCAGTTCGGACAATCCCGGCTCAAGCGGCATGTCGAACACGCGATGAACGCCCGGATTGCGAATGTCGGCGTCGATCAACAGCGTCCGCCGCCCGGCCCGCGCCAAACTGGCGGCCAACTGGCTGGACGTTGTGGTCTTTCCCTCGTGTGGGTCGGCGCTGGTTACCATCACGACGCGCGGCGGCTCGGCCGCCGAGGCGTGGATCAGCGCGGTCCGCGTGCCGTCAATCCGCTCGGCCATCAGCGCCTTGAGCACGGCCGGTCCACGGCCGCCACGAATTCGGCGCCAGGTTCGACCGGTCACGCTGGGCAACTCGCCGACCACCTTGATCCCCAGACCTTCCTTGACCTGCTGGGTGTCGTTCAGCTTCCGCGCTTGGAACTCGTAGAAGGCGATGCCCACCACGACCACGCCAAAGCCCAGGATCGCTGCGAAGGCCACGGCGACATACTTGCGGATGGCGTCGCCACGAGGCGAATCCAGTTGTGCTTCGTCGTACTTCGTGATCCGCGACGCGGCCAGTCGTTCGACTCCGGTCTGGTCGATTTCTGCCTTGATTTTCTGCATGATTTGGTTGAGCGATTTCAACTCCTCGCGCTTGGCGGTCACGTCGCCCGACTGTTGCCTGAGCGCTTCGAATCGCTTGACTTCGTCGTCGATCAGTGCTTCGGCCTTGATCAACGCGTCTTCGAGGTGATCCTTCTTGCTGTCCAACATCGCGACGGTCATTGCGCCATCCGCGACCGGGTTGTTGTCGTTCATGTCTTCGGCCGCGAGCATTTCCATGATGTGCGGCCGCATGCTGGCCGAGTACTCGTCAATCTGCTGCTCGATCCGATGGATCATTGCGTTGAGCTGTTGAACGTGCGACGACTCGGCCGGATTGCGCGTCACGGTCATGTGGCGCGCCAAGGTTGCGTGGATGTTCGCCTTTTGGTTCGTTAGCGCCGAGATCACCGGATCGCGCCGTAGCTCCAATTCCACCAGAGCCTCGGGGATCTTCGAGTGATCTGGTTCCGCGATCCGTGCCTCCAGTAGCGTCTTGTCGATTTCGGTCTGGTGGATGTCGCGCAAGATGTTGTTGCGCTGCACCAGCGCGTTCGAGAGCCGCTGCTCCGCCATGCGTACTGCGGCCTGCGCGGCCTGGGTCGTGGCGGCCTGTCTGGTTTGTTCCAGCGCGTAAAGCTGCTCTGTTTCTTGCCTAAATCGTTCAGCATACGCATCGTATGTCTTTTGTAGAGCCGCCTCCTGGTCCAGACTGCGCAGTCGCTCTTTCTCGACGACCTCGACGAGATACGTGTCGACAATCGTGTTCACCACTTTGATCACATCCGCGGGGCGCTCGCCACGCACCGCCACGCGCATCAGCTCCGCGTCGTCCGGATAGTTGATGATCATCTGGTCGCGCAACCAGGCCGCCGGGTCATCATCGTGCTCCTGGATCATCGGCAGGCGGGCGATCGTCGGTTCGCGGACCGTATTGCGCAACACCGGACCGCTTGACATCAACTGCACCTGGGTGCGCTTGAAGATCGTGAAAGCCTGGGCCGCCTCGCTCGTCTTGTCGAGCACGCCGCCGCGCTTCTCAGATACGCGCACCAGCGCGAACGCCTCATACTTGACCGGCACCAAGAACCAGATCAGTAGCGCCGCCGTAATGCTGACCGCGATGCCCAGCCCCAAGGCCAGCGGCAATCGTCTGCGCACCGCGTGCATCAACTCAACCGGGTTCGGTTTGGCCGAAAGGATCTCCGGGCGTTGCGGCGGACCGTATTGCCAGGCGGCCGTCGGCATCGCCGGAAGATGGCTTTCAATCTTCGCCAACGTGCCTGTGTTGGTTTCGGCGCCGTTGCCGTGGAGCTCTTGCGAATCGCCGACAGGATCGAGTTCAGCCATGATCGTGAACCTTGTTGATGGGGCGTCTTCTTTGACCGGGGACTACAAGATGCGGCCGCGACCAACGACCGCCTCGGTTTATGTGATTGTTCGGTGCCAAACTGCGCGCCGCTACAAGCCGGCCGCCGCGGCGCCGCTTCGGCCCGAGCCGATCTGCAACGGGCCGGAGTCTTCGTCGTCTATGACCAAATGCGAGAGAATCTGAAACTCGACGTACAACATGCCCAATGCCATCGGCATCATGATCCAGCCGGCCAGCTTATGGAAAACCAGGTCGGCCAGTTCCGGCCCCACGGTCAGATGCAAGATTCCGGTGACCGTGATCCGCACGATGTTGACCGCCAACGCGATCGGCACGGCGCTAAGCACGATCACGATCCGTTCCCACCATGGGCGATCCGTCACCAGGGTGATGGCAACCGCTAGCCCGACGAAAATCGTCAACATCCGCAATCCGCTACACGCCTCGACGACGCCCAGTTGGATCTCGCCGATTACGATCCGGTTGCCGTCGTTGTAGGTCGGAATGCCAAGCGTTTGCAGCGCGTACGTGCTGGCACGCGTGGCGATTTCTTGCAATGGTGCGAGCAACTCACGATCCAAAAAGCCAGGCAGTGGAAACATGAAGATCAAAAAGCCGACAGCCGGCCACGCCCAGCGAACCGTATTCCAACCGCCCACCAGCAGAAACACTCCGGCCACCGCTGGGACGAACGAGTACATCTCTGGAACGCGATACGTGTAGTACGTCATGAACAGCCGCATGCCGAGACTGGCCGCGAGAACCGCCAGTCCGGTCATCCGGGCTGCCAATGTCACCGAACCGAATGGTTCGAACCGCATCCACAACAGAATCACGGTGAAGATCGGAATCAGCCAGCCGTGCGAGTACTTGGGATTGTCCCAGAACCACATCGCGCCGCGATAGTCGAGCGAGTTCCAGTAAACGCCTACCAGCAGCAGCAGCATCCCGATCAGGATCGACAGCGGCACGACCTGGTCCGATTCCGTATTCACGAAGGACTGCAAGCCTGCATGTGAACTCTTCTGGTCGGCCATCTTGGAAGTTTCTCCCGATTCAAGCGAGTCTAGGTGTTGCGGAGCGTTTCAATGTGCGTCGATTCTTGTGCCGATGCTGGTCGCGATTCACAACGAATGCACCGGCCAATCGACCGACTGTCGACAAACCGACCCTTCACCGCCGACGTCAATGAGCTGTCAGCGAGTCCGTTCGCATCCGACGCGAGAGGTGAAACAGATGTGTGTCAGCCGGTCGAAATGAACTGCAAACGCGTTGGGTCGCTGCTCCTGTGAGTTGACGCTCCTGATCGACGTCGACCAATGCCCCGATCGGGAACGCCGAATGAGCGGCGAGTCGCGGTTGTCCCGACCGCTGCCGCTGACAGACAATTTTCCTGAATTGTCCCGCAAGTGACGGACAAGAAAAATGAGCCACGATCGATTAGAAAACCGCCTATCGGGGCTCGAAACTTCACGATAAGCGGGCCCCCGCAACTTGTCAAACACTTTCAAATCCTTCGCCAGACTGCTTATCTTTCGCGCCGCGCGACCCATTCTATTGCTCCACGCGGGCGTGCTACGGCATGAACCGGTAGTAGCGACTACCCTGGCCCGGCATTGTCACGGCTGATTGTTAAATTGGGGTAGGTGCGAGACGAGTGGAGTTCAAAATGGTGGGTTTTG
>ERZ869936.63-NODE-63-length-169993-cov-7.998394_pt1 | contig 169993 bp, 150 predicted proteins | sample MGYA00520876_ERZ869936 | MGnify/ENA primary metagenome ERZ869936 (study PRJEB32218, sample SAMN09650985) | biofilter metagenome | isolation source: enrty point of leading RO module | place: Saudi Arabia: Thuwal, RO plant located on Red Sea | collected 2016-02-17 ...
GGTTTGACGTGTCTACGGTTTGACGTGTCTACGGTTTGACGTGTCTACGGTTTGAGGGCCGGCGGGCCGCGTCGCGGCGAGGGCAGCCACTTGCACAGGGCGACCCCCCCAAAATAGAGCCCGATCAGCGGGGTGAGCATCATCATCATGCTGTACGGGTCGCCGCCGGGCGAGAGCACCATCGAGAGGACGGCCATCACCAACACGGCGATCCGCCATTTCGAGATGTACACCTCGACCGAGAACAAATGAATCCGTTCCAAGAACAGCATCACCAGCGGCAACTGGAAGCTGATGCCGAAGCCCAAGGGCAAGAGCAGCACGAAGCTGAGCCATTCGCTCAGCCGCGGCCGCATTTCGGTGCCCAACGAATCGGCGATGTTGAAGAAGAATCCCAACACCGGCGGAAACACCGCAAAGAACGCCAGCGCAGCGCCGCTTAAGAACAGGGCGATCGAAAACGGCAGGAACAGGTGCACGTATTGCTTCTCGTGCGGGTAGAGCCCCGCGGCCACGAACTGCCACAGGAAGTAAAACACGAAGGGGCTCGAGAGCACGGCTCCGGCCAGAAAGCCCGCCTTGATGTAGATCACGAACGGCTCCTGGACGCCCAGGGCATCGAGCTTGAGCCGCTCGTCGTCGGCCATCGGCCGCCAGACAAACAGGCGAACCATCTGGTCCTTGCTGAGCTGACCGATCAGGCGGTTGGCCTTCTTCTGTTGCTCGGGGTCGACTTTCTCCTCGCTCTCCTCGCCGGCGTCGGCCTCGGGAGGCGTGTCGGTCGAGGCGTCGTCGTCGGAGCTTTCAGCGGCGTCGTCCTTCGCCGGGGGCTCGGGCGGGGCCAGCTCGATGTTGCCGAACGTGTCGGGATACTCGCTCTTCAAGCTGTCGAGCATCTCCACGGGCGAAAAGAACCGCTCCTCGGGCAGCAAGCCGTCCTCGTAAACGAGCTTTTCGATCGCCTTTTGGACCCCTTTGTCCTCGCGCATTTCGGGAGGCACGCGGACGTTGACGTACTCCATGGCCTCGTTTTGATAGAACCTTCCCAGCGCTTGGCGAAGCGGACGCTCGATGGCACGCACGATCGGCGAGGCAAACAGCAGGCCGATGACGAACCCAATCACCAGCGCGATCACGGCTTTGAACAACGCCGCGCGCAGTTCCTCAAGGTGCTCCCCGAAGGTCATCGAAGTATGCTGAAATAGATCGTCTTCGTCGTGTGTATCGACCATGGGTCACCTCGCAAGGAAGGGATTCGTATTGCGAGGGCACGGCAAGACGTGCCGTCGGAAGGCTCCAAACGATCATAGCAGCCGGCGGCGTGGGCAGCAACACGGGGTATCGCCCAGCCGGGGCCCGCAGCAGCTTCGCACGGGCCCTGCCGCGGAGTTATAGTGGGGCCGTCCGCGCGGCAAGAATTGAGGGCATTTATGAACGCGTTGTATCCGCTACGTTTTCGGCCCGCCTTGCGCCACTACCTGTGGGGCGGCACGCGCCTGGAAGCGCTGGGCAAAAAGTACGAGGCCGACTCTTGCGCCGAGAGCTGGGAAGTGGTCGACCGCCACGACGAGCAAAGCGTCGTGGCCGCCGGACCTCTCGAGGGCCGCACGCTCAACGAGTTGGTCCGCGACTCGGGCCCCGAGCTGCTGGGCAAGCACGCGCCGCGCGACCGCTTTCCGCTGCTGTTCAAGTTTCTCGACGCGCGCGAGCGGCTGTCGATCCAGGTGCACCCCGACGATGCCCGCGCAGCCTTGCTCGATCCGCCCGACTCGGGCAAGTCGGAGGCCTGGGTCGTGCTGGACGTCGAGCCACACAGCTACCTTTATGCCGGGCTGCGGCGCGGCATCGACGCCGATCTGCTGCGCCGCGAGCTAGCGCGGCGCACGATCGAGTTATGCTGCGAGCGGATCGAGCCGCGGGTGGGCGAATGCTTTTACCTGCCCGCGGGCGTGATCCACGCGATCGGCCCCGGCGTGTTGGCGGCCGAGATCCAACAGTCCAGCGACACGACCTATCGCCTCTACGACTACGACCGGCGGGGACCCGACGGCAAGCCCCGCGAGCTGCAAGTCGAGCCCGCGCTCGAGGCGATCGACTACGAATACGGACCGGTGTCGGCACAACGGCCTCGCCCCACGGACACGCCTGGCGTGGAAAGGCTCGTGGAGTGCGAATACTTCGTGCTCGACCGCTGGCAGGTTTCCGGTACGCACTCGGTGCCCAAGGACGACTGCTGTCACATTCTGGCGGTTGTTGGCGGCCAGCTCGAAATACCCGGCGACGCGTCCGGCGAACCGCTCACGCGCGGCGGAGTCGTGTTGCTGCCCGCGGCGCGCGGAAAGCTGGACGTGCGGGCCGCGCCCGGCACGATCGTGCTCGACGCCTATTTGCCTTAAGGCGCCGTGCTAGCTTCGGCAGCGTGCCAGCGGGTCGTGCAAGCCCTCTTTCCTTGAACGGGGCCGCTTTCTATAATCCGCCGCCCCTCATCTCGTCCCCTCTTAGAAAGCGTTCCACCGGATGACGCATTTCCGCGACCTGTGCCTGTGGTCGGCGATCGCGCTCTGCCTGGGCGGCTGTGCGCGCCTGGCACAGCCTCGCCTGATGCATCCCGGCTCGGCTCAGCTTCAGCAAGCGAGGGCCGAACGTTTCGATCCCTTCCCACTTCCAGAACTGGGACCGCCGACCGAAGCGCGTCCGCTGGGGTTCCGACTGCCGCAGGCCGATACCGAGCGGATTCAAAACGCGCAATCGTACTCCGATCGCTACGGCACGCCGCCGCCGCCGGGGTTGTATCGCACGCCTCGCGACGTCCCGCGCCCCGCCGTGCCGTTCGTGCCCGCGCCGATGCCGCAGGCGCCCGCCGTATTCGTGCCGTAGATCTCGCGTGCGGGTAGGCGCGTGTCTTTTTGCCGCTCGCACATGCCCTGGGACGCGGGGTATGATTGAAGCGTTCCGCCGCGTCCAAACCCCACCACGGTTTTCATGCCTCGTCCTCGTGCGTCCCAGAAAACTTCGTCCCCGGCAGCCTCTGACGCCGCGGGCACGATTCGACTGCAACGCATCCTGGCCGCCGCCGGCCTGGGAAGCCGCCGAGCCTGTGAAGAGCTGATCCTCACGGGCCGCGTCGAGGTCGACCGCGAGGTGGTGACCGAACTGGGCACCAAGGCGGATCCCAGCGAGCAGGAGATCCGCGTCGACGGCGTGCCGCTGCCCAAGACCCGGCTGGTCTACTTTGCCGTTCACAAGCCGCCGGGCGTTGTGTCGACCAGCCGCGACCCCGCGGGGCGGATGCGGGTGATCGACCTGGTGCCGTACGACGGCCGGCTGTTTGCCGTGGGGCGGCTCGACATGTCGAGCGAAGGCCTGATCCTGGTGACCAACGACGGCCCGTTGGCCGACCAATTGACGCATCCCCGTTACGGCGTGGCCAAGACCTATCGCGTCGAGGTGGCCGGCACGCTCGACCGCGAACAACTCGATCGCCTGCGGCACGGTGTGCACCTGGCCGAGGGGCCCGCCCGCGCGGTGGCGGCAAGGGTGCTGCGACGCTATAAGAAAAGCACGCTGGTCGAGATCGTGCTCACCGAGGGGCGCAATCGCGAGATTCGGCGCATGCTGGCGCGGATGGGGCACAAGGTCGAGCGGCTGACCCGCACCGCGATCGGGCCATTGAAGCTCGGCGAACTACCGCCCGGTGCCGCGCGCCCGCTCACGCGCGAGGAAGTGCGGCAACTGAAAAATGCGACCTTCGAAAGCGGTCCGCCCAAGCGTAAGAAGTCGGCCCGCAAGTCGCCGCCAAAGGGGGCTGGCGGGGCCAAGCGCAAGAGGCCGGCCAGCTCCAAGAAAGCTCCGCGCGACCGCAAGTTCCCACGTGGACGCTGACGCTTGTCGCGGCCTCGAGTCGATCATGGCCACCACTGCCCAACAACTCGACACCGCGGTTCAACTGCACCGGGCGGGCCGGCTCGACGAAGCCCGCGAGATCTATCGGCAGGTGCTCGCGCGCGAGCCGCGGCACGCCGATGCGAACAACCTGATGGGGCTGGTCGCGCGGCAGAAAGGAGAATTCACCGCGGCGATCGCGCACTTGCAGGCTGCGATCGCGGCCGACGCGACGCAGGCGGCTTATGTGGCCAACCTGGCCGAAGCCTATCGTGGCATGCAGCGCCTGCCCGAAGCCATTGCCGCTTACGAGCAGGCCATTCGGCTGCAGCCGGGCGAGGCCGTACCCCACATCCAACTAGCCACGCTGCTGGAGCAGACGGGGCAGCTCGACCGAGCAGCCGCGTGCTACCACAAGGCGACCGAGCTTGATCCCACGAAGCCGGCGGCCTGGGCAGGGCTGGGAATGCTGTACAAGCATGCCGGACAATTGGCCCCCGCGGGCGATTGCTTGCGCCGGGCCATCCAACTGTACGACGCGGCGCCTTTGCACTTCGAGTTGGGAAACGTCTGCCAGATGCAGGGCCGGCTCGACGAGGCCATCGAATGCTATCGCCGGGCGCTGACGCTTCAGGGCGACTTTGCCGCCGCGGCCTGCAACCTCGGCAACGCACTGCGCGAACAAGGACAATCCGAAGAGGCCGTCGAACAGTTGCAGCGGGCCGTGGCGATGCGCCCCGATCTGGCCGCCGCGCAGAGCAACCTGGGCGCTGCCTTGCAGGATCTGGGGCGGCTGGACGAAGCACAAGCGTGTTTCGAGCGGGCACTCCAGAGCGAGCCGCGCCGCAGCGAGTTTCTGCTCAACCTGGGAACGGTCTTTAAAGACAAAGGCCTCGTCGCCGAGGCGCTGCCGTGGTACGAACGGTCACTCGCCGCGCAGCCCGGCTATGCCCAGGCGCTGTGCAGCCGGGGAACCGCCTTGCTCAGCCTGGGCCGCTTCGCCGAGGGCTGGGCCGGGTACGAACACCGCGTCGGCTGCTCGCAGTTCAACACGCTCAAGTTCCCCCAGCCCCGCTGGGACGGTTCGCCGCCGGGCGAGCGCCGGTTGTTGGTGCACTGCGAACAGGGCTTTGGCGATACGCTGCAGTTCATCCGCTATGTGCCGCTCGTGCGGCAAATCGACCCACGGGCGATGGTGGCCGCGCAGACCGAACTGCTGCCGCTGCTCGAGGCCTCGGGCTTCGGTCCCTTGTTGGCCAAGGAGCAGCCGTTGCCGCCGTTCGACGTGCACGTGCCGCTGATGAGTCTGCCCCACGTGTTCGGCACCGAGGTCGAGACCGTGCCGGCCGACGTGCCGTACCTGCATGCTGCTCCGGATCTGGTGGCCAAATGGCGCGAGCACCTGGCGACGCAGCCGGGTTTTCGCGTAGGGATCGCCTGGCAGGGGCGGCGGGCCTTTCGCGGCGATGCCCTGCGTTCGATGCCGCTGGCCCGCTTCGAGCCGCTGGCACGCGTGGCCGGCGTGCGGCTGTTCAGCCTGCAAAAGGGCCCCGGCAGCGAACAGGTCGCCGAGATGGGCGACCGCTTCGAAGTGATCGATCTAGCCTCGGGCCTCGACTATTCCGGCGGGGCGTTCATGGACACGGCCGCCGTGATGAAATCGCTCGATCTGGTGGTCACGTCCGACACGGCGATCGCCCATCTGGCCGGAGGGCTTGGCGTGCGAGTATGGGTGCCGCTGTCGTTTGCGCCCGATTGGCGATGGATGTACGGCCGCGAGGATAGCCCGTGGTATCCCACCATGCGACTGTTTCGCCAGCGCGTGCTCGGCCAGTGGGACGAAGTGTTCGAGCGGATGGCCGCTGAGCTCGCGACGCTGGTGCCGTGAGTTCGCCGTGCGTTGGCAGGCGGCGGACGTGTCGCTAGGATGGGCTGCCAAGCCGCAAACCGAAACGTTCGAGCCCCCAGTTCCTCCATGAACAATCCGCTGCATGCCGCGTACTATGCCGATCGGGCGCGTTGCGAGCGGGTGCGGGTGGTCGAGAACGTGCGGTTGGCGCGGGATACCTTCCGGCTGCGGATGGAGTGCCCTGAGTTAGCGTGCCGGATCGTGCCCGGGCAGTTTCTGATGGTGCGGCTGCCGGAGTGCGACGATCCGCTGCTGGGCCGGCCTTTGGCGCTGTACGACACCGTGGTGGACGATGGCAAGCGAGGCCGGCCGTCAGGAGTGGACGTCGTGTATCTCGTAGTCGGTAAGATGACCGGCCGGCTGGCGGCTCTCGCCGCAGGAGCGGAGCTCGAAGTGTGGGGACCGCTGGGCAATGGATTCGCGCCCCAGGTGGCCGAGCATCTGATCATGGTGGCCGGCGGGATCGGTCAGACGCCGTTTCCCGCCCTGGCACGCGAGCACTTGGGAAAGCGAGCCTACGGCGATCCGCCGCGCCAGGTGAAGCAGGTGCCGCGGGTCACGCTCTGCTACGGGGCCCGCTCGAAAGAGTATCTGGCCGGCGTCGAGGATTTTGAGAGCCTGGGCGTCGAAGTGCACACCAGCACCGACGACGGTTCGGCCGGGCATCACGGCCTGGTGACCGACGTGCTTACCGAGGTCCTGGACGCGGGCGGCGGGCGAGCGCGGATCGTGTGCTGCGGGCCCGAACCGATGATGGAGGCCGTGGCCCGCCTGGCGGCCGAGCGAGAGATACCGGCGCAAGTGTCGCTCGAAACGCCGATGGCCTGCGGCATCGGCATCTGCTTTAGCTGCGTGACCCGAGTGCGACAAGACGATGGCGGCTGGGACTATCGCCGCACGTGCGTGGAAGGGCCGGTGTTCGATGCCGAGCGGATCGAGTGGTGAGCCAGGCCCGAGAGCCTACTTGGCAGCCTTCAGGGCAGCCGAGAGGCGGCTCTTGACGCGGGCGGCCAGGTTGGCATGCACGACGCCGCGCGCGGCAGCCTGATCGAGCTTCTTGGCGGCCAGGCGAAACTCTTCCTCGCCGGCCTTGGTGTCGCCGGCGGCCACCGCTTCGCGCACCTTGCGAACTTGCGTTTTCACGGCGCTCTTGATCGAGCGATTGCGATTGCGGCGGACTTCGTTCTGACGCAGGCGTTTCTTGGCGCTTCGGGTATTGGGCATAGAAGGTTCGTGGCGCTAGGTGGTTGGCAACGTCGTGTCACGGGCCGGTGGGCCTGCTGGCGGCCGGCCGAATCACCCTTTATTACGCATTTTCGAGACTTTGTCCAGTAGGTCTGCCACGTCGCGGAAGCCGAAATCGAGGCCCGCCAGGTCGCTCAAGTACTTTTCGGCCCGATCCAGCTCGTCTTTCCACTGGTCGTCGCCGGCTTGCTTGTGCCGCTGGGCCAGTGCCAGGGCCAGATATCCGGCCAGATACAGGGTCTGCTTGCGGTCGTCGCTTTCGCGATCGGCCGTGGCCGCCAGCGACGCCTCGTAGTTCTGCATGGCCAGCTTGTACTGCTTGATCGTCTGAAAGCTTTCGCCCAGCTCCCGGTGTACGCGGGCCTTGCGCTTGGGGTCGCTCGAGGCGGCCTGCAGCATCTTGATGGCTTCCTGAACCTGGCCGGCCTTCTTCAGCCGCAGGCCCAGCTCGTACTTGTAACCGAGATGGTTGGGATAGCGCTCGCTGCGGCTGCGGTAGACCTCGAGCTCCTTCGAGTTGAGGTCCTTCTTCATCTTGCGATACAGCTCGACGGCTTCCTTGGTCCGTTCGCTCTCGGCCTTCTTCTTGGCCACGGCCAGCTTCTGGCGGGCGTTGCGCAGCGAGGCGTCTTCGAGCCGCTCGCGCACCGTGACGTCGCCTCCGGAGGCCTCGAGCGCCTTGGCCAGCACTTGCTCGGCGTCGGCATGACGCTCGTCGCGAGTGTGCATGTCGGCCAGGTCGAAGTAGTTCTGCAAGTCCTCGGGGTTCTTGGCGATGGCCCGCTCGAGCCGCTCCTGGGGCGTGAAGCGGCTCTCCTTCTCGGTGAGCTTCGCCATCTTGCCGCCGTCGGCCCGCACGTCCTGGCTGCTCTCGGCTTCTTCGTATTTACCGGTGGAGATGGTCTTTTCGATGGCCAGATCGGCCACCGCGCGGGCGGCTTCCTCGTCGCCGGGCTTGGCCTGCTCGACGCGGTGCCAGCAGGCGATGGCCGCGTCGAACGCGCCCTGGCCCGCCAGCGCCCGACCGCACTTGCGGTTGATCTCGGCATCCTTGGGCGCGACTTCCAGGGCATGCTTGAGATAGGCCAGTTGCGCTTCGTCGAAGTGCAGTTCCTCGGCGGCCTCGGCCATGGTGGTCAGGGCCCAGGTGTCCCAGGGGTTGAGCTTAAGGATGTCCCAGCCCTTTTCGAGCACACCGGTCCAGTCCTTGCTCATGGCGGACTTCTTGACCGAGCCCTGGTTCATCTTGATCTTGGGCGCGGCCTTCATGCCGGCACCCTTCTTGTTGTCGTTGTACTTTTTCGACAGGCAGGCCAGGTACTGCTTGATGTACAGGTGATTGGCCGGGTCTCCCTTGACGCAAATGTCGAACATCTGGCTGGCGTAGTCGAAATTGCTCGACGCCGCGCTACGGCTGCCGTGTTCGAAGCATTGCTGCAGGCGCTTCCGCTTGGCCGGGGGAAGCGGCTGCCTGCCGGGTGTTTCGGGAGATTCGGTGGCCATCGCGACTGCGAGTTCGAATTGCGGGGGAGATACCGCCTTTTGGCAAACGCGGGAACCGACGATAATAGGGAATTCCGTCGATGCCCGGCAACCCTATATTCTACCTGTCACGAACCGCCGAAACAACGCAGGGAGCGACCACAACTGACGAAGCTGGAACCACTTTCGACCGATTCGCGCGCGACATTGCGGGGCGCCAGACGCCGCGACATGCCGCGCCGCGGCCCCGCACACGCGAGCAGCAGCCCATGCCGGACGTGACGGGAAAGGTGTATCTCGTCGGCGGCGGACCGGGCGACCCCGGCCTGCTTACGGTGCGCGGACGCGAGTGCCTGGCCCGGGCCGACGTGGTGTTGTACGACTACCTGGTCAACCCGCTGATCCTCGCGCACGCGCGACCCAAAGCGGAGCGAGTCTGTCTAGGGCGCCACGGCCGCGATCGCATCATGCCGCAGCAGGAGATCAACGCCCACCTGGTGCGCCATGCCCGCGCCGGACGCACGGTCGTGCGGCTCAAGGGGGGCGACCCGATCGTGTTCGCTCACGCGGCCGAAGAAACCGCGGCGCTGGTCGAGGCGGGCGTGCCGTATGAAATCGTGCCGGGCATCACCGCGGCGCTGGCGGTAGGGAGCTACGCGGGCATTCCGCTCACGCAAGGCGACGCGGCCTCGGCCGTGGCCCTGGTGACCGGCCAGGAACGGCGCGGCAAGCCGAGCGAACTGAACTACAAGGCGCTGGCCGCCTTTCCCGGCACGCTCGTGTTCTACATGGGCGTGACCACGGCCAAGGACTGGACCGCCAAGCTCATCGCCGCCGGCAAGCCGGCCGATACGCCGGCTGCGATCGTGCGGCGTTGCTCGCTGCCCGACCAGGTGACGATCTCCTGCACGCTCGCACGCGTGGCCGATGAGATAGCCGAACGCAAACTGCGACCGCCGGCGCTGGTGGTCGTGGGCAGCGTTGCCGCGACGCAGGTAGGCCGCGATTGGTTTACAACGCGTCCGCTGTTCGGTGTGCGGGTACTGGTGACCCGGGCCGCGGGGCAGGCCGAGACGCTGGCGGCGACGCTGAGCGACTTGGGCGCCGACGTGCCCGTGCAGCCGGCGATCGAGATCGGCCCGCCCGACGATTGGCAACCGGTGGACGAGGCGATCGCACGGCTGGAGCAGTTCGACTGGATCGTCTTTTCCAGCGGCAACGGCGTGCGGGCTTTCCTCGGGAGGCTGTTTCGGTCGCGCGACGCCCGGGCGCTGGGAGCGGTGAAGCTGGCGGCCATTGGGCCCGCCAGCGCCGAGGAACTGGCGCGGCACCACTTGCAGGCCGACGTCGTGCCCGACGAATATCGCGCCGAGGCGCTGGCCGAGGCGCTCCAACAGGAAGCGGCGGCCGGCAAACGGTTCTTGCTGGTGCGGGCCAGCCGGGGGCGCGAAGTGCTGGCCGAGGAGTTGACCGCGGCCGGCGGCAGTGTGGAGCAGGTCGTGGCCTACACGAGCCGCGACGCGCAGGCGGCCGACGAGCTGGTGGCCGAGCAGCTTCGTGCCGGCGAAATCGATTGGATCACGGTGACCAGCTCGGCGATTGCGCGCTCGCTGGCGCAGTTGTTTGGCGACGAATTGCGCAACGCCCGGCTGGCATCGATCAGCCCGGTGACGTCGGCGACGTTGGGCGAGTTGGGCTACGACGTGGCAGCCGAGGCCAGCGCGTACACGATGGAAGGCCTCGTGGATGCCATTCTTCACGCCCAGCGCGAGGCGTGAATTAAGACTTCTTGTCGCCGAAGAACAGCGGTCCGCCGTACTCGGCGGCGTCGCCGAGCTGCTCTTCGATCCGCAAGAGCTGGTTGTACTTAGCAATGCGGTCGGTGCGCGAGGCGCTGCCGGTCTTGATCTGGCCGGTCGAGAGCCCGACGGCCAGATCGGCGATCGTGGTATCCTCGGTTTCGCCGCTGCGGTGGCTGGAAATCGTGGTGTAGCCGTTGCGCTGGGCGAGCTGGATCGTCTCGATCGTTTCGGTGAGCGTGCCGATCTGGTTGACCTTGATCAGGATGCTGTTGCCCACGCCCTCTTCGATGCCGCGGGCCAGTCGCTTGCTGTTGGTGACGAACAGGTCGTCGCCGACCAGTTGCACCTTGTCGCCCAGCCGCTCGGTGAGCATGGCCCAGCCTTCCCAGTCGTCTTCGCTGCAGCCGTCTTCAATGGAGCAGATGGGATACTTTTCGACCCAATCGGCCCAGTAGTCGACCATGCCGGCCGAGTCGAGCTGTTTGCCGTCGACGGTGTATTTCTTCGTCTTGGCGTCGTAGAACTCAGTGGCGGCCGGATCGAGCGCGATCCAGATTTGCTCGCCCGCGCGGTAGCCGGCGGCGGAGATGGCCTCGAGAATCAAGTCGAGCGCAGCAACGTTGTTCGGCAGGTCGGGAGCGAACCCGCCCTCGTCGCCGACGGCCGTGTTCAGCTTCTTCGACTTAAGCACCTTCTTCAGGTTGTGGAAGATCTCGGCACCCGCGCGCAGGGCGTCGGAGAACTTGTCGAAGCCCAGCGGCATGGCCATGAACTCCTGCACGTCGACCGAGTTGTCGGCGTGTTGTCCGCCGTTGATGATGTTCATCATGGGCGCGGGCAGTAGCCGGGCTCCTGCGCCGCCCAGGTAGCGGTACAGCGGTAGTCCGCAGAACTGGGCGGCGGCGTGGGCCACCGCCAGCGACACGCCGAGGATGGCGTTGGCGCCCAGGGTCTTCTTGTTTTCCGAGCCGTCGAGTTCGAGCATCTTGCGATCGATCTCGATCTGGTCCAGCGCGTCCATGCCTTCCAGCGCCAGGGCCAGTCGCCCGTTGACGTTTTCGACGGCCCTCTGCACGCCCTTGCCCAGGAAGACCTTGGTCAGATCCGTGTCGCGCAGCTCCCAGGCTTCGTGCATGCCGGTGCTGGCGCCGCTGGGGACGCTTGCGCGTCCGAACGAGCCGTCGATCAGGGTCACGTCGACCTCGACGGTGGGATTGCCGCGGCTATCGAGAATCTGACGTCCGACGATATCTGCAATGGCGCTCATGGCTTTGACTGCGAGGTTGGGATTGCGATTTGGGGGTTGTTCTGTTGCGCCGGAACGGAGGGGACTCGAAAATAAACGGGTCCAAACCAGCCTAGGCCGGCTCGAAGACTTCGACCTTAGTGCCGATGACCATCGCCTTGACCTTGTCGCGAAAGTCTTTCATGTGCGGCGCGACCAGGTGGGCTTTTAGGGCGTCGAGCGACTCCCATTTTTCCTGCATCGTGATCACGTCGTGGCGCAGCGGCGATTCGTCGGTCAGGGCCACATCCACCGTGGCGTTGTATTCGATGCAACCCTCTTCGGCCTGTACCAGCGGCAGCAGGTGGCGCTGCTCGGCCAGAAATGCTTCGCGCTGGCCGGCGGCGAGCTGAATCGTGGCGACAACGTAAATCATGTTGTGCTCCTCGGGCCAAGTGCCTATTGCCGCCTGCCAAGCGGGCATTGTGAGGCACGACCGCCAGAGACGCAATGGGGTGCGGACCTCAGTCGCGCCGGGGGCCTTCGCTCGAGCGGAGATACCACGGGGCTACTTGCCGCGGGCCTCGGTGATTTCGATGGCCTTGAGCAGTCCGCGGGCCTTGTTGAGCGTTTCCTGAAACTCGTCCGCCGGCACGCTGTCGGCCACGATGCCGGCCCCGGCTTGCACGTAGGCGCTGTTGCCCTGAACGACCAGCGTGCGCAGGGCGATGCAAGTGTCCATGTTGCCGTTAAAGTCGACGTAGCCCACGGCGCCGGCGTAGGGGCCGCGGCGGTGGGGCTCGATCTCGTCGATGATCTCCATGGCCCGCACTTTCGGAGCGCCCGAAACGGTGCCCGCGGGCACGCACGCCCGCAGGGCGTCGAAGGCATCGCGCTGGTCGGCCAGTTGTCCGCAGACGTTCGAGGTGATGTGCATCACGTGGCTATAGCGCTCGATGGTCATCACGTCGGTCAGTTCGATTGAGCCGTATCGGGCCACGCGCCCCACGTCGTTGCGTCCCAGGTCCACCAGCATCACGTGCTCCGCGCGTTCCTTGGGGTCGGCCAGCAGCTCCTCGGCCAAACGGCGGTCTTCTTCTTCGTTTGCGCCGCGCCGTCGCGTACCGGCTAAGGGGCGCACCGTCACGCGACCGTCGACCACGCGGACCATGATCTCCGGCGAACTGCCCACCAGCGTCACGCCGGGCGTACGCAGATAGAACATGAACGGGCTGGGATTCACGACCCGCAGGGTGCGATAGATCTCGAACGGGTCGCAAGCGATCTCGACTTGCAGGCGCTGGCTGATGACGACCTGGAAGATGTCGCCGGCGCGGATGTACTCGACGCACTTCTCGACGGCCCGCTCGAACTCCTGCTGGGTGAAGTTCGACTTGTAGGCGATTTCGGCCGTGCCGCCGGTGGCGATGTCGGCCGGGGCGAGCGCGGGCTCGTTGCCTTGCAGGGTGTCGACGATGGCGTCGATCCGCCGGGTCGCGTCGGCGTAGGCCTTCTTGGGGTCGGAGAACTTGTCGAGTCGGGCCATAGCCACGACGACGTTCGTCTTGTTCACGTGGTCGAAGACCACCATGTGGTCGTAAAACGCGAAGGCCAAGTCGGGCAGATCGCGGTCGTTCTCCGGCGCGTTGGGCAGGTTCTCGGTGTAGCGGACGACGTCGTAGCCCGCATAGCCCACGGCGCCGGAAGTGAAGGGGGGCAACTCTTCCAGCGAGGCGGCGCGGATGGCTTCGACGCGCTGGCGGAGTTCTTCCAGCGGATCGTCGGAAGTAAAGGTCTTGCTGTCGCCGGCTGTGCGCACGGTGACGTCGTTGCCGCGGGCTTCCAACTCGAGAAACGGCTCGGCGGCCAGGAAGCTGTAGCGGCCGACCTTTTCTCCGCCGATGACGCTTTCGAACAGGCAAGCACAGCGCCCGGCGTCGATCTTGTGAAACGCCGACACCGGCGTCAACGTGTCGCCCAGCAGGCGGCGATAGACCGGCACCAGATCGGCCCCGGCGGCCAGGCGAGCGAACGAGTGGAAGTCGGGTGAATGCATCAGGCGTATCGAGCGTCAGCGGAGGTTGTGTTTCGCGTGCGCCCTTGCGGTAGAGGACGCTGGCCGGCGCCTCGGGGTTCGCTTGTGGGTCGGTGTGTTCTTGCCGTACGAGTCCAGGCCTGTTCTAGCAACCGCTCTCTAGAGCCACAATGCCGCGACGCGGTGGGGCTAGCGCGGTAGTGAAAAGCCGCTGGTTTGCGCGGACTACCCATCCACCTTGACACCCCTTAGGGTACTGTTAGAATCCGACTGGCCTGGCGACCCCCCTTGATATAATTGATCTGAAAGGCGGCTTTGGGCGCGCTGGCAACCCCTCGGTGCGTTCCATGCGGTAGGCCGCTGGCGACAGATCTGGGGGTCCTCCTTGAGTGCCGATGATGAAGTGCCAAAAGTGCAATAAGACGGCGACGTTTCACATCACGGAGTTGACCAAGGGGAAGCCGGAAGAACTGCATCTGTGCGAAGATCACGCACGGCAGTATCTCACCACCCAGTCGGACGAAGAGCCGGCCGTGACGCCTAGCCTGGCCGGCGTCCTGGCCCATCAGTTGGCCGTCGGTCAAACGGCCGAGGAACTGGCCCGCCTCGATCAGCGTTCCTGTCCCGTCTGCGGCATTACGTTCTACGAGTTCCGCAACCAGGGACGTCTCGGCTGCCCGTACGACTACGTGTGCTTCATGGCCGAGCTGGAACCGTTGATCGTCAACATCCACGGCGAGACCGACCACGTGGGCAAGATCTCGGCCCGGTATCCCGAGGGGACCGAGCACCGCACGCAGTTGGTGCGCTTGCGGCGCGAGATGAAAGAAGCCATCGACGAGGAAGACTACGAACTGGCTTCAAAGCTGCGCGACGAGATTCGCAAGATCGAGGAACCTCCCAAGAAGAAATAGCCCCGCGGGGCTGGCAAACGCAGTGTCTGGAAACTTCAACGTGGACCTGAACCAACTGGTAACCACGAGCGGCGAATGGCTGCGGGGCAGCGGTCCCGAGAGCGATATCGTCATTTCCAGCCGCGTGCGGCTGGCGCGGAACCTGGCAGAGTTTCCTTTCATCGGCCGCGCCGGCCAGCAGGACCGCACCGAGATCGAATCCATCCTGCGCGACTCGATCATGCAGATCCAGGAGTCGGGCGACCTGGAATACGTCAACGTCAACGAGCTCAAAGGCATCGACCGCCAGTTCCTGGTCGAGCGGCAATTGATCAGCCGCGAGCATGCCGAAAGCGAAGGGGCCCGCGGCGTGGCCATCGCCCGCAACGAGCAGATCAGCCTGATGATCAACGAGGAGGATCATCTGCGCATCCAGGTGATGCACAGTGGGCTGGACCTGATCAGCGCCTGGGAACAGATCGACCGCATCGACTCGCTGCTCTCAGACATCGTCAACTTCGCCTACCACCCGAAGTTCGGCTTCCTGACAGCCTGTCCCACAAACGTCGGCACCGGCGTGCGCGTCAGCGTCATGCTGCACCTGCCGGCGCTGGTGATCACGCGGCAGATCGACAAAGTGTTTCGCAGCCTGCAGAAAATCAGCCTGGCCGTGCGGGGCCTGTACGGCGAAGGCTCGCAGGCCATGGGCGACTTCTATCAGATTTCGAACCAGATCACGCTGGGCAAGACCGAGATCGACCTGGTCAAGCAAGTCGGCGATATCGTGCCGGTGCTGATCGACTACGAACGCCGGGCCCGCGACTTTCTGGTGCGCGAGAGCCACGAGAACCTGCACGACAAGGTGGCCCGTGCCTACGGCATCCTCCGCACCGCGCAGACGATCAGCTCCGAGGAGACGATGCACCTTCTCTCCAGCGTGCGGATGGGCGTGAACCTCGGGCTGATCGACGACTTGCAGATCCCGCTCTTGAACGAGCTGTTCATCCACACCCAGCCAGCCCACCTGCAAAAGCTGCGCGGCATCGAGCTCGACACGGCGGATCGCAACATCGAGCGGGCCCGCTACCTGCGCCGCCACCTCAACAAGAACAACGGCGACGAGTCGGGCAAGAACTAGCTGCGATGAGCCCGCCGCCGACGCACGAGCGGCAGGGCCGAAACGCCTGCGGCTAGCAGCACCCAAGTCGCGGGCTCGGGCACGAGCGGCATCAGGTTCACTTGGGTGAACTGGCTGATCTGGGCGTTGGCCAGAATGTCGGCTTCGGAGGCCAGGCGGCGCACGCCCGAGCCGCGCGAGGAGCGCATCAGCGGGTGCGACATGTTCAAGTGCGCGTTGCCCGAGTTGAGCGGAATCTGCGAGCCGGCGAAGGGGAGCGGAGACAGTACGTCGACGTCGTTGTCGCCCCGTTCGGCGACGAACGCGTTGTTGGCGCTCGACAGCCCCAGAGCGTGGCCGACTTCGTGCAGCACGGTGGTGAACAGGTCATGCCGCGCGGCGTGACCGAAGCCGCCGGTGAACTCGCGGCCGACGTTCATCACGCCGGCGCCCAGGTCGGCGGTGTAGTCGGTGTAGGTCGAGAACTCGACCGAGTCGGTGGGCGTGGGGTCGGCGAACCAGATGGTCGACCCGTCGCTGTCCAATGCGATCGCGGCGCTGGTCTCGCGATGCGGCGTGCCGCCTTCGCTGAGCAGGCGGTGCGTGCCGGTCGTGCTTCCGGTGCGCGGGAACCAGCCGTACTGCACGGTCAGCGTAAACGGATCGCCGTAGGCCGATTCCCAGTAGTCGACGGCCACGTCCATGATCGCTTGCAGCGTTCCGCCGCCCACAGCGTTGGCCGGCGCAGACTGAGCCGTGCCGAACGTGCCGAGCAGTTCGCCGGGGCCGCGATAGATCGCGTTAATGGTGATCGCCTGGCAGCAAGAGGCGGCCAGCGCCACGATCAGCGGGGCGCACACCCATTCGCGCAGCCGACCGAACGGCCGCGAAGGGGTCGAGTTGATCGTACGCATGAAGCTGCACCGCTGTCGATCCAGAAGTCAGGCGGATCATAGCAACGCTCCCAGGCGCGATCAATACTTCCGCCCGCGATTCCTGAAAAAAACCTAACCGCCTCCGGCGGGTATGTCTTTGCCGCGAAATTTGGCGGTGGCGCGGCACACCGGCGGCTAGCCCGAGGTCATCTTGCCGCGGATGGCTGACACCACGCCGGCGGGCACGAAGCGGGCCAGCTCCTCGTCGCCGGCCATGGCGGCGATCTGCTTGATCAACGAACTGGAGATATGCGAGTACTGATCGTCGGCCATCAGCAGCACGGTTTCGATGCCCGGATCGAGCTTGCGGTTGGCCATGATCATCGTGAATTCGGCCTCGATATCGCCCAGCGAGCGCACGCCGCGCAACAGCACCCTGGCGCCGCACTCGCGGCAGAACGTGACGGCCAGCCCCGAGAACGCCTGCACGTCGACGTTGGGCACGTGCTGGACGCACGTCTTGACCAGCGCGACACGCTCCGATGGCGTGAACAGCGATTGCTTCTCGATGTTTACGCCGATGCCCACGATTAGCTTGTCGACCAGGCGGCTGGAGCGCTCGATGACGTTGACGTGCCCGAGCGTGATCGGGTCGAACGAGCCGGTGTAGACGGCGACGCGGGAGTCGGAATTCGTCATGGCGGCGTGCCAAACGGACAAACGGAGATCCAGGGCGAGAACCCGGCCTACGCGGAATTCTAGCTTTCCGTCAGGCCTGAAGCGAACTCGGGCGGGAAAAGTCCGCAGGTACGGCAACCAAACGTGCCGAAGGTGCGGATCGCGAAAAGTTTGGTGGCAGCCCGACGATCAGAGCGCTGTCTAGACGAGGTCGGTCGTCACCAGCCGGCGATAGGCGAGACCCGTAAGGACGGCCCCGACCACCAGCGAGGCCAGAGCGAACAGGATGGTCGGCTCGAACCCGCTGGTGCGCAGCCCGAATTCGTGGCGGATGAATTGACTTCCGACAATCGCGGAGGCCATGGCACCGATGAACCAGGCCAGCCCCGCGGCGGCGACGATGAGCATCCAGAACCGCATGCGGATGGTTGCCGCCGCCAGGCTGAAGATCACCCAGGCCATGCTCCACAGGATGGCGGCATACGCGGCGACAAATTGCCAGCGCGCGAGGACATCGGAGAACGGGGGTACGAACGAGAACACCGTCACGCTGATGATGGTTCCGGCGAGCGCCCACAGGGCCACGTCGGCTGCTAGCGCCAGCAGGATCTGGCGGAAGAACGAAGTCCGTATGACCGGACGCATGCATTCGACGAACAACGCGCGCCGCCGTACGTGCCACGGGCCCAGGGGCACTATCAACAGGACGGCACTAGTGATCAACGCCGAGCCTGTGGCCCAATCCGATGCGCTGTCGAACCAAGCGCCTAGCAACGTCAAGGCCCAGACCACGGCCAGCGGCACGACTAGACCTAGCCACGTGGTGGCCACCGGCACACGCCACCGCTGCACGGAGGCCAGCCACCTCTGGTTTTCAAGACCCTGGGCGGCAGCGTCGCGCCAGCGGAGCAGCCATTGGCCCAGCGAGCGATCGCTCAGGGACTCGGCCGACGGTTCCAACGCGATTTCGTCGTTGGTCGTGATGCCTCGCCGCGGCAGCAACAGCAAGACAACGATTGCCACCAGGTTGGACGCAACCGCAGTCGCGATCAACGCCGTGCCCACGGCGGGACGCACGTTGTCGACCAGCACGACCAGCAGCGGCATTCCGTGCGGATGACCGGCGGCCCTTCCAGTGAACAAGACTGGCAGCGCCGCCAGCAGCACCAGTGCCCGCGGCCAGCAGGCCACTGCTCCGATTAGGATGCCCGCCAGGGCGTGCAACGCCATCGACCCAGGGGGCCAGCCGCCGAACCGCATCATGACGCCGGGAATGGCTACCCACAGCGTGAGGCTGATCGCGGCGGCGACGATCAAGTGCGGCGCGGCGTACCCCGGCGAGAGCCGGGCGGCCGCGGTGCCGAATTGCCGACGCACGTGCAAGGCAACGAAGCACCCGGCCACGCACGAGAAATTGGCCGACAGCAGCGCATGCGCACGTAGTGCGTCGGGTCTGGGGTCCGCCGCATACCACCACCCAGCGAGCACCATCACGGCGAATCCGGCCATCCACCAGAACCGCGGCCGCCAGAGGTAAGTTTGCAGCACGTGCCAGTAGCGATTCATGCGTCAGGTTTCCGAAGGTCAGGTGATTTCCATCATCAACCACCGGCGATACGTCACGGCGACGAATACCGCGCCGAGCAAGACGAACAACGCCACGAAGGTTGGATAAACAAGCCGTGTCTGTAGGCCCAGGTTCTGCAAGACGGAGGTCAACATGCCGACGCCGGTCGACGATGCCACGAACAACGCTAGAAGCCAAGGCAGCCAGTAACGCAGCCGGACGGTGAGTGCGGCGATACCGTACAGCAAGGCGGCCACGGCCCACAGCATGCTCAGTGGCTTCCAGGGCATCCCGATTCCCGCCTGCGGCTCAAACCACGCGGAAGCGGCAAATGCAGAGCCGAAGATCAGCGTGGCGACAATCGTCCAACGGAGGAAGTCCCCCAGCATGGCCGTCATGAACTGCCGCACGAATCGTGGCCGCGAAACGGGCCGCATGATTTCGTACGATAGCGCCCGACAGCGAAACCGCCACGAGCCAAGCGGCAGGAAGAGCGCCACACCGCCGGCGAGCGTCGCGATGGCCATGCCACCACTCGCACCGGCAGAGTAAGTCACCGACGCGATCAACGCGCTGAGCAGACAAACCAGCGCGCCGACCTCCCACCACGACACGAGACACGGCGTCTGCCAGCGGCGCACGCACTGGGCCAGAGAAGCGCGGCAGCCGATTCGCCATTCGATGGCTGCATCGCGAAAGCGCAGCAACCACTCCTTGAGCCGCGACGGCGATTCGGGCGGGCGGTCGACCATCAGGTCGTCGCAATACTCGGTGGTGCGGTCACAGGTTCGCAGGTACGCGAAGGCCGCCAGCGGGTAGGCCAACAGGGCGGCCACGAACATCACGCCGGCGGGCCCCGATTCGCCCTCGAACAATTGCGTCCAGAACGCGGCCGCCGGCAGTTGATAGGTTTCCCACACCACCAAGACCGCCGGGAACAGCAGCAGCCCGAGAAAACTCTTGGGCCAGAGAAGCACCGCGGCCATCAACACCGCGGCCAGGGCGTGGACGCCCACGGCCTGCACGACACTGAGGCCGAAGATGGCGGCGATCGATGCGGGATAGACAACGCACACCAGAATGGCGATGACGGCGCCGAACGTCAGTTGTATTTCGGCGAAGCGGGGCACCAGGTAGACGGCCGGACCGCTGAGTTGACGCCGCAGATGCAGCGCCACCAGACCGCACAGCAAGCCGGCCAACAGCGCCGAATAGACCAGCAGAATCGCCGCCGCGGCCCGACCGGCGGGGCCTGCGAAGCTGTCGGGCTTCATCATCAGCGGCAACAGCACGTAGAGCGCCGGAAAGATCCAGAAGCGGTATCTGCCGGCGTAGCTCCGCGCGACGTGCAGGAAGCTATTCATCATCGTGCAGCTCCAGAAAGATCTCTTCGAGGTTCAGGTCCTGAATCTCTACTGTGGCGTGCCAGGACGTTTCGATTTTGTCGAGCAACTCGGGCGTGATCGTGCGCGTAGTGACCAGAGCCTGGTTGCCTTCGATGCGCTGCCGCAGAATGCCGGGCAGCTCGAAGCGCTCGGGGAAGGTGTTGGTCGAGATGAGCCGCAATCGCTTGATCTGGTCTTTCAGCTCGCCCAGCTCGCCGAAGAAGCTGATCTGGCCGTTTTGCAGGATGGCCACGTGGTTGGCCACGCGCTCCAGGTCGCTGGTGATGTGGGTGCTGAACAGCACGCTGCGGCTGCCGCCGGCGGCGATCTCGAGCACGACTTTCAAAAACTCGCGCCGCGCGGCCGGGTCGAGGCTCGCGACCGGTTCGTCGAGCAGCAGAAAGTCGGGCTCGTGCGCCAGGGCCAGCACGATGGCTAGCTTTTGCGCTTCGCCCACCGAGAGAGTGCCGGCCCGTTGATCGGGCGGGATTTTCCAGTCGGCGACGAGGTCGCGGGCCAGTTGGGCGTTCCAGCGGCGATAGAACGAGCCGGTGTAGTCGATGATGTGCTGCACGCGCATCCAGTGGTAGAGCTGCGGCGTTTGCGGGACGTAGCCGATCAGCTCCTTGGCGCTGGCGCTCAAGTTCCAGGCCGGTTCGCCCAGGATCGTGACCGTGCCGTGTTGCGGCTTGGCCAGGCCCAGGGCGCAGCGGAGCAGGGTGGTCTTGCCGGCGCCGTTCTTGCCCAACAGGCCGACGATTCCGCCTGTGGAAATCGCCAGGTCGAGCCGGTCGAGCACCGGCCGAGAGCCGTAAAGCTTCGACACGGCACGCATTTCGAGCACGTTTTCTGCCTGGTTCATTTTCCGTCGAGCTCCTTGAAGACGCGGTCGATCAGCACCTTGACCTGGGCGGACGACAAATGCAGTTGATAGGCCTCGGCCGCCACTTGTTCCACCAGCGGCAGCAGCCGTTCCTGGCGTTCGCGGAGCGAGCCGTTCTCGCTGGGCTTCGGGCGTGGGGCGATGCGCATCCCCTGGCCGCGCACGTGCTCGACCACGCCATCGCGTTCCAGCAGCGAGTAGGCCTTGGAAACCGTCATCGGATTGACCTCCAGCTCCAAGGCCACCTGCCGCACCGAGGGCAGGAAATCGCCCTCGCTCACGCGGCCGCTGACCACGTGCCGGCGCACCTGGTCGAGCAGTTGCCGATAGATCGGCAAGCCGGAGTTGGGGAAGACCTGAAAGAGAAAGTCGGCAGCCATGTGTATTAGTGTAGTAATACACAGGAGGCTACGCAAGGGGGCCGCGTAGAAAAAACGGCGCGGGCGAAGTCGCTTGAGCGACCTCTCCCCCGCCGCGATCCCTGGATTCGTGGAGGTTCCGCTCCTAGTAAGTAGAACTAGGCTCGCTCGACGGCTCAACGTACGGAGAGGGCCGGTCTTCGAGCGACTCGCGAATCTTTCCAGCTCGCCTGGCGGCCTCGGCGTCGCCGGAAGCCTCGACGCGCTTGAGCGCCGGCAGGACCGACTCGGTGATGAAACGCGGCCCCACGTCGTCGACGCTACGAAGCACGTCCATGGCCGCTTCGCTTACCTCGTCGTTTTCGTCCACGAGCGCGGCGGTCAACGCCTGCGACTTGGGATCGAACTGCTCCATCCCTTTGACCAGCGAAGGCACGCGCTGCTCATTCTTTGTCGCAAGCGCGTACAGGACAAACACACGCTGGGTATCGTCGCCTTCGCTCAGGTACTTTGCCAGCACCGGCAGCGCGTCTTCAAGCGGGGCGGCTTGCACGGCGCGAACGGCAGCCACGTAGAGGGGCGTCGCGTTTGTATCGCTGGTATCCGGGCCCTTGAACTGGCTCGGTGAGTATTTTCCTACTTCTTTCACCAACAGCGGCACGACTTCCTTCGCGTAGCCGTTGGCTGCGAACTGTCGCAGTGCCTGCAGGGCCTCGAGTCGGCTGGTCAGATCGAGCTCGATCTCGAACTCTTCGCGCCACTGGTCGAACGGGTCCTTGTAGACGCGCTCGCGGCGCTGGGAGGGCGTCGGGGACCTGATCACGTCGGGCGTCGCCACTGGAGTGCCGGGGGGCGGTCCTAGAGTGTGGGCTCGGTCGGACGGCGGCGCCGCAGATGTTGGGCGAGGCGGCGCCAAGGGTGTGGCCGAGCGAGGGGGTGGCAGTGCCGTCACAAACTCTGTGGCTGGAGCGTACGTTGGGGGCGCAGACTCAGAGGTCACGGGCACGTCGCCCGGAGCGTAGGTTTGCGGCGCGGTGCGAGGCAGCGGTGTCGAAACGACAACGTCCTCCTCGACCGTGCCTACTCCGGGCGCGAGCCGCCGCTGGCGAAAGTGCCGCTGCATGACGGCCGAGGACTCAATCTCGGCCAGCTTGCGCTCGGCGTCAGCGACGTAGTACTCGGCGGCTGCCATCACGTTTGCCTCGCCCCCCCGCGAACCGCTCTCGTGAAGCGCCGTCACTTTCTGATGGAAAAGCTGCATACGTTTCAGATGCGCTTTCGCCGCCGCGACCTGCTCGGCGCGGTTGTTCGCCAGGTTGAGTTCGGCCGCAAGCCATCGATCCGACCAAAAAGTAACATAGTCGAAGGTAGCGGTGCCCGAATCCCACCCTGCCTCGTTTGCTTGATAGGATCGCTTCGCCGCTTCGACCATCTTCTGCTTGGCGGCGCGCACAGCATCCGGCGTGGCCGCCGGTCCGGGCACTTCCACGGGCTCGGCGAACTTCGGCTTGACTCTGGGTTCGACGGGTTCACCAAATAGATCGTCATTCGACCCACTCGGCCGACTCTTCTTGGTGGACTTCGGCTCCAGTTCGTCGGAGTACAGGTCTTCGTTCGGGTCGACCGGCTCGCTCGGCGGGGCCTCCGTATTGGTTGGTGGAATGGGATCATCGACGTAGAAAGCATCGCTTGGTGGCTCAGCCGACGGGACTTCCTGTGAAGCCGGCTCCGCCTCCTGGGCCACCAGCCGCACACGCACCAGTGCCATCGCGGCCAGGCAGATCACCAACGCGATTACCAGTGACCTCTTCATCATCGAGTCCTCCTGTTCGGGAAATCGGACCAGCCGGCGGATGCGCGCGGCCAGCGGACGGCGACTCATGGCGGAACTGAAACGGATCGACGAACCGGCCAGCTCGCTGAGCCGCACCAGGATCGTCGCGTAGGCGGCCGGCTCGGTGGCGGCCGCGCGATCGCAGGCCCATTCGGCGGCCTCGTCGAAGCGGCGCACCGTCCACCAGGCCAGCGGGTTGAACCAGTGCGGCAGCGCTAGCAGATGCGCGATGAGCGACTTCCACACGTCGTGCCGCCGCAGGTGCGCCAACTCGTGCCGCAGGATGGCCGCACGTTCGCTTTCGCGCAACTTCCGCCACAACCGCTCCGGTACCACCAGCTCGTAGCCGCCCGGCAAACGGCACAACAGCGGTCCCACCGCGTCGGTGACGCGCAGCGGCGTCGCTCGCAAGCCCTCGGCTGAGAGCATCGCCTGCCACTGCTGTTCCCATTGCGGCTCGCCGGCGCTACTGCGCGGCAATCGCCACACGAACCACAAGTACCCGCCCAGCCATACCGCGGCCATCACCCCCATGCCGGCGAGCCAACCCACGGCGACGAGTGCTTGCCAGTTCGGCCTCCACGCCGGCGGCGTGGGCATGGGTGGTTCCGCCGACGCTTCGAGCGTGTGTGGATCGAACACCGGCACAGCCGACGGCGTCGCTTCGCTGGCCGACATGAGCTCCTCCACCGGAATCGGCGGCAACTCGGCCCAGGCCGCTTTGGCCGGTGGTACTTGCGCCAACTTGATCGGTGTCTCGGGGGGCTCGGCCGGATACCACGGCACGTCGAGCGGTAGTTGCACGAAAAGGCAGCCGACCAGCAGCGGGACGATGCAGGCCGCGCGATGCAGAGCCGGTGCGTTGACGCGTGCCAGACGCAACACGGCGGCACCTGCGACCGCACAGACGGATAGCCACAGCGTGGCCCGCACCAGATGGGGCAGCAGTCCGGCGGCGAAGTCGTTCATGACGGCCTCCGTGGGTTCGAGCTCGATTTCGACTGACGCTCGGCGTCGGCGATCAGTTGTTTCAGCTCCGCGATCTCCTCGGGCGACAGCTTCCAGTCGCGCACCAGGTGCGCCACCAGCGGTACGACGCTGCCGCCGCTGATCCGCTCGACCAGCATTTGCAGGTGGCCGGCGCTGACCTCCTCCGGCTCGACCAGCGCCGTGTAATGTGCCGGCCGCTCGCTGCTGCGAGCCACCAGCTTCTTGTCGACCAGGCGATTGAGCCGGGTCTGGATTGTCGTGTAGCCGACCTTGCGCGCGAGCCCGGCCTGCGCTTTCGAAAGCGTGACCGGACCGACGCGCCACAGCATCTCGAGGATTTCCATCTCGCCGGGCGACAGCCGCGGCCCCAGACGACGCTTGCTCATGTCAGTCTCCCGTTCACGACAGATGTCATAAACGGCGATTCTACGACATACGTCGTAAATTGCAAGAGAAAAACCCCGCGGCGGAGATTCGGGAGACTTGCTAGCGCGGCAGGGCCGCCACGAGCCGCTCGATGTCGGACGCGTCGTTGTAGGCGTGGGCCGCCAGACGCAGCCGCCCGCCGCGGGCGCTGAGCACGACGCCCTCCTTGGCCAGCTGGTTCTTCGCGGACAGTGCGTCCTGGCCGGGCAGCTCGAAGGAGACGATGCCCGAGCGGTGGTTGCCCTCGCGGGGGCTGTAGAGCTTCGCACCGGCTTGCTCGAGGCGCCGGCAGGCCAGATCGGTCACTTCGATGATTCGCTCGCTGAGGGCTTGCGTACCGAGCTCCAAAAGCAGCTCGAGACTTTCGGCCAGGGCGAGGAAGCCCACCATGTTCTGCGACCCGCCTTCGAAGCGCGCCGCCGAGGGTTTAAAGTTCAACTCGATGCGGTTGTAGTCCGACGCATGGGCCACACTGTGCCAGCCCACGCCGAGCGGTCGCAGCAGGTCGAGATGTTCGCGCCGCAAGTAAAACAGCCCGGCGCCCTCGGGACCCAGCAGCCACTTGTGCCCGTCGGCCGCGAGAAAGTCGATGGGTGTAGTTTTCACGTCCAGCGGAAAGACGCCGAGCCCCTGAATGGCATCGACGACCAGCAGCGCGCCGCGCTGGTGCACCACTTCGGCCAGGGCGTCCAGATCGCACCGCCAGCCGCTGGCGTAGCCGACCCAACTGACGCTCACCAGCCGGGTGCGCTCGTCGCACGCGGCGGCCAGGCGATCGAGGTCGATCCGTCCACGCTCGTCGGGCGCGATGCGCCGCGCCTCGACTCCGCGCGAGGCCAGATGCAGCCAGGGATACTGGTTTGAGGGAAACTCGTTGTCGAGTGTGACGACGTTGTCCCCCTCGCGCCAGGGAAAGCCTTCGGCCACCAGGCCGAGTCCTTCGCTGGTGCTGTGCACGAGAGCCACTTCGGCGGCATCGGCATTCAGCAGCCGGGCGGCCAGCGAGCGCGTTTGCTCGACGCGCTTGCTCCACGAGGGCCACACCGTATCGCCCTCGAGCGAGGCCTGCTCGCTGAAACGCGCAATGGCCGCGGCGGTGCGCGCCGGCAGCGGGGCCACGGCCGCGTGGTCGAAATAGGCCCACTTCTCGCTGACGGGCATCTGCCGCCGGAAGGATTGCCAGACGTCGGTCGAATCGGTCTTGGTGGAGAACATGCCCCTATCGTCGCGGCGGACCCCAGCGCTGACAAGGGCGTGCTTCCGCGAGGTGGGCGTGCAAGGCTTGGTAGGGTTGCGCGTGATGTACCGGCGGTTTCCGCTGCCTAAAGCGTAAACTATACTATGATGTTTCGCCCTGCTTGAAGTGACCCCAGGACCAGAGAGAATGCCCAAAGTGCTTGCCATTTCAGGAATGGTAGTCGGTGGGCTGCTGGTCTTGGCATTCGGAGCAGACCTGGCCATCGCCCTGCCATTCGGCGGCGCCAGCATGTGGATCGACGTGGCCCTGCTGATCAGCGGTGCGGCGCTGGGTTACATGGGTTGGAACACTTATCGCGAGTTGGCCTAAGCCGGCCTGACGGCGATTTCCCGCTTCGGAGCGCACCCACCAGCGGCATGTCCTTGCAACACGCCCTACGCGGCGGGGCGCAGGATCGATCGCGAGGGCTGGCCGCAGTGGAGCTGCGATAACTGCTCGGCCATGGCGCCCAGGGTGACCACTTCCAGCAGGCCGTGCCGGCGCCGCCGCTGGGCATGCTCGACGATTCGTTGCAGCACGCGCACCGCCGAGTTGCCGCGCAGCGCAAGCGCGGGGCCGTCGACGGCCAGGTGCACCAGGCCGCGCTCGCTGATCGCTTCGTCGATGACGAACCGCGCCGCGCGCGTGCCTCCGCCGCCGGGCAGCAAACGACTCGAGCCCGGCAGCGCGATCGAGATCGGAAAACCCCACAAGCCGAAACGCAGCGTCTGCGGATGCAACCGGCGCGGCGCGTCGGATATTGGCTTGCCGCTTCCATGCCGCGCGGCCACCAGGCCTTCCTTGACGACCAGGTCGCAATGATCGATCGGCAGCACCGTGCGCAGGGCCAGCGTCGAGAGTTCGATGCCGTCGCCGCGGGCCCGCGACACGCGCCGGCCCAGCTCGTGCGCAAAGCGTGCGCGCCCGGCCTCGCGACCGACCCAACTGGCGTCGCCCAGGATGGCCAGCTCGTGCGAGCCGGCCTGCTCGATGCGCTTGCGCGCGGCCGACACGGCCGGATCGGCCAGCGCCCACGTGGCCGGCAAGTCATGTTGCCCTAGCAGCTCGAGCAGCCGCGCCAAGAGCGATTCCAACAAGGCGTGATCGGCGGAGCGGGAGTTGGTGGAGCCAGGATCGAGGTCGACCGAGATCGTCAGCATGCCGCGAGGCAGGACCGTACTCATGCAGAGAACTCCAGGGCGGGAAAGCGGGCGGGGCGCCGCGCGCCGGCGGGCCTTTATCCCCTTCGGCAAGCCGCGGCCCGCGGCTCGACGAAAACCGACTGCAACGAGGTGCTAGCGTGCCCCGCCAGCAGCGTTTCGCCCCCGAAAAGCCCGATCGCTGATATGATGCGGGTAGTCTGCGAGCGTGCTTGCATACTGTTTTGTTGTTCGAGTCGTGGGTCCGCGATGCCTGAATCCTCGCCCAGCCCGTCGCGCCCGCCGATCACGGACTCGCCGTGGTTTTGGCTGATGTTGTTCTGCGCGGCGTGCCTGGTGCTGCTGATCGTGATATGGCCGAAGTACCGCACGCGGCAGCGGCGACTCGAGATGCAATACATGGCGCAGGAGGAGATCCTGCGCCGCGGGGCTGAGGGTGCGGATGCCGCGCCCGAAGTCCCAACAGCGCCGCCGGCGCCAGGCGAGCTGATCATCGAGGTCTGGCCGCTGGCCTTGCTGGCGGCCGCGGGCATGATTGTCGCCGCCGTGATGCTTCATCGCGGGAGAGCGAAGCTCTTGGTGCCAAAAGACCCTCCACCCCCAGGAGAGACACCATGACGATCTTTGCCGAAAGCCCCTGGCCGGCCATTGCGCTGTGTGTCGCGATCGAGCTCGTGTTTGGCTTCATCTTCGTGCGCACCGGGCGGGCGCTGGCGGTGGTGGGGATGGTCTTGGCGCTGGCAGGCACCGTGGCGCTGGTGGTGGTGGAGCAGATCGTCGTGACCGAGACCGAGGAGGCGGAGGATACGCTGCACGGCATCGCCGAGGCGCTCGATGCCAACGACACCGCGGCCGTGCTCGCCGCCTTTGCGCCCGAATGTACGCAGCGGGGGCGAGTCGAGTCGGAATTGGGCGACGTGACCGTCAACTCCGCAACGGTCGGCGGCGATCTCGAGGTGCGGATCAACCAGCTCACGATCCCGCCCTCGGCCACGGCCTATTTCACCGGCCGCATCAATGCCCAGGTGAAGCGAGGCGGCACGCTCCCCTATGAGAACTACATTCGCAAGTTCAAGGTCACGTTCGAACGCCGCGGCCCTCGCTGGCTGATCGCGAACGTGGAGGATGCCGACGTGCGCAGCCAGGGCTTCTAGCGGCGGCGTCCAGTGGCCCCGAGCCGCTTCCGCCGCTAAACTGAAGGCAGCCGCGGTGTTGTGTGTGGCGTGCCGCATCGCCCAGCGCGTACCTTCGATATTCTCTCCGGCAGCGGCTCATGCCTCGTTATCGGCTCCTGGCACTCGACGTTGACGGCACGCTGGTCAATAGCCGCCACGAGCTAACCGGCCGCACGCGCGACGCGCTGTTGCATGCCCGCGCCCAGGGCATCGAAATCGTGCTGGCCACGGGACGCCGCTACAGCCGTGCGTTGCCGCTGGTCGAACCGCTGGAGCTGAACGTGCCGCTGATCACCGCCAGCGGAGCGCTGGTGAAGCGGGCCGCCGACCACCAGACGTTGTTTCGAGCCCGTTTCATGCCAGGCGCGCTCGAGCGATGCCTTGAAGCGGTGGCCGGCGACGGCTACGAGGCCGTGTTATATGCCGACACCTACGACGAAGGCTTTGATTTCTATCACCGCGGCAGCGAGTTTCCACGCGGCGAACTGGTGGAATTCTTTCGTAAGAACGAGGGCTTTGGGCGACTGTGGCCCGAGTTGATGACGCGGCCTCCCGACGAGATATTCGGGGGCTTCGTGATGGGCACGCATGAGGAGATGCTTCGTTTGGCCGAGCGGCTGCACCAGCGTGTGCCCGATTCGTTCTACCTGCACGTGCTGCGCAGCCCGCGCTATCGCGGTTTCATGTGCGAGATTGCACCGGCGGGCGTGAGCAAGTGGACGGCCGTGCGGCGGATGGCCGACCAGTGGGGGATCGCCACCGAGGAGATCTGTGCCGTGGGCGACGACGTGAACGACATCCCGATGATCGAGGCGGCCGGCTTGGGCATCGCCATGGGCAACGCCCGGCCCGAGGTCAAGGCCGTGGCCCAGCGCATTGCTCCGGACCACGACGAAGACGGGCTGGTGCAGGTGGTCGACTGGCTTCTGCGGTAGAATGGAGAGCGGGGCGGGCCGGCGGCCGAGCCCCCGTTGGTGCGGAGCGGCGTTCCGCCTTGATGGGGTCCGGCCATTCCGATACGGTAACCCCATGGTTTGAAAGTGGATGCGACTCGAGCGGCGAGCCGCCCAAGAAGGTCGTTTCGAGACCCAGCCATGACGATTTCCTTCCCGGTGCGTGAGTGGGGGAGGACGTTGTGCGTGCTGCTTGCCGCCGGTGTCCTGGTGCCGGTCTCTGGAGCCTCGGCCGACGAGTTCTCCCGTGCCCGACAGCTCCTGCTCGAGGGCAAGCACGCCGAAGCGCAAGAGGCCTACCGGGCGCTTGTGGGCGACGACGCCGTGGCCGCGGCGCTGGGCGTGGCCCGCTGCCAGGAAGCGACCGGCAACCGCGAGGCCGCGGCAGAGACCTTGACCCAGGCCACAGGCGAGCACGGCGACTCGGCGGCACTGTGGGCAGAGCTTGCCCGATTGGCGCTTGAGCGCGGCGATGCCCAGTCCGCTGCGGCGCATTCGCAAGCGGCCTTGAAGCTCGACGCCGAATGCGTGCTGGCGCACTATGTCACGGCCGAACTGCACGCTTCGGCCGGCCGGCTCGACGAGGCCGAGAAGGAATACGAGTGGCTGGTCCACTTCTACAACGACAACGATACGAGCGACGTCGACGCCTTGCGGTGGATCGGGCGCGGGGCGGCCCAGTTCGCGCGCTGGAAACGTCTTAGCGATCAGTTCGGATTTCTGGTCAACGACTTCTATCCGGATCTGCTGTCGGCCGAACCAGGCTACTGGCCGGCCCACTACGAAACCGGCTGCCTGTTTGCCGAGAAGTACAACGACGCCGAGGCCCAGCGGGCCTTTCAGGCGGCGCTCAAGCTGAATCCCAACGCGGCCGAAGTGCACGCCGCGGCCGGCCGGCTGGCGCTCGACAGCTTCGAGTTGGCTGCCGCGCAGAACGCCTGCGAGCAGGCTCGGGCCATCAATCCCGAGTTGCTCGACGCGGCGCTGTTGCAGGCCGACATTCACCTGGCCAATTTCGATCCCCGCCAGGCCGCCGGCGTGTTGCGCGACGCGCTCAAGCTCAATCCCACGTCCGAAGCGACCCTGGGACGCCTGGCCGCGGCGTACCTGGCCACCGACGGCGTGACGTCCACGGGCCCCGACTCGCGTTTCGGAAAGCTGGAAGCCGAAGTGACCGCCCGCAATCCGCACGCGGGCACGTTCTATCTGGTGCTGGCCGACGCGCTCGATCGCCTGCGCCGCTGGCCCACTTCGTCCGAGTACTATCGCCAGGCCATGACGCGCATGCCGCGGCTGATCGAGCCGCCGGGAAAGCTGGGGATGATGCTGATGCGGTTGGGTGAGGAAGAAGAAGCGCGGCGATTGCTCGATGCCTCGTTCGAGGCCGATCCTTTTAACGTTCGCGTGAACAACACGCTCAAGGTACTCGAGGTGCTTGAAGGCTACGAGACCCTGGAGACCGAGCACTTTCGCATCAGATACGACCCCCAGAAAGACAAGCTGCTGGCCCGCTACATGGGCCGCTGGCTGGAAGAGGTGTATCCGCAGTTGGTCGAGCAGATGGGGTTCGCGCCGCCGGAGAAGTCGCTGTTTGAAGTGTTCTCGAAGGCCCGCAATACCGACGGCCACGGCTGGTTCAGCGCCCGCATGGTCGGCTTGCCGCGGGTGCACACGATTGGCGCCTGCGCGGGCAAGATCGTGGCGCTGCAATCGCCGACCGACGCGGAGCGGAAGTTCCACTGGGCCCGGGTGCTGAAGCACGAGTTCATTCACGTGGTCAACCTGCAACAGACCAATTTCAACATCCCGCATTGGTTCACCGAAGCACTGGCGGTGCTGAACGAGGGCTACCCGCGTCCTGAGGACTGGAACGCGCTGTTGGCCAAGAGCGCGGCCGAGGACAAGCTGTTCGACCTCGACTCGATCAACTTCGGCTTCATCCGGCCGCATTCGAGCGACGAGTGGACGCTGGCCTACTGCCAGGCGGAGATCTATGCCGAGTACATGCTGGAGCGGTTCGGTCCGGATGCCGTGGCAAAGATGCTTTCGGCTTACGGCGACAACCTGACGACGCCCGAGGCCTTGCAGCGCTCGTTCGGCGTGAGCCAGCAGGACTTCGAACAAGGGTACACGGCCTATTTACAGAAGATCCTGGACGCGCTGCCGGCGACCGAGCAAGACACCGACAACTCGCTGGCGACCCTGACGAAAAAGCTCGAGGCCGATCCGGAAAACCCCGCCTTGCTCGCGGGCGTGGCCCAGGCGCAGCTCAACCGCAAGAACTACGCGATGGCCCGCAAGCATGCCGACGCGGCCTTGAAGATCGACCCCGCGAACCAACTGGCGCACTACGTGCGTGCGCGGCTGCACCTGCTGGTGGGCGAAAGCCGCGAGGCACTCGAGCGTCTGGAACAGCACCTCGATCGCGACAACCCACAAGAGAACCTGTTGGCGCTGGCCGCGGGGCTGAAGCTGCGCTCCGAAGACTACGTCAGCGCCGCCGAGCTGTACGAGCTGGGGGCGGCCCACAATCCGGGGAGCACGAAGTGGCTCAAGTCGCTGGCGGCCGTGTACCTCAAGGCGAAGAACGACGAAAAGCTCGCCCCCGTGCTAGAAAAGCTGGCCGCGGCCGATTCCGACGACCTGCCGGTGCGGAAGAAGCTTGCGCAACTGGCCGTCGCTGCCGAAGATTGGCAGGCGGCCGGCAAATGGACCCTCGACGCCATGCATATCGACGTGATGGACCCCGACTTGCATCGTTGGCGCGGGCAGGCTCTGCTGGCTAGTGGCGATGCCGTCGGCGCGGCCGACGAGTTCGGCGTGGCCGTAGAGCTGGCGCCCGAAGCGGATGAGCTACGCTTGAAGCACGCCGAGGCCCTGAAGCAGGCCGGTCGCTCCGAAGACGCCAAAGCCGCGCTCGAAGAGTTGCTCACCCGCCAACCCGATTACGACGCCGCCCGCAAGTTGCTGGAGAGTTTGGATTGAAACACGATACGTCGACGTCAACCCAGCACGCTTCGCAGCCGAACGTCACGCTGGCCGACTTTCAGCGCTTGATCCGCGAGATGTATTTCGACAAGGACGTGGCCCGTGGGGTCGACGGCACGTTCATGTGGCTGATGGAAGAGGTCGGCGAGTTGGCGGCCGCCTTGCGCAACGGCTCGCACGAGGATCGGCTGGGCGAGTTTGCCGACGTGCTGGCCTGGCTCACCACGATCGCCAACGTCGCAGGCGTCGATCTCAGCGAGGCGGTGACGCGCAAGTATGGCTCTGGCTGCCCCGGATGCGGGCAGTTCGTCTGCACTTGCGCCGACGCGGAGAAGCCATGACCGGCCGACGGATTTCCAGGCGGACGCGATTCGTCGTGGCGGCGCTGTTGGCGGCGCTCACTTGCGGCACCCGTGCGGCGCAAGCGGGTCAGAAGGAGGCCCAGGACGAGGCCGCGCAAGACGCATCGCTTGCGATCACCGGCGTGCGGGCCGGACTGGGCGGGCGGTTCAAGGTCGGCTATTGGACCCCGTTCGAGATCGAGGTCACCGGCGGCGCGACCGACGCCCGCGGGCAATTGGTTTTCGTGACGCCCGACGGCGACGGCGTGCTGGCCCGCGTGGCCCATCCACGCGACGGCGAGTTGACGATCCCCGCGGGGCGGAAACAGTCGATTCCACTCTACGCCAAGGTGGGGCAATTGGCTGGCGACGTGACGATCGCCTTTCGCGCGGCCGAGGGCCGGCTGGCTACGCGCCGCTACGGTTTGCAAACCGAGGGCCCGCTGGCCGGTGCGCTGCCGTCGACGGCAACGTTGGCCGTGATGCTCGAGCCCGAAACCTCCGGCGAGTCTGCCGGCCGGCGCCCCCTGGCCGGCGTTGAAGTGGCGCGCGTCGACTCCCTGTCGCAATTGCCTACTGAGTGGTGGGGCTACGAGGGTGTCGATGCGTTGGTACTCACCACCAGCGGCGAGCAACTTCGCGATCCGCTTACTTCTCGCAGCCCCCAGTTGGCGGCGATCGAACTCTGGGTACGCATGGGCGGCAAGCTCGTGCTCTCGGTCGGCTCGCAGGCTGAAACAGTGCTCGCGGCGGATTCTCCGCTGGCGAAGCTCGCGCCGGGAACCCTGGAGACGACCGTGCCCCTGCGGCAGAGCACGATCACCATGCTGGAAACGTACGCCGAGGCAACGGGATCGTTGGGCGACGAAGTGAAGCAGGAAGTGCGCGTGCCCAAGCTGGCCGACGTGCGCGGCGTCGTCGAGGCGTTCGACGGACGCGGGCCGCGCGATCTGCCCCTGGTGGTTCGCACCCCGTACGGCTTCGGCGAAGTCGTGTTTCTGGCCTTGGATCTCGACCGGCCGCCGGTGGCCGGGTGGACGGGGCGATCGATGCTGCTCGAGAAGTTGCTTCGCACCCAGGTCGACGACTCGCGCGACGAAGACTCGGGCACGCTGGGCGAAGTCACGACGCTGGGCTTCACCGATCTGGCCGGGCAACTGCGCGGCGCGCTCGACCAGTTCGAGGGCGTGCAACTCGTGCCGTTCTGGCTCGTGGCCGGATTGATCCTGCTGTACATCCTGTGCATCGGACCGCTTGACTACTACCTGGTGAAGTACGGCCTGCGGCGGATGGAAGTCACGTGGCTGACGTTTACCGTCGCCGTCGTCGTATTCAGTACTGGGGCCGTCGTGCTGGCCTATCGTGTCAAGGGACACGACGTGCGCGTCAACCAGGTCGACCTGGTCGACTTCGACGCCCAGAGCAAGCTGCTACGCGGCACAACTTGGTGCAACGTCTACAGTCCCCAAACCACAACGTACAATCTTTCGCTGCGCCCCGATGCGGTCTCCGCCGGAGCGGACGACGGTGGCGTGCTGTTTTCGTGGTTCGGGCTGACCGGTACGGGGTTTGGCGGCATGGACCTGCCGGGCAGCATCGGCGGCGACGGGGCTTCGCTGGGACTCTCGATGTTCGATACCGCCTACGACTACTCGGCCCGCGGCGATTCGATCACCGGCGTGCCGATCGCCGTCTGGTCGAGCAAGGCCTTCGTCGGCCGATGGTGGGCCGAGGCCGCCGGCGGCGTAGAAGCCGATTTGTCCGACGACGGACGGCTGGCAGGCACGCTCGAGAACACGCTGGACGTGCCGCTCACCGACGCCGTGTTACTTTATGAAAAGTGGGCCTTCGTGCTGCGCACGTTCGAGCCGGGCCAGTTGATCGACGTCGAGACGGTCGACCCGCAAACCTCCGACACCTACCTGCGCAAGGTGACGGCCCGGGGCGATCGCCAGGTAGCTGAGCCGTTCGACCAGGCCACGTTCGAGGTGCCCAGGATCGTGGAGATGATCACCGCCCAGGGTCTGGCCGGCGGCGAGAAGTATACGGGGCTGACCAACCGCTACCAAGCGTTCGCCGAACTGAGCGACCTGGTGCGCAACGGCCAGGCCGTGCTGCTGGGCCGCGTGGAGCGCAGCGCGGCGCAATTGCAGCACGACGGCGAACCTTTGGCCCCCGAGCACACGCGCCGCTGGACGTTTTATCGCTACGTCTTTCCCGTCGAGCAGGCCACGCCGCGATAACCGTCGACCATCCCGTCGCTGAAAACAACCACGAGTCCGCCACGATGATCGAAGCACACGACCTGACCATGAAGTACGGCGAGCTATTCGCCGTCAAATCGCTCGAGCTCGACCTGGAAAAAGGGGACGTGTTCGGCTTCATCGGCCCCAACGGCTCGGGCAAGACCACGACGATGCGGATGCTGGCCACGCTGCTGCACCCGACCTGGGGCGAAGCGTACGTCTGCGGATACTCCATTTACACCAAGCCCCGCGAAATCCGCCGCGTGGTGGGTTATATGCCGGACTTTTTCGGCGTGTACGACGACATGAAGGTCATCGAGTACCTCGAGTTCTTTGCCGCCGCCTACCGCATCAACGGGCCGGCACGTCGCAAAGTGTGCGACGAAATGCTCGAGCTGGTCGACCTGGGCTACAAACGCGAGGCGCTCGTGACGAGCCTCTCACGCGGCATGACCCAACGGCTGGGACTGGCGCGGGTGCTCTTGCACGATCCGCAGGTGCTGCTGCTCGACGAGCCGGCCAGTGGTCTCGACCCCCGGGCGCGCATCGAAATTCGCGGGCTGCTCAAGGAGCTGCGCGGGCTGGGCAAGACGATTATGGTCTCGAGCCACATTCTGCCGGAGCTGGCCGACATCTGTAACAAGATTGGCATCATCGAGCGGGGCGAGCTACAGGTGAACGCCGACGTGCAACAGGTGCTCAAGCAAGTGCGCCGGCAGACGATTCTGAACGTGGGCGTCGTCGAAAAGAAGGACGAAGCCGCGAAATTGCTCTCCGACCAGGCCGACGTCGAGAAGGTCGAGCCCAAGGACGGCTACCTGGTCGTCACGCTCAAGCCCGAGGTGGCCGGCTACAGCCAGTTGGCCACGCTGCTGGTGGAAAAAGGTTTCCGTCTTTCGCTTTTCAAGGAAGACGAGCTGAACCTGGAAACCGCCTTTATGGCGCTCACCAAAGGCATCACCGCGTAATGTAGCAGGCTCACTCCGTGAGCCGTCGCAGGGTCCAGTTGGATCCGCACAGAGCAAGTGCTGCCACGGCTCACGGAGTGAGCCTGCTACATTACGTTTCGTTGAACTTCGCGCGCACGGTTTCCATGCGGCGGCGGTTGGTGCCGAGGTCGGAATAGCCGACGCGGGAGGCGGAGCGAAAGTCGATCTTGCCGGCCTCTTCGTCGAGGGCGAACTCCACGTCGTCGACGAAGCGAAAGATGAGCGTCGTGAACTCCACGTGCACGTAGCCGGGCTTTTCGGTGACGATCTTGGTGCGCGGCAGGCTTTCGATCACCCGCTTCAACCGGGCCATGGCCTCCTCGGGCGGTCCCTCGAACGAGAGTGGTTCGATCTTGTGCTCGTCGTCGGTGGCCTCGGTGCAGACGCAATTGGGCGAATCGGGGCAGGGGCGCAGACGCCCCTCGACCAGCCCCAGGTTTTTAGGCCGCTTCGCCATCGCGCTGCGCACCGCCAAAGATCCCACGCCCAGCGCCGCCAACACGCCGACGCCGATGCCCAAATAGATCAGTTTCCGTCGCATGACTCAATCGCTCCCACGTCGAGATTGCCGACCTCACTCTCTGCGGCGGCGTGCTAGCGCTCTTTTGCCAACGGATGGCTGATCAGCGCGGTCACCGCCGCATCGCAAGCCGCCGCGGCGACGTCGCCGCCCTGGTTGCAGCAGGCCAGGAATGCCAGGTCGCGTTTGGGGGCGATCCACACCGTAGCGTAGTTCATCGTGTTCGAGCCGCTGTGTTGCAGCACCTGACCGCCGGCCCAGCCGCGCTCGGTGACGATCCAGCCCAGCGCGTAGTCGGCACCCCCGGCCGGAGTGGTCAGCCGCTGGTACGACGCGGGCTGGAGCAATGCCTCCCCGCCGGCGACCCCACGCAGCACGTCGGCGATGAAGCGGGACCAGTCTTGGATTGAGCAGTGCACGCGGCCCGCGGGGCCCATCACGGGCGGGTTGTCGACCTTCGGGCCGTTGCCTGCCACCGGCTTGCCGTCGTCCGCGTGGGGCCAGGGCTGGTCAACCTTGCCGACGGTTCCCAGGCCGCCGAAGCCGGCGCTGCGCATTTCCAACGGTGCGAACACCACTTTCTGGATGTTCTCTTCCCACGACTTGCCGGTGCGCTTCTCGATGATCGCCCCGACGATGATGTAGCCCAGGTTGGAATACGAAAACGTTTCGCCCGGCGGCGACTGGGGAGCCTTGGCCAGCTCGCTCAATGCGCGGCGGCGCAGCGCGACCACGTCGTCGCCCAGGTATTCCTTCAACTCCAGGTTCGCGGGCAGGCCGGCCCGGTGTGAGAGGAGCTGGGCGACGGTCGCGCCTTGCAGATCCGGATGAATGTCGATGCCGTCGTCGGCGAAGATCTCCCCCAGCGTCGTGTCCCAGCCGAGCTGGCCTTGTTCTACCAGCGATGCTACCAGCGCGGCCGTCATGGCCTTGGTATCGGAACCGAGGTGCCAGAGATCGCGCTGGGTGGCGGGCGACCTGGTCCCGCGCTTACGAACGCCCGCAACACCGAAGGCCACGAGCCCGTCGCTGTTGACGATCGCCGCCGTCAGCGCCGGTACCTTGGTCTGCTGACAAACCTGCGCGAGCATGGCGTTGATCTCGGCATCGGCCTGGGGGCCGTCGGAGGTCGAAGCGTCGAGCGTTTCGAGATGCCGCCGGTCGGCCTCGCTCAAGCGGGCCCGGGGCACTTTGACGGTGCGGCCCTGGGCGGTTTTCAACACGACCTGCTCGTCATCGGCTTCGACCAACTCGGCCTCGAGCGTGAACTTGCCCGAATTGTCACGCCAGGTGCGCGGGGCGGCCAACGCCATCGCCGGTAGCAGGCAGCACGCCAAGACCCAAGATGAGAATTGCGACTTTCGCATGTGGGAGACTCCCCGAAGCTGACGGATGGTGAGAACCAGGCGACCGGGTCCATGAAGCGGGCCGGCCCCGGCGAACCGACCGCTGTGCATCATAGTGCGAAATCGGCCGGGTACCCAAATTTCGTGTAAGGGTAGCTTGCTGCAGAGGGGTAGGGTCGACCGAATTGGCACTCGGGAGACGCTACTCGCCCGGGAGCAGATCGCCAAAAGTCGCGGCGACCTCGTTCAACTCTCCCGTCGCATGATCCCACCAGTAGACCTCGGGGCCCAAGGCCTCAGGCGACTCGCTGTCTCGCAGAAACACGAGCTGATCGCCCGTGCCGTTGCTTCCAATGGCCACTGCTTCCGGCGGAAAGTCCGTCCACTGGCGAGCGCTTTCGGTCTCGCGCACGACGTCGTTGCAGGTGCGTTTCAGGCGTTTCTTGTCGCTCGAATCGAAGATCGGATAGAGGACCCACGCGTCGGGCGGCGTCTCCACCTCGCCACCGTTCTCTTTCACCATCTTGACGACGTAATCGGGAGGCAGCCGCGCGCCGAGTTTCTTTTCGGTTTCGCGGATGAATCGTTCGTCGACGGGGAAGGACATTTCATTCTCCGATCACCTTCACCAGCACCCGCTTCGGCCTTCGCCCATCGAACTCGCCGTAGAAGATCTGCTCCCAGGGGCCAAAGTCGAGCTTGCCCGCGGTGATGGCCACGACCACCTCACGGCCCATCACCTGCCGCTTCATGTGGGCATCGGCGTTGTCCTCGCCCGTGCGATTGTGTGCATACCGCTTCGGCGATGCATCGAACGGCGCCAGCCCTTCGAGCCACTTCTTGTAGTCCTCGTGCAGCCCCGACTCATCGTCGTTGATAAAGACCGACGCCGTGATGTGCATCGCATTCGACAAACGGTTTCGATTCATCGCTGTGGCGCTTCACTTTGGACGGGACTACTCGCCGATGACCTTGACGAGCACGCGCTTCGGCCGGCGTCCATCGAACTCGCCATAGAAGATTTGCTCCCACGGCCCAAAGTCGAGCTTGCCCGAGGTGATGGCCACCACGACCTCGCGGCCCATCACCTGCCGCTTCATGTGGGCATCGGCGTTGTCCTCGCCCGTGCGGTTGTGGGCATACCGCTTCGGCGACGCATCAAACGGTGCCAGCCCTTCTAGCCACTTCTTGTAGTCCTCGTGCAGCCCCGACTCATCGTCGTTGATGAATACGGATGCTGTGATGTGCATCGCGTTGCAGAGCACAATGCCCTCGGTCACGCCGCTGTCGCGCACGATGCGCTCGACCTCGGGCGTGATGTTTTGAAAGGCCATGCGGGCGGGGAGGTTGAAGGTGAGGTATTCGGTTTTCGATTTCATGCCGCACATCATACCACAGCGCCGGTCACGCAATGCGTCAGCCCCGCGTGAGCCCCGCACGTCGCCCATACGGCGAGTAACTGCCACGGGGCGACACGAACACGCGTTCGATGCTGCCTGCCGTCACAGCGTCCTACACGGGTTTACTTGACCTACGCCGCGAGACGTCGTTATGACGTGCCTTCGCACGAGCTGGGCCGACGGGCCCATGACGCGGGGGCGAACGCTGTGAGCTTCTTTGCATCCTTGCCGCAACGTTCGCCCCAGCGGGCTCGTCTCGAAAGGATGCACAATGCCACCACGGAAGCGAACGTCAGCACTCAAGGTCGCCGAACGATCGTTCCTGCGCCACCAGACTTCACAGTACGTCTGGACCAATACACAACTCGTGTTCAGTTGGAGAGTCAGAATGAATCACAAGTTATCGCAACTGCAAGACGCGTTCCTCGGCCTGCTGAGTCGAGATCAACCGATGCCGGACGGCTTGCGATGGCCGATTGCATCAGGACCCAAACGACGACCCGCCTCAATGCGAAATGTGGAAACACTGTTGGCGAATTTTCTCCACATGAAGAACCTGGGAAAGCGGTCGCTGGCCGTATCGCTCAGCCCAAACACGTATGCCAGCGGCAAAGTCAACGCAGGGTTCATTGACTTGGTCAAGCTTGCCTCGCACCCAACCCGTCAGGCACTGATCCTCCAAAAGGGATTTCGGGATGCACACAGTGGCCGTTCACGGCGGACGCGTGTGAAGCCGGGCCGAGAATTCTCGGAACTGCTCGACACGTTTTACGTTGACGAAACGGAAATCATCAACGATCCGAACGCTATGGTGGGTTTGCGACGTTCAAAAAGTAAGGACTTCGTGCCGCGCGACGAATGGAATCTAACGCCGGCACAGGAGGCATACGTTATCAGGCTCGAAGCGATGCTCACGGTCCTCAACGCCACAATTGGCGAAGTCGAGATGACCTACATTAAGGCGAGTGATGACGAGACGCACTACTTGTATCCGGCCCTGTACGTGGTCTACACGAACGACTTCGAGCACGGCGGCAGGTTTTACACAGGGAAGGGCGGGCACCAGGGGTTGACGAAGGCCGAACGTCGCACAATCAAATTCGATGGATGCCCAACGGTCGAACTCGACTTTAGCGGCCTGCACGTTCGCATGCTCTACCACCTCGCGGGCAAGGAATACTCGGCCAATGCTGACCCCTACGCTGCGGTCCTCGAAACCATTGGCCATGATTCGGCTACCGTATTTAAGCGATGGCCTTCAATCCGCGACGACCTCAAGGAAATGCTGCTGGCCCTAATCAACGGCAAGACCAAATCGACCAAGCAAGCCATCGCCAGGGCGAACCGCAGAATGTTCAGCGCCTGGCGTGACGCGGAGAACGATCACCACCGCGACCTTGAGCGGAAGGAATGTCGAGGGCGTGTCAGGCGCTGGGCGAAGGCAGGGCTGCTCGATTCGCCTGACACGCCCTCGTGTGCGACCGTGCTAAAAGGCTTCTACAAGGCTCACAAGTCGATTCGCAGATACTTTGACTCAGGCATGGGGCTGAGGCTGCAAAACCTCGACGCCCAGATGGCTCGGCTCATCATGCTCGACATGCTCGCCAGCCACCGCGCAGTCGTGCTTCCGATTCACGATTCGTTCATCGTGGAAAAGTATCTCGAGCAGCAACTCCGACATGTCATGCAGCGAGTCTACAATCTCGTCATGACCAAGGAATCCGGACGTGCAGTCACGTCAAAAGTGCGGATCAAGCGTGGATGAAAAGTGTGGCCGCAACTCGTTGGGCGCCTGCCGGTTACAGCTTTTTATTAGTAATGTGTACGGTGGGAGGTCACGTACCTGCGACAATCGAATCGGGAATCCATCGGTTCCCCATGGTGGTACTAGTCAGAGTGGCCATGAGTTCCAGCAAACCATCGGTTGTAACGAACTCCAGATGCGAGATCGTCATTTCCGGATCGGCATTTCGTGTGTGATCTACGAAGAACGAGCATCGCTTGACCAGCGTCGGCACGCCGCGACGACCCCCACCGTCATCGAAGTCGGCTCGCCAAAGCGTATTGTTGGGCACGACGACGATTGGCAGAAGAAGCGTGTCGACTGTCGTAGCGTTCCAGTAGCCAGCCATTGTCGCGTCTGCAATTAAGTCATTCAAGGACGCCAACGCCTGCGCCCATTTTTGAAATACTTCTGAATCTGTGCCGGTGACACGATTCTTTTCTTTGGCGAGCAATGCGCAGCTTTTTCCGACCGGCTCGCCCACCTCGTACGGCGAGTTCTGAACATGGATGACGCTAGCCCATGTCGGTGTGAACACGTCGGTTGACCGATGGGGAAATGGACGATCGTGGCCTCGGACGAGTTCATGATAGCTCTCACCCTCCGTCCTCGGCACGCAGAGGACGACCAGTGGACGATCCGGCTTAATGTTCTTGCATTCAATCGCGCATCGGATGTGCCGTCGGCGGTCGCACTGCTTGTGAAGACGAATGTCGAACTGCCGGGGCTTCTGCGTGATCGGATCAATGTACGATCCTCCGTGCGTGCACTCGTACTTCCAGTGCGTCAACAACTCTAGGCACTGAAGCTCGAAGGCAAAGTCAGAGGACGTGTCGAGGTACTCGGTGATATCCCCAGCGGTGAGGTACGGGTCTTCGCTCATTTTCAAGATGGGCAAGCAGAACTAGACAAGCATCCACTTCTCTCAGGCGTCCAGGTCCATTGCCTTCCGTAGCTTGGCGCATTCAGTCTCGTCGATATGAAAAGGCGAGCCCGTGACCATTTGCACTTGCCATAGATGGTCGCGTGTTTGAATGACTGTCGAAATCTGCTTGAGGTTGACGATCACAACAGCGCCTTTGAACACGGTCAGCTTCAGGAAGTCACTTGCCATGGAGTGGAACTCCTTCTCGAGAAAGCACTAGCGAGGGGCACTAGGTTGAACGTCGTCTGTCGGCGGCGGGAGGCTCGGGCTGGGATAGTCAAGGGACTCGACGTACGGCTCGTACGGCAACGGTTCGGGTGTTCGCATGAACCCGGCCGGCTCACCAACCGGAAGTCGACGGCCAGTGTGACTTACGGGTGGGGCCTGCTCAGCCGCCTGAGGCACCGGACGAGTGGCGACCATCGTCCCGACGACTCCAGTCAAAAACGTCACGACACCAACCAACTGCAGGTCAAGACTCTTGTTGCTCTTACCCGTGGCCAAACACCATCCGAACGCAAGGATGACGATCAGGAAGTACAAATCCAGAAGTCCGACGCCAGACGCCAGGGCCACGAAGCGGATCTGCTCTTCTCGCGTCACTTCGCGCGTAACCGTCTCGTATACGGCATGAGCCGTTTCGTACGGCACTGGTATCTCGATCGTGTGCGGCTTGCCATCAATCTCAATCCTGTACTGAACTGAGCGGGAGTGCTTCTCTGGCACCATGTGCGTGATGAGTTCTTGGTGCTCGCGAGGCCAAAAAATGTACAAGAACAGCCCGAGCGAGCAAGCCCACAGCACGACGCCGGCAACGAGCAGTACGAATCGCATGAGCCACTCCTTTGGCCGGTATGGTACCGCACCGATTTTCGGCGAGCAACAAGTTTTTCTTCTCGTTGAGCGTCACGGACTTGCGTTCGGACGCCAATCAAACTTGTCCGAATGCGCGCGCATCAAGAACGATAATACTTTGATGCGCGCATTTCTGCCGCGATAAAAATGTTTTGCGATAGTGAGGCGACCTGTTACGTTTGCCGCCCGTCACGTGAGTCCATGGGGGGCTCAATCATCGACGCCGTAGCGGAGGTTCAACTCATGGTCGCAGCACGCGAACGCAAGAAACGAAGACGAACTCGACCCGTCACACGAAAGCGAACGCAGGCGGTCGTCTACGCCAGGCTCAAGGGGCCAACGAAAGACTGCAAGGTCCAACTCGAAAGTCGTGCGCTCGAGATCGACCGTATTCAAGCCGAGTGGCGTAAGACTGATGCCGCGTACATCCTTGCCCTAGGCGAGGAACTTCACGCTGCACGCGACCTGCTCGGCCACCGCGGAGATGGTGTCTTCGGTGCGTGGTTACGTGACCGCCTAAAGGTCAGTCGCACGACGGCATACAATTGGATGAACTCGTACCTGGTATTCGGAGATTGTCCAAAATTTGTACAAACTTTCGATGCGGGTGCCCTGTACCTGTTGTCGGGGAACGGCGTCAAGAAGTCGGCAATCGAAGAAGCCCTGGCCCTAGGTAAGCAGGGTAAACGCGTGACGCGTAGCATGGCCCTGAACCTAGTTGGCTCGCGTTTCAGCAAGCTGCGCGAGCGTCCTGGCGACGATCCTGAAGAACCAGGCGAGGTCAGCGGCCACGACATCGATCCTGAGGAGGAAGAAAAGATCCTGCATCCTCCGAAAAAGACGCCGCTTCACTATCTCAAGCATTTTTGGACAATAGCCAGCGGTGCGGAACGCGACACGTTCACTGAGTGGACGGAAGAACGTACGGTCGAAACCGAGCTAAATGCTCAGACCGGGTTGCGAACCGTGAAAAAGAAACGTCGTCCACGCTAACGGTCTACTAAGGCGCGTGAATCATGGCGGACCTGCATTGGGTGCAAATCGCGGTAAGTCTCGTCGCCGGTGGAATGGCCGGTCAAGTCATACGCATCGCATATGAGCGATGGAGTGGTCGCGTGCAACCCGTCGTGTACGAGACCTCGTTCGACTCAGTATTTGCCTCGGCTCCGCACGCTGGCGTACTGCAAGCACAGGCGCAGGTATCGTATGACGGTCAAGAATACCAGTTTGAGTCGCTGTCGCTGTTGCGCATTCGCATCAAGAACACAAGCAATCGAGACCACGACGCATTTACCTTCGGGATCACACTCGACGAGGCTGATTCGGCCGTGCTTTGCTCGCCCAGCGGCGCCGACAGGCATCACAAGATTGTGGAGGCGAGTGACAAGGCGAATCCTGCTGCACCAAAGCGCCAGCTCGATTTCACGTGCACTCCATTCAATCGCAAAGACCAGTACGATGTACGCGTCTATCTTTCAGGGACAAGCGAAGGGAACGAGCCCGCGGTATCAACGGCTGCGGCAGTACGTCTCGTACAGAAGGAAATCATCGAGCCTGCTGTGCGAACGAAAGAGCTCATGCTCGCTATGAGCCTGTCGGTTGCGTTCATCATGCTGGGAGTCATTGCATTGTTCACAACTTACACGGTGTGGGAAGGCATGAGTCTAGTTCAGAAGACTAATAGGGTGGCGACAGAGGCGGATGCGATAAACGCAGAAATACTTGAGCAGCTGGAAAGAGTTATCGACCAAGGAAAGCGGATCAGCGAGCTCGAGCAGCAAGTAAGAGAGAAGGCACAACAAGGGAAAAAGACGATCGAGTCGTTTCAATCACAGAGAGGTGACGGACAGCCGTCCGCTTCCCCGAGCAATCCTTCCGAATCGCCTGATTCACCCGAATAGCAACGCTAGGGCCTTCGACACGACACCCCGCAACCCCACGCGGCCGAGCCCTACCCGAGCCCGAGCCGAACGTGGACAACGGCACCCGCAGACGTCCGACAGGTCGCAGTGTAAAGAATGAAACTGCCCGCCCACCGACGCCCTGCGGCCCGGCGAATCTGACGGCTCCTCGTGGACCCGCGACCGTCAGGTATCGTGTGTACTCGCCACTTGACACCCCTCTGTAGCGGGGGCACAATGATCGGTATACGCGTGTTCACTGTGGGCACGTTGCACACCACGAAGGAGACCGATCATGAGCACCCGCTACACGGCTACAACAATTGCCAGACTACTGCGTGCAGGACTCGACCTGACGAGCGATACCTGCTCACGCACGAGCGACCGCAAGGACCTGATCGAACGGTTCGAGGACATGGCCGCCGCATTTCACGAGACGACCGACGCACGTCTGCACAACTACGCCGACTTCTTGTGTGACGTGGCCGCCGAGCTTGAGGGCGAGGAGGTGACGCGATGAGCACGACCACCACACGTCGCCCACGGCGCAAGCGAGCACGAAAGCCGGCTCAGGACGCGTCAGGCACCAAGCCTCGCAGGACAGGTCAGCACAGGGGCCCACGCACGGCGTCCGCGCCGGGGCGTCACGTGGCGATCTACTTGCGTGTCTCGTCCACGTCCCAAGCCCTGCGATCACAGGAGCCGGACTTGCAACGATGGGCCGATGCCCAGGACCAGCCGGTGCGATGGTATCGTGACAAAGCGTCCGGCGGCTCGATGGCACGTCCGGGATGGGACAAGCTCACGACCGCGATGCACGCGAACAAGCTGAGCGCGATTGTCGTGTGGCGTGTGGATCGGCTCGGACGCACGGCCAGCGGACTCACCACGCTGTTTGACGAGCTGCAAACGCGGAAGGTCAATCTCGTATCGCTCAAGGACGGAGTCGATTTGTCCACAGCCGCAGGCCGCATGCTCGCCAACGTCTTAGCCAGCGTTGCGCAATTCGAGCGGGAGGTGCGATCCGAGCGTCAGGCAGCCGGCATCGCTGCTGCCAAGGCTGCGGGGAAGCGCTGGGGCGGCTCGAAGCCAGGGGTGAGGAAGAAGGTCACAGATACGCAAATTGCAGCCATCAAGTCGCTACGTGAATCGCATACTCCAATCAAACAAATTGCTGCCGCTGTTGGATTGTCGAGGCCCACCGTTTACAGCGTGTTGGCGGCGCCGTGACGAAAAAAAATTGCACGGCTACGTCGAACCACGCACACCCCGGGAACGCCCGGGGTTTTTCGTGCGCAATGCACAACACCTACGCGGCGTTTGCAGGGGCGGCAGCTTGACGGTTCGCCTACTTCGTCGTTATCGTTCGCCCCGCATTTTTCGCAACCAATGCCCCGCGAGGACGACCAAATGGTGAAAACGAAGAAGCGCAGGCGACATCGAAAACGCGTCACGCTGCCTGAGAAATACTCCCCGGGCGTGCTGCGAGAAATGGACCATCGCACCGCCATTGCGCAGCGGCTCCAGTCGGCTTACACCGAAATCACGAACGATTTGGGCGGCGTTGATTCACTGAGTCGCCTGCAAAGAGCATTGGTCGAAAGATTCATCTACCTGGAGTCCGCGATGCAGTCGCTCGAGGCCCAGTTGGCCGAGGATCCCAAGGCCGCCGAGCACCTCGCACGATGGGTCCAAATGGTCAACGCCCTGTCTGGGCTGGCGGCTCGCCTTGGATTGAAACGACGCAAGCCGCCGAAGACCGTCGACCTGGAAACCTACGTCAAGAAGAAGACGCGTAAGGCGGGCTGACCATGAACATCATCCAGGCAGTCAAGGATCGCAACTTGTTCCGGCCATACCTCGCCGACAAGGACGAATCCCTTGAATCGTGGTATGGCTGGTTGTCCGTGCTGCGGTGCATCTACGGGTTACCCATCCCCAAGGCCCGGCGTGACTTCGTGAGGCAGATCACGGGCCGCGATCCAGACAAGTTGCCGAAGTCAGACGCGTCTACGGTGCTGCTTTTGTGCGGCCGCCGAAGTGGAAAATCGAGATGCGGTGCTGCGATCACGGCAGCATACGAAGCGGCGCTCGCTGGTCATGAGAAAAAGCTGGCTCCGGGCGAGCAGGGCCTCGTGGCCGTGTGCAGTCCGACCCGCAGTCAGTCACGTATCGTCCATGGCTACCTGCGAGCGATCTTCGACAGCTCTGACCTATTGCGCGAGCAAGTAGTTGACGAGACCAAGAACGGCTTTGGACTCCGCAACGGCGTTCGGATCGAAATCTTGACGGGCGACTTTCGGACAGTTCGCGGGTTCACACTTCTCGCAGCAGTAATTGATGAGGCAGCGTTCTTCGGCGTGGACGAGGAGGCCAAGGTCAAGAGCGACGCGGAGCTCGTGCGAGCCCTCAAGCCTAGCCTCGCCACCACGGGCGGTAAGCTGATCGCCATTTCGTCCCCGTACGCTCGAAAAGGCTGGTGCTACAACACCTGGCAACGCCACTTCGGGAACGATGCCAGCAACAAGTCCTGTCTCGTGGTTCAGGCGCCTTCAAGACTTCTCAATCCTTTGCTCAGTGAGGAGACGGTTGCCGATGCGTTGGCGGAAGACCTAGCTGCGGCCAAGTCGGAGTACCTCGCGGAGTTTCGTGACGATATTGCAGCGTTCCTCCCACGAGAAGTGATCGAGGCGTGCGTCGTCCCTGGCCGAACGGAAAACCTTCGCCAGATCGGCCAGCGATATCACGCGTTCGTGGACATGTCGGGCGGCCGGCACGATGACGCCGCGCTGGCCATCGCTCATCGCAAAGGCCGCATCGTCGTCCTCGATCTGGTTCACCGATATCGCGCTCCATTCTCCCCATTTGAAGTTGCTCGAAGTATGTCGGAGACGCTTCGCCAATGGGGACTCGTGTCAGCGGTCGCGGATAACTACGCCGCGGAATTCTCGGTCGTGGCCTTTCGTCAGCACCGCATTACGTTGCACCGCAGCAAGCAATCCAAGTCGCAACTCTACTTGGAACTACTCCCCCGCATCAGTTCGGGCGAAGTCGAATTACTGGACGACGAGACGCTCGTAAAGCAACTGGCGAACCTTGAACGCCGAACACGATCAGGCGGCAAAGATATCGTAGACCATCCAGCGACCAGTGGGGCTAGAAGTGGGGCTAGAGACGATTTGAGTAACGCCGCTGCCGGCGCAATCACACTAGCCGCTCGCGGCGTTGTGCAGGTCGGCGGCCTCGGCTGTCGGGTGCGAGGTGACGATGACGACGACAGCGATGCGTCAGTGCTGCGTGCCCGGATGGATTTCTTCAATCGAATCAACGGAGGTTACTAATGGCTACTGACACGGTCACGCTTCATGTTTCGGACGTCGACCCTATCCCAAAAGAAACGCCCAAGGAAGTCCTCGACCTGATCCGCAAGCTGAACGAGGTCGACGTGACCAGCGTCGCCGGGCGGCGCGAGTGGAACCGGATCGCGGGTGGTGACGGAGTGGTGCTGCCTGGCGGTCCAATCATTTACAGCAGCGGTTCCCGGCGCGAACACGATCCCGAAGGCCTGTACCTGCCCCCGCCAGCCGACAACCACGCGCGCGGTACTTTGCTGCTCGCACGTGCGGAGTACTGCCTGAACCGCGCCACGCTCGCGCTGCGAAACTTCTACGCCGAAGCACAACGACCGGCACGCGATGGGGTATGCGATCCCGCCACCCTCGACCGGGCACGCGAACTGCGAGCGGAGGTGGATCGGTGCAAACGCGAACACAGGCTCGCCCGGAACTATGTGGATCGGTCGAGTCCCGACTATCTCACTCCCGACCAACGCAAAGAGCGGGCTCGAGTCGAAGCGATCCAGCGTGCCCGCGTGGACAAGTTCGTTCAACAACTCGACGACATCTGCAACGTCTGACCTACCACGGGTCAGCAAACACACAACAACAAGGAGGGATTTTCAATGGCCTACTATCGACTCCGAACGGAGTTCACAGGAATCAAGATCGGCTCGCAACACTACGAATCCGGCCAGCGGATCGAGCCCGGTCAAGTTTTCCAGTCGAAGCAAAATTGGGCCGAGCTTGCCCCGACACGCTTCGAGAGCGTCACCGACGAGGACGCAATCAAGATCCTCGGCGAACAGGCCGTGTCCGCAGCCGATTGCGGCTCGACTGTGATGGTGCGGGCGGGTATGGCAGTTGGCGAGATTCGGGCGTTGCTCGAGGGCCATGCCGAAACTGACACGGTGACGGTCGAATTGGCCAAGGGCGGTCTGAAGACGTCGACCACGGTGGCCGAGCTTCGAGGATACCTCAAGGGCCATTCGGACACCGCCGTGCTCAACCTGGTCGATAACACCGCAGGGGCCAGCGAGGACGAGGGCGAGGAACGGCCGCCGCAGGATACCCCCGAGGAACAGGCGGCCTTGGACGATCTGCTCAGCTCGGTGGGCGATGACCCGCGCGGCGTGAACGTCACCGAGCAGTTCCCGGATGCGAAGGGCAATGGTCTCATCGTCTTTCGCAAGGGGTCCTGGTACAGCGTATACGAAGATGACGGCTCGACTGAGCCGGTCAACGGGAAGGCGTTGAAGCAGGTCGAGGTCGAGGACTTCGTTGCTCGCTTCATCGCGGCCTAGCAATCAAGACGCGCGTTTCTGAACCTAGGCGGTCCATGGAAAGGAATATGTGATGGAATTAGTCGTCAATGATCCGGACTTCGAGACTAGATGGAGACCCGGCAATGACATGCCGACAACGCAGCAGGAGACCCAGCCAGTGGGCAACGAGTTGGCCCTGACAGTCCTGCACAGTGATGGCCGCGAGACGGCTCACCAGTGTCAGTCTGCTGATGAGGCCGTCAACATCATCGCCAACGCGGGCACTGCCGTCGCGTTCAAGATCGGCAGTTCACCGCAGTGGCAGCCGTTGGCGGCCCCGGCTGCGAACAACACTTCGCAGTTGTTCGCTCGCGCGGCAGCGGCCGGCTTCGGCCAGCAGTCGCAACAGCGTCGACAGGAACCGCTTGGTTTGCCGGGCGGCGTGTCGCCTGTTCGCAACTACGGCTATGCCTACGAACAGCAACGTCAGCAGCGGCGTCTGCAACAGCAGCTTGCAATCAACGGTGGCAATCGTGGGCAGCAGCCGCTGGGCCTGCCGCAAATGGATTTCTCTGACTACGGGGCCACGAAGTCCACCGAGCCCGTGACTGCCAACAAGCAGCCGGGCGTGCAGCAGCCGTTGGGGCTGCCGAAGATGGAGTTTTGAGTCGATGCCGATTCGAGGGCGAGTCTTCGGCTTTGGTCAACTCGCTGCTAGCCGTGTGGTCGCGCCGCTGAGTGTCCTCCTGACACCTTAGGACGGCGGTGCGACCTGATCCAAACGAGAGCGGGTAGCGAACTCGATTCGGTTCCTTTCGAGGGCCGGCGTTTTCACCTTCCCGTGGAGCGCCGGCCCCTTTTTTCGTGCGCGAAACGCGGCGATGAGGGCAGGTTGGCCTGCGGTCGTGCCTTTGCGAAAATATCGCATTCCTATGCACACTCAGGAGGAAGCACGATGTCCAAGAACGGCCGTCCCCTACGGTTCGCGTCGCTCATTCGAGTCAGCACCGAGAAGCAAGAGCGTCAAGGCGAGTCGCTGAAAACGCAAGACACTCAGCTTAAGCATGCCGTCGACCAGCTCGGCGGCAAGATCACCAAGCGCTACGCGGGGCAGGAGCACGCGACTTCGGGTTGGGAGCGTCAGCAACTCGATGCCCTGCTTGCCGACGCCAAAAAGCAACGCCGCCCATTCGATGCAGTGATCGTAGCCGATCCCTCACGCTGGTCACGGGACAACACGGCCAGCGAGGCGGGCTTGCAAACTTTCCGCGACCACGGCGTGCGGTTTTTCGTGCTGACGACCGAGTACGACCTGTTCGATCCTCACGCGCTGTTGTTCATTGCCCTGAACACGACCATCGGCGCGTTCCACGCTCGCAATCAAATGCAGAAGTCGCTCAAGAATCGTATCGAGCGCGCCAAGCGTGGGCTGCCTGTATCCGGCAAGCTGCCCTTCGGCCGTACTTTCGACAAGGCGAAGCAACAATGGGGCATCGACAAGAAGAAGCAGAAGATGATGGAGGACATTGCCAAGCGATACCTCGCCGGCGAGAAGCTAGAACATCTGGCCCGCGAGTATCGGCTGAACCACTCGAGCCTGCACAAGAACCTGACGAAGCGCTGCGGCGACACGTGGGAACAGACGTTCCATTCAGACGACCTGAACATTCACGAGGTCGTGCCGACACCGATCCCGAGACTCCTGCCTCAACGCACGATCAAAGCAATCCTCAGGCAGGCGGAAGCCAACAAGACCTATCAGCACGGCCAGGCACGGCACCCCTACCTGTTTTCCGGCTTCGTGATCTGCGGCCATTGCAACTACCGCATGTTCGGCCAAACCAATCATGGCAATCGACGCTACTACAGGCACGCCCACACAGAACGAGTCAACGAATGCACGGAGCCGCGGGCCTGGGTCAATGCGAACGAGTTGGAGGCCGTCGTAATGCGGCACCTGTTCGATACCTTCGGCAACCCGGCTGCGATTCAACGGGCCATCGAACGGGCCACACCGAACCTCAAGAAACTTCAAGCGCTTCGCGAGCGGCGTGATCGGGTCGAGGAGTTGCTCAAGAAGAACGCGATTGCACGCGAACGCCGCATCCGGGCCTGCGATGATGGCCTGCTGCCCGAAGACGAGATGCGGCAGCGGCTGCGGGAACTGAAAGACAGCGATGGTCGCTACCACGATGAGCTAATCCGCATCGACGACGAACTAGGTCATACGCCCACGGCCGAGGCGATTCGAGCCGTGTCTGAGCAGGCGGCGGCCGCGTTCAAAAAGCGGGCGCAGCGCAAGGCGAAAGGACGCAAGCGGACGAGTGCACGAGTCGTGGCCGCCCGAAGCCTCGACACGCTCGATGCGATGACGTGGAAGGACAAGCGTGCCTTGGTCGAGCTCGTCTTCACTGGCGAACGGGCCGACGGCAAGTCACTCGGCATCTACATTACGTGGGTCGACGCTGACAACCCGAAGCGACGCCACAAGTCGTGGCAGTACGAAATTCACGGGCAGTTGATTCACGAACAAGGCGTGCTGCCCATCAGCGAGGAAGCGATTGCCGCGTGGGACGAGGACCTAGGCGGGGCACCTCAGCAACGTGCGCTCGTCAAACGGCGATTGGTTCAATCCGTCGATCATTGACCAGCACCAGTCCTTCCTGCACGCCGCTTGCGCGCACGATCTCGGCGATCCGCGGCGTGATGTTCTCAAACGCCATGCGGGCGGGGAGGTTGAAGGTGAGGTATTCGGTGTGGGATTTCATGATATTACCCCAGCGCGCGATCGAGGTTGAACGCGGCGCTGATCAGGCCCAGGTGCGTGAAAGCTTGCGGAAAATTGCCTAGGGCTTCCCCGCTGTCGCCGGTTTGTTCCGCGTACAGTCCGAGGTGGTTCGAGTAGCTGAGCATTTGCTCGAACAATAATCGGGCATCCTCCAGCCGCGCCGGATCGGAGCTGCCGGCGCGCGTGAGAGCTTCGACGAGCCAGAAGGAGCACATGTTGAACGTTCCTTCGCGCCCCAGTAGATCGTCGGGTGGCTCGCTGGGATCGTATCGGTAGACCAGGCCATCGGCCCCGAGGCCTCCGTGGGCCAGCGGCTTGCGGATGGCGTCCACCGTGCTCAGCATCCTGGGATCGTTGGGGGCCATGAAGAACGTGAGCGGCATGAGCAGCGTCGAGGCGTCGAGCTTGTCCGAGCCGTAGGATTGCACAAACGCCTGCCGCTCGCGGCTCCAGCCTTGCTCCATCACTTCTTCGTGAATCTGATCGCGAATCGCCAGCCAACGCGCGCGGTCGGCCGGCAGCGAACGCTTTTCCGCCAACCGAATCGCGCGGTCGAAGGCGACCCAGGACATGTACTTCGAGTACACGAAGTGTTGCGTGCCGCCGCGTACTTCCCAGATCCCTTCGTCAGGACGCTGCCAATTATCGCACAGCCAGTCGATGAATTTGCGCAGCCGGCACCAGGTGTCGTAGCCAATCGGTGTCACGTACTTGTTGTGCAGGTAGACGGCGTCCATCAACTCGCCATAGATGTCAAGTTGCAATTGATCGTAGGCTCCGTTGCCGACGCGGACCGGGCCCGAGCCGCGATACCCTTCCAGGTGATCCAGCGTCTCCTCGGTAAGCTCATAGCGCCCGTCGATGCCATACATCAATTGCAACGGCCCCGTCTCGACGCTCGCGCCGTGGCAGCGCTGGTCGAGCCATTCGATAAACCCCCGCGCCTCTTCGGTCAGACCGATCCGCAGCAGTCCGTAGACGGTAAAGGCGGCATCGCGGATCCACGTGTAGCGGTAGTCCCAGTTGCGTTGTCCGCCCAAGGCCTCGGGCAGGCTGCACGTGGGGGCGGCGACGATGGCGCCCGTCGGTTCGAAGAACATCAGCTTCAGCGCCAGGGCCGAACGTTCGACGATCTCGCGCCACCGCCCGCGGTAGGTGCACTTGGACAACCAGCGGTGCCAGTAGTCGGCCGTGGAGCGAAACAACGCTTCGGCCTGGTCGAGTCCCGGGCAGCAGGCAGGGGACTCGTCCTTGTCGAGCATGCGCAACACGAAGGCCACGCTTTGCCCTTCGGCCAGGTCGAAACTGGCTGTAACGCCCGACTCGCAACGCGCCAGCGGCACCGAGGAAGCCAAGCCGAGCACGAGTTCGCCGCCGCCGAACCGCGCCCCATGCTCGTGCAGTTCGACGTCCGCGGCCTGGCGGGCGTAGTCGAACGCCGGTGTGCATTCGAGCCGAAAGGGCAGCCGCCCCCGCACCACGCGCACTCGGCGGACCAGTTGGTCGGGCAGCGCCTCGCCGGCACGCACGGGCATATAGTCTTCGATCTCGCCCAGTCCATCGGGATGCAAGAATCGAGTGATCAGAATGTTCGTCTCGGGCCAATAAAACTGCTTGCGGGTGTATCCATCACCCGCCGGGGCGATGCGAAACCTGCCTCCTTTCTTGTCGTCGAGGATCGCGGCGAACACGCTCGGCGAGTCGAAGTGCGGCAGGCAGAGCCAATCAATCGAACCGTTCATGCCCACCAGCGCCGCGGTGCGCATATTGCCGATGATGCCGTAATCTTCGATGGGCTGGTAGGCCATGGCGGTCTCCTGGAAGCGGCGCTAGCGTGATCGGCCACGCGGTTTCCGCCTGCACCGCGTTGCCTGTCGTCGTCTCGTGATTGTCAATAGTGCCCGATGTGGTCACCGAAGTCGAGCTTGTCATCAGGCATCGACGAAACTGCATCGTGGATCGTCGCGCCGATGGCCGGGCTAGGACTTCGCATGTGCAATCGGCTCCACCGGCGCTACCGCGCGTACGCCGTAATCCCCAGATTCGACACGGTCAGCAGCACGTCGGGGGTGACGTAGAGCATGCCGCCGGGGGCGTGGAGGTCGGAGCCGCGGAAGATTTGGAGGATCTTGCCGGTGTGCTTGTCGACTTCGACCACGCCGCGGGAGGTGAACTGGTAGAGCCGCGTGTCGGTCAGCAGCGGCTGCGACCAGTCGACGGCTGGGGGCATCTGCGTGGCCCACAGCAGTTCTTGCGTTTGCAGGTCGTAGGCGGTCAGCTCGCCGTCGCTCAGGTAGATCCGCTCGGCGTCGGCGCCCACGATCGCGGCGGTGCGCTGCACGGGGCGGTTCCATTCCAGCCGCGGGCCGACGCTATCGATGCCCAGCAGCCGCGTCGAGCGCATGCCCTTGGCAAACAGCAGACCGCCGGCCAATAGCGGGCCGCTGGTCTCGCGGCGCGGGGTGTCGTAGCCGTAAAAGTGGTTCGCCTGCGGCGAGGGCGAGTCGTAGTTGATGGCCCATTCGATGTCGCCCGTGCTGCGGATGATCGACACCAGGGCCCCGCCGTGCGTGTCGACGTACAGGCGGTCGCGATGCACCAGCAGCGTGGGCGTGGCGGCTCGTTCGGCGTAGACCTGGTTCTGGTCGACGGTGTGGCTACCTAGCTCGATGGTGCGAAGCAGGCGGCCCGTGCCGGCGTCGATGGCCAGCACCGCAACGTCGCGACCCTGGTTCGTTCGTCCGGCGGCCACGTAGGCCACGCGTTGCACCAGCGGCGACTTGCTGCGCTGCGGCAGGTACGTCCAGTTGACGATCTCCTGCACGGCGGTCATCTGGCCGGTCGAAGCGCCGAAGCCCACGAAGCCGACGGGGCTGCCCACCAGGGCCGGAATGTCGACGGTGTACTGCTGCGAAAACCGGGCCTGGGTTTGCAGGTCGGTGATCGTGACTTCGAGCCTGGCATCGGCGTATCTCATGCTCACGCGGAACTTGTGACCGCTGCGCAGATCGATCTTCGACTGCCTGAAGCTCACCGAGTTGCCGCCCCGCGGCGAGGCCCCGTCGACGAACAGCCCCATGGAGTCGGCGTCCTCGTAGAGATCGAACTTCACCGCGACGCTCTTCCCGATGCCTTGATAGCCGAGCCCCTGGCCGTTGCTGCCCAGGGCCCGATCGCCTGTGCCCTGCACGATGAACGTGATGCCGTCGGCAAAGGCCTTGGTGAGCTGAAAGTCGAACTGCGTGGTGAATGCAGCCACGCTCATCGGGTGGCGCGCAAACGCGGTGGCGGCCTGTTTGCTCCCGCCGTTGGTCAGCCGCAGGCGGCCGTCGACAATCGCCGCGTGGCCGTTGAGCCGCAGCCGGTCGCCCGCATCCGTGAAACCACCGTCAAATCGGAGTTCTTTCTTCGGTAGCTCGGCGCCCAGCATCAATCGCTCCGTCTGGCTCTCGGGCTCCCAGGGCGACGCGCCTGGAAGCTGATCGTCGGCCATGCTGGGGCTGCTCAGCACGTTCCACTCTCGCAGCGTCCGCTGGGTATTGAACACCTCGGTGCCGGTCTCGGGATCGCGCGTCACCAGCGAATAGCCGACTAACAAATTCCGCTGGCCGACATCGCGGGTCACGCTCCAAAGCGTGCTGTCGTGCACGGCGATCTTGAATTGCTCGGGCGTCACGCCTTGTTGCAACTGCTGCGTCTGCAGCTCGTGTAGCTTGCCGGTCCGCCACAGCAGCTTGCCGGAGAGCAGATCGAAGGCCATCTCGACGCCCAACACGTTGACGTAGACGCGCTCGTCGTCGACCGCGGTGGGAATCGGCAAGTCGTTGGTGCGATAGCGCCCGAACCTGTCGCGAACCTGGAAGGGCAGGTGCGCGCCCGGCTGAATGCGGCTATGAAAATCGAATCGCCACAGGGGTTCGCTGGCGGTGGGCAAGGCAAAGTCGGGCGGTGCGCGAACGACGTCGTCGTCCGAGGCAGTGTTTCGTTCGCGCGATGCCAGGGCTTCGATTGCTTCACTAGCAGTGGTTGCGCCGCCGGCCACGGTGACTTCGGCCGCGGCGAACTGGTCGAGCACCGTCTGGCGCACCGCCTCGAATTGGTCCCAACTACCGCGCCGGGCCAGGGCCGTGGCGATCTTTACGTACGTCTGACTTGCGGGAATCTCGCTTTCGGGACAGCATTCCAGCAGGCTACGCCAGGCGGCGATCGCGCCCGACATGTCGCCGCGCTCGAAGCGCAGGTCGCCCAAGCGGTCGGCCGCGGCATCGCCCACGGAACTGACGATGAAGTTGTCGACGATCGTGCCCAGCGCCTCGGCTTCGTTCTTGCCCGAGGCTCGCTCCCAGAGGGCCGTTGCCCGGGCGTCGTGAAACAGCCGATAGGCCTCACGGCCTTCCTCGGGCAGGCCCGCCAGTAGCCGCCGCGCCAGTCCCCGGGCGGAGACCATCACGCCGTCGCCGCGATCGACGAATCCGGACCCTTCCTTGCCCGAGATGAACTCGAGGACCTTGAAAGATTCTTCCCACTCTCCGTTCTTGGTCAGCCGCTGGAACTCTTCGAGCCGTTCGTCCATGCCGGCCATCTCGTTCTTCAGCTTGAAGTCGGCGTTTTGACCCGACTGGCCGCGGGGCACCGCCGCGGGAGCCGCAAAGGGGGCGGCCTGCAGGAAACCGTTGACGTTGATCGCGCGTTGGGCCGAGGCCGTCGGCCCGCAGATCGTGAGCAGGCAATAGGCGGCCAGCAGTGTCGCCGGCTTCGCCACGCGGTCTCGCCTTCTGTTCCGGACCATGCGATGCTGCCCCGTCTTGTTAGCGCTGTGCGATCCTACTCGATTAGAACCGCGTCTTGCCGAATTTGAAAGCAAAAACGTGCTAGCTGCGGCAAGTGGTCTTGACCGCCGACGGCGCTTTTCCGATAGTTCGCCGCCCGCCGGTAGGCTCGCCAGGCCGGGGCAGACTTGGCCAGAGGCGACGATGACGCAACCCACGACGCATTACCCTTCGAACTTGGCCCGGCTGGTCGCTGCCCGCCTGCGCAGCCAGCACGGCAGCGCTCCGCCGGAGTCAGTGCTCACGCGGCTGTTGGAGACGCTCTACTTCGCCAGTCTCAAGACCGACGAGCAGCGCGCGATCCTGTGCACGGTCAACTACGTCGACCCCGCCGGTCCGCGCACCCCGATCGGCAAAGAGCGGCCGGCCGACAGTTGGAGCCACGTGCCGCTCGAGCGGCCGCTGCCGTTCGACGCCCGCACGTTGGCAAAGCTGGCCCGGGCGGTCGACCCGGCCGTGTCGTCGCTGGCCGTGTATCGCGATCGCCGCAACAAGCTGTTCATCTGGGGCCTGGTCGACCAGGAGCCGCGGCACAACGCGTTCATCACCCATCGCACCCATCCCTCTCCGGACCGCCCGGGCTTGTTCCAGGCCACGATCACCGGCGTGGGCAACATCTCCGTCTACCAGAACGACGCGCTGATCGCGAGCCTCGAACAGAACACGCTGGTTGAGGAGTATCACGACGTGCTGTGGGCGGGGCCCGTGCATGAGTTGCTCGTCAGTTGCCTGCAAGACTACCTGGCCGAAACGTCCGATCACCGCCGCGATCACGTGGCGCCCGAGACGCTGCAGGCCGAGTTGCTGATGCGCTGGATCAACGCCATTTGCCGTATTTTGATGAACATCCAACGCTATCGCCACGGCGGCGGCCTGTTGATTACGCCGCGCGCCTCGCTCGACGGCCTGAACGTCAAGTACAAGATCCGCTACGATCGGCTGCTCAAAGCCCTGCGCTCGCTGGTCGATACGCAGCTGTCGGCGAGCGTCCAGGGCGAGGTGCCGGACACCGCGGGGCTCGCGAACCCGCAGGGCAGCCACGAAACGCGAATGGCGGAGCACATGCAGGAAGTGCTGGGCTGCGAGCGGTTCATCGCCTCGCTGTCGTGCGTCGACGGTTTTGTGCTGCTCGATCGCCGCATGGTCGCCCACGGCTTCGGCGTGGAAGTACGCACCGACAACCTCTTGTCGGACATCTACCTGGCCCGGGACTCGCACGCCAGCTTGAAGTGGATGCGGCAGGGCGAGTTGACGCAGTTCGGCACGCGGCATCGGGCGATGATTCGCTACTGCTACGACAAGCCCGGCGCGCTAGGCTTTGTCGTGTCGCAGGACGGCGACATCCGCGCCATGACCCGCATCGACGACAAGCTCGTGTTGTGGGAGAACATCGACGTGCAACTCGCCTATCGCCCGGCTGCTGGCTTTGCTCCTGGCGGCCAGGCCGGTCCCATGCTCTGGCATGCCCGGGCCCGCGTCGCGTAATCTTTGTTACGAGGGCGGAAACGGGGACCAGCCGAGCGAGAAGGCGATGCGCAGGACGATCCACACGACGAAGCCACAGGCCACGTCGAAGCCAAGGCCGGCGGCAATCATCCGCCGCGAGGGTAACAGGCCCGAGCCGTAGACGATGGCGTTGGGCGGCGTCGAGACCGGCAGCGCCGAACCGAAGCTGGCGGCGAACGTCACGCCCATCAAAGGCGGCATCTCGTCGACGCCCGCTTCCTTGCAGATGGCCAGCACGACCGGGATTAGCGCCGTGGCCGCGGCCGCGTTGCTGGTAAACTCGCTGAGCACCAGCCCGCCGATGATGGCCACGGCGGTGACGGCCCACACGTCGCCGGTGCCAAGCCACTCGAACGTGCCGCCGGCCATGGCATCGACCAGGCCGGTGCGCACCATCAGGTTGCCCAGCGCCAGCCCGGAGCCGAACAGCATGAGGGTGCCCCAGTCGATCCGGCCAAAGTCCTCCGGCTCGAGCGAGAACTTCCGGGCGCGCCAGTCGACCGGCAGCAGGTACAGCACCACGGGCGCCATCATGGCCACGATCTGCTCGGGAAAATGCTCTCGCAGCCAGGCCGCCCACGCGCTGGCACCGACCAGCCCACAGAGGCTGGGGGCGATCCACAAGCTGACCACCATCAGGAACACGACCAGCGTATTGCGTTCGCCGGCCGACCAGGGTTTGAGCTTGGCGCGCTCGCGCTTGAGATACGCTCGCACCGCCGACAAATCGAGATGACCGGGCGGGGCAAACCAACGAAACCAGGCCACGAGCACGGCGCCCAGGACCAAACCCATCGGCAGTCCCACCAGCATCCAGCGGCCGAAGTCGATCGGGCGGCCGAAGAAGGCCGCTTGCTGAAAGTATTCCATGGCCACGACGTTCGTGGTCGTGCCAATCGGCGTAGCGATGCCGCCGGCGCTGGAGGCGTACGCCGTAATCAACAATAGCGCCGAAGCGAAGCGCCCCCGGGCATAGTCTCCGCCGCCCTCGCCGAGGCTGGCCGCCAGCACCGAGATGATGCCCAGCGTCACGGGATAGATCATCGCCGTCGAGGCGGTGTTCGAGATCCACATCGAGAGGATCATGACCGACAGCGCGAGCGCCGCCAGCAGCATCGTCGGCGACGAAGTAGCGCCGCGGACGTTGAGCAATCCCAGGGCGATGCGGCGGTCGAGGCCATGCCGGCCCATGGCCCTGCCGATAAACATGCCGCCCAGCAAGAAGAACAGCGTCGGGCTGCCAAAGGGGGCCAGGGCGATGCGCGCCGCGTCGTAGGCCGAGCCGCTTTCGTCGAGCGGCACCGCGCCGACGATCACGGCCAGGGCAATGCCTAGCAGCCCCGTCACCGGAATCGGCAGCGGCTCGGTGATCCACCACACGATCACCAGAATCAGCACGCCGGAAAGCCGGTACGCCTCCGGCTCGACGGCCACGTTGCCGCCGAAGGCATACCAGGCGGTCATCAGCGCTGGGCCGAGCACCAGGCCCAGCCGATCCCAGGGGAAACGCAGCCAAGCGGGATCTTGCGTCGGGGGCTGACTGGCATTCACCGCGAGAATCCGCCGCGCAGAGCACCTAGGGAGCGAGACAAGCGTCTGGCCTTTATATCTATATCGGCCCAGGCGCGCTGTCGCAACGCGGCCGCCTACGCCGGCCCGCTCGACTCGCTCAACTGCGGGGCGGGGGAGGGCACTTTGGCAATGTTGCGAGCGTTTCGCTCGATGGTGGCGGAGATGTCGTTCAGCGGCAAGTGGCTCAGGTTCCACTCCGAGAACGGTTTCCCCAGCTCGACGCCGACCATGTCGAGCGACATGAGCGGATAAGCCACTCGCATGGTGCTAAACCGAATCAGCCAGTCGCCCGAGCCGCTGTCGAGCCGGTGCAGCAGCGCCAGCGGCAGCGCGAGCAGAAACAGCGTGATGAAGCGGCGGATCTTGATCGACTAAACTAGCGGCAAGGGCATTTTCAGAATTCGCTCGCAGGCCCCGATGTGGTCGATCAGAAAAGCGCGCTCGCGATCGATCTGAATGCACGAAAAACGATCCGCGAAGGCTTCGCGCCGGAATCCTCGACGAACTTGATAACTCATGGAAGCACCGTCGGAGACACTGCAAGCCAGCCGCTTAGACCGTCCGCAACTCGCCCTTGCGCGCGGCCGCCTGTTGCTGCGGAAGCTGGTACATGGCGAGCTCGACGAACTGGCCGGCCTCCGGATCGTAGGCGAACACCTCGCCGGTCTCGAACTTGTAGACCCAGCCGTGCAACACCAGGTCGCCCTGTACCAACCGCGAGGCGACCGAAGGCAGCGTACGGAGGTTTTCCAATTGCACCAGCACGTTTTCCTCGACGGCAGCCATCAACTGCCGTTTGCCTTTCAGCTTGGCGTAGTGCTCGTCGATGATTCGCCGGGTGGTTTCCGCGTGTCCCAGCCATGAGGCCACGGCAGGCAACTTATTGGTCTGACTGGGATCGAGCACCGCCGCCATGGCTCCGCAGTGCGAGTGCCCACAAACGATGATGTGCTTCACACCCAGAGCCGCTACGGCGTATTCCACCGTGGCCGCCTCGCCGCCGTTGGACGCTCCGTGCGGCGGAATGATGTTGCCCGCGTTGCGGATGATAAACAACTCGCCCGGCTGCGAGCGGGTCAGCTTGCCGGGATCGATCCGCGAATCGGAACACGTGATGAAGAGCGTCTCGGGCTGTTGGCCTTTGGCCAGTTGCTCGAACAGGCCCTTCAGTTCGGTGAAATCCTGGTTCTGAAATTCGTGGATGCCTTGAATCAGCTTCTGCACGGTTGCTCTCCTTACTCTCGAGCGCGCGACCGTTCGTCGGTTCATGTCACGCGGGTCATTCTTTCGCGTCCGCCGCCTGGACGGGAATTTGCACTTCCCAGAACTGCTTGTTCCGCGGCACCATGGGGCTGTTATAGCCTAAGACGCGTTTCTCGCCAGCTGCGATCAGGTCCTTACGCTGCTTGAGCGCGTCTTTCAGCTTGCTTTCCGCCTCGGCCAGCGCCTCGTCGGTCATGCGGCCCTGGTACGCGATGCTCAGCACCCGCAGCTTGGACATGTCGGCCACGGTGACCGGTCCATCCTGCTTGGGCTCGTCCAGCGAGGGCTTTTCGAGGATGAAGTGCATGCGATCGACGGCCATGCCTTGGAGGTTGTCATCGGCCGCCGGCGCCGCGTCCGCACCGCGGCGACGATAGTCGAGGATGACCGGCACGGTCATTTCGTGCTGGTTCTTCGCCAGGTACGCAAAGCAGCGCATGAAGGCGTTGTCGCCTTCGGCCGAATACGTGCGGCTTAGCGGATAGCTCTTTTCGACCACCTGGCCCACCTCGCTGGGCGGCGGAAAGCCCTCGGGCAGCGGCCCCTCCTCGATAAAGCCCTGCGGGAACTCGACCCCGGCGGCACTCTCCTTTCCGGACGTCGCGGCCGGCTCGGCTGCGGCCGCGATTGGCGCAAGACCGATGGCTGCCAGCACCGGAAGAATCGCCCACCCTACCAACGCTCGTGCTTTCATGTGCTCTCGCATCCTGTTTGCTCCCTCGTTGTTTCGGCTCACGCTCGCTCGGCGCCCACGACGCTCTGCTTTCGGGGCGGACCTGGAAAAAACGCGTTCGTCCGTGCCTGGTACTCGGCGTAGCCAGGCCGGCGCTCGGTAATGGTTCTTTCCAGCAGCGTGACGCCTGAGATTCTCATTAACAGAAACGACATTAACAGGGGGCTCAACACCGTCCACCAGGCTCCCGCGGCCACGGCGATCAGATAGAGCCCCCACCATACGCAGAAATCGCCAAAATAGTTCGGGTGTCGCGTGTAGCGCCACAGACCCCACTCCATAACCTGGCCCTGGTTTTCCGGTTTGGACTTGAACCGGGCCAACTGCCAGTCGCCAACAGCCTCGAAGAGGAGCCCCACGCCCCACAACAGGGTCCCCACAGCATCCAGCACGTCCAGCGGGCTGGGCGCGGCTGCTGCCGCCGCCTGGACCGGCAGCGACACAAACCACAGGATTCCCGCTTGCAGCAGAAAGACCGAAAACAGGCTGACCCACCAGAACGACGGGCCGATCCGCTCGCGCATCGCCCGATAGCGGCGATCCTCGCCCTGGCCCCAATTGCGCCACAACAAGAAGAGCGACAGCCGCAAACCCCATACGCAAGTAAGCACTACCAAGAGCCCCGTGCGAACGTCGGGCGGAGCATTCAGCCCGGCGGCGACCAACGCCACTAGCGCAAACCCGCTGCCCCAGAACGCGTCGACGATGCTTGCGTCGCGCAGTACGACGCTCACCAACCACAATAAGCTCAGGGCGACGGCGACCGTCGCCAGCGTTGCCGCCAGCGTTTGAAAAAGGGGGGACATTGGTGCGTCCTCAACCTGCCCCGGGCGAAGAGGGGCGCAGCGCGTAGTGGGCGACGTGCCATTGCCGACCCTGTTCGTAGCCGAACATCTCGGCCACGGCCAGAAAGAACACCCGCCACCGCTGAAACCACCGCGCCGCTTCGGACCGCCCGTACGTGGAGCGGAAGATATCGAGAACGTCGCCGCGGCGGGCGTCGAGGTTGGTCAACCATGCTTCGGCCGTGCGACGGTAGTGCTCCCCGCTCCAAATCCACTGCTCGTCGACTTGAAAGTGTTCGCCGAACTGCGACAGCAGGCCCTGGCTGGGCATGATGCCGCCGGTGAAGAAGTGGCGCCCCATCCAGTCCGTCGCGCCGGTCGTCTCGAAGGGATAGGCCAGTTCACGGTGGCAGAACACGTGCACGAACAACTGCCCACCGGGCCGCAGCCACGAGGCGATCCGCCGTAGCAACAGGTCGTAGTTTCGCATGTGCTCGAACATTTCCACGGAGACCACGCGATCGAAACGGTCCGCGAAGGCGGATTCGCTTCTCGGCGCAAAGTCGTTCATGTCGGCGGTGACCACCCGCAGGTTTGAGAGCCCGCACCGGGCGGCCTCACGCTCGATGAACAGGCGTTGCGGCCGCGAGTTCGATACGGCCGTGATGCGGCTGGTCGGGTAGTGCTCGGCCATCCACAGCGAAAGCGAGCCCCAACCGCAGCCCAACTCGAGCACTTGCTGCCCATCAACTAGGGCCGCATGCCGGCACGTCCGTTCGAGGGCAGCCGCTTCGGCCGCCGCCAGGCTCTCGCAGCCATCCTCCCAGTAGCAGCAACTGTATTTCCGCCGGGGGCCCAACACGGCTGCAAAGAACTCCACCGGCAATTCGTAGTGTTGCTCGTTGGCCTTTTCCGGCACCGGCGCGATCGGACCGGAGCGCAGCGATTCTTGGAAGGCCGCTTCGCTCTCCGAACGACGCAACGCCGAACGTTCGCGCAGCCGGGCACCGCACAGGCGGCGAATCGCCATGCGGGTACACGCGTCGGGCACCAGCCCACGTTCCACCGCGGCAGTTGCGATCGCGAAGGCACTCATTCGTTCGATTCCTCAAGCCCGGCAGGTTTCCCAGGGCGACACGCACGGCCGAATGTTCGGCTGGCAGTTCGGAGCGGGCACGGCCGCCAGGCCAACTTCCAGGGGATTGCGGCGGCATTGCCAGTTGTCGAGCTGCATCTGCACCACGCCGACGGCGCGCTCTTCGAACGCCGCCTCGCAATAGCAGAGATAATAGTCCCAGAGCCGCAAGAACCGCTCGTCGTAGCCAAGGCTTCGGACCTCGGCCAGGTGTCGGTGAAAGTTGCTTCGCCAGCGGCGCAGTGTTTCGGCATAGTGCGGCGCGAAGTCTTCGCTATGGGCCAGCCGCAGCCGGGTCGTGCGGCCCGCCGAATCCAAGAGCGCCGCCGCCGAAGGCAGGCTGCCGCCGGGGAATACATAGCGACGAATGAAATCGACCGAGTGCAGGTACTGCTGGTAGCGATATTCGGGCATCACGATCGCTTGCAGCACCACGGAGCCTTCCGGCTTGAGCAGCGCCCCGACCTGGCGAAAGAAGCCGTCCAGGTAGCGATGCCCGACGGCTTCGATCATCTCGATCGAGGCCACCTTGTCGAACTGGCCGGACAGGTCGCGATAGTCCCGGTCGAGCAGCGTGATCCGGTCGCCCAGTCCTGCGGCCGCGATGCGTCGGGCGGCCAACGCGAACTGCTCAGCCGAGATTGTCGTGGCCGTGACGCGGCAGCCGTAGTGCTTGGCGGCGTGAATGGCCAACCCGCCCCAGCCGCAGCCGATTTCCAGCAGATGGTCGCGCGGCTGCAAGTGCAACCGGCGGCAGACACGATCGAACTTTTCGAGCGATGCCTCGCGGAGCGTGGCCCCCGGGGCGGGAAAGATACCGCTGGAGTACGCCCAGGTGTCGTCGAGCCACAGACCGAAGAACTCGTTGCCCAGGTCGTAGTGCTCATGGATGTTGCGGCGGCTGCCGGCGCGGGTATTGGCGCGGAGCGCGTGCCGCAGACGTTGTCCCAACCACGCGATGCGCGTCCAGCGCCCCTCAAGCGCCTGAGCCGACGTCTCATGGCGAGCCATCAGCCGAAACAGCCCCGTCAGATCGTCGCAGTCCCATTCGCCGCGCAGATACGACTCGGCCGCGCCGAGGCTCCCGCCGAGAACCGCACGGCGGTAAAAGGCGCCCGAGCGCACCATCAGCGTCGCGGCCCGCGGGCCATCCGCCCCCAGACGCGTGCGTCCGCCGGGCTCTTCCAGGCTGATCCAGCCCCCGCGCAGTCCCTCGAACTTTTTCGTCACCAGGCGTCGCGCCAGGCGGTCGACATAAGACAACATCATGCTCGCACCTCCTGGGGCGCGGGTCGGCCGACCGAGCGCGGATGGGGCACAAACGGCACGCCTGCCAGCCAGAGGCGCAGCGCTTGCCAATAGATTGCGACAAACACCTGCAACGTCATCAGCGGATAGCGCACCAGGGCCACGGCCAGGTTCCACGGCGTGATCGGGCGAGCCACGAGCACGAGCGCGGCCTCGAATTGCTTGCCTTCGGCCGCGTGGTTCTCGATCGCCACGTGCAGCCGCTTCCCCGGTGTCGAGAGCCGCCAGCGGTAGTCCATGTCCATCCCCAAGAATGGCGACACGTGGAACTCCTTGCCGTGCGTGGCGGTCATGGAGTCCACGAGCGGCGCGCTGCGCACATCGAGCACGTAGCAGTGCCGTTCGTTCCAAGGCGTATTGTTGACTTCCGCTACGACGGCATCGACGCCTTCGCCGCTGGAATCGAAGCAGTAGTACAGGCTGACGGGATTCATCAAGAAACCAAAATAGCGAAAGTGCGTTAGCAATCGGATGGGGCCGTCCGGCCGCCAGTCGAGGCGGCTCTCCACGAGATCGCGCACGGCGGCATCCAGCGGTTGATCCTCCGCTCCCAAGTGATCGCTACGGCGGAATCGGGCTACCGCCGGTCCACGAGTCGACCAGAGGCCGCGCCGCCCGAACAGTCGTGGGAGCTCGGCCAAGTCGACATAGACCAGAAACAGCGACTTCGCGAAGCGGCGTTTCAGGGGGTGAAAGCGGCGGTGCGTGACCTGGCCCTCGTAGAGGCAACTGTGCATGTTTCCAAACCCTCGTGGAAGAATCTGGCGACGGCCATCGCGCTGTTCACTCCGTCTTCGTGAAACCCGTAGCCCCAGTAAGCGCCGCAATAGTGCGTACGACGTTGTCCGCTGATCTCGGCCCAGCGACCTTGAGCCGCCACCGCGTGGGACGTGTAGAGCGGGTGATGGTAGGTGATCCGCTTCAGCACACGATCCTGGTGTACGGTTCCCGAGTCGTTGAGCGTAAGGCAGAATTGCTCCGGCGCCGCGATGCGCTGCAGCCGGTTGAGCCAGTAGGTGACCGAGACAGGAAACCGAGCCGTCGCGGGCACGTGGTAGTTCCAACTGGCCCAGGCACGCTTGCGGCGCGGCAGCGTCGACGTGTCAGTGTGCAATAGAGCTTCGTTGCGCTGATACTCGAAGGCGCCTAACACTTCGCGCTCCTCGTGGCTCGGATCGGCCAACAGCTTGATCGCCTGATCGGCATGTGCGGCGACGATCACGTGGTCGAAGCTCTCGGCCCGGTCGGTTCCCGAAACGAGCGTCACGCCGTCGTTGCGCCGCAGGAGCCGCCGCACCGGGCTCGCCAGACGCACGTCCATTTGCCGCCGGCGGCACATGGCTTCAATATAACGCGCCGCGCCGCCGCAAACGGTTCGCCACTGGGGACGGTTGGCCAGCGAGAGCAGTCCGTGGTTCTGGCAGAACTGGACGAAGTACCGCACCGGAAACTCGCGCATTCGCTCGGGCGGTGCCGACCAGATGGCGGCACCCATTGGAATCAGGTAGTGGTCCACGAATGCCCGGCCGAAACGTTCAAGCTTGACATAGTCGCCAAGCGTGAGCGTGTCGTCCTCATCGGCCAGCACCCGCGGGGCGCAGCGATTGAAGCGGAGAATGTCGCGCAACATCCCGTAGAATGCCGGGCGCGCAACGTTGCGCCGCTGGGCGAACAGTCCGGAGAGCGAACTACCGCAATACTCCCAGCCGGTCCGGTCGGAGCGGACGCTGAAGCTCATGTCGCTGGCTTGCGTTTGCACGTCGAGTTCTGCCAGCAAGCGGCTGAAGTTGGGATAAGTGCGCTCGTTGTAGACGATAAAGCCCGTGTCGAGGGCATGGCGTAGGCCGCCGTGTTCGACTTCGATCGTGTTGGTGTGGCCGCCCAGACGCTTACCGGCCTCGAACAGCGTCACGTCGTGTCGCCCGCCCAGCAAGTAGGCGGCCGTCAATCCGGAGATGCCCGAGCCGACGATGGCGATTCTCATCCGACGAATCCCCGTGCCGCCAGGGCCGCGGCGCACCAAACACTCGGTAAGATCAGCAGCCCCATGGCGCGCGATGCGGACCGGCTGCTGAATTCCTTGGCGGCGGACCCATCTCGCTCGCGGCTGGCGGTTGCGATGCCGCGGAGCATGCCGGAGAACACCACCTGGTGCAGCGGATAGACCAGGTACCAGTAGGCGCGGCCTAGCACGCCGCAGGGATCGAAGCTGGCCGTTTGGCGCAGTTGGCTTGCATGGCGTCCCTCAGGCGTCACTTCGAATTCGAGCCAGGCGCGGCCTGGTAGTTTCATCTCCGCGGCCAGCCGCAGGCGGCGGCCCGGTTCCAAGGCCTCGACGCGCCAGCAATCGAGCGTGTCACCCACGTACAGCCGCTCGGGATGCGGTCGACCGCGGCGCATGCCGATACCGCCGATCACCAGGTCCATCGCGCCGCGCAAGCCCCACAGCCAATTGGCAAAGTACCAGCCCGTTTCGCCGCCGATGCGTTCCACTGCGGCGAAGACGTCGGCCGGCGGCGCGTCGATCGTGGCCGTGCGCGAGTCGATGCAGCGGGAGCCAAAGTGAACGCCGGCCCAGTCGCGCACCTCGCCGCTGGAAGAGAGCGCGTCGGACCAGCGCGATTCGGCAAACTGGCAGTCCTCGTGATGCAGTGCCGCGCGGATCGCTTCCGGGTTACCCCAGGGGCTGCACCCCAAATACCTGCTCGGCCGTGCGATCGCGTACGACGGTAGGATGCTGGATGCTATCGACGAGCTTGCGGCCGATGCGAGCATAGAGCGGTGTGACCAGTCCCAGCCAGAGACTCGATAGCCGTGGAGTCAGGACCGGCACCGGAATGATCAGCCGACGTAACCCGCGCTGCTGCGCGTATTCGCGCATCAGGCCGCCATAGGAGACACGCTCGGCACCGCCAATTTCGTAGATGGGGCTATCGTCGACTTCGACGTCGAGCGCCTCCACCAGGTACTGAAGCAGATCCGAGATGGCAATCGGTTGCGACTGCACGGAGACCCAGCGTGGAGAAATCATCACCGGCAGCCGTTCAACGAGCGCCCGCACCATCTCGAACGACAGGCTGCCCGAGCCGATGACGATCGAGGCACGAAACTCGATGACTTGCACACCGCTTGCGCGTAGGATCTGGCCCACTTCGTGCCGGCTGCGGAGGTGGGGCGAGAGGGGCTGTTCACTGTCACCGAGACCGCCGAGATAGACGATGCGTTGCACGCCCGCGGCGGCCGCCGCGTTGGCGAAGTTCTGTGCCCCGCGACGGTCGGCTTCCTCGAACTTGTCGGTGGAGCCCATCGAGTGGATGAGGTAGTAGGCGGTGTGCACGCCCTCGAGCGCCGGCTTGAGAGAGCTCGGGTCCAGCACGTCGCCGGCCACGCTTTCTGATCCTGCCCCAACGCGACCAGCAAGCATTTCCGGACGACGTGCCAGACACCGAATGCGCTCGCCCCGCTCGACGAGCGCACGTAGCAAGCGAGCCCCGACGTATCCGGTGGCACCGGTGAGCAGAACCAGGCGATTGGCAGATTGCGAATCGTGTTTTTCGTGCATGGCTGTGCTCGTTGGTTGCCTCAGGGGCCACCGGAAAACGAAGGGGCTAACTAAAGGGACGGCGTTTCACCCCTCCGACTAAAAGAACCACCACCAGGGCCGATCGTCGCGTTCGTTGCGGCCGAAGAAGTCGATCAGCAGATCGAAGCCCGGACCACCAATTAGCACGTCGTTTCCGAGCCCTCCAAAGATCACATCATGGGCATCTCCGCCCCGCAGGACGTCGTTGCCCCGGCCGCCGAAAATCGTGATGCCGAACGACATGATACCGGATGCATCGACATGGTCGTCGCCCGCCCCGGCCCAGACGGTGGCAGCTTCCACGCGCTTCACCGCCAGCGTGCCGGGAACGAGCGACGCGTAGTCGTTGGTTTCGACGATCGTGATGTCGTCGTCGCCTGACGTGCCGTGTACATAAAGCGAGTCGTAGCCCCGTCCTCCATTGAAGGCGATGGCCGGCAGTGTCTCGGTCTCCGAGAGGTACACCGAAAGGCGGTCATTTCCGCGGCGGCCTCGGATCGAAACCAGCGGGTTGGTCAGCGCCAGGAATTCCGTCGTCTGCCCACCGCCGCTGATCTCCAGCACGCCGTCGCTCATCTGCGCAGTGAATCGATCGGAGCGATTCGTACCGACCACTTCAGGAGCCACCTCGGGCAACAGCGCCGTCGTGCCGTCGGCAAACACCGCCAGCAGGCCAAACTCGGGCTGCCCGGGGGCCGGCGCAACCAATCCGGTGGCGGCGACCATGAGCGCCGCGCCGGCAGCCCCGGACAGATCGGCTTCGAAGGAACGCACCCGCGTCGTGCCGTTGGCCAGCGTGACGTCGATCGTGTACGAATCGGGCGGCACGGACAGGTAGTCGGGCGCGAAATTGGGGAACGCGATATCATCGACCAGAGTGCCGACGCCGCGGGCCTGCACGTCGACTGCCGGAGCGTCGGGCGCTCCGTGAAACACGAAAAACTCGGCGTTAGCCGGGTTGGCGGCGGTTTGCCGGCCCAAGTCCGAGACGGCAATCGTGAATGCCGGGCCCACGCCCAGCGGATCGCCGGCGGCGATCGCCACGTAATTCGTGTCGGCGGCCAGCACGGCGTTGGTCGTGAAAACCGGGGAGGAGTTGTCGGCGGCATCGGGTGCCGTAATGTCGATCTTCAGATTCACGCCCGACGGCACGGTAACGAAGGGTGTTGCCGTGCCATAGGCAAAGTCGTCGAGCAGCAACGCGTCATTGACGTAGACGTCGACTTCGGCGGCCGCTTCGTAGGGCGAGTTGTGGACTACTTGCAGGGCGGCGTCAAGGACTTCGCGTCGCTCAAGTGCTTCGAAAGAGTGGATTTTCCGGACGCGCTGCGGCCCGGTGGGGCGACGGCGGGAAGATGGTTTCGTGGCACGGCGAATCATGGGGTCTTCCTTTAGTAGCGGGGGGATAGTTAAACAAGTCCGACGAGTCTGGCGAATCTGGCGATAAAACGGTGGTCATGGCCGGCTGCGGATCGCCGGCCATGACCGGACCTCTTCTCTGCTCTACCGCACCATCAGTTCGAAGCCGGCGGCAACAACACCGTGTCGATGACGTGAATCACGCCGTTACTGCACGCGATGTCCGCCTTGATCACCTTTGCGTTGTTCACCTTCACGCCGTCGGTGGAGTCGATCGACACCTTTTGACCTTGCACGGTCTTGGCCGAATCGAGCTTCACCACGTCGGCTGCTTTCACGCTGCCGGGCACGACGTGGTAGGTGAGCACCGCCGTCAACTTGTCCTTGTCCTTCAGCAGGGCTTCGACCGTGCCGTCGGGCAGCTTGGCGAAGGCCTCGTCGGTCGGAGCGAAGACGGTGAACGGGCCGTCGCCCTTAAGCGTGTCGACCAAGCCGGCGGCCTGTAGCGCCGCTGCCAGCGTCTCGAAGGATCCGGCGCTGACGGCCGTGTCGACGATGTCCGCCTGAGGCGCTTTGTTGTAAGCGACGGGTTGGGCCGACGTGCCTTTGCATTTTTTTCCCGCCATGGCGAGAGGTGCCGTGGTGCAAAGCGACAGGGCGACCAGTGATGCGAGCGAAACTTTCCAGGTGGTCGAGAACATGAGATTCTCCTTAGTTGAACAGAGCCGCGAAACGGTGCGTTTTCCGAAGCGATTTCAGTGGGTCGGCGCCAACTTTCCTCGCCGTCGGGAGGCTCGCGAAACAACGTGTTTCGAGTCCGAGCCGCCTGAAGCGACCTCGATGCCGAGGGCAGCAAAATCGTCCAAATCATTCAGGCGTCGTTATAACCGGGGAACATTCGCAAGGTCAACACAAAGTCGTTCAAATCGTTCATTCCAGGCTCTTGCGCCACGACACAAGGTGTTGCGGCATATCACCTTGAAATCTTGCAAAAAATCTGAAAAATCGGTGTGGTGGACAAGCCCATGCGGCGGTTCTATAATCGTTCAAAACGATCACAGAGGTTCCCTTGAAACAGCTCGTCACCCCCAAGCAGGTTGCTCAGGCCATCGGCGTTAGTGAGTCGTCGCTCAAACGTTGGTGCGATCGTGGTCTGCTCAGGACGACCCGCACCGCGGGCGGCCACCGCCGGCTGGCCCTGGGCGACGTGATGCAATTCTTGAGGCAGTCGGAGCAGCAGTTGATCCGGCCCGAGTTGCTGGGGCTGCCCTCGACCGTAGGGCAGGGCGAGACGATCGTGGCACGGGCCCGCGAGCAGCTTCGCGAAGCGCTGATCGCCGGCGACGAAGAGCAAGCGCGGCGGATCGTGTTCGATCTCTACCTATCCGGGCAGTCTGCCTGCGACATTTGCGACCGGGTCTTGGCCGGAGCGTTTCACGAAATCGGCGAGGGTTGGGAATGCGGCGACGTGCTGGTCTACCGCGAGCGGCGCGGCTGTGAGATTGCCCTGAAAACTCTGCATGACCTGCGGGCGGCCGTGAGCATGCCGCCTCTCAAAGCGCCGGTGGCTTTAGGCGGCGCGCTGGAGCACGACCCTTATCGGCTGCCGACCACAATGGTGGAAATCGCGCTGCGCGAAGCCGGCTGGAACGCCACCTCCTGCGGAACCCTGTTGCCCGCCGCCACGCTGGGGGATGCGGTGCGGGAAAACGAGCCGCAATTGCTATGGATCAGCGTCTCGCACCTGAAGTCTGAAGACGAGTTTCTCGAGCAGTATGCCGCGTTGCAGCGGGTGGCCGCCGATCGAGGAACGGCAGTCGCCGTCGGGGGGCGGGCGCTTACCGAAGAGCTGCGGCAGCAGATGATCTATTCCACGTTTTGCGACACGCTGCGGCACCTGGTGACTTTCGTCGAAACGTTAAACATTCGGCCCGTCCGCGGATAGCGATAGGAGTGGGAACGATTCGTAGCGGGAAGCACCGTTGAGAGGATTCGATGTACGCACGTGTGACTCCTGCAAGCCATGACGCCACCGGCTCGATTGCGATCGAGCCTTCGCCGAGTGGCCGCGGCTTCCGCCTGGATGCCTCGCAGTTTCTACCGTGCGATCGCGAGCAGATCTTCGAGTTCTTCGCCGATGCGTTTCAACTCGAGACTCTAACCCCCTCGTTCCTCCGCTTTAAGGTGTTGACCGAACCGCCAATCGATCTCGCCGCGGGCACGTTGATCGACTACCGGCTCCGCATTCGTGGGCTGCCGATTCACTGGCAAAGCTGCATCAGCGTGTGGGAGCCGCCGCAGCGATTCGTCGATGAGCAGATACGCGGCCCGTACCGCCGTTGGCATCACGAGCACAGCTTCGAATCGTGTGATGGCGGTACGCTGTGCCGCGACGTCGTCGACTACGAAGTGTACGGCGGGGCGTTGGTCCATTGGCTGATTGTCCGCGGCGACCTGCTGAAAATCTTTCACTTCCGCCACCGCAAGCTTCGGGAGTTGTTTCCCGCACTCGACGTATGACGCCCCAATCTTCCATGCCGAGCGATACTTCGAAGCATGCCGTACCGAGCGAGCGCGTCCGGGCGTGCAATGACGCGCCGGTGCGCGACGATGGCGAGTTCGTGCTGTACTGGATGATCGCCTTCCGGCGGACCGAGTGGAACTTTGCCTTGCAACGGGCCGTGGCCTGGGCCGACGAGTTGCACAAGCCGCTGGTGATCTTCGAGCCGCTCCGCGTCGGCTACCAGTGGGCCAGCGATCGACTGCACCGTTTCGTGATCGATGGCATGGCCGACAACGCCAAGCGGATCGAAAAGATCAAGGGGCGCGGCGTGCTTTACTATCCGTACGTCGAGCCCGAGGCCGATGCCGACAAGGGCTTGCTCGCCGTGCTGGCCGAGCAAGCGTGTGTGGTGGTCACCGACGACTATCCCGCCTTCTTTCTCCCGCGGATGATCGCGGCCGTGGCCCAGCGTCTGCCCGTGCGGCTGGAATCGGTCGATTCGAACGGCTTGCTGCCACTCCGCGCGACGGACGAGGTGTTTACCACAGCCTATTCGTTCCGGCGGTTTCTCCAGAAGGAACTGCCCCCGCACCTGGAGCGTGATCCCCGGCCCGATCCCCTGAAGGGTCTGGACTTGCCATCGATCAAGTCGTTGCCGAAGGACATCCAGCGCCGCTGGCCCCCGGTCTCCGACAAGCTGCTGGCCGGCGATGCGGAAGCCCTGGCGGATTTGCCGATCGATCACGGTGTGGCGGTCGTCGATGAACGCGGTGGCGCCGAGGCGGCCAGGAAACGGCTGCGATATTTCTTCGAGGGACCGATCGTCGAGTACGCCGCCGGCGCCAACCAGCCGGACGAAGATACGCGGAGCAACTTGTCGCCTTACTTGCATTTCGGGCACGTCTCGTCGCACGAACTGTTCGCCGAGCTTATGAAGCGCGAGGAGTGGACGCCCGAGCGGCTCTCGAAGCAGGCCCGCGGCAAGCGCGAGGGGTGGTGGGGAGCCAGTCCCGGGGCCGAGGCCTGGCTCGACGAGATGATCACCTGGCGTGAGCTGGGCTACAACATGACCTCGCACACCGACGACTACGATCGTTACGAGTCGCTTCCCGACTGGGCTCGCAAGACGCTGGAAGATCATCTCAGCGACAAGCGGCAGCACGTCTACTCGCTCGAGGAGTTCGAGCAGGCCGCCACGCACGACGAGTTGTGGAACGCCGCACAGACGCAACTGCTGCGCGAAGGCCGTATCCACAACTATCTGCGTATGCTGTGGGGCAAGAAAATTCTCGAATGGACCGAGCATCCCCAAAACGCGCTGGCGGTGATGATCGAGCTGAATAATCGCTACGCCCTCGACGGGCGCGATCCCAATTCCTACAGCGGCATCTTCTGGTGCCTGGGCCGCTACGATCGCGCGTGGGGGCCCGAGCGCGAGGTCTTTGGCAAGGTGCGGTACATGAGCAGCGAGAACACGGCGCGCAAACTGCACGTGAAGGACTATCTCAAGCGTTACGCGCCGTCGACCGAGCCCGCTTCGGCGCGCTAAATGGCGCGCTAGCGTTGCCCCCTCTCCCGGACTTGCGATTCCGTAAGGTTCGCCCCGGCAATGCTTTTGACAGTGTTGCCGGGATGGCATATCGTGAAATACGTAATGACCGGGCAGCCGCCGACACGCTTCGCCCGACATCGCGGACGCATTCGTGTGGCGCAGGGCGGCTGCCGTGCCAGGACGGTTTGGCCTCGCGGGAGCACGGCATGAAAAGCAGTCCGGTCCCTTCTTCCAGCCTGGAGTCGCTGGCGGCCGACAACGGAAGGCCGCGCCTCTACCCAGGATTGCCCACGACTTGCGACGGCGCCGAAGCGGTCGTCCACGTCGAAACGCACATCACCCAGGGGGCGGGGGCGTTTCCCATCACCAGCTCCACCACCATGGGTGGCGGCTACAACGCCGCAGTGATGAACGGCAAGCACAATCTGTGGGACGACCCGCTGTTGTTCGTCGAGCCCGAAAGCGAGCACTCGGCGGCGTCTTTCTGCGAAGGCTTTGCCGCGGCCGGCGGACGCGTCACGAATTTCACCTCCGGCCAGGGCTTGGTGCTGATGAAGGAGGTGCTGTACACGATCTCCGGAAAGCGCTTGCCCGTCGTGATGAACATCGGCGCCCGGGCGCTGACCAGCCAGTCGCTGAACGTTCACGCCGGGCACGACGACCTGATGAGCGTGGCCGACTGTGGCTGGGGGATGCTGCTGGGGCGCAATGCTCAAGCGGCCGGCGACCTGTGCCTGATCGCACGCCGCGCGGCCGAAGCCTCGCATACGCCCTTCTTCAACGCTCAGGACGGCTTCCTCACGACGCACACCGTCGAGCGCGTGCACCTGCCCGAACCCGAGTTCATGCGCGAGTTCATCGGCAGCCCGCGTGAGCGGCTGATGAGCATCGTCGATCCCGATAACCCGATCATGTCGGGCGTCGTGCAGAACCAGGATTCGTACATGAAGGGCAAGATCGCCCAGCGCTGGTACTACGACCGGGTCGTGCCGGCCTTGCGCGAGGCGTTCGACCTGTTTTACGAGAAGACGGGCCGGCGGTACGACTTCGTGCTGCCGCATCGGCTCGAGGATGCCGAGTACGTCATCGTCGGCATGGGCAGCTACATGGAGACGGCCGAAGCCGCGGTCGACTACCTGCGCAGCGAAAAGGGCATCCGCGCCGGCTGCCTCTCGATTCTCTGCTTTCGACCGTTCCCCGCGCGACAAGTCGTCGAAGCGCTGTCGCATTGCAAGGCGGTCAGCGTGCTGGAGCGGATGGACGATCCGCTTTCGACCACGGGCAACCACCTGACGCGCGAAATCAAGGCCGCCTTCTGCGATGCTTTGACGGGCCAGGGCGGGCAGCAGCGCGCAGAGCGCGTGCCGCGCATCTATTCCGGATCGGCCGGCTTGGGCAGCCGCGACGTGCGGCCCGGCGACATCATGGCCGTAGTCGACAACATGATCGAGGAAGGCCCCGACTACTTCTGCGTCGGCATCGACCACGCCCTGGCACTCCAAATGCGCGAGGATCCCGACCTGCGGCCGCCCGGCACGTTCTCGATGCGCGGGCACAGCGTGGGCGGCTTCGGCTCGGTGACGACCAACAAAGTGATTGCCACGATCGCCGGCGACGTGTTCGGCAAAGACGTGCAGGCCTATCCGAAGTACGGGTCGGAAAAGAAGGGATTGCCCACGACCTACTACCTGACCATCGCCGAGAACCACATTCAGGTCCACGCCGAGCTGGAGCACGTCGACCTGATCGTGCTCAACGACACGACGGCCCTGTTCAGCGGCAACCCGCTCAAGGGCGCCGTGCAAGGCGGCGCGGTGATCATGCAATCGTCGTACGACGACCCGCTCGACGTGTGGTCGCGCATCCCACCGCACCACCGGGTCACGATCCGCCAGCTTGACCTGCGCGTTTACTTTGCCGACATGGTGCAGATCGCCCGCGAAGTGGCTTCGCTGGCCGACTTGCAGATGCGGATGCAGGGCATCGTGCTGCTCGGGGCGTTCCTGAAGTTGACTCCCTACGGGGGATCCAGCGGCATGACGGACGAGCAGGTGTACGAAGGGGTCGAGAAGGCGCTGCGCAAGTACTTTGGCAAGCGCGGCGAGCGGGTCGTGCAGGACAACCTGCAATGCGTCAAGCGCGGCTACCAGGAACTGCGCGAAGTGCCTCAATCGATCATCGAGCAGTCGGAGGCCGCGCCAGTGCCGTGAGCGGTGATGCCGCCTGACGACGCGTGCAGCGCGAGAATCCTAACAGAGAAAGTTGCCTAGCTATGGTTCATGCCGAAAAGCCCCTGTCGATGCACGACGCCCATCCGCGCGATCCGAGCAACAACAGCAGCTACGGAACGCTGGTGGACGCGGACTATCGCCAGGTCAGTTTGCCGATCCTCGACGTGGCCGACTTCAACGACCGCGTGATCCGCGCATACGAAGAGGGCACGGCCGAAAAGGGGCTGCCGGCCGACCTGGCCCTGGCCCGCTCGCTGGTGCCCGCCGGCACGGCCACGCTGCGCGACTTCAGCTACATTGCGCCCGACATTCCCGAGTACTACTCCGACCGCTGCACCGGCTGCATGGACTGCGTGACCCTCTGTCCCGACACGGCGATCCTGGGCAAGGTGCTCTCCGAGGCCGAGTTCGAAAAGCGTCTTACGGCCATCTCCGACCCCGAGGACCGCGAGGCCTTCCGCGGGGAATGGGCTCGCACGCGCAAGTATTACGAAGGGCCGGCCAAGAAATCGGGCGAAGGCGGACTGTTCTCCATCGTGATCGATCCCACCAAGTGCAAGGGCTGCGCCGAGTGTGTCACCGTCTGCGACGACGACGCCCTGGCCATGATCCCCAAGACCGAAAGCGTGATGTCGCGGATCCGCAAGAATCACCGCTACTTCAAAGAGTGCGGGCCCTCGGATCCCAAGTTTGTCAACGACAATCTGCTCGTCGACATGATGCTCAAGGAGGAGTCGATGGTCTACGTCGGCGGGGCGGGCAGTTGTGCCGGCTGCGGCGAGGGAACCGCGCTGCGGATGATGTGCGCCGCCACCGGGGCCAAGTACCACAACGACTGGGCCATCGTCGCAGCCACCGGCTGCAACACCGTCTACACCTCGACGTACCCGTACAACCCGTACCTGGTGCCGTGGACCAACTCGCTGTTCGAGAACGCCCCGGCCATGGCCATGGGCGTTCGCGCACGCTGGGACCAGCAGGGCTGGAAGGACAAGCCGATCTGGGTGATCGGCGGCGATGGGGCCATCTTCGACATCGGCTTTCAATCGCTGTCGCGGATGCTGGCCTCGGGCATGAACGTCAAAGTGTTCGTGCTCGACACGCAGGTCTATTCGAATACCGGCGGGCAGGCCTCGACCTCGACCTACACGGGCCAGAACACCAAGATGAGCGTGCACGGCAAGGCCATCGCCGGCAAACAGGAACGCCGCAAAGAGATCGCGCAGATCGCGATGATGCATCCGCGCACCTTCGTGGCCCAAACCACGTGCGCCCACACGAATCACTTTTATCGGGCCATCTTCGATGCCCTGGAGTTCGACGGACCGGCGATCGTCTGTTGCTACACCACGTGCCAGCCGGAACACGGCGTGGCCGACAACATGGCCAGCGACCAGGCGCGACTGGCGGTCGATAGCCGCGCGTTTCCGCTGTTGATCTACGATCCGCGCAAGGGCGACACGCTGCACGAGCATCTCTCGTTGCAGGGCAACCCAGCCGTGGGCGAAGACTGGTGGAAGAACCCCAAGACGGGAGAGGTGGTCGACTTCATCGACTTCGCCCGCAGCGAGGGACGGTTTGCCAAGCACTTCGATCGCGACGGCAACCCCAGCGAAACGCTACTGCGTGCCAGGCAGGACCGCCTGGAGAACTGGCACTTGCTGCAGGAGCTGGCCGGCGTGCTCACGGAACACACGCCGGACGCGGGACACTCCGCGACGGCTGGGAAACCCAGCCCGCTGGCGGCGGCCCGAGCGGCAAAGAGGTCCGCCCAGCCCGAGTTGACCGTCGGCACCAAGATCAAGTACTGCGGTGCCGAGGGCAACGACTGGATCGAGGGCGTGGTCGAATCGCTCGACCCGGTGGTGCTGGCTCTGGCCGACGACACCGAAATTCGCATCACGCGCGCCGTGCTCGACTCGGCCTTGGCCGAGGGGATTATCGTTCGCCGGTGATGCCGCGCCCGCGGGGCTCTCGCCGAACCTGATCGATCCGGCAGCAATGCGCCGGCTACGAGGGGCCGTGTCCGTACAGGCGCTGGATCGGCGTGGCATGCCCAAAGACTACGTCGTCGGCGGTGACCCCCAACGCTGCGGCGATCTTCTGGCGTTCCTTGGGACTGGGGGTCCACCGGGCCAGCAAGATGGCCGTCGTGCGATCGACCTCCAGGCCGGCCTGCTCGGCCAGTTGGTCCGCGTTCCATCCCTTTTCGGCACACAAATCGGCAACGGTCTTGGGCATCGTGTCGTGGCGCCGGAACCAGGCCGGCGGTGTTAGAAGTCTTCCTTCAATCCAAAGCGGTGGTAGCGTACGTTTCGCGGGTTCATCGTATGGCCCCAACTGATCTCGTCGACGGCGACGCCGAAAGCCGCGGCGATTTTCGCACGCTGCTCGGGCGACGGCGTCCAGCGTCCCTCGGCGATGGCCTCGATCCGCGGCAAGGCGATGCCCGAGCGCTTGGCCACTTCGGCCAGCGACATGCCGTTTTGCTCCAGTAGAAACTCCACGGTCTTCATGGGGCTACGATCCTGCGATGCCGTGACAACCGTTTCATGATAGAGGCCTCCGCGCCGAGGAAAAGATCCGATGGTACAAAGCGTTTCCCTCGGCGGATTTGCCCCGGCCGACCCCACCTGCGGTGCTTTGAACGCCCGCGGCACTTGGCTATCCTATTAGCTGCGGTTGATCTGTCTCCAGAGGCTCGAAAACGGGGGAAACGGCGTGCAGCGCGAGCGAAGACCAGCCTGCCAGACGGGATGCATTCGGTTGTTGGTTGGCATCCTGCTGCTGTCAGCCGCCGGCGCGGCCCGCGCCCAGGATCCGCCCGAAGGTGATTTCTCGCGTGTTCAGCCGATCTTTGTCGAGCGCTGCTACGAGTGCCACGGTCCCGATCAGCAGGAGTCGGGCTTGCGGTTCGACCGCCGCGACAAGGCGTTGGCCGGAGGCGACTCGGGCGCGTGGTTTGTCCCTGGGAAAGCGGCCGAAAGCGAGATCGTCCGCCGCATCACCTCCGACGACTACGACCGCATGCCGCCGCCCGACGACCCCAAGGGCCCGTTGTCGGCCGAGCAGATCGCGACCATCGAGGCCTGGATCGACGCCGGGGCCAAGTGGCCCGAGGGCAAGGGGACGCTGAGCAGCCATTGGGCCTTTCAGCCCATCGAGCGGCCCGAGCCCCCGGCGGTGAAGAACGAGTCGTGGGTTCGCAATCCCATCGATCGATTCGTGCTGTCGAAGCTGGAAAAGCAGGGTATTGCGCCTTCGCCCGAGGCGGACCGCGCGACGCTCATCAAACGGCTTTCCTACGATTTGCTGGGGCTGCCGCCGAGCGTGGAGGAGGTCGATGCGTTTGTCGACGACAATTCGCCCGACGCTTACGAGCGGCTGGTCGATCGTCTGCTCGACTCGCCGCGATTCGGCGAACGCTTTGCCCGGCACTGGTTGGACAAGGCCCGCTACGCCGATTCCGACGGCTACGAAAAAGACCGTCCGCGGCCCGACGCCTGGCGTTATCGCGATTGGGTGATTTCGGCGGTGAACGCCGACATGCCGCTCGACCAGTTCACGATCGAGCAACTGGCCGGCGACTTGCTGCCCGACGCCACCCCAATGCAGCAACTGGCCACCGCCTTTCACCGTCAGACGCTGACCAATACCGAGGGCGGAACCGACCAGGAAGAGTTTCGCGTGGCGGCGATCTTCGACCGCGTGGCCACCACCGGCACCGTGTGGCTGGGGCTCACGGTCGGCTGCGCCCAGTGCCATTCGCACAAGTACGATCCCATCGCCCACCGCGAGTACTATCAACTCTTCGCCTTCTACAACAACGGCGACGAAACGACCACCGACGTGCCGCTGGTCGGCGATCCGCTGATCAAGTGGCAACGCGACAAACGTGCCGCCGAGCGCAAGCTGGCCGACCTGGCCCCCAAGCTCGAGAAACGCCGCGCGGAGTTGGCCGCCGAAGTCCCGGCTTGGGAAGCCGAGCTGAAGGCGGCCGAGTCCGAACCTCTGGCCGAGCATCCGATCGAGTTGGTAGACGCCAAGAGCAGCGGCGGAGCCGAAATCAAGCGGCTCTCCGACGGCTCGTACCTGATTGCCGGCAAGAATCCCGACAAAGACAAGCTGACCATCACGGCCCGCACCGACCTGCCCAAGGTCTCGGGCTTTCGCATCGAGACGCTGGCCCACGATTCGCTTGGCGGCAAGGGGCCGGGACGCACGGGGCACGGCAACTTTGTGCTCGGCGAGTTGCGCGTGTTTGCCGCGGCCGAGCAGAAGTTTAAGCCGGAAGACCGCGTGGTGCTGAAGACGGCCGAAGCCGACTACGGCCAGGACGGCTTTCCGCCCGAGAAGGCGATCGACGGCGACGAGAAGACCGGCTGGGCCGTGGGCGGTCAGACCGGGCGCGATCATCACGCCCAGTTCTTCGCCACCGGGCACATCGACACCAAGAAAGCACCGTGGTTGCAACTCGTACTGAGCCAGAACTACGGCGGCGGGCACACGCTGGGCCGGTTCCGCATCATGGCCCTCACCGGCGGCGATCCGCTGCGCGGGATTCCGCAGAACGTGCGCGACGTGCTGGCCGTGGCCGCCGACAAGCGCGATGCAAGACAACAGCAGACCCTGGTCGACTACTACCTCGGCCGCGACGAGCAACTGGCCAAGCTCGCCGACGAAGTGAAGCAGCTCAAAGATCGCGCGAGCGCCGAGCCGGTGATGCAAGTCCGCGTGATCAGCCAGCGTGAGAAAGATCGTCGCACGAGCCACATCCTCGACCGCGGCGACTTTTTGTCTCCGGCCGAGGAAGTGCAGCCCGGCACGCCGGCCGTGCTCTCGCCGCTGGAACCGCGATCCACGGAGCGCACGGATCGACTCGACCTGGCCCACTGGCTAGTGGATCCAGCCAATCCGCTGCCGCGGCGGGTGCTGGTGAATCAGATCTGGTCACACCTGTTCGGCCGGGGCATCGTGCGGACGATGAACGACTTCGGCGTGCGCGGCGAGCCGCCGACGCATCCGCAGTTGCTCGATTGGCTGGCCTGCGAGCTCGCTGCCCGCAGCTGGAGCCGCAAACAGTTGATTCGGCTGATCGTGGGCTCGGCCACCTATCGCCAGTCGTCGGCCGTGCGCGAGGAGCTGGCCGAGGTGGACCCGCTCAACAACTTGTTCTACCGGCAGAATCGCTTCCGCATCGAGGGCGAGATCGTCCGCGACCTGGCATTGGAGGTCAGCGGGTTGCTGTCGGACAAGATCGGCGGGCCCAGCGTCTTTCCGCCGATGCCTGCCGACGTGGCGGCGCTGAGCTATGCCGGCAACTTCAAGTGGAAAGAGAGCGAAGGCGAAGACCGCTACCGCCGCGGCATGTACACGTTCTTCAAGCGCACCGCGCCGCATCCCAACCTGCTCACGTTCGACTGCCCCGACGCCAACACGACGTGCGTCGAACGCCGCGCGTCGAACACGCCGCTGCAAGCTTTGACGATGCTCAACAACGAGACGTTTGTCGAAGCGTCGCAGGCCATGGCCCATCGGGCGCTCGAACTTCCCGCGGCCGACGATCACCAGCGGCTGGCCCGCGCCATGCAGTGGTGCATCGCCCGCACTCCCGGCGCTAAAGAGGTGGCCCCCTTTGCCGAGTTGCTCAGCGAAAGCCGGCAGTATTACGCCCAGCATGCCGACGAGGCCAAGACGGCTGTCGGAGCGTACCGGCCCGACGGCGTGCCGGCCGAAGAGGCTGCCGCCTGGGTGGCCACGATGCGGATGATGATGAACCTGGACGAATTCCTGACGCGGGAATAACCGGTGCCGTGCTCTCGCTGTCCGTGAGCATGCCGCGCACCACACAGCCACGACCGAAAGAACCATGCACAAACTGATCGAACAGAATCGGCGCGAGTTTCTTACCACGGCCGCCAGCGGCTTGGGCGCGGTGGCGCTGGCCGGAGCGATGGAGGCCGACGGGCTGTTGACGTCGACGGCCGCCGCGTCGCCGGTGGGCGACATCAACCCGCTGGCCATCAAGCCTCCACACTTCGCGCCCAAGGCCAAGAGCTGCATCTTCATCTTCATGGCCGGCGCGCCCAGCCACATCGACCTGTTCGATCCCAAGCCGAAGCTCAACGAGCTGCACGGACAAAAGCTGCCCGAGTCGATGGTCAAGAACGTCCGCTTCGCCTTCTTGAAGAAGGACACGGCCACGCTGATGGGTTCGAAGCGGACGTTCACGCCGTACGGCGAGTGCGGGATGGAACTGTGTGACCTGTTGCCGCACCTGGGCAGCGTGGCCGACGACCTGCTGCTGGTGCGCGGCATGCACACCGACCAGTTCAATCACCATCCCGGCCAACTTCTGATGCAATGCGGCCGCGCGGCGTTCGGCCTGCCGTGCATGGGATCGTGGCTCACTTATGGATTGGGAAGCGAATCGAAGAATCTGCCGGGCTACGTCGTATTGACCGCCGGCCGCGGCTCGAGCGGCGGAGCGACCCTCTGGCAAAGCGGCTTCCTGCCGAGCGTCTACTCCGGCGTGCTGTTCCGCAACCAGGGCGAGCCGGTGCTGAATCTGAAAACGCCCGAGGGCATTCCGCAGGCGCTGCAGCGCAAGGGGCTCGACGTGCTCGGCCGGGCCAACCAGGCCCGCTTCGAGGAGATGCACGATCCCGAAATCGCCAGCCGCATCGCCAGCTACGAGCTGGCCTTCCGCATGCAGGCCGCGGCGCCGGAGTTGATCGACCTGTCGAACGAAACCCAGGCCACGGTTGACGCCTATGGCCTGGAACGCAAGCCGGAAAGCAAAGGCGGCCGCGGCGGCGGTCCGGATCAGTATCGGGCGTTTGCCAATAACTGCCTGCTCGCCCGGCGGATGGTCGAGCGCGGCGTGCGGTTTGTCAACATCATTCACGCTTCGTGGGATCATCACTCGAACCTGGACACGGAGTTGGAGTTCAACGCCGGAATGGCCGATCAACCGGTCGCCGCGCTGATCAAGGATTTGAAGCAGCGCGGATTGTTGGACGAGACGCTGGTCGTGTGGGCCGGAGAGTTTGGCCGCACGCCGCTGGGCGAAAACCGGGACGGTCGGGACATGGTCACCGGCCGCGATCATCATCCGTTCGGCTTCAGCATCTTCCTGGCAGGTGGGGGGATCAAAGGCGGCCAGGTCTACGGCGAGACCGACGAAATCGGTTGGGCTCCGGTCAAGGATCCGGTGCACATCAACGACTTTCAGGCCACGCTGTTGCACTTGTTCGGGATGGACCATCTGCGCCTGACGCATCGTTTTCAAGGTCGCGATTTTCGCCTGACGGACGTCGGGGGCAACGTGATCGACGCCTGGCTTGCCTGACGCATACAGGTCATCACGAAAGTCGACGTACGCTTTCCTGTAGGTTCTGCGAGAAATCGCGGAAATCGCCTCGACCTTGTATCCCGGTCCCTTATAATTGCCCGCTGGCGCAAACCTATCGAGTCGCGGCGCGGCCTGCTCCAGCGAGGCGCCGTGATCTGGCGCGCGGCTGCGAATCCTTCTGGACCACGACTCGAAAGGACTCTTTGATGGAAAGTTCCCCGGCCGTACAACAACGCGCCAACGGCACGCGCGACGCTTTTCGACAAGACGTACTCAACGGGCTGGCCTACTCGGCCAAGCGTGTGCCCAGCAAGTACCTCTACGACAAGCGCGGCTCGGAGTTGTTCGACCGCATCTGCCAGTTGGACGAGTACTATCTCACCCGCTGCGAGTTGGAGATCATGGAGCGGTTCGCGCCGGAGATGGGCCAACAGATCGGCCCCGGCGTGATGTTGGTCGAATACGGCAGCGGCAGCAGCGTGAAAACGCGCTACTTGCTCGACGGCCTGCCCGATCCCGTGGCGTACGTGCCGCTAGACATCTCCGACGAGCATCTGCATCAGACCGCGCGCGAGCTGGCCCCGGACTATCAGGCGATCGAAGTGCTGCCCGTCTGTGCCGACTTCATGCAGGACTTTAAGCTGCCGACGCCGGAGCGCAAGCCGACCCACACGGCCGTGTATTTTCCCGGCTCGACGATCGGCAACCTGAATCCCACCCGGTCGGCCCGCTTGCTGGGGCGGATCTGCCAGCTATGCGGCAGCGGGGGCGGGCTGCTGATCGGCGTCGATCTGAAGAAGGACGTTCGCCGCATCGAGGCCGCCTACAACGACCGGGAAGGCGTGACGGCGCAGTTCACTCTGAATCTGCTGCGGCGGATCAACCGCGAGCTGGACGCCGATTTCGACCTGGAGGCGTTCTCGCACCGCGCCAAATACAACGAGCCGCGGGGCCGGGTCGAGATCGGCCTGGTCAGCCACCGGGATCAAACCGTGCACATCGGCGACGAAACGTTCGCGTTCGCCGAAGGCGAGTTTATCCACACCGAGTACTCGCACAAGTACACGATCGACGAGTTCGCCGGCCTGGCCGCCGGCGCCGGGCTCGCCCTGCATCGCCAGTGGACGGACAAGGGCGAAAACCTCGCCGTGCTGCACTTCGCGGTCAACGACGCCCACTAGCTCACCAATTCTGTACGCTGTCGCCCACACCAGCCCGAAGCGCGAGCGAGGGACTTCGGCTCTGCGGACACCTACGACTTCGTTTGCGCTTCGCGCCTATGTATTCTTGGTTCGCACGCGAGCGCTGGCGTCGATTTCTAATCCCGCGCCGCCGGCTGTCGTTTCAGGCCGCGGGGGACGACGAGCCGTTCGAATAAATCGATCGAGAGCTGCAGCGCCAGGGCCAGTAGCGCCGCGGGGATGGCCCCGGCCAGAATCAGCTTGAAATCATCGAGCCGGATGCCGCGCAAGATCGGTTGCCCCAGGCCCCCGGCACCGATGATCGCTCCCAGCGTGGCGAAGCCGACGTTCTGCACGCCGGCAGTGCGAATGCCGGCCAGCATCGTTGGCAAGGCGATGGGCAATTCGATTTCGGCCAGCCGCGACGCGGGGCCCAGGCCCAGCACCGTGGCCGATTCGATCGTGCCGCGCTGAATCCCGTGGATGCCGGTAAACGTATTACTGACAATCGGCAACAGGCAGTAGCAAAACAGCGCGACCACGGCGGTCATCGAACCTTCGCCCACGCTGCGGTATCCCAGCGCCGCCACCACCGGCATCAGCAACACCAGCAGTGCCAGCGAGGGAATCGTTTGCAGCAGGCCCACGCCAGCCAGCACGAACTTCCCGGGCCGCGGCCAGCGCTGGCAGGCGATGCCGATGGCCGCGCCGACGACGATCGCCGGCAGCAGCGACTGCCGCACCAGGTTCAGATGCTCGGCCACGTGGCGCAGGATCATGCCGTAGGACGAAGTCGCCGCGGCCGCTACCTTGTGCCCGGACTGCTCGCCGAGAAAATCGGCCGCCGCCTGTGCCTCGTTCTGGTCGCGCGATTCCACGACCTCGTTGAGCGACCGCATGGTTTCTTCGTTGATCGTGCCCTCGATCCCCGTAAGCGCCGCCAGAAACTCCGGATAGCGGGACTTGAGATCCAGGCGATAGAGCCAGACGGCGTCGTAGTCGGGAAAGAACGAGAGGTCGTCTTCGAGCACTCTCAGGTTGCCGCGCTCGATCATGGCGTCGGTCGAATAGCCGTCGAGCATATCGATTTCGCCGGCCAGCAGGCGTTGGTAGGCCAGGTCGTGATCGATGCCGCTCACGTCGCGCTGCGGCAGATCGTAGTGCTTTTTCAGGCCCGGCCAGCCGTCGCCCCGGTCGAGAAACTCGTGATTGAAGGCGAACCGCAGTTCGGGAAACCGCTTGAGGTCGGAAAGACGAGTGATGCCCAACTCTTTGGCCCGCTTGCTGGTCATGACCATGGCGTAGTTGTTCTTGAAGCCCAGCGGCTTCGACATCCCGACGTCGTGCCGCTTGAGGGCCGCGCGGATTGCCTCCGCGTCGGGCAGGTCCTCGCCGTCGAAGATCTCCTTGACGATCGTGCCCGTGTACTCGGGGTAGGCGTCGATCTCGCCTGTCGTCAGCGCGCGGAAGACGACCGGCGTGCCTCCCAGCGACCGATAGTGGGCCGTTTCGATCCCGGCGTCGCGCGCCAGCAGGCGGAGCATTTCGCCCAGGATCACCGACTCGGTGAAAGCCTTCGACCCGACGCGCACTTGCACCTTGCGGCGGGGCAGGGGAGCCAGTCCCACGACCAGCAGCACCACGACCAGCGCGATCAGTTTGAACAGGGGGCGTTGTTTCACGTGGCCACTACCTGCGAGTTGACAAACTCGCTGACAAAGTCGTTGGCCGGCTCGTCCATGATCTCGTGAAAGGGGCCCTGCTGTACGATCCGCCCCGACTGGATCACGCACACGCGATCGGCAAAGCGTCCGGCTTCGACCAGGTCGTGGGTAACCATCAGCACCGTGGCGCCGGTGCGGGCGAAGACCTCTTTCAGATCGCGCTGCAAGCCGGCCCGAATCAGCGGGTCGAGCGCCCCGAGCGGTTCGTCCATCAGCAGCAGGCTGGGACGCAGGAACAGGGCCCGCATCAGGCTCAGCCGCTGGCGCTGGCCGCCGGAGAGCTCATTGGGATAGCGATCGAGCCCCTCGGTGGGGAACTGCGTCATCTCCAGCAGTTCGTCGAGCCGGCTCTTGATTTGCGCCGGCGTCCAACCTTCGTGCCGGGCCATGAGCGTCACGTTTTGGACGCCCGTGAGATGCGGGAAGAGACCGCCCTCCTGGATCACGTATCCCAACTTGCGGCGTACCGCGCCGATGGTTTCTTCGCCCAGCGGCGTACCATCGAAAACCACTTCGCCGGTTGTGGGCCAGATCAGGCCGGCCACCATGCGAAGGATCGTCGTCTTGCCACAGCCGCTGGGTCCCAATAGGACGAGAATCTCGCCGTCGTCAATCGTGAGATCGAGCGAGTGGACGACGGTGCTACCGTGAAACGACTTGGAGACGCGCCGAAATTCCAGCATCGTGGGTTCCGTGAGCCAGCGGCCCTCCGCGGCACATACCGCGCCACAGGCCGCTTGCGAAATCTGCTTTCCAGCATCGCTCACATCGCGCAGCCGGTCAACCTCGGCTCGCGCGAGCACGCGGCCGCAACGGCGCTTAATCGGCGGCGGGCGTGTCGCGGGCCAGCCGGATGCCGCTGAATTGCCAGCGCGACTCGGGCGGGAAAAAGTTGCGATACGTGGGGCGCACGTGCGTGGCCGGGGTGGCACACGATCCGCCGCGTAACACGTACTGATTGCACATGAACTTGCCGTTGTACTCGCCGAGCGCTCCGCGCGGCGGCGCGTAGCCGGGATACGGAGTGTAAGGACTCTGCGTCCACTGCCAAAGTTCGCCGAACATCTGGCGAATCACCGAGCCGCCGTCGCCATTGGCATGGGCCGGATGGAACAGTTCGCTCTCGACGAAACCTCCTTCGCGCGGGGCTCGCCCGGCCGCGTGTTCCCACTCGGCCTCGGTTGGAAGGCGCACATCGCGGAAGCGGGCATAGGCATCGGCTTCGAAGTAGCTCACGTGGCACACCGGCTCGTCGGGCTCGATGGCCCGCAGCCCGCCGAGCGTGAACTCGAACCAGCGGCCATCGCGCTTGGTCCAGTACAAGGGCGCTTGCCACCGCTCTTGACAGACCATGGCCCAGCCGAGCGATAGCCACAACTCGGGGCGAGCATAGCCGCCGGCTTCGATGAATTGCAGGTACTCGCCTGCCGTGACCAGGCGGTTGTGCAACTCGAACGGTTCCAGCAACACGCGGTGGCGGGGACGCTCGTTGTCGAAGGCAAAGCCCCTGCCGTTGTGCCCGATCTCGACGACGCCCCCCTCGAAGCGTATCCAGCTATCGTCGTCGGCGTGCGGAGTGGTTGCCGCGTTGGGCGGTGTGGGGCGGTAGGCCGGCCAAAGCGGATTGCACGAGAAGGCATGTTTGATGTCGGTCAGCAGCAACTCCTGGTGCTGCTGTTCGTGATGGATGCCCAGTTCCACCACGCGCCGCATCTCGTCGATTTCGGTCACGGTGTCGAACAGCCGCATCACGCGCTCGTCGACCGAATGGCGATAATCAAACACCTCGGCCACCGTGGGGCGCGTCAGCAGACCGCGCTGGCTGCGGGGAAACTGCTCGCCCACGGTGTTGTAGTAGGAGTTGAACAGCACGTGGTAGTCGGGACTCACCGGGCGATAGTGCGGCTCCCAGCGGGCGAGCACGAAAGTCTCGTAGAACCACGTCGTGTGTGCCAGGTGCCACCGGGTCGGGCTGGCGTCGGGCATCGATTGCACGACGAAATCTTCAACTGCCAGGGGCTCGCAGAGCCGCTCGGTGAACTTGCGCGTCGCGGCAAACCAGTCCGCGATCGAGGCCGTCATTGTCGGCACCCTTTCACTTTAGGGGGCGTAGCTGGAATGGGAGCTGTCGGCGCGCCCGCCTCAACCGTGAATTGTAGCGTCAGGGCAAGCGGTTGCCGAACACGTCGCTTGCGGGCTTGAACGCCAGCCGCGGCCCCCGGCTGCCCGGGCCGCTCGCCCGGGAATTGCCTAGGAATCGTGGATTCCGCGCCCAATCGCTGCCGATAAAGTCGACGGAACCGGAATTCTCCCGCGCCGCTGCGTAGGTAGCATCGTGCCGCGTGTGTTCCCTTCTCACTAGCTACGTCAAGGAAGGCATCGCATGGACGTCGTCGATCGCCAGGGGCGCTATTGCGTCATCGGCGCGGGCTCGTCGGGCCTGACCGCCGCCAAGAACCTCCAGCAGGAGGGGGTTCACGTCGACGTGCTGGAGCGCAACAGCGAACTAGGTGGCAACTGGTGTTTCGGGCAGCCCAACAGCCGAGTCTACGCCTCGACGCACACTATCTCGTCGAAGCGGCTGACCGAGTTCACCGACTTCAAGATGCCCGGGCACTACCCAAACTTTCCCCACCATACGCAGATCTTCGAATATTTGAAAGCCTACGCCCGGCACTATGGAATTCACAAGGTGATCGAGTTCGACACGGCGGTCGACCGCGTTGAGCCGGAAGACGATCACTGGCGCGTGACGCTCGCCGGCGGCGAAAGCCGCCGTTACGCCGGCGTAGTGGTGGCCAACGGGCACAATTGGGATCCGCGCTGGCCGGAGTTTCCGGGGCACTTCGACGGCCTGGCGATGCATTCGGCCCAATACAAATCGGCCGACGTGCTGCGCGGCCGCCGCGTTCTCGTCGTCGGTGCGGGAAACACCGGCTGCGATATTGCCGTCGAGGCCGCCGTGCACGCGGACCAGGCATTCCACAGTCTGCGGCGCGGCTACTACTTCATCCCCAAGTTCTTCTTCGGCCGGCCGTCCGACGTGGTGGGCGAAAAACTGTTGCGGCTGGGACTGCCCGACCGGCTGAGGCGGTTCATCGTGCGGACGATGCTCAAGCTGACCGTGGGCCGGGTGGAAAAGTACGGGCTGCCCTCGCCGGATCACGAGCTGTTTGCGTCGCACCCGATCGTCAATTCGCAGTTGCCCTACTACGTGGCCCACGGCCGAATCAAACCCAAGCCGAACATCGAGCGGCTCGAGGGCGATCGCGTCCGCTTCTCCGACGGATCGGCCGAGGCGATCGACCTGATCGTCTATGCCACGGGCTACAAGATCAGCTTTCCGTTTCTCGACCGGCAGTACCTCAACTGGCGCGACGGCAAGCCGCAACTGTACCTGAACATCTTTCATCCGCACTACGACAATCTCTTCTTTGTCGGACTGATTCAGCCCGACAGCGGGCAGTTCGGCCTGGTCGACTACCAGTCGCAGTTGGTGGCTCGCTTCGTACGCGCCATCCGCGAGGAATGGCCGGCCGTGCAAGCGTTCGGCCGGCAGAAAGTGGAGGACGCCGGCACCTCAGTGCGCAATCCACACTATCTCGATACGCCGCGCAACCTGCTGGAAGTCGAGCACTACCGCTATCGCAAGCGCATGCAAAAAGAGATCGGCCGGCTGCGGGCTGCTTGAGCCGAGGTCGAACACCGGGCAGCGATGAGCGAATCGCGCGGGCCCGTGGGTCCCAGGAGCGCGAGTCGACCATGCACTTCTTTTCTGGCAGGCCTTGGCGGATCGCGCTGCTGTTGGCCGTGTGCCTTGCCTCCTGCTCGGCACCGCCTGGCGAGCCGGTTCGCGCTCCGAGGCTAACGCGGTTACCGGCAACAAGCACAACCATCGAGCAGGTCGCAGCTTTTGAGAGTGCAGGGCCCGGCGGCGAGCAGGCGGCCGCGACGCTGGCGGAACCCGACGAGTCGCAGCAGCACGTCACGCCGCAGCGACTGGCCCGCGGTTATACGATCGTGGCCGTAGGCGTCAACGGCGACAACATCCTCAGCGCCGGCCTGGCGGCCGGATTGATCGACGGCGGCTACCGCGGCGCGGTCGAAGTCTTCGATTGGACGACGGGATTCTGGCCGCTGTTCGTCTATCACTTGCGGGCCGAGGGGCGCCACCGCGCCGCGGCCCGGGCCATCGCTGAAAAAGTCGCGGTGTACCAGGCCCGGTATCCTGGCCGGGAAGTGAATTTAATGGGTTACTCGGCCGGAGCCGTGGTCGCCGTCGAGGCCATCGAGGCATTGCCCGAGGGGAGCCAAGTGGATCGCCTCGTGCTGTTGGCCGGCGCCATCTCACCGTTGCACGACATGCGCGTGACGCTGCGGCGCACCCGGGTGGGCGTGCTGAGCTACTATCAGCCGCAGGACGTCGTCGCTCTGGGGGCCGGAACGCTGGTGGCCGGCACCGCCGATGGGCATCATCTCGTTTCGGCCGGAGCAGCGATGTTTTGGCCGCCACCGGGAGCCAGCGAGGAAGACCGCAGGCTCTATCGCGACAAGCTCTGCCAGTGGCCGTACGACGTGCGGATGGCTCGTAGCGGCAACCTGGGCGGCCATTTCCAGTGCGTGGGTCGCAAGTTCGTAGCCGAGTGGATCGCCCCTGCGCTGGGCGACGCGCGCGGATTCGAGATTGCCCGCGGTGGGCCAAACCGGCTGCGCTAGCAGGAGCCGCGACCTATCGCGCGGCTCGCAGTGCAGCGATGATGCCGGCGATCACGCCCGCGGCGGCTCCCACGAGGAGGATCTCCGCCAGTCCTGCTTCCATTGGTATCTCCCGCGAAAGGCATTCATCACTTCGGATGGATAGCGCCACGAACACCGTGGCCTGCAGCGCGTCCATCCAACTCTAGCATTTCGCCGCCCGGGGCCGCTTGACGCCTACTCGCGACCAAGGGTATAGATGCCGGCAATTCTGTTTGCCACGCGCAGTTTCCGCGTCCGTCCCGGCTGATTTGCCAAGGAGCACTCGATGCATCCGCTCTCGACCGCCGTGTTGATCTTCTCGCTGTGCGGCGGTGACGATGGCGAACAGCCCCGGATCGAGGCCGACGGCCGGGTCACGCTCGCCGGCGACCTGGCCTATCCCAGTCAGCTCAGCGGGCTGGCCGTATATCGCGGAATGTTAGTCGCGTGCCCCGACGAGGGTACCGCACTCAACGTCCTGGCCCCCGCCGGGCACGATCGCTACCAGGCGTTGTCCGTCGTTTCGCTTTCCGAAGGCGACGCGGAGATCGACATGGAGGGCCTGACGTGCGACGGCGACGCGTTGTTCGTGATCGGATCACACTCCCGGGCTCGCAAGAAGATCGAAGAAACGCGTTCGTACCAGCGCAACCGAGAACGCCTCGAAGAAATCAAGGACGAGCGAAGCCGCCATTGCATCGTTCGCTTCGAACTCGATCGCCGGGGGCACTGCAGTCGCCGCGATCAGGTTTCACTGCGCAAGATCCTCAAGAAAGACGCGATCTTGGGCGCGTTTACGGCCTTGCCCAGCAAGGAGAACGGCATCGACATCGAGGGCATTGCCGCGGTTGACGGCAAGCTCTACCTCGGCTTTCGCGGTCCCGTGCTGCGCGGAAACTATGTGCCCGTCATGGTCTTGCGCTATAACGCGCCGGCGCAATACGAGTTGATGTTCTTGAATCTGGGCGGGCGGGGCATTCGCGACCTGACCGCCTACGCCGGCGGCCTGCTCGTGCTGGCCGGTCCCGTGGGCGACGGCGTCGGCAGCTACGAACTGTATTGTTGGAACTGCCAGGATTGCCTTCCCGGTAGAGGCGGCCCTCAAGGCCGAATCCGGCACATCGGCACGCTCGAGTCTCCAGGCAATGCGAAGCCCGAGGGCATGGCCGTCGTCGAGGAGCGTGCCAACGAGCTTACGCTCCTGCTGGTAAGCGACGGTATCGAGGCACCCGTCGCCGAGCGGGTGCGCGTGCGACTCCCGCGGTAGCATCTCACTGCCCAATGCTGCAGATTCTCTTCTCCGCTTGCGCGCCCTCTGCGCTAGTGTGTAGCACACTCAATTTGAATGCGTGCCTCACAGTGCGCTAACAGCCGGCACCTAAAAAACGCGTTTGATTCGAAAACAGCCCAGTCCGGGATCCAATCATATGCACCGCCGCTTGGATGGTTGTCCTTCGTGGCCGTGGGCGATGCGCGCACGCGGTTTCACGCTTGTCGAATTGTTGGTCGTGATCGCGATTATCGGCGTGCTCGTGGCGCTGCTACTGCCGGCGATTCAGGCGGCCCGCGAGTCGGCACGCCGCACGCAGTGCACCAACAACATGCACCAGATCGGCGTGGGCATGATGAATTTTGAAAGTTCGCGCAAGCACTTTCCCCCGGGGGAATGGAAGCCGGGCGGCGTGCTCGCTACGGCCGGATTGGCCTGGAGTGCCTGGTTCTTGCCGTATATCGAAGAAGAGGCCGTCTTCGATTTGATGGACCTGAAAAAGGACTTGCGCTCCGAACCCAACTGGCAGCCGAACCTGGCCGGGCCTACTAATACGCCGTTGTCGGTCTATTTGTGTCCCAGCATGTCTCGCCGTCAGTCGATGCGCACGATGGAAGGCCGATTGGGCGACTTCGACAACGACGGTGCCTTCAACACCAGCGGCATCGGCGAGGGACTGGGGGCCATCGACTACATGGGCATCTCGGGCCCCGCCACCAGCGCCAAGCACCCAATCACCGGCGCGAACTACGGCGACAATCGCGGCATCCTGCTCAATCTCGAGAGCGGTCCTCCGTGCCTCTCCACCGCGCAGGAGTGTTCGGCCAAGACCATTGCCATCCGCAACATCTCCGACGGGCTGAGCCACACGATGATCGTCGGCGAGTGCAGCGGCCGCGGTGTCGCAGACAGCAACGGCGATCTGCCCGGCGGCATGAGCTTCAAGGACCTGGACGGAGCCTGGGCCAGCAACAGCAACGTCGGCAAGATCAAGCTCGACGTGACGAGGCCCCCGTTTGTTTCGGCCATCAATCCGCCGCCGGCGGACAACTGGCGCGAGGAAGAACTCTTTTCCGACCACCCCGGCGGCGTCAACATCCTGATGTGCGACGGTTCGGTGCATTTTCTGTCCGAGGATACCGCGTCGCGCGTGTACTTCTCGCTGGCCAGCCGCGACGGCGACGAGCTAATCGACGATTTCTAGTGCCCCGGCACTGCGGTTCCCGGTCTTTCTCGAACTCAGGATCGCGGTACCCGCTGCGCGCGCCATTCGCACGCCCGGCGGATACGGACTTCGGCTCCTGCACGAGAGGCGGGCCAACTGCGGCGCAAGAAAAAGGCTGCCGGGATTCGGCAGCCTTTCGGGGGCAGATCGAGTTTTTGCGAGCCGATTTGGGTCAGCCGGCGCGTCGCGTTCGGGCGAACTTTCGCAGCCGCGCTCCCAGCAGCAGGGCGCTGCCCATGACCATCAGCAACACGCTGGACGGCTCCGGAATCACGAACGTGCCGGGGTTGCCGACGTCGCCCAGAAGCGAGGTGTACGAGCCGTACATGTCGCCCACCGTGGCCAGTTGCCACTGGTACGCGTCGTTGGCTCCCAGGGCGGCCAGCGAGATCGGGTTGCCGCTTTGTTCCTGGGTGCGAATGCTGCCCGGGAAGTCCTGATCACCATAGGTCAGGCGGTCGACGAGGGCGGTCAGATCATCGTAGAGGTTGATCTCGTCATTGCGGCCGATGTTGTTCGTGTAGCCGCCGAGCACCTTCACCGAGCTCGGGAGGCTCCACGTGGCGCGGAACACCGCCTCGGTATCCTCCGTGATGACGACCGACTCGCCGACAGCCACGTCGCTGCTCGCGGTCAGCGGGGTCAAGTCGAACGTGCCGGGAACCCGGCTGTCGTCGTCGTAGCTCCAGCCGGCCAGGCTGACCGGGCCGGGACCGAAGTTGGTGAACTCGATGAATTCGCCGCCGTTGCCGGAATACATCCATTCCGTAATTCGCATCTGTGCGCTGGCCGTCGCGGTCGACAGTGCTACGAGCACGGCCGCGAAGCCAGCTAGTCGATTCAATCTCATTAGCCTTCCCTCCTGATGTGGGTATCTCAATTGACACGGCTACCGCAGAAACAATCTACGATCGGTCGGCAAAGCTAACCCGGCGACGTGTTGCTTCCATGAGTGGAATGTTTTGATTGTGCGAAAGTTTACGGAAGCGTGTAACGCGTGCGCGCGATCCGCCACACCTGTTAGTGGAACGTGTGCGCACCGTTAGTCTTCAGTGAATCGCGTTGACAATTCATCCGCTCGCGTTTCAATCGAGCGGGTACTGTGCTTGTCACCAGGATCCTTCGCGCGCACGGACGCACCGAACAGCGGCCATGCTCCACGAGCCTTCGTAGGTCGCGGTCTGCTGCGAGCGCCACCAACCCAACTATCGACCGTCCCCATCGACGGCCAGGAGTCATCCATGATCCGCAGGTTCTCGTTCGCCTCGACTTCCAGCAGCCGCTCCGACGCGCGAGGCAAGCGCGCTCGCGTCCACCTGGAGCCGCTCGAAGAACGCCGCATGCTGGACGCCGCGTTCATCAACGAGATCTACTTCGATCCGCCGGGCGGCGCCGACGCGACCGAAGAGTACATCGAGCTGCGCGGCACGCCTGGCATGTCGCTGGCCGATCACTACCTGATCTTTCTCGAAAACGAAAACACCGCCGCCAACGACGGCAATCCCGGCCAGGTGGAGTTGGTCTACGACCTCTCGGCCCAATCGATCGGCGACAACGGCTTCTTCGTTCTGCGACAAGCCGGCAATTCCTACGCCGTGGCTCCCGACACCAACGAAATGGCCCACACCGGGCAGATCGAGAATAGCGGCTTCACCGCCATGTTGATCCGCGACGACTCGGGCACCAATGCTCCGACGCTCGGCCAAAACCTCGATGTGGACAACAACGGCCTCGATCATCCCAGCGGCACGGCCGACTGGACGATCACCGACTCGATCGGCGTGCACAGCGAGAACGGCGAGGCCCAGTTCGGCCGCCTCTACGGCCAGATCAACTACGGGCCCGAGCCGTCGACCAACATCGAACCTGGCGCCACGTACGTGGGCCTGGGTTTCGAAATCGAATACGTCGGCCGCTGGGGCAACTCGACCGGCCAGGAGCAGGACAACTGGCACGCCTCGAATCTGACCGACAACGTCCTGTCGGGCTACACCGGCACGGGCGATTATCGCCAAAGCGCCGATCCCCACGGATCGACGAACGTCGAGTCGAGCAAGGACGTCGTCTACGGCACCAACCTCACCGACACCCTCGGAGGGCCGAATCGATTCGAGGCCCCCGAAGTGCTCATCAACGAAATCTACCTCGATCCGCCGTCCGGCGGCGACGTGCTCTACGAGTACATCGAGTTGCGCGGCACACCCGGCATGTCGCTGGACGACCACTTCCTGATCTTCCTCGAGAACGAGATGGTCAACGAGACCTTCGGCAACGCGGGAGAGATCGAAATCGTCTACGACCTTTCCGGGCAAAGTCTGGGCTCCAACGGCTACCTGATCATTGCGCAAACGGGCCATCCCTACACGATCGCGCCGGGTACGACCGTTATCACCCAAACCGACATCATCGAGAACAGTGGCTTTACCGCGATGCTGCTGCGAAACAACGGCGACGCGGGCGACGTGCCCGTCGACGACGAACTGTTTCCGGTATCGCTGGACGTCGACCACAACGGCCTCGACGTCAAGAGCGGTCACATCAATTGGGACATCCTCGATTCGATCGGCATCCATTCCGAGGACGACGAGCCCCCGTTCGGCCGCCTGTACGGCATGATCAACTTCGGGCCGGGGCTGTCGGACCGCGTCGAGCCGGGTACCGAGTACTACCCCTCGTTCTATCCGGAGTCGGCCGGCTTTTTTGAAATCGAGTACGTGGCCCGCTGGGGCAACTCGACCGGCCACGCCGAAGAGGATTGGCACGTTTCGAACCTCACAGACAACCTGCTGTCGGGTTTCTCCGGCCCTGGCGACTGGCGACAAAGTGCCGAGCCGCATGGCGGAACGAACGTCGAATCGAACCAGGGCGTGGCCTACGGCACGCCGATGACCAACACGCTGGGCGAGCAAAACATGGGCACGGTCGGCTCGGTCGCCGGACGGCAGATCTTCTACAACCTGTCGAAGTTCGACGGCAACACGTCGGGCGCCAGCGCCTCGGACGATGCGGCCATCGCCACGGACAAGTCGGCCTACCTGCCCGGCAGTGGTCCCGCGACGTTTGCCAACATCACCAGCTACACGCGCGGCATCAACGGCATCATGTTCGATATCGCCGACTCGGCCGGCACGCTGACGGTGAACGATTTCGAGTTCAAGATGAGCGAGCAGGTCGGCGCCAACAACACGCCCAGCACCTGGGCGGCCGCCCCGGATCCGATCACCGTCTCGGTGCGTTCCGGCGCCGGTGCCGGGGGCTCGGATCGGGTTGAGTTGATCTGGCCCGCTGGCGAGATCACCAATCGTTGGCTGGAAGTGACGGTCAAGGGCTTCGACATAGCCGGTGGCTTCAACATGAATACCGGGCTGGTCGAGTCCGACATCTTCTACTTCGGCAACCGCATCGGCGAGACCGGCAGCGGCACGCCGGGCTTGGCCATCACCAGCGCTGTCGACGAGATCGCGGCTCGCAACAATGCTGGATTCGGCGCGACGGTAACCAATCTCTTCGATTTCGACCGGAGCGGACTGGTCAACGCGGTTGACAGCATTTCGGCTCGCAACAATTCGGGCTTGCTGACCAAGATCAACATCTCCGACCCGCCCGCGGCACCCGCCCCTTCCGGCGCTGGTGACATTGCTCTGGGGCTGGCGGCCCCCGCCGCGTGGGACGAGGCTAGCGAGACGACTGCCTCGCTGGAGAGCCTCGAGGCGGACGACCCGGCGCCGGTGGTGGCCGAGGCCAGGCTCGTGCCGTCGAGTGGCGGATTCAGCTTCGAAGGCTTGCAGGTCACTTCGCTCGAGGCGGAAGTGAGCGACGAGCTGCTCGATGCGTTGCTCGGCGATCTGAGTTGAGGCACGTCCGCGTAAGCAGCGGAATTCTGGAAGCGGCCGGCGGCCACTCAAATGCAGCCGGCCGCTTTTTTTTCAGCGCGTCGCGTGCCTGCAGTGGCGTCCTGGCGGCGTCTTAGAGCCGTCGTGATCCTGTAAGATGCTTCGCGCAAGCGAGTTAGGTTTTCATCGGGATTAAATGTCACGGTCACAAACGGCTCACATACGTCCGATAGCTTAACCCTCAGACTTGGACGGCACGAAGCGAAGCTACCAAGGTTTGCCACTAGCCATGCCAGTCAGGGAAGGTGCAACGCCTTCCCGCAATTCACTTCGCACGCGCGAGACGACCCGCATCGCGCACGGTGGGCAGTCGCCAGCCACTCGACTGCCCACCATTTTTTTTGCGCCAGACGACAACGATCTGGCCGCGCGTGGCATGGCCCCGCCGGTACGGCTAGACTGAGAACGTTTGTCAAATCGGAGACCGCACCTTGAGCCAGCCAATGGTCCGAAAGCTTCTCAGCCTGCTCGTGCTCACCCCGTTGCTGGGCATTGCGCCTGCCTGGGCCCTGGCTCCACCCAATTCCAACGATCAGCCCGGCGATGTCGCCGCGGCCGACCCGGCACAAGGCCTGCTGCTGCACCTTCCGCTGCAGGGCGACGCGCGCGACGCGTCGCCGGCGCAGCGGCCCGTCAAGGCGCAGGGCGCCGTCGCTTGGGATGCGCCCGGCCCCCAACGCGGCAAGGCGGCACGCTTCGACGGCCGCGACACCGCACTCGAAATCGCTTCAGGCGATGTCCCCGACCTGGGCCGCGGTGCCTTCTCGCTTTCGGTCTGGGTCGATACCGATGCCGCGATGAAGGACGTTCCGGGCGACATCATCAGTCAATACGACCCGGCGAAGCGCCGCGGGTTTCACCTCACGCTGAAAACCAATGCCGGCGTTACCACGACGCAGGCCAACTTTCGTCAGTTGCAGTTCGGCATCGACGACGACCGGCTCCAGCCGTGGGGCGATTGCGGCCAGCCCGGCGGCGTGCTGGCCTTCGCACTGACGGCCTATAACGGCGAGCTGTTCGCCGGCACGTGCGAGCCGGGGCGCGACCAGGCAGGCCACGTCTACCGCTACGCCGGCGGCACGCGGTGGACCGACTGCGGATCACCAGCGCCGTGCAACGCCGTGACCGCACTCGCGGAATTCGAGGGAAAGCTCTACGCCGGAACGGGAAAATACCGCCTGGCGGGTTCGGCGCTGGCGGAGTCCGACAACACGCATCGCGGCGGCCAGGTGTTTCGCTACGATGCCGACGGCCGCTGGATCGATTGCGGCCAGCTCGATGGCGTCGAGGCGATCGGCGGCATGGTGGTCTACGACGGGCGACTGTACGCCGCGAGCCTGTATCGACCGGCAGGCTTTTTTCGCTACGACGGCGGCTCGAAGTGGACGGCGCTGCCCACACCGGGAGCCCGGGTCGAAGCGTTGGGCGTCTACAACGGCTATCTTTACGCCACGAGCTACGACGGCGGACACGTCTATCGTTTCGACGGGAGCGCGTGGACCGACTGCGGTCAACTGGGGGCCGCCGAAGAGAACACGCAAACGTATTCGTTCGCCGTTCACCGAGGACGCCTGTTCGTCGGCACCTGGCGTAGCGGCCGCGTCTACCACTTCGAGGACCTCGATCGTTGGACCGACGTGGGCCGCCTGGGCGAAGAACTCGAAGTCATGGGCATGCTCGTGCACAATGGCCGCCTGCTGGCCGGCACGCTGCCGCTGGCCGAAGTCTATGCCTACCAGGGCGAGTCCCAATGGCAGCGCCTGACGCAACTGGATCACACGCCCGAGGTGCGCTATCGCCGCGCCTGGACGATGGCCGAGCACGACGGACGCGTGTTCTGCAGCACCTTGCCTTCGGGCCGCATCTATTCCACGCAGGCCGGCACTTCCGCCATGGCTGCGGGGGCGTTTCCCGCGGGGTGGCACCATGTGGCCGCGGTCCGCAGCGACGCCCTGCGGCTGTATGTCGACGGACACCTCGTCGCCGAAAGCGCGCAGCTCGAACCCGGCCCATACAATCTGACGAGCGAAGCGCCGCTCCGGATCGGCGCCGGCGCCAACGACCATTTTCTCGGCCGCCTGTCGGATGTGCGTCTCTACGGGCGTGCACTTTCGGCTGCCGAAATCGCCGCCCTGGCCGCTACACGCTAAACGGCGGTCCTTCGCGTTGCTGTGCCGTGCCATCGGCTTGCTCCGCGCCGCCCAGCGGCGATAATGCGGCACGGCACGCGCGCTTTTGGGGGAATCGCCTGCCGCACAGGAAACCGCCGAATGCTCACCAGCGAGATTCAACGACTCACGCGGGACCAGTATCGCGAGGCGCGCGAAGCGTTGGCCCAGGCGTTCTGTGAATACGATCTGATGATCTACGCGATGCCCGATGCCCGGCGCCGCCTGGCGGCGGTGCGTTTGCTGTACGGGGCGATCTTGTTCGATTGCCTGCGGTGGGGCGAGGTGCACGCGGCGCGGGACTGCGCCGGCGTGGCGTGCTGGTTGCCGCCGGGTCGAACGCCGCCGGGGCTGTGGCGGCAAATTCGCTGTGGCATGTTGAAGCTGCCGATGCGGTTCGGCCACGCCGGTTTTCGGCGGCTCGTGGCCTACGACAACGTCGCGCGGCAACTCCATCACGACTACGCTCCCATGCCGCACTGGTACCTGGCCAGCATCGGCGTCGAGCCGCAACATCAGGGAGAGGGCATCGGCAGCGAGTTGATGCAGCCGATTCTGCGCCGCGCCGATGCCGACGGATTCGCCTGCTATCTCGAGACGCAGCGCGAAGGCAACGTGCGGCTCTACGAGCGCCACGGTTTCGACATGCTGCGCCGCGCCGAGGTGCCGGGCCATCCGATTCCGGTGTGGGCCATGCTGCGCCGCCCGCGCCCGGTGAAGCTCTGACGTCAGGCGTTTTGCGAGCCAAGAACGGCTCGCCGTGGGCGAATACATACTGCGGCTCGTCTTCAGCGGCTTGCGAAAACGAGCTAGAATTGACTCCCGAGCACATCGGGAACGTGGTCCAGGAGAAGAGTAGCACCTGTGCAGATCCTGTTCATCATCTTGGTCATCGCGATCGTCGCGGCGCTGGCAATCTACCAGTACTACCGCAACGAGCAGCGCAAGAAGGCCTTGAGGGAATTGGCGCTCCGCAACGGGTGGCATTTCCGTGCCGCGAAGGACTGGGGCATGGACGCGCGGTATGCCGCGTTCAGTTGCTTCCAGAAGGGTTCGAACCGCTACGCCTTCAACATTCTGCAGGGATCGCACGACGACCGCCCGATCTGCGCCTTCGACTATCACTACGAAACCTACTCCACCGATTCCAAGGGACGCCGGCAGACGCACCACCACTACTTCTCGGCGGTGGTGCTCGACACGAACCTGCCGCTCAAGCCGTTGGTGATTCGGCCCGAGGGGTTCTTCGATAAGATTGGCGAGTTCTTCGGGCTCGACGACATCGACTTCGAGTCCGCGCAGTTCAGTCGCGAGTTTCACGTGACCAGTCCCGACCGGCGGTGGGCGTTCGACGTGATTCACCAGGCCACCATGGAATACCTGCTGGCCGCCCCGCGATTCACGCTCGAGTTTGCCGGTCCTCGGGTCGCCGCGCGGCGCGGCAAGCGTCTCAATCCCGAAGAGTTCGAGGTGGCTTTGCAGGTTGCCTGCGGCGTGCTTGACCGCCTGCCAAATTACTTGCTGCGCGAATGGAAAGGAGCTGTGCGATGACTGAGTTGATTCCTCTGATCGTAATCGGCGTAATCGTGCTACTCGTCGTGCTCTGGGTGGCCGGGTTATACAACGGTCTGATCCGTGCCAAGAACACCGTCGACGAGTCGTGGGCCGACATCGACACCGAGCTGCGCCGCCGCTACGACCTGATTCCCAATCTGATCGAAACGGTCAAGGGCTACGCCACGCACGAGAAGGAAGTGCTCGAGCGCGTGATCCAGGCCCGCAACCAGGCCGCGGCCAACCACGGCTCGGTCGCTTCGCAGGCCGCCGACGAGAACGCGCTGGTCGGTGGGCTGCGGCAGTTGTTCGCCCTGGCCGAGAGCTATCCCGACCTCAAGGCCAACCAAAACTTCATGCAGTTGCAGGGCGAACTGGCGAACACGGAAGACCGCTTGCAGCGCTCGCGGCGGTTCTACAACGCCAACGTCCGCGACCTGAACAACCGCCTGGAAGTGTTCCCCTCGAACATCGTGGCCCAGATGTTCGGTTTCCGCGGTGCCGAGTACTTCGAGATCGACGATCCGGCCGTACGCGAAGCCCCTACCGTGAAGTTCTGACGCAGGGGTTCGGGGTCGGGGAGTAGGGGTTAGGACGATTCGCCGTCGAGCCCCGATTGATTAACCCGGGACCGGTTTCTCGCCGTTCCGGATCGAGCCGGAGTGCCGCGTTTTCCGATCTAGAGTTGTAAGGGTACACGTGCGCGCTCGTAGCGGGGCAACCGGAGGAGAAGCCAAATGCGACAGATCTGCCAGGCGGCCGTGCTAGCGGTCTCTTGTACGCTTCCCGTCAGTTCGGCGTTGGGCGGCCAGTTGCCGCAGGAAATCGTCAGCCGCTACCGACCGGCGGTCGAGCGCATCGAGCAAGCCTACACGGGCCTTACCGTTGAAGGCGTCACTTCGGTCAGCCTGCCGCAAGAAGACAAGTCGCGGACACAGCGGTTCATCATGCGCGCCGACGGCAAGCTGCGCCGGCTCGATCTGGAAACCGTACGCCAGCATCGCATGGGCTTGCCGATCGGCGGCAAGGAAATGCGGATGGCCACGACCTGGGGCTCGCTGGTCACGCGAACCGAACCGGGACACAAGTTCTTCGACGACGCCGTACAGCTCCCTTATGACAAGACGGTCGCCGAGATCGACCAGGGCAGCCTGATGAACTATCCCTACTCGATCACCCCCGGCACGACGGTCCTCGACATGCTCCTCAGCCCCGGAGTCGACATCGTGTCGGCCGATAAGGTCGAACGGCGCGGCGAGCAACTCATCGAAATCGTCTACCGGCAGAACGGCGAGCACGTCGGTCGCTCGGGCCTGTGGAACGGCCGCCTCGTCCTCTCGCCCAGCGAAGGCTGGGGCTTGCGGGCCTTCATCCTCTCGCTGGGACGCGGGTCGGACCAGATCATCCACCGGGCCGCCATCGGCTATTCCGGCACGCAGGACGGCGTGCCGCTCGTGTCGTCCATCGAAAGCGAAACGCTCGAGGGGAACCAGGTCCAGCGTCGCCACACGATCCAAGTCGAAGAGATCAAGATCGGCAAGCCCGACAAGTACTACTTCGATTCGTGGACGTTTTAGCCGGCTTCGGCGAATCGCACGTAGCTGCTGTGATGCTCGGACCCGGGCGACGGTTACTGCCCAGGAGGTAAGTAGCCGATGCGCATTCCCGTGATCCGCGGTCTCATTCGCCGCCGCGTGTTGGTCAACTATCGGGCCGATCCGGCCGTCGTCCGGCGCCTGCTGCCGGTGCCGTTTAGTCCTCAACTCGTCCAGGGACACGCGTTGGTGGGCGTGTGTTTGATTCGACTGGAGCACGTTCGACCCCGCGGTCTGCCGGCGCTGATCGGTCTGGCCAGCGAGAACGCGGCGCACCGCTTTGCCGTCGAGTGGAACGACGCGGCGGGGCAAACCTGCCAAGGGGTCTACGTCAATCGTCGCGATACGGACTCGCGCTTGAATCATTTGGCCGGCGGCCGCTTGTTCCCGGGAGAGCATCATCTGGCCGCATTCGATGTGGCGGACCGGGGAAACGCGATCGAGATCGCCATGCGCTCGGATGATGGTGCCGTGGCCGTGCAGTTGTCGGGCGAAACGCACGACGCCTGGCCGACAACGTCCGTCTTCGGCTCCCTCGCCACGGCGTCCGCTTTCTACGAGCGCGGCTCGTTGGGATACTCGGCCACCTGCGATCCGGGACGCTTCGACGGCCTCGTGCTCAACACGCACCGGTGGCACGTCACTCCCCTGCGCATGCACGACGTGAAGTCCAGCTACTTTTCGGATCCCGCCGTCTTTCCGCCGGGTAGCGTTGCCTTCGACCACGCGCTGTTGGCCCGCGAGATTGATCACGAATGGATCGGAACGGACGACTTGCGCGCCTGAGCCATCAGGTTTGCACGCGCTTAAGCGCCCGGTCGATGCGCGCAAGCGTCACGTCCTTGCCCAGGATCGCCAGGCAATCGTAGAGGCCCGGGCCGACGGCTTTGCCGGTCGTGGCCACGCGCACCGGGTGGACGATCGCGCCAGCCTTGATGTCCTGGGCCGCGACGAACTCTTGCAGGGCGATTTCTAGTTCGGCGGCTTCGAACGGCTCGACGCCCGCGAGCACTTCGCGGAACTTGGTCAACAGCTCCGGAGCCCCAGGCTTGCCGAGGTTCTTCTCGAACGCCTTCTCGTCGTAAGTGAGTTCGTCCTGAAAGAAGAAGTCGGCGTAGGCCAGGATGTCGCCGAAAACCTTCAGCCGGTCGCCGGCCGCTTCGACGATCCGCGTGAGCTTGGGGCCGACGTCGCAGGGCGTGGGCGTGGGCACCAGCCCTGCGCGCTGCAGATAGGTGAGCATCGTGGCCACCTTCTGCTTGAGCGGCAACTCCTGCATGTAGTGATCTTCAAAGGCCCAGAGCTTCTTCGGATCGAAGCTGGCCGGGGCCTTGGTGACGCGCTCGAGCGAAAAGTTGTCGATCAGCATCTGCCGGCCCATGAACTCGGTCCTGTCGTCCAACGACCAGCCCAACAGCACCAGGTAGTTGATGATCGCCTCGGGCAGGTAGCCCACCTGCTCGTAGAAGTCGACGATCACGGGGTTGAACGTATCGGCCGACGTTTCCAGCCCAAGTGCTTGGGCGATCGCCAGGCCGTGCTCGTTGACTTGGGCAAAGTCGCGGTTCTTCAGATACTTGTCGAGCTTGCGCTTGCTGAGCTTGTTCTTGCTGCCCGGCTCGGCCACGTAGGGCAGATGGGCGTAGCGCGGCAACTCGTAGCCGAGCGACTGGGCGATGAAGACCTGCCGCGGCGTGTTCGAGAGATGCTCCTCGGCCCGGATGACGTGCGAGATCTCGAAGTCGCGGTCGTCGACCACGCTGGCCAGGTGATACAAGCACGTACCGTCGGTCCGTTGAATGACATGGTCCTGCTCACGGGCCCATTCGAATTCGACACGGCCGCGCACCAGGTCGTCGATCACGAGCGTTCCCTCGCGCGGCATCTTCAACCGCACGACGGCCTGGCGTCCCTCGGCGGCAAAGCGCTCGTCGTCGGCCGGCGTTTCGGCCATCCAGCGGCGGCTATAGAGAAACGGTCGCTTCTCAGCCTGGGCCGCCTGGCGCTCGGCCTGAATCTCGTCGGTCGTGGCATAGTCGCGGTAAGCCAGCCCGTCGGCCAGCAGTTTTTCGGCCGCGGCCTGGTAGCGCTCGAGGCGTTGCGACTGGTAATACGGTCCATACGGTCCGCCGATGTCGGGTCCCTCGTCCCAGTCGATGCCCAGCCAGCGAAAGCCGTGCAGAATCGGCTCGAGCGCCGCTTCGACATTCCGCTGGGCGTCGGTATCGTCGATGCGCAGCAGAAACTTGCCGCCGTGCCGTCGGGCGAACAGCCAGTTGAACAGCGCCGTGCGCACGCCGCCGATGTGCAAATAACCGGTCGGGCTGGGAGCGAATCGTGTGCGAACCATGGGTTCCAAGCTTGGGGGATGCGAGATGAAAAGGCAAGGGCTGTTTGCCCGTTCCGAGGAAGCTCTCTAGAAGATACCAGCCCGAAGCGCCAGCGAGGGAGTGCGCCGTTTAGCACCTGACGAAGAACCCTCGCTCGCGCTTCGGGCTGGTGTCGATAGCACACGGCACTTGCCCGTTCTACACCTTGGGCAATTGGCCCACCACGCCGGCAAGGAACTTGGCCAGGCGGTCGGAGGCCACCAGGGCGTCTTCCTTGAGTTGCCACATGTCTTTGACGCTCGAGGGTCGGCGAAAGATCGCGCCGGCAGCGGCACCGAGCCGCCCGGCGGTGCTCTCTTTGTTCACCAGCACGTCGATGTCGCGGGGCAGGGTGCGGTCGACTTCGTCGATGATCACGCGGACCGAGAGGAAACGCACCTTTTCGCGCTGGCACGCCTCGGCCACGCCCATCGTCTCCATGTCCACCGCCAAGGCGTTGTGCCGCTGGCCCAACGCGCGCTTCTGCTCTGGATCGCGAATCACCTTATCGACGGTGAGCAGCCGCCCCACGTGCACGCGCGGCCCCGGCTCACCAAGACCCAGGTCGAGGCTCAACTCGCGATTCTGCGTATCGACGATCGTGTCGGCCAGCAGCATGTCGCCCTGCTTGAGCCGATTGTCGAGCCCGCCGGCGAACCCCGCCGAAATGACCCACCGCGGCTGGTGTCCGGCGATCAGGGCTTCAGTCGCTCGCGCGGCCCGTTCGCGTCCCACGCCGCTCTCGACCAGCACCAAACGCCGCCCGCCGAGCCCGCCCTCGCGGGCCACGAAGTCCGCACCGTGAGTACCAATCGCGCCGGACAACTTGTCGACCAGCGCACCAGCCTCAATGCTCAGAGCAAACACCAGCCCCACGTGGCACACCGGCCGCGGAGCGTCCTCCCCCGGGCCTTGCTCTTCGGCCGATTTCGCATCATCGGCGGCCTGGTTCGCGGCCTGCGCCGCCGCTTCGCGCATGCGCTGCTGCGCTTGTCCGAGCAGCCAGTTGCGTAGCAGGGGTTGCCACATGGGAGACCGAGTGGGAATGAACAACGCGCACGCATCCATTCTACCCACCAGCCCGAAGCGCAAGCGAGGGTCGTTTCACGGTCGATCAAGAAAGCGAGAAACCCTCGCTGGCGCTTCGGGCTGGTGTTTGCTTCGGAGCGAATCGCAGATCAGGCCAACTGCCAGAGGGCCATCTTGAGCGTGTCGCCGAGGCGGCGGTTGACGCCCAGCACGGCAGCCGGCTCGAAGCCGCAGTGGACCATGCAGTGCTCGCAGCGGGGATCGTTGCCGCGGCCGAGCTTGTCCCAATCGGTCTTCTCGACCAGATCGTCGAACGACTCGTGATGCTTGTCGGTGATCAGGTAGCAGGGGCCTTTCCAGCCGGCAACGTTGCGCGTCGGGTTGGCCCAAGCCGCGCATCGCAAGTCGCGCTCGCCGCGCAGGAACTCCAGATACACCGGCGAGGTGTTGAGCTTGAAGCCGGCCAGCAGCTTCTTGGCTTCGCGAAACTTCTGGTGAATGTCGTCGCGCGTGAGAAAGATCTGCTGCGCGCCCAGTGGGTTGGTCGACTGCACGGCGTCGTAGCTATAGGCCGGCGACATCATGAACCCGTCGACGCCCAGCTCGGTGAGATACGACAACAGCACGGCGATCTCGTGCATGTCGGTCTCTTTGTAGATCGTAGTGTTCGTGCAAACCAGAAAGCCCGCGGCCTTGGCGGCCTTGATGCCCTCGATGGCCTCGGCAAACACTCCCTCGCGCTCCACGGCCATGTCGTGCGTGGCTTCCATGCCGTCCAAGTGCACGTTCCAGAAGAAGCGATCGGTCGGCCGAAAGCCGTCGAGCTTCTTGCGAGTGAACATGCCGTTGGTGCATAGATAGATGTGCTTCTTGCGCTCGAGGATCTTGGCCACCAGCTCTTCGATGCCGGGATAGATCATCGGCTCGCCGCCGCAAATGCTCACGCACGGGGCGCCGCATTCGTCGACCGCCTCGAGGCACTCCTCGACGCTCAGGCGGCTCTTGATCGACGTGGCATACTCGCGAATCCGCCCGCAGCCGGTGCAGGTGAGATTGCAGGCGTGCAGAGGCTCGAGCATCAGCACCAGCGGAAAGCGCTTCTCGCCGGAGAGCTTCTTCTTGAGCAGGTACGTGGCCATCGTACGCGTGAGCGAAAACGGAAACCGCATCGACGCTCTCCCGGTTGGTTCTAGGGCGGCGTGCGCCGGTTTACGAATCGAAGCCCATGTCCCAGCGGCCGAAAGCGGCTTGCCGCGCCGCCTCCTCGGTGCGCCGGGGATCGGCCGCCGCGGCCCATTGCGATAGGGCCAACAGCGGGAAGTACATCGGATAGTAGTGGTAGCGCAGGTAGAACACCCGCGGAAAGCCCGTGCCGGTAAACTCCGGCTCGTGCCAGGTGCCGTCGGCCCGTTGACGCTTGAGCAGGTACTCGATGCCGCGCGTCACCGCCTTGCTGCCGGCATGGCCGGCGGCCACGAGCCCCAGAATGGCCCAGGCCGTTTGCGAGGCCGTCGTCGAGCCCTGGCCGCGAAGCTCGGGCTGGGCATAGCTATCGGGCGATTCGCCCCAGCCGCCGCTGGGCTGCTGGTGGCTGAACAGCCAATTGGCACCGCGCACCATGGCCGGGTCATCGCTGGGCAAGCCGATCGCTTGCAGTCCGACCAGCGCCTGCCAGGTGCCGTAGATGTAGTTGACGCCCCAGCGGCCGAACCAGCTTCCGTCGGCCTCCTGCGTCTGCCGCATGTAGGCTAGCGCCCGCGTCACCACGGGATCGCCCTGCCGGCGTCCCAGCTTGCCCAGCATTTCCAGCACGCGGCCGGTCAAGTCGGGCGTGCTGGGATCGATCATCGCATTGTGGTCGGCAAACGGCACGTGGCACAGAAACTCGTGATCGTTGTTGCGGTCAAAGGCTCCCCAACCGCCGTCGCGATTCTGCATCGCAATCACCCAGTCGAGCGCCCGCTTGCTGGCCGAGGCCAATCGATCGGTCGTGGCGATATGCCGCCGCGCGTCTTCCAGGCTCGAGAACGTGGCCTGCTCGACCACGTGCCAGTCGGAACCGTGCTGCGACTTGGGGGCCGACTGATCGGCCAGCGCCATCAGTACCATGGAGGTGTCGTCGACGTCGGGATAGTACTCGTTGGCATACTCGAAGCACCAGCCGCCCGGCTCCGCCGGCACGGTGGCCGACCAGTCGCCGCGGCGCGCCACTTCGCGCTCGAGCAGCCAATCGATGGCCCGCCGCGAGGCGGCATGGTCGGGCTTGATGCCGCCGGACGCCAGCGCCCGCAGCGTGATTGCCGTGTCCCACACCGGCGACTTGCACGGCTGCAGTCGTACCGAGTCGTTCTCCTCGATCACCAGGCCGTCGAGATGGGCCAGGCAATACTGCATTTCGACGCTGTCGTCGCTGTAGCCCAGGCAGCGCAGGGCGACGATGCTCCAGACTATCGGCGGAAAGATCGCCCCCAATCCCTCGCTGCCGGCAAAGCGATCGATGACCCAGCGCTCGGCCCGTGCCAGCGCCTTTCTTCGTAGAGGCGTCCAGCCGCGCCGCTCGAACCACTTCACGCAGCGATCCACGGTGCGAAAGAAGCGGTCCCAACTCAGCAGTCCGGTACCGCCTTTCTGGCCCGGGCAGCGCAGCGGCGGCCAGTCTTCCGGCGCGCGAATGAACAGCTCCGAGATGCCCTGGCGCGGTTCGAGCTTCGCCACCGGGCGGCAGGCCGAAATGATCGACAGCGGCACTACGATCGTGCGCGACCAGGCGCTAATGCGGTAGAGGTTCACCGGAAACCAGCCCGGCAGCAGCATTGCCTCGGGCGGCACGGCCGGGCACTGGTCGTAGGAAATCTGTCCCAACAGCGCCAGATAAAACCGGGTGAAACTATTCACGGCATCGGCGCCTCCGTGAGCGGGAATTGCCCCCCGGGCCCGCTGCAGAGGCTCGCTGCTGGGGTCGTAGCCGGTGAGCTTCAGCGCGAAATAGGCTTTGACGCTGACGCTGATGTCGATCGGACCGCCGGGATAGCAGTTCCAGCCGCCGTCCTCGAGTTGGCTATCGAGGATGTACCGCGCGGCCTTGTGCGAAACCGGCTCGTCGTGACGGCCCAGGAACGCCAGCAACAGAATGTATTCGCTCTCCAGGATGGTGTCGCCCTCGAGCTCGGCCACCCAGTGACCGTCGGGCTGCTGCTGGTCGAGAAACCAGGCACAGGTGCGCTCGACCGCCCGCTTGGTCCGGGCAGATAGCTGCTCGTAGGAACCGTTGGAGAGATGCCCTCCGGCATGCCCGTTTTGAGAAGAGGCAACGCGCGCGTGCGGGTTGATACTCATTTTGTGTAGATGCCTCCGTGCTGCGAATCTTCCCTGACTCGCCAGGTCCGGCAAATCCGCCGGGAGCAACAATCTAAGCCATGCTCGCTGCGCGAGCAAGATCGGTCAGCGGTGCTAGCACACACCGGAAGGTGAGCGGGGCACCCGCTAGGACGATGGCTCGTCGACGACGCGGAAGCCCTTGCCCGGGTGCTTTCCCAGGTCTGGTAGACGCTCCAGGACGCCTGCCTTGACTAGCGCGTCGAATAAGTCCCTCTGCAAGAAGTCGGTAATGCCGTAGTTGCCCGGCTGGCGATAGCGCTCGATCTCGGGCCAGTCGACGTAGATGTGCGTGATGCCGCGATCCTCGAGCGCCTGGCGCACTTGCTCGGGCGACTTGTCGCGGGCCAACTGTTCGAAGATGTTCGTGTCGAACACGGTGTTGTACGTCGTCGGCATCGCGAGATTGAACGGCTCGGCATCGCCCACCAGCAAAAGATGCCCCACTTCGTCGCGATGGGCGTTGAAGTACAGGTGCCAGGGATCGACGATGCGCGACGGATCCGTGCGTGTGGCGCGAAGATCGGTCAAGTAGTGGTGGTCGGCCACCGGCCCGCCTGAGATCAGGGCGAAGTCGTACACCAGGCCCAGGGTCAACAGCGCCAACAGCGATCGGCGCCAGACGCGATGCGTGGTCCACGTGGCTCCTATTCCGGCCAAGAGCGCCGCCAGCGGCCACAACGGAACCAGAAAGCGATCGATGCGGTGCGTCAACAGCCACCAGGCCGCAAACACGAAGACGACATAGCCGCCGACGAGCAGGGCCAGCCGCCGCGTGCGCGGCCCCACGAACGCCAGCGCCGCCAGCGGCACGACCAGCGGACTCAGCCAGGCACCGGCGACGGTCGTATCCCACACCCGACGCGCTAGATCGCCCGCGGCATAGTTCGGCGGCCGGTGGGCCTGCCGCCATTGAGCGTCCTTGGCGTCGGTACGCGTCGCGCCGTCGAACACGCTGTAGAGCAGGGGATAGGTCGGGTTGCCACTCAGCACGGCATTCTTAAGCAACCACGGCCCGCACGCCAGCGCGGCGGCCAGCAGAAACACGCCCAAGGGAGCAATGAGTCGGCGGAAGGCATCCTTTGGAGGATGGTTGAGCTTCCATGACGCGAAGACCACATAGGCCGCCAGCGGCAACACGCAATAGACTAGGCCCGGGTACTTGGTCGCCAGCGATGCTCCGGCCAGAAAGCCTGACACGGCCAGCAGTCCCCGCGTGCCGACGACGTCTTCTGCCGGCGCGGCCCCCGCCGTGTTATTGGACTGCCAGATGAGCACGGCCAGAAACGCCGCGAACAGGTAGAACGCCAGCGTGCCGTCAATCAGACCTGAAGCCGATACCAGCGTGACCCAGGGGATGGAGATATAGACCAGCGCCGCAATCACGCCGGCGGCGGGAGAGGCAAAGCGCGATCCGGCCGAGTAAAGCGCAATCGCCGTCAGCGGCGCGAACAGGCCGATCAGCAGCTTGCCGACCAGGGCTCCGAACCACCAGTCGTCCAGCGTGACCATCGCCGTGAGCGCCAGCATTTCGCTCCCCAGCGGCATGTTCGCGTACACGTTGTGCGGCAGAAACGTGATATGACCCGCCTGAAAGAACTCTTTGGGGGCTTGCAGGTGGTACTCCAGCACGTCGAAGTCGAGCGGGGGCAACATGCTGGAAAGCAGGATCGCCGCAGAGAACGGCGCGATCAGCCAGAGCCAACGCGGCCGCCACGCCCAGGGACCCTCGGTACGCTTCTGCTCGATGGCGATCTGGCAGGTGCCTGACTTGCAGCCCCGGCGGAAGTAGATCGCACCGGCCACGATGCAGGGAACGATGCCGACGGCAAGAAACGCGCCGCGGTTCAGCCAACCGGCCAGTCCCAGCAACAGCGTCGCCAGCGATACCAGGTTCATGCCCACGCCGGCCGAGAAGACGAACATTTCCGCACGCGTCACCACGCGATCGACGCGCAGCAGCCGCAAGCACGTCCAACCGGCGGCCATCACCACGGCAAAGATGCCAGCGGCAACCGCCGCGATCACCGCGCGATCAACGATGCCCTGCCATGTGGCGCCCGCGATCCATGCGCGCACCAAGTCATCGGGCCTGAGAATCGAGGTCCACAGGAATTCCCCCCGCTCGGCCTTTCCCGAGCTGGCCAGCGGCGCGTAGAAGAACACGGCGACGTAACCCAGCAGTCCCACGCAAGCCAGCGTGAGCATCCCATCGCCAGGATGTCGAGCCGGGCCGGCGGCGTCGGTCGTGTTGTCCGGGGAGGCTTTGGTGCGCACGATCGTGACGGAAGAAAGGCGGTATTTCCCGAGCGCAGGGCCGATTTCCGCTTCGGCCGCCGCATGGTTTCCAAGCTAACCTTGGGTAGCTAGACTAGCGAGACTGCCCGGCGAGTCTATTCTATCATTCCGCCGGGCGGCTCCCCCGCCAACCTCAATCCCTCGCGCTTTCATGGCTTCCGGAAAACTACAGGGAATCTTTACGCCCAATCTCGTCCCGCTCGACTCGCGCGGCGAGATCAACGAACCGGAGTTGCGGCGCTATACCGATTGGCTCATCGATCGCGGCGTGCACGGGCTCTATCCCAACGGCTCGACCGGCGAGTTCACGCGGTTTACGCCGGAAGAACGTCGGCGGATCATCGCCATCATGGCCGACCAGGCACGCGGCCGGGTGCCGATTCTGGCCGGAGCGGCCGAGGCCAACACGCGCGAAACCATCGCGGCCTGCGAGTACTATCATTCGCTCGGCGTGCGGGCCGTTGCCATCGTCTCGCCGTTCTACTACAAGCTCAGCCCCGAGTCGGTGTACGCGTATTTCAAAGAGATTGGCGACAACACGCCGATCGACGTGACGCTGTACAACATTCCGATGTTCGCCTCGCCGATCGACGTGCCCACCGTGCAACGATTGAGCGAAGCGTGCGAACGGATCGTGGCGATCAAGGATTCCTCGGGCGACCTGCCGCACATGATTCGCATGATCCAGGCCGTGCGCCCTAACCGGCCCGAGTTCACCTTCCTCACCGGCTGGGATGCGGCGCTGATGCCGATGCTGTTGATCGGCTGCGACGGCGGCACCAATGCCACCAGCGGCGTGGTGCCCGAAGTCACGCGCAAGCTCTACGACTTGACGCTCGCGCGAAAGATCGACGAGGCCCGTGAGCTGCAGTACAAGGTCGTGACGTTGTTCGACATGATGCTGCTTTCGGCCGACTTCCCGGAAGGATTCCGCGCCGCGTTGAAGCTGCGGGGCATCGACACGGGCACCGGCCGACAGCCGTATAGCGACTTGCAGCACCTGCAGTTGGAAACGCTCAGCAACGCCCTGGCGTGTCTTCTGGCCGAGGAAGGTTTTGCCGACGAGCCTGTCGGCGGCTGCCCGGTGGGAGCGCAGAAGGTCGATCCCGGCCAGGTGGGCCGCATCGTCGAGGGCGTGCTGGCCGAATTGCGGCAGCGCGGGCTGGCGTAATAGGAAACGCCCAGCCATCTCCGCGCGATCAATCGTTCCTCGGGCCCAGTCCAACGTCGAGGAATTCGCCATCGTCCATCTCATTGACCCGGCCGCCGTCGTCCTTGAGGTTGCTGCCCACGGCATACACGGTCGCGTCGACCACGTCGCCACGCACGAGCATCTCCTTGCCGTTGTAAGGATCGACCAGCACCTCGACCGGAAGCCCCAACTCAGACAGCGCGGGAGTCTCGTCGCCCGGCATCAGGTTGCGGCGAGCGATCGCGTTCAGGATTCGCAGGCTGCCGAGTTTTGCGGTCATTCGGGCTTTGGCCGATAGCAGGGCTTTGGTCGCAGGCAGCAGCAGACCGGTCAATGCTCCCGTCTGCTGCGAGTCGATCCATTCGATCACCTCAGGGTTGGGTTGGTCGGCGCGGGCGATCAGTCCTTTGAAAAGGTTGATGTAGTCCTGTAGATCGGCCTTGTTGGCGGCCACGCCCAGGAAGCGAACCTGCGCGTCCAGGTCCCCGAACGTGTCGATGCCGTACGCGCGTTCCGTGCTGAGGGTATGCATGTAGGCTGCATCGAGATCCTGCCGTGCCAGCTCAGTCTCGAGCCGATCGTGGGCCGCAGCCGGCAGCGGCCCGGAGCGCAGCACCTGGTTCGTGGCCGCCACGGCCACCCCCCGCACGGCAATGCTCACCAGATGGGCGACCATCAGCGGCCGCTCGTCGAAATGCCGGCAGAGCTTGAACATGGTCAGGCATGTATCGAGCGCCTCTTCGCGCTTGCCGTCGGTCAGCAGCATCGCCACGCGATAGTTCAACACCCGGAGGGGCCGCCGCACTTGCTGCATCGTCGGCAGATAGTCTTCGAGAAATGCCGTTGGCGACTGGTCGTAGTCGAGTTGCGGGTCGAACGCATCCTGGGCGGCCGCCTCGTCGAGCAACTCGATCGCGTCGTCATGCTCCACGAACACCCGCTGCAACACCTGCTGCAGGCTCTCGGGCGCCTCCATCGTGGCGTAGTAGACGGTGCGTTGCGACTCGTCGAGCTCGTCGATGGCGGCTTCGACGATCGTCTCAATCGCCGCCAGCTCCGCAGCCGCCCGCCGCAGATACGTGGCCGCGTTCTCGTCCGGCGGCACCGGCTTGCGGGCCAGGTCGGCCAGCGACGTCGGTTGCCCCTGTTCCTTCAGCTTCGCGATGGCTTGTTCCAGCTTCGTGTCCGCGGCCGCATCGGCCATGGCCAGCCAGATGAGCGAAACGCCCACGATGCCCAGCGCGGCCAGCGCGATCAACTTGATAGGACGAAGGTACCGTCTCATTTGTGTCGTGCCTCTCAGACAATTGAACCGAACTCAATCCTCGCGGGTGCGCGGCAGGGGGCCAAAGCCGATATCGCTCCACGTCGTCGGGCCGCCATCGTCTTTCAGGTTCATGTCCACACTGTAGATCAACCAGCCGCCGGGCTTCTTTTCAATGTGCAATGGCTGGGCGTTAAACGGATCGGTAGTCACTTCCTTGTGAAGGCCCAATTCGGCCACGGTTGGTACCTGCCCCGGGTGTGTCTTTTCGTAGCGCTGAATCGCGTTGAGGATGCGAATGGCCCGCTCGTAAACCTGCGCTCGGCAGCGGGAGACTTGTGCCCCCTGCGGGGCGTCGGCGATCTCTTCGGCCAGAGGCTCGCTTGCCTTCACCAACGCGTCGTTGTGTTTGATGTCCGCATAGGGCTTGTTGGTGAGGGAGCTGCACAGCGCCACGTAGTCGAGATAACGGCTCTGGTCCTTCTGGAAATCGCTCGCCGTTCTCCAAAAAACGTTGAAGCTGTCGGTGGGGCGATGCTTGCCGGCGGCCACTTCCTGCAACACCGTCAGACCAAAGGCCCGGTCACTCTCCAGGCTGTTGAGAAAGGTTTGCTCCACCTGGGAACGCGCAAGTTCTTTGTCCAAAGCATCGCGCAACTTCTCGGACACATCGCCGCTACGCAAGGTCAGGTCAATCGTGTAGAGCGCCACGGCACGGCAGGCGAAGGCCACCAGCGATCCCACCAGCGTCGGCTCGTTGTCCAGCAGGTGGCAAAGTTTCAGCATGACAATGCCCGTTTCCAAAGCATCGTCGTGCTGGCCATCGGCGGTTTGCTGCGCGGCCCGATATCCCAGCACGCGTATCGCCGCGCGATTCAACTGGCTTTGCTTGAGCAACTCATCAAGGAAGTCGGAGGTGCTAGCGCGGTAGTCGTATTGAGCGTCATAGGCCTGGCAATTCGCCGCTTGCTCGAGCAGCGGCAGCGTGGCCGGATACGCCTCGAATGCGGAGCGGACTGCCCGTAGGTAGGCCTCGGTGGGCCGGCCGAAGTCGATCGCCCGTTGATCGCGTTCCGGTTCGTTCTCGTACGCCGCGTCGACCTCTTTGCTGATCGAGTCGACCGATTCCTTGGCCCGGCGGATGTACGTCGCGGCATTGTCTTCCGGACGGGGCGGCTTGCGGGCTAGATCTTCAAGCGACAACGGGGCGCCCTGGCGGCGCAGTTCCTCTAGCCGCTCGTCCAACTCGGCTTGGGCGCTGGCGTCGGCTCGCGTGACGACAACCGCTGCCACAACGATGAGTGCCACGAATGCACCTAGTAATCCCAGGCGTGCGCGTACTGAGCGTTTCATCGGTGCTTACCCCGCTGGATGTTCGCTGATTTCCCGCAACACTTCCTCGTAGTGTTTCCCGAATGCTGCCTGCGTGTCGCGCGGCGGTTGAGCGGCCAGCCGCTTGTTGACGAAGTCGGTTAGTTGCTCGTCGGCCAAGGGAGAACGTGGGGTCCACTGCGCGTTGGGGGCAGGCTTCGAATGCGAAGCCAGCGGCCCCGGGCGCTGCCACTGCCAAATGTTCATGCCGATGCCAAGCGTCAAGCTGGCCGCCACGCCCCACTCGAGCGCGCGCTCCCAGGCCGGCTTGCGGCGCGGGGCAAGTTCCCGCTCCACGGCCGACAGGACCCGCGCCCGCAATGCCGCGGGTGCGGCCGGCGGCTTCGCGCGCTCGAAAAACTCGGGCAACTCATCATTCATGGCATTCACTCTTTATGAGCCACTGGCGCAACCGCCCCAGCGCCGCGCGGTATCGGGTGGCGACCGTGCCCGGCGGCAATGACGTCACCTCGGCAATCTCCCTCAGCGTCAGTCCTGCGTAGGCTTTCAGTTCCACGATCTCACGTTGCTCCTTGGGCAACCGCTCGAGCGCCGCACGCACCGCGTCGACCGCTTCGCGCTCGGCCGATGCGTCGTCGACCGACGCCAGGGCCGGCAGCTCGGCTTCGCCGCGCGGCTTGCGGACGCGGCGCCTCTGCAACCGCGCCGCCTCGTTGCGGGCCACCGTGAAGGCATAGGCCACGGGGTTCTCCACGCGGCGTAGTTTCTTGCGCGACCGGGCCAATCGCACGAACGTCTCCTGCACGACGTCGTCGGCGTCGTTCGCCGACCGCAATTGCAGGAGCAGCCAGTGGTGCAGTGCGGCGGCGCAGGCATCGTACAACTCGGCGAACGCCGCCGGATCGCCACGCGCCAGCCGGTCGGCTAATTCGGCCATCGCCAGTCCCCAGGTTTCGGTCTACAGGTAATGACCGCCCTGAAGCGCAAATTTATTTGCCCGCTGGGGCAATCGCCACAATTCCCTCTCTAGAAATAGAAAAAGCCACGCCCGGCTCGCGCGAATTTCGCGGGAACGGCGTGGCTTGGGCTATCTCTGGTAGCGTTCCGCTACGGCGTAATGGCCCGCAGCACGTTGCGGACGGGCTGCCCGGCGACGTAGACCTTGGGATTGACCCAATAGGTCGTCGCCGGCGTGTAGTACGTCGTGACCGGCGTGCTCGGAGCGTAGTAGGTCGTCACCGGCGTCGAGACGCTGGGGGCGTAGTACGTCGTCGTGGTGCTGGTGCTCGGCGCGTAATACGTCGTCGTCGTGCTGGGGGCGTAGTACGTCGTGGTCGGAGCGTAATACGTCGTCGTGGTGCTGGGGGCGTAGTACGTGGTCGTGGCCGTACTGGGAGCATAGTAGGTCGTCGTGGGTGCGTAATACGTTGTGACCGGCGTGCTCGACGGATAGTACGTCACGACGGCTTGGGCATCGGCCCGGCTGGCACCAAACAGTACGACCGCCAAGGTCAAAGCAATCAAAGTGCGCATATCTAGGTCCTCCTCTAAGCCCAATCCTAAAATAGGGCCGTGGCGGTTGCAACTATTTGCGCGCGGCTTAGGGCGGGACGAAGGCTGCGCGCGTCGAAGCTGCTGGCAATGCAGCCAGCGCCAGCCCGGCGGAATAGTCTGCCCGAACTTCGCAGACCCCCGCGCGCCGGCGAAAACAGCGCGGTGCAGGAGGTCTACCAAAAAAGCGGGAACCGCCGCGCGCGGCTCGCACCAGCGCACGGCGTTCCCGCTAGGAGGCCGTTCGGCTGTGAGTGTCCGACTCTTACCAGCCCCAATAACCGGCTCGATACCAGCGCCGGGCGACGCGTCGCGGCACGTAGTAATACGTGCTCGGATAGTAGGCCACGCTGGGAGCGTAGTACGACGTGTACGTGGGATAGTAATACGACGTGACGGGCAGCGGCTCGTAATAGGTCGTCACGGGCACGCTGGGCTCATAGTACGTCGTGACCGGCATGCTGGGGGCGTAGTAGGTCACGACGGGGCTTTCGACGACCACTTGAGCACTGGCCGGCGCGGCCAACGCCACTAGCCCCAAAGCAGCGACTGCGGCAACGAATTTCATGGTGCAAACTCCAAGGTGATTTCATGCGCGTCGACCGATTCGACGTTCAAGCGTAGCTTGCAGAATTCGCGGAAGGGGCCTCGCCGAGCGGGGCATCGCCGCCGAAGAAAAGCCCAGGGAAGGAACCGCCCAAGGTGTTGAGAAGCGGCCACGTTTCAGTGTTGCCCGAATTCAACGGGTGTTGCCCGGCGGCAACGTGATGGTGAAGACCGCGCCCTGGCCGGGCCCGCTTTCCACATCGATTCGCCCACCGTGGCCGGTGACGATGCGCCAGCACTTCGACAGGCCCAGGCCGAGCCCGCGGCCCGCCTCGCGCCCCGAATAGAAGGGGTCGAAAACATGCGGACGCACTTCCGCGGCAATGCCGGGGCCGTCGTCGCGGACGGCGATTCGCACGGCCTCGTGCGGCTTCGCCGGCGGCAGGAGCTCGATCTGTACGGTGCCTCCGGTCACCAGGGCTTCGAGCGCGTTGACGCACAGCGAGCGCACCGCGACGGCGATTTGCGTGGCGTCGATCGCCACCACCAGGGGACCCTGGGGCAAGTCCGCGCGGATTTCAGACCCCTGTTCCTCGGCCTGTGGGGCCAACTCGTCGGCGACTCCGGCGAGCAAGGGCACCAGGTCTGCCGGCTCGGGCTGCGGTGCCGGTGGGCGGGCGAAGAGCATCATGTCGGCGATCATCTCATGCGCTCGAAACGCCTGGGCATTGATCGCCCCCAACATCCGCCGCCGCTCCGGGTCCTGCTCTTCGGCCAACATGGTTTGCGCCCGGGCCGAGATGTTGGCCAGCGGATTGTTGATTTCGTGGCCCGCGCCATAGGCCAGATTTTTCAGGGCTTCGAGCTTTGCCGTTTCCAGGGCCCCGGCGAAATCATGCTGGAGTTGCGCGAGCACGCGCAACCGCTCGACGAGTTCATTGAAACTCGCTCCCCAGGGACCTTGCCGCGCCCAGGCTTCGCCGAGTTTGGTGGGGGTATCTTCGTCCTGCGCGGCGACGGCGCGCAGCGCTCGCGCCGCGCAAGCAACCTCGGGCGACTGGTGCTCGGCCGGCCGCCGCAGTTCCTCCAGGGTGCTGTGCAGCCACGGCGGGAAAAGCGCCGACGCGTCCGGCGCTTCGCCGTCGATCGCCACCCACTCGGCAGCGCCGTGCACGAGCGCCAGAAAGCGAGACGGCTGAGCATCGGCCGCACCGTCGCGGGCAAACTGCTCAGCCAATGCAGCCGCGGCCAGCGAGCGGCCGGACAGGGTGCTCGAGCGACGTCGAAGATCCTCAGCGGCAGCGGGCTCCGGCGTTTGGCCGCCTGTGAAGAAACTCGCCGGTTGATTGGCCAACCAGGAGGCCAGCTCGGCGATCGAGCGCAGCGCGTCTTCGCCCGCGGCGTACGCTCTTGCCAGCGTCCACACCGCCAGGGCGGGATCGCCGGCCAAGGCGGCCTCGAAGTGCACGTTTCGCCCAGCACCGTTCGCTAGCAGGCCCAGCGCGAGGCGCTCGGCCGTGGGTTCGGCGAGCGGCAAACGGCGCGAGCCGCGCGGAGTGACGAGGCTGGGCAGCGTGTGCATAATGGCGGTTCCGGCACGAGGGCGCTCGTGACGCACCAGGCCCGGTGGAGTTCACGCCGCCAAGCGCACCCGCCTGCGAGGACAACTAGCGCGAGGTGACCGTTTCGATGTCCAACAGCGTGCACATGCGTTCGATGAGGGTTTCGACCTCGAACGGCTTGTGCAAAAAGTCGTTGGCCCCGGCGCTCTTGAGGTCCTCGATCTTGTCTTCCTCGACCATGCCCGAGATGCAGATGATACGCACGTCGTCCATCGTCTTATCGCTGCGGACCCGCTGGCAGACTTCCTTGCCGTTGATGTCCGGCAGCATGACGTCGAGCACGATCAGGTCGGGATGATAGTCCTTGACCATCATGCCGGCGTCGAAGCCGTTGTTGACGGTGCGGACTTCGAAGCGCCCGTCTTTATCGAGCACGTCGACGATCAACTCGACCAGTTCCTGGTCGTCGTCGACGATGAGCACCTTGCGTTTTCCGCTTTCCAGGGCATCGGTCGGAATGCCGTTGTCGCGCATGAACGCGTAGAGCTGTTCGCGCGGGATGCGGCGGAACCGGCTACCGGGAACTCGAAATCCTTTGAGTTGTCCCGAATCGAAACAACGAATGATCGTCTGCTGACTGACTTTGCAGATCTTCGCCGCTTCGCCTGTGGTGAACACAGTTTTCATGGTTGCTAACCACCCCTCTCCCTAGCCGATGGTATTAGGCTAGTCTAAGCGGGACCTCCGCGTGGATTCCTCGACGACAAGAAATCGACCGGAAGTTCCTAATCCTCCATGTCACGCTAGACGGAACCTAGCCTTTAGCTTGCTGCGTCCCTAACACTTGACCAGTTGGCTACGCTTAAGTCAGCAATGCGTATGTACGGTTCCTGCCAAGATTACCGAATTTGCCATCGGGCCCTATTATAGCCCGGCCCATAGGCGAGTCAATATCGATCTTGCGCGCTCAATCGCAAGCCAACAAACGACTTAAGGGCACATTCTCTTTTGTGCGAAAAACGCTTGACAACGGGCCGGGCAAGTCTCCTAGACCGCGCCACAGTTCACGTTCACGTGGCTTGCCTATGCCCTGGCGGGCAAAATCCGTTGTTTCTCGGCCCGCGCCGACTCACCGCCCCTCGAGGTGAATCGCCAAAAGCGCCATGTCGGCCGGCGTGATGCCGCTGATGCGGCTGGCCTGGGCCAGGTTGGTCGGCCGCACACGCGTCAGCTTTTCCCGCGCTTCGGCCCGCAGATGCCGGACACCTGCGAAATCGAACGCCGGCGGGAACCGCCGCTCGGCTAGCTTCCGCCACCGGGCGATCTCGGCTTCCTCGCGCGCGATGTAGCCGGCGTACTTCACGTCGTGCGTCACCTGTTCGGCCACCTCCGCCGAGTAGCTCGTCAAACGTGGCTCATACGTGCACAGGTGCGTCCAGGCTATCTCCGGTCGCTTGAGCAGCTTGCCCAGAGTCGCGCCTTCGTGGTGGGTGTCGAGCAGCGCTTTGGCGGCCTCGATGTCGGCGAGCTTCGTGCTGAGACGTTGCCAGCGTTCCGCATCGACCAGGCCGATTTGCCGTCCGATCGGGGTCAGCCGCCGGTCGGCGTTGTCGTGCCGCAGCAGCAGGCGATGCTCGGCCCGGCTGGTGAACATGCGATACGGTTCGTCGACGCCGCGGGTCACCAGATCGTCGATCAGCACGCCGATATAGGCCTGGTCGCGCGATAGCACCAGCGGCTCGTCGCCGCGACCGGCCAGCGCAGCGTTGACGCCCGCCAACAGGCCCTGGGCCGCCGCCTCTTCGTAGCCGGTCGTGCCGTTGATCTGCCCGGCGAAGTACAGGCCCGCCACGCGCTTCGTTTCCAACGACGGCTGCAACTGCTCCGGCGGCGCGTAGTCGTACTCGACGGCGTAGCCGTAGCGCATGATCTCGGCGTTCTCCAATCCCGGCACGAGACGGAGCACGGCGTCCTGCACGTCGCGCGGCAGGCTGGTCGAGATGCCGTTGACGTACACCTCCTGCGTGTTGCGTCCCTCGGGCTCGAGAAACAGTTGATGCTGCTCCTTGTCGGCGAAACGAACGACCTTGTCTTCGATCGACGGGCAATAGCGCGGGCCGCTCGAGGTGATCTGCCCGCTATACATGGGCGCGCGGTGCAGGTTGGCCCGAATCAACGCGTGGGCCTCGGCATTGGTATACGTGATCCAACAGGGAATCTGCTCGGCCGCGATGGCTTCGGTCAGGAACGAGAACGGCCGGGGTTCGTCGTCGCCCGGTTGTCGTTCGGTCTTGGTGTAGTCGATCGTGCGTCCATTCAATCGCGGCGGCGTGCCCGTCTTGAAACGTGCCAGCTCGAAACCGAGTCGACCGAGGGCACCGCTGATGCCGGCGGTCGTGCCTTCACCGGCGCGGCCGCCGGGCGTCTTGGCTTCGCCGGTGTGCATCAAGGCTTGCAGAAAGGTGCCCGTGGTGAGGATGACGGTCGGCGCGCGATAGATGGCATCGCCGCGCACGCGCACGCCGACGACGCGTGCCGACTCGCCGTGGGTTTCGGTGAGGATGTCTTCGACGGTTTCCTGCCGCAGCGAGAGGTTCTGCTGCTCTTCGACGATGCGCTTGATCTCGAACTGGTAGGCCTTCTTGTCGGCCTGGGCCCGGGGGCTGTGCATGGCCGGCCCCTTACGCTTGTTGAGCATGCGGAACTGAATGCCCGTGGCGTCGATGGCCCGCCCCATGGCCCCGCCCAGCGCGTCGATCTCGCGGACGATGTGCCCCTTGGCCACGCCGCCGATGGCCGGATTGCAGCTCATCTGCCCGACCGTATCGCAGTTGGTGGTCAGTAGCGTCGTCTTGGCCCCCATCCGCGCAGCCGCCAGCGCCGCCTCGGTGCCGGCATGCCCGGCGCCGATGACCAGCACATCGAATTCGTACTGCGAAACGGTCATATGCGCATGATATCAGCGGGTACAGCACAGCCCCAGAGCCACGGCCATACGACGACCCTATCCGCTGCGTTCTGGCAAGGAGGTGGTTTCCATGCGAGAATTGCAGAGAACGAAGCGAACTTTGCGGGAGCGACAAATGGACGAAGATCAACTGCTGCAGCGAATCACCACGAACCCAAAGATTTTCGGCGGCAAGCCGATCATTCGAGGCAGACGGCTGGCGGTCGAACACGTGCTGGGCATGTTGGCCGCCGGGGACACGCCCGAAACGCTCCTCGAAGGCTATCCGTGGCTGGAAAAGGAGGACGTGCAAGCATGCCTGGCGTTTGCGCGCCGCATCGTCGGCCACGAGCGCGTCGGACCGCTGGAGGTTGCCGGTGACGCTGACTTATGAGGATTCTCCTGGTTACATGTGTATGGGGCGGAGCGGCGGACGAACTGCGGCATGCTCAGCGCGACGTGGTTTGGTCTGGCGACTGGCCAACCGATCCGGGAGAAGAAGAGCTTCCTCGGCAAGCGCATGCTGACAATCGCATCTTTGTTACGCTAGACAAAGATTTCGGCGAGCTTGCGATTCTGCGTCGCTCGCCGCACCATGGAATATTGCGGTTGGCCGGGATCGCCGCTCGACGGCAGGCAGCAGTTTGCTTGCATGTCTTGGGCCATCATGGTGACGAGCTGCTGGCGGGGGCGATCATCACTGTGGAACCCGGAAGGATCCGAATTCGCCCACCGGACAAGCCGTGAACGCCCCTTGCTCGTCGGGGTGTCACACGAACTCGAAGCCTCGAGCCTCCTATGAACTCCGTCGTCCCCGGCCTCTACGAACTTCCCCTCGGCCAGGTCAACGTCCACCTGCTCGAGACTCGCGATGGGCTGATCCTGATCGATACCGGCATGCCCGGCAACGGGCCGGCGATCGAAGCGGCCTTGCAATCGATCGACCGTAGCCCAGCGGATATTCGTCACATCGTGGTGACGCACTGCCACTGGGACCATAGCGGCAGCTTGGCCGAGGTGAAGCAATTGACGGGCGCTTCGGTGATCATGCACGCCACCGATGCGGCGATGATTCGCCAGGGCGAGACGCTACGTCCGCTCTCACCGGGGCCAGGACTGGTGAACAAAATGGTCTACCGCATGATCATCCGCAACGCCCGCAGCGAGATGGAACCGGTGGAAATCGAGCGCGACGTAACCGACGGCGAGTCGCTGCCCGGCGGCTTGCGGGCGATCCACGCCCCGGGGCACTGTGCGGGGCAGATCGTGCTGTACTGGCCGGAGCAAGGCGGGGTGCTGCTGGCGGCTGACAGTTGCGCGAGCTTTTTCGGCCTGGCGATGAGCCCCGCCTACGAGGACCTCGAGCAAGGCCGCCGCGACCTGGCCCGCATCGCCCGCGAAACCTTCGAAGTCGCCGTCTTCGGCCACGGCAAGCCGATCACCAGCGGCGCCAGCGAGCGCTTTCGCAAGAAGTGGGCATGAGCGCCGGCTCCGCTACCGCTTGGCTGAGCGGCCGTGGGGGCCGCCGTCGGCGCGGCCGTCGATGGGGCCGTAAAAGCCGAAGAGCTGGTTCGTGCCGGGCGTCATCGCCACGGGGCGTTTGCCTTTGACGCTTTCGCGCATCAGCTTCACGAATCGCTCGGCGGCCGGCGAAAGGAACTTGCCCTTGCGAATCACCAGGCCGTAAGTGCGCTTGGGAAAGTAGCGCGAGAGCGGAATCGCCACCAGGTCCTCCTCGCCGCTTAGGCAAATGCTGGTGACGATCGAGATGCCCAGCCCCAGCGACACGTACTTCTTGATCACCTCCCAGCCGCCGGCCTCCATCTTCACTTCGTACTTCAGCTTGTGCTTGGCAAAGGCGTAGTCGACCACGCCCCAGGTCGTCAGGTGGCTGGGCGGCAGAATCAGCGGGTGCGGCGCCACGTCCTTCAGCGTGATCCGTTTCCGCCTGGCCAGCGGGTGGTCGGGCGGCACGATCAGCATCGGGTCGTAGGTGAACATCGGCTGGTACTCGATATCCTCGCGCACTTCCAGCATCGATCCCACGGCGAAGTCGGCCTCGTCGGCGCGGACCATCGCCAGCCCGTCGCGCCCGGTGACGTTGTGCAGCTTGAGCTCGATGCCCGGGTACTTTTCGGCGAACTGCTGCACGAAGTGGGGCAGCAGATACAGCGTGGTCGATTCGCCGGCCGCGATGTCGAGCCGGCCGGTTTCCAGGCCTCCGCGGCGAGCGGCAAACACGTCGCCCAGGGTGTCGATCTCCTCGACCAGCGGAGCGGCCATTTCGTAGAGCGTCTTGCCGTCGGGCGTGAGATTGATCTTCGGCCCCCGGCGCTCGAACAGCGTCGTCTTGAACTCGCGCTCCAGGGCCTGGATCTGCAGCGACACGCTGGGTTGGCTCAAGAACAGCTTTTCGGCCGCCTTCGAGATGCTGCCGGCCTGGGCGGCGTAGCAGAAGCCGCGTAGCTGTTGCAGGCGGTTTTGCTTGTAGTACTGCGAGCTGGATGCCGTGGCCATGGCGGCGATTCCTCGTTGCTGTTCCAGGGCGAGACCTGATGTATAGCGCCACTCAATATAGTCTATTTGATTGATAAAAACAATGCTCGGTATTGAAAGGATTGTCGTGTTCAATTCTTCGGCACGCGACTACAGTACCTCCATGCAACCGACCGCGGCGGCGCGGTGAACCTATCGCACGCCTCCCGGCTCCCGTCTTCCACGCGAGTCCACGTAAGTCCAAGTAAGGAAACTCCCCATGGTCGCCACCCAAACCCAAGTCCAGGGCGTCGAGCTCCTGGCCCCCGTGCCGTCCGAGGCCGAGGCGATTCTCTCGCCCGAGGCCCTGACGTTTGTCGCCGATTTGGAACGTTTGACCCGAGCCACCCGGCGCAAGTTGCTGCGGGCTCGCGTCGAGCGGCAGGCCCGGCTCGACGCCGGCGAGCTGCCCGACTTTCTGCCCGAGACGGCCGAGATTCGCACAGGCGACTGGCGGGTCGCTCCGGTGCCGGCTGACTTGCAGGATCGCCGCGTCGAAATCACCGGCCCGGTCGACCGCAAGATGGTGATCAACGCCCTCAACTCGGGCGCCAAGATTTACATGGCCGACTTCGAGGACTCGCACTCGCCCACCTGGGAAGCGACGCTGGCCGGCCAGGTCAACCTGCGCGACGCGGTCAACGGCACGATCGAGTACACCAGCCCCCAGGGCAAGCACTACACGCTCGACGCAGACACCGCCACGCTGCTGGTCCGCCCCCGCGGCTGGCACCTCGACGAAAAACACGTCCACGTCGACGGCGAACCCATCTCGGGCGGCGTGTTCGATTTCGGCCTGTTCTTTTTTCACAACGCCCAGACGCTGATCGAAAAGGGAACCGGCCCGTACTTCTACCTGCCCAAGCTCGAAAGCCACCTGGAAGCCCGGCTGTGGAACGAGGTGTTTCGCCTGGCGCAGATGGCCCTGGGCGTGCCGCAGGGAACGATCAAGGCCACGGTGCTGATCGAGACGATCCTGGCCGCGTTCGAGATGGACGAGATCCTCTACGAACTGCGCAATCACGCCGCCGGGCTGAACTGCGGACGCTGGGACTACATCTTCAGCTTCATCAAGAAGTTCCGCAATCGGCCCGAGTTCGTGCTGCCCGATCGAGCGCAGGTGACGATGACGACCCACTTTCTGCGGTCGTACTCGCGGCTGCTGATCGAAACGTGCCACCGCCGCGGCGCGCACGCCATGGGCGGCATGGCCGCGCAGATCCCGATCAAAGACGACCCGGTGGCCAATACCGAGGCCCTGGCCAAAGTGCGCGCCGACAAGGAGCGCGAGGCCGGCGACGGCCACGACGGTACCTGGGTCGCGCATCCCGGTTTGGTTGGCGTAGCCATGGAGGTGTTCGATGCCCACATGTTCGGCCCGAATCAAATCAGCCGCCGCGATCCCGAACTGCACATCTCGGCCGCAGACCTGCTGGCCGTGCCGCAGGGAGAGATCACGCCCGAGGGCTTGCGCACCAACGTCGCCGTCGGCCTGCGCTATCTCGAAAGCTGGCTCCGCGGACAAGGCTGCGTCCCGATCTTCAACCTGATGGAAGACGCCGCCACGGCCGAGATCTCCCGGGCCCAGATCTGGCAATGGATCCGGCACCCTGGCGGCCGGTTTGCCGACGGTACGAAGATCACCGCCCAACTCGTCGAGCGCGTGCTCGAAGAAGAGCTGGCCTCGCTGCGCACCGAGTTGGGCGACGAGGCCTACCAAATGTCGCGCTTCGACGAGGCCGGAGAACTTTTTGCGCAAACTAGCACGGCGCGCGAGTTCGTCGAGTTCTTGACGCTGCCGGCCTACGACCACTTGCCATGAAAAACCCCATCACCATCCATTCCATGATTACGTGAAAGGCTCTGATCATGTCCCATCTACGTAATGCTGCCGACTTGGAAGCCGACTGGGCCGACCATCCGCGCTGGGAGGGAATTCGCCGGGATTTTCTGCCGGCCGACGTGGTACGGCTGCGCGGCAGCATGCACATCGAGCACACGCTGGCCCGTTCGGGCGCCGAAAAACTTTGGAAGTTGATCTCGTTCGAGCCGTACGTGAACGCCTTGGGTGCGCTGACCGGCAACCAGGCGGTGCAGATGGCCGAGGCGGGGCTCAAAGCCATCTACATGAGTGGTTGGCAGGTCGCAGCCGACGCGAATAATGCCGGCCAGATGTATCCGGATCAGAGTCTCTACCCGGCTGACAGCGTCCCTACCTTGGTCCGCAAGCTCAACAACGCCCTCTGTCGCGCCGATCAGGTGCAGCATGCCGAAGGGCGCAACGATCACGATTATTTCCTGCCCATCGTGGCCGATGCCGAGGCCGGCTTCGGCGGGCCGCTGAACGCTTTTGAGTTGATGAAGGGAATGATCGAGAACGGGGCCTCGGGCGTGCACTTCGAAGACCAGTTGGCCAGCGAAAAGAAGTGCGGCCACATGGGCGGCAAAGTGCTGGTGCCGACGAGCCAGTTCATCCGCACTCTCACCGCCGCGCGATTGGCGGCGGACGTGATGGACACGCCGACGGTGCTCATCGCTCGTACCGACGCCAACAGCGCCCAACTCTTGACCAGCGACATCGATCCGCGCGACCGGCGTTTTCTTACCGGCGAGCGTACGCCCGAAGGCTTCTTTCGCATCACCGGCGGCATCGAGGTGGCCATCGACCGCGGCCTGTCCTACGCCCCGTATGCCGATCTGCTGTGGTGCGAGACCTCGACGCCCGATCTCGACGAGGCCCGGCGATTCGCCGAAGCGATTCATGCCCGCTTCCCCGGCAAGCCGCTGGCCTACAACTGCTCGCCATCGTTCAACTGGAAAAAGAAACTCGACGATGTCACGATCGCCCGCTTCCAGCGCGAGTTGGGCGCCATGGGCTACAAATTCCAGTTCATCACGCTGGCCGGCTTCCACGCCCTGAACCTGTCGATCTTCGAGCTAGCGCGCGGTTACCGCGACACCGGCATGACGGCCTACGCCGCCCTGCAGGAACGCGAGTTTGCCCGCGAGGCCGACGCCGGCTATCGGGCCACGAAGCACCAGCGTTTTGTCGGCACCGGATACTTCGACGAAGTGGCCCAGGCCATCGCCTGCGGCGCTTCGTCCACCACGGCTCTGTGCGGATCGACCGAGGAGGCGCAGTTCGAAGCGCAGCCGGTGGCCTCTTAGGCCGGCTGTCCCGTTTGCTCGCTAGCGATACCAAGGGGATGGAAGAGGGCTTCTGGGGAGTTGCCCTTCTTGAGCCGCGCTGTGGTTTCTAAGGCCACAGCGCGGCCCATTCCTTTTATGGGGCAAAGTAGCAGGCTCACTCCGTGAGCCGTAGCAGCAGCCGCAAACGTTCTACGTCATCATCGGAGAGGACATGCTGGCTCTCGAGGGTTCTGCTTGACGGCTCACGGAGTGAGCCTGCTACTTTGCAGACGCTGGACGTCGTCGACCGCGACGTATAATTTGCTGACGGCGTTGGTCTCCCATCTCTCTTGGCTCAAGTTCCCATGGCGCGCCCGATTGCTGTCACGATTCCGCACGATCTCGGCAAGGACGAGGCGCGGCGGCGGATCGACGAGGGTTTTGGCAAGCTTCAGTCGCAAATGGCCGGCGGCATGCTGGGGCTCGTGTCGTTCGAGCAGCATTGGGACGGCGACCGCCTCAATTTCACCGGCGCCGGCCTCGCCCAAACCATCCGCGGCCGCATCGACATCCTGCCCGAGAGCGTGCGGCTCGAGGTCGACCTGCCCGAGCTGTTGGCCGCCCTGGCCGACCGCATCACCGGCCGGCTCCAGCAGGAAACGCAGAAGCTGCTGAGATAGGCTTGAGGCGCGGGGCTCGAGACCTCAGGATAGGTGCCAGACCGGTTCCTTCCCTCGCACCGTCTTTCGGGTCCCGAACGATGCAGCTTTTCACCCGACGCACTGCGCCCGTCGCACTTGCCCTGGTGGCGCTGTGCGGCATGGTGCTTTACTTCGAGGGGCGGATCGGGTGGTGCAAGTACGGCTTCAGCCTTTGGAGCCCGGCCTGGAGCCGCTGCACTTCGCAGAACTTGTTCGACCCGTACACGTTCTCGCACCTGCTACACGGCGTGATCTTCTACTGGCTGCTGCGGTGGCTCGCGCCCAACTGGCCGCTGGCCTGGCGGTTGATCGCGGCCATGACGATTGAAGTCGCTTGGGAGCTGCTCGAGAACTCCCCTCCGATCATCGAGCGCTACCGGCAAACCACCGCCAGTCTCGACTACACCGGCGACAGCATCCTCAACTCCCTGAGCGACGTCGCCGCCGCCGTGGCCGGCTTCGCCATCGCCAGCCGCACCGGCTGGAAAACCGCCCTGGCGATGTTCGCCGGCCTCGAGCTGCTGGCCCTGCTCATCGCCCGCGACAACCTGACCCTCAACGTCCTGATGCTCATCTGGCCGATCGAGTCCATCAAGGATTGGCAGACAATGTAGCAGGCTCACTCCGTGAGCCGTTAAGCAGCACACCGCAGAGGATGGTACGCGACCGCGGTTCTTAGGCTGCGAGGGATGATGCCATCAGCAGGTCGCGCACGCGGGGCTGTAAAGCTGCGCCTCGTTGGCGGGTTGAGGGCACGGTAGCGTGCTGCGACGGCGCACGGAGTGAGCCTGCTACTTTCACGCCGCTACTTTCACGCCGCCACGTCGATGGGGCCGTTGGGGCAGCGGAGCTGGAACAGGCCGAAGACTTCCTTTTGTGTCAGGCCGGTGTGCTGGGTGGGTTCTGCGTCAGTGAAGATGGTGTCGAAGATTTCGCGTTTCTCGCGCAGGATTTGATCGATGCGCTGCTCGATCGTTTCCAGGGCCAGAAACCGCGTCACCGTCACGGGGCCGGCGGCGCCGATGCGGTGGGCCCGGTTGATCGCCTGGTCTTCGACGGCCGGATTCCACCAGCGGTCGTAGAGGAACACGTATTCGGAGCACTGCAGGTTGAGGCCCGTGCCGCCGGCGCCGTAGCTGAGCAGCATCACGTGCCGCTTGGGATCGTTGCGGAACTCGTCCAGGATGCCGTCGCGCTTGGCCGGCGGAATCTTGCCGTGGTAGAGCAGGGGGCGGGCCCGCTTGAGCCGCGCGGCCAGCGTTTCGAGCGTGGCCACCCATTGGCTGAACACCAGTGCCTTGCGGCCGCTGGCGGCCACCTCGTTGATGTCGGCGGCCAGCCGTTCGAACTTCGAGCTCTCGCCCGAAGCCGGGTCGAAGTTGCAGATCTGCTTCAGCCGCAGCACCAGCTCGAACACGTGCTGGATCGTGGCCTCGTCGCCCATCTCGGTAAGCCGCACGACGCCCTCTTTCTCGGCCAACTCGTAGCTGGCCCGCTGGCTTGAGGTCAATTCCACCTCGGCGTCGCGGAACATCTTGGGCGGCAACTCGGTCAGCACCTTGTCCTTGGTGCGGCGGCAAATGAAGTCGGCCGCGGCCTTGCCCATCTTGCGGGGCTTCATCTCATCGTGCAGGTAGCCGGGCGAAAGAAACTCGAAAATGCCCACCAGATCGCGCGGGCTGTTTTCCACGGGCGTGCCGGTCAGGGCCCAGCCTCGGCGGCGCGGAATCGATCGCACGCATTGGCTGGTGGCGCTCGAACGATTCTTGATCCGCTGGGCCTCGTCGAGCACGACCAGGTCGAAGTGCAGGCCAAGCTCGGCAATCACCTTGCGGTCGCGCTGCAACAGCTCGTAGTTGGCAATCTTCACCGGCACGTCGTCTTGTTCCCATTGCCAGCGGCGCCGCGTGCGATCGCCCTCGATGGCCACGGTCGGCACCTCGGCCGCCCAGTGGGCAAACTCGCGCTGCCAGTTGGTTACTAGCGGCTTCGGGCAAACCAGCAGCACCGTGCTCAACTCGCCGGCGTGCAGCAGCAGCCGCACCGCGGTGATCGCCTGCATCGTCTTGCCCAGCCCCATCTCGTCGGCCAGCACCGCCGCATAGCGCGGGTACAGAAACGCGATGCCCTCGAACTGGTAGCCGAACGGATGCGCAGGAAACGACAGCGAGCAATCGCCGATCAGCGCTTCGAGCGACGGCTGCAACAGATAGAACAGCCGGTCCTCGAGCTTCACCACGTCGGACGGCGGCTCGATCCGGGTTCGCGTTTTCGGCGGGCAGGGAGATGCCGCGACTTCCGCCGGAGTCGCTTGGGCGGGCGCACGCCAGGCGCTCGGCATGCCGAAGCGATAGCTCTCGATCTTCAGCTTGGGCGGCGCAATCTTCAGGCTCACCGCCGCAGCCAGGTTGCTGCCCAGCGGCAGACTGTACACCGAGGGCTGCGAGCGCAACACGTCCGCCGGCCAAGGCGTTTCGAGCGCAGGTTGCACGAGCGACGGCAGGGCGACGGTGGTGGTCGAGAGGCTGAAGTCCGGCTGCCAGCTTTCGACCGAGGGCTTGTCCATAAGCGAATCGTTGGGCTGCCGACCTAAACGTGGTTGGTCTTGTGCGCTTCCTCGACGGCTTCGCGGATGCGCTCAAACGGTTCGCCGAGGTCGAAGGTGGCCACCTCCGTGAGGCTGGCCGTAATCGTGTCGCGGTCGGCGATATGCCCCGCCGAAACGGCCAGCCGATTCGTGCCCAGCGCGAACTGCGTGAGGTGGTCCGAGGCCCGATGAGCCGCGTCGATTCGCCAGTACGTGCCGGGCACCGACGCCGCGCCGGTCGCTACGGCTTCACTCGGGGAGACCTCTACGTCGCGCACCACCAGCGCAACCGGCAGCGAAACGTAGGGCCGCACGCTCAACACGCGCTCGATGTCCGTGCACACCGCCAGCGGTAGCAGGTCGCTCTTGGTAATGAGTGCCTGCCCGATTTGCTCGCCGTAGAGATACGACTCGAGCGTGGGCCCGAACAGGATCTCCTGGGCGCGGTTGGGTTTTACCGGAGCCGTGCAGTGAAACTCGAGCGGTCGGCCGGCGGTGTTCAGGATCAGGTAGCCACCGACCAGGCCGAGCTGCTCATGCTCCAGCACGGTCAGGAATCCAAGGCTGGCGGGGTCATCACGCGTCATGCGGCAGTCTGCTAGCGAGGAGGGAAGGGCACAGGTGTGGTTTGTGCACGCCGGCGGGAGGTGAAGCGGTCGGCTTGCCATGTTGCATCGGGCTGCGGTGATGAGTGACTTTAGACCGCTCGGTGCCAGCACGGACGCGGCGGGCACGAAACCGCCCAACCGCCGAACCGCCAAAGGCGTCGCGCGTTCGCCAACTTGGCGCACCGTCGCCATCGCGTGGCCGGAAAGGCCGCCTGGGCCGCAAAACATCCACAATTCGCCCAGTTTTCGCGGTGTGTGAGCTTCGTCGGTTGGAATCCCACGCGCGGTTCGACTACACTCAAGGTTTCAGCAGAAGAGCACTCTAGGAGCGGCATTTATGAGTCAGGATTCCCGTCCCACGCATGACTTGTTCACCCAGGTCGACATCACGGCCGGATCCCAGGTCGACCCGAACGCCACGGGCGCAGCGAACGAACAGGTTTCCCTGATGCGCAGTATGCTGGCGGCCCAGGACCGGCAGAACGAGTTGCTGGAAGAACTGGTCAGCCAGCTCAGTGCCGCCCAACGGCAGCGCAACCAGGAACTGGGTCAGTGGAAGCAGGCGAATCCGGAGCTGGCCCGGCATTGCCGTATCGCCGCCGAGACGCTCAGCCAGGTGCAGGTCGAGTTTCTCAAGAGCATCACCGAAGAAATCAGCGAAAGCGCCGACGCCCTGCTGGAAGGCGAGTTCATGCTCAACGAATTCGTCGACCGCTTCGGTCCCCGGCTAGCGCACCTCAACGGCGTGCTGCAAGTGCTGGCCCAACTGGGCAGCCAAACCCCTCCGGCGCCGCCTTCGCCCGCTGGCTGAGGTCGCCCGTCTCCGCGGCCGCAATGTAGCAGGCTCACTCCGTGAGCCGTCGCAGCGCCCCTTCGCGTGTTGACCTGTCGTGCGCACATACGACCCGCGCGGTCTTGCTGCACGCCGCGCGGATTGCCCTTATACTTGGGCGCACCGATCGCGCTGGATACGATCCGCGCCCGCGATGCGTTGGGTTCCCTCACGGTACTTCTGCGACGGCTCACGGAGTGAGCCTGCTACTTTCATGCTTGTCGACCTGGTTCAAGTGACGGCTAGCGACGGTGTGCGGCTGCACGGGGCGCTCGAATCGCCGAGCGAGAAACCCGACGCGCCGCTCGATGCCTGGCTGTGCATTCACGGAACGGGGAGCAACTTCTACGCGGGCTCGACCCTGGCCGGGCTGGCGCCCAAACTGCTCGCGCAGGGAGCCGCCGTGTTGCGGGCCAACACGCGCGGGCACGACATCGTCTCCACCGGCCCTTCGGCTGGCGGGCGGTGGCTGCAAGGCGCGGCGTTCGAGCGCGTCGACGAAGCGCCGCTCGATCTGACCGCCTGGATCGCGCTGTTGCGCGAGCGCGGCTACCAGCGCATCGGCCTGCTGGGGCACAGCATGGGTGCGATCAAGGCCATTCTCACACTGGCCGGAGACGACGCTCCGGCAGTCGAAGCGCTCGTGGCCGCCTCGCCGCCGCGGTTGTCGCACGAGCGGTTCAACCAATCGTCGCAAGGCGAGGGGTTCCGCCAGACGTTGGCTCAGTGCGAACAGATGGTAAGCGACGGGCGCGGCGACGAGTTGATCTTCGTCAAGTTCCCGTTGGCCTACTACATCACGGCCGCCGGCTTTCTGGATCGCTATGGACCGGAGGAGCGCTACAACGTGCTGCGGCTCGTGTCGCGCGTGAAGTGTCCCACGCTGGCCACGTTCGGTTCCTCCGAGGTGCAGGCCCACGAAGCGTTTTGCGGAATGCCCGAGGAACTGCCGCCGCTGGCCACACCGGAAAACTCGTTGCAGGTTGCCGTGATTGCCGGCGCGGACCACAACTATACCGGCTGTCACGATTCGCTGGCCGCGGTCATCGACAAGTGGCTCCGCCGCGCCCAGTAGATGGCATGTTCGGCAGTCGCAGGGGGCGGAGGTGCCCCGGCCGGGGCGGTTGGGCAGCCGCGGCGAAACGTGCCCAACAGTTGTTTTCCGGCCTGCGGTCGGGTATTTTTTGAGGTGTTCGGCTGGACCGTACCCGCCTGTTTCCCACGGCTTCGTCGTGGGCTTTTTTTGCCTCCTTCCGCTGCCCGAGGATTCTTCATGAGCACACTTGACCAGGCTTCGACCGGCGAATTGGAAGCGGCCGTCAAGCGAGCCCGCGATCAGCTCAATGCCCACGCGTACGAGACCGTGCAGTGGCACTTCCACCCGTCGACCGGTTGCCCGTTCTGGTTGGAGAAGGCCGAGTCGCTGTCGTTCGACCCGCTGAAGGAGGTGCGCGAGTTCGATGACTTGAAGAAGTTCGACCTGTTTCAGGACGAGTGGCTCCGCGGCGGGCCGGTACGGCGGTGGGTGCCCAAGGCCTATGCCGATAAGCCGGTCTACGTGTTCGAAACCGGCGGCACGACCGGCGTGCCCAAGAGTCGCATTGCCATCGAGGACTTTCGCGTCGACTATTCGCTGTTCAGCAGCACGCTGCCCGACGAGTACTTTCCGCCCGGGTCGAACTGGCTGATGCTCGGTCCTTCCGGCCCCCGGCGGTTGCGGTTGGCCGTGGAACATCTGGCCCAGCACCGCGGCGGCATCTGCTTCTGCATCGACCTGGATCCCCGCTGGGTGATCAAGCTCATCAAGAAGGGCTGGATGGAGCACCTCGAAGCCTACAAGCAGCATTGCATCGACCAGGCCATCACCATCCTGGGCGCGGGGCACGACATCCGCTGCATGTTCACCACGCCCAAGCTCCTCGAGTCGCTGGCGCTGGAACTCGAGAAGCGCGGCAGCTCGATCCGCGACGCGGGCATCACGGGCATCTTCTCCGGCGGCACCGAGTTCACGCCGCAGTGGACCCGCTTTGCCACCGAAGAGTTTCTCGACGGCGTGTACATGACGCCTACTTACGGCAACACGCTGATGGGCCTGGCCTGCAGCAAGCCGGTTACGCCCGAGGACAACTACAAGATCACCTATTACGCCCCGCAGCCGCGGGCGGTGCTCGAGATCGTCGACTTCGACGATCCGCAGTCGGTCGTCGGCTACGGCAAGACGGGGCGCGTCAAGCTCACCACGCTCACCAAGGAGTTCTTCGTGCCCGGCTTCCTCGAGCGCGACGAGGGCGAGCGCGAGCAACCCTACATCAAGTATCCCTGGGACGGCGTCAGCGGCGTGCGTCCCTTCCACCAAACCGCCGAGGCCACCACCGTCGGCGTGTACTAATCCACAATTCGTTTAGCCCGGAGCCACCGGCGACGGCGCGTTGATTTCCTCGTTGAACCGCGTCGCCGCAAGCCGCTCCGGCACCCACCACCGAGGACCCCCTCCGTGCTCAACATACCGATCCTGCGTTGGGGCAAGCCCTACGAGTCGCTCGAAGTCGACGAGGTCGTCCACTTCATCACCGGCGAGCCGATCGCCAAGGTCGGCCAGGCCAACGGCGGGCTGCTGCAGCGCGACATGCGCAAGGCCTCGCAAGCCCGCGCGGCGCTGAAAGACATTCCCTGCGACGAGCTGATCGAGCGGGTCAAGAAGGCCGGCGAGTTGTACTTGAAGGAAACGCTTCCCCTGGGCGACGGCACGCAATCGCCCGACGAGTTCGTCCACATGCAGAGTGCCTCCACGGGCCTGCCCGAGCACATGTGCAAGGCGAACATGCAGAAGAATTTCTTCGTGCTCTCGCACATGGACCAGATGCTCGACGCGCTGACGCGCGGGCTGGACCTGAACATCTTGAGCCGCGGCTACGGTGTCGAAGGCCGCGGGGTGGTAGTCAGCTACCAGGCACAGGCTCCGGCCGTGGGGCTGGTGCTGCCGTCGAACTCGCCCGGCGTGCACACGCTGTGGCTGCCGGTAATCCCGATGCAGATCGGTCTGGTGCTCAAGCCGGGCCCCCAAGAGCCGTGGACGCCGTACCGCATGACGGCCGCATTCACCGAGGCGGGCATTCCGCCCGAGTCCATTTCGATCTACCCCGGTGGCGCCGACGTGGGCGCCGCCGTGCTGGCCAGTTGCCAGCGCAGCATGATCTTCGGCGGCACGCCCACCGTGGAACGCTATCGCGGCAACCCGGCCGTGCAGGCGCACGGACCCGGCTTCAGCAAGATCCTGCTGGGCGACGACGTGGTCGACGATTGGGAACAGTACATCGACCTGATGGCCGACAGTATCTATCTCAACAGCGGCCGCGGCTGCATCAACTGCTCGAGCATTTGGGCCTCGCGTCACACCAAGGAAATCGCCCAAGCCCTGGCCGAGCGCTTGGGCCCCGTGCCCGCCTTGCCGCCGGACGATCCCAACGCCGGGCTGGCCGCCTTCACCGTGCCGGGCGTGGCCAAGGCCGTGTGGGCCCAGATCGAAGGCGGGCTCAAGGAAGACGGCGTCACCGACATGACTTCGCAGTACGGTCCGCGGCTGGAAGAAAAGGAACGCTGTGCCTACTTGCGTCCGGTCATCATCCACAGCCAGTCGCCCGAGCCGGCGCTAGCGAAGGCCGAGTACATGTTCCCGTACGCCAGCGTGGTCGAGTGTCCGCAGGACAAAATGCTCGAATCGATCGGTCCCACGCTGGTCTGCTCGGCGATCACCGAAGACGAAACCTTTCAGGCACAGTTGACCGACGCGGTGCACATCGATCGGCTCAATATCGGTCCAATTCCGACGATCAAGCTCGACTGGCTGCAGCCGCACGAGGGAAATATCGTCGAATTCCTGTTCCGCGCCCGGGCCTACCAACTGCCGCAGGAACGCCTTGCCCTGGCTCGCTAGAATAGGCAGCAGGGGCATCGCGCGGGCTGGGGCTTGCGCGAGGCCGCTTCCTTCCGCGCCCCACGGTCCCGCCGAGTAGCGTGCATGATTCCATTCGACTACCAACCCCGCACGCGGATCGTTTTCGGTCCCGACAAGATCGAAGCGCTCGGCGATCTGGCGGGAGAGCTCGGCGCGCGTCGCGCCATCGTGGTAAGCGATCCGGGTATTGTCGCCGCGGGCCATACCGAGCGCGGACTTGCCTCGCTGCGCAAGGCCGGCATCGAAGCACACCTGTTCGACGGCGTGCAGGAGAATCCCACCACCGACAACGTCGACGCCGGGATGGCCTTGGCCAAACGCCATCAACCGGAGTTGATCGTGGGGCTCGGCGGCGGCAGCTCGATGGACTGCGCCAAGGGGATCAACTTCATCTACACCGGCGGCGGCAAAATGCAGGACTACTGGGGCCGCGGGAAAGCGACCCGCGAGATGCTCCCCATGATCGCCGTCCCCACCACGGCTGGCACCGGCAGCGAAACGCAATCGTTCGCGCTGATCTCCGACGCCAAAACGCACGTCAAGATGGCCTGTGGCGACCCCAAGGCGTCGTTTCGCGTCGCGATCCTCGACCCCGTGCTGACCGTGTCGCAGCCGCCGAGCGTGACCGCGTTGACGGGCATCGACGCCGTGGCTCATGCCTTGGAGACCTATGTCACCCGGGTGCGCAATCCCGTGTCGCTGGCCTTCAGCCGCGAGGCCTGGCTGCTCTTGAGCGAGAACTTCGGCCGCGTCTTGCAATCCCCCGACGATCTCGAGGCCCGCGGCGCGATGCAATTGGGCGCGTGCTTTGCCGGGCTGGCGATCGAGAACTCGATGCTCGGCGCCACCCACGCACTGGCCAATCCGCTGACCGCACGCTACGGCATCGTGCACGGCCGGGCGATCGGCTTGATGCTGCCGCACGTGATTCGCTTTAACGGCGCCGAGTTCGGCCATTGGTACGACGACCTGCTCGAGGGCACCGGCGGCAGCAACGGCGTGGCCTCGGGGGGCTTCGAGGCCCTGGCCGACTTCGTGGCCGCTTTGGCACGCAATGCCGGATTGCCCGAGCGGCTGTCGGACTGCGGTGTCGAACGGGCCAAACTCTCGGAGATGGCCGCCGAAGCGGCGAAGCAGTGGACCGGCACCTTCAATCCGCGTAGGGTAGGGGAAGTCGAGTTGCTGTTACTCTACGAACCCGCCTATTAGGGGGAGGGAGCAAGCCGATGGACTGCAATCCCCGTTCGACGCGCCTCAAGGCACGGCCGGCGGTCTGGCTCACCGTAGCCGGCATGGCAATGGTCTGCCTGCTGCTTGCCGGCTGCCAGCGGGCTACCGAGGCCGCCTCGCCCGATGCGACCGCCGCGGCGAAGCCCGCTGCCGGCGCCGATGCCAAAGTAGCCCGCAACACGACGACGCCCGATGCCCCTAAGGATGCCTGGCCCGTGTTTCGCGGCGATCCGCTCGCCAACGGCGTGGCCGGCAGCAAGCTGCCCGACGACCCTAAGGTGCTGTGGAAGTTCAATTCCAAGGAACACGGCTTCGAGGCCACCGTGGCCATCGCCGACGGCCGGGTGTTTGCCGGCTGTCTCGACGGCGAGCTGTACGTCTTGTCGCTCGAAGACGGCAAGGAGTTGTGGCGCTATCACACCGAGTTGGGCTTTACGGCGCCGGCCGCCGTGAAGGACGGTCGCGTGTTCGCCGGCGACAGCGATGGCCGGTTCTACTGCTTCGACGCCGCCACGGGCAAACCACAGTGGGGCTTCGAGGCCTCGGCCGAGATCAATTCCGGCCCCAACTTCTACAAGGACAACGTGCTGTTCGGCTCGCAGGACGCCACGCTCTACTGCTTGAACGCGGCCACGGGCGACGAGGTGTGGACCTATACGATCGGCGATCAGATTCGCTGCTCGCCCACGGTGGTCGAGGGCCGCGCGTTTCTGGCCGGATGCGATGCCAAGCTGCACATCGTCGACCTCGAGAAGGGCGAAGCGCTCGCCACGGTGGAAATCGACGGACCCACGGGCTCGACCCCGGCGGCCGACGACAATTGCGTCTACTTCGGCACCGAGAATTCGAGCTTCTTCTGCATCAACTGGCGCGAGGCCAAGGTCGAGTGGATGGCCCGCTCGCCGCGCAACATGCCGTTTCGTTCCTCGGCGGCTCTGCTGCCCGAGGCCGTGATCTTCGGCGGACGCGACAAGGCGATCTACGCGCTCGACCCGAAGACGGGTAAGGAGCTCTGGAAGCCGTTTCGGACGCGCTCGCGCGTCGACTCGTCGCCCGTAATCGTCGAAGACCGCGTTTACGTCGGCGCGTCCGACGGGCGGCTGTACGCGCTGGATCGCAAGACGGGCGAGAAGGTCTGGGAATACGAAGCGGGCGGCGATTTCATCGCTTCGCCCGCAGTCGCCGAGGGCCGCCTGGTGATCGGCAACACCGACGGCACATTGTACTGCTTCGGCGCAGATGCAAAGTAGGCGGCATCGACATACAAGTTTTAGAGAATCACGATGGGTGCCATGCTCACGCTCGCGTGAGCATGCTCATGCTGCCTGACGGCGACATGAGCATGGCACCCCGGAAGCCGAATATCGGACAACTGCCGCCACGCTTTTGGCGCAGGCGGCGTGGGAGTGACGCATGGCCACGGAAACGACCAAGACTGAAGTTGGTAGTTACTTCATCTCCAACTACCCGCCCTATTCGCAGTGGTCGGCCGAAGCTTTGCCGGACGTGCTAGCCGCGCTCCATGCACCGCCGGTCGTGGCTCCCGGTTCGAGCGAGCCGGCACCCTTGGGCCTGTACCTGCACATTCCGTTCTGCCGCAAGCGCTGCAAATTCTGCTACTTTCGCGTCTACACCGACAAGAACGCCGGCGATGTGGAGACCTACGTTTCGGCCCTGTCGCGCGAGATCGAGCTGGTCAGCAAGCTGCCGATCATGGGCGGCCGGCCCTTCCGCTTCGTCTACTTCGGCGGCGGCACGCCTTCGTTTCTAAGCGCCAAGCAGCTCACCAGCCTGGTCGATCGGCTGCGGGCCAACATCAATTGGGACGAGGCCGAGGAAGTCACCTTCGAGTGCGAGCCCGGCACGCTCTCGGAGCCCAAGGTGCACACGCTGCGCGAGCTGGGCGTTACGCGATTGAGCCTCGGCGTGGAAAACTTCAGCGACGCGGTGCTCGAAGAGAACGGCCGGGCGCATCTCTCCGGCGAGGTCTACAAAGCCTGGGACTGGATCACGAAGGCCGACTTCTACAACGTCAACATCGACCTCATCTCCGGCATGGTCGGCGAGACGTGGGACAATTGGAAGGACTGCATCCGACGCACGATCGAACTGGCGCCCGATAGCGTGACCATCTACCAGATGGAGCTGCCGTTCAACACGGTCTACTCGCGCGACATCCTGGGCAACGAGATCGAGACGCCCGTGGCCGATTGGCCCACCAAGCGGGCCTGGGTGAGTTACGCCTACGACGAAATGCTGTCCGCCGGCTACGCGGTGTCGAGCGCCTACACGCTGGTCAAAGACAAGTCGCGCGTCAACTTCTCTTATCGCGACAATCTGTGGCACGGTTCCGATCTGTTGGCCACCGGCGTGGCCAGCTTCGGGCACGCCTCGGGCGTTCACTACCAGAACGAGCCCGACTGGCCGGGCTACGTCAGCCGGCTCGAACAGGGCGAGCTGCCGCTCAACCGCGGCCTGAAGCCTACGCCGCATCAACTGCTGGTGCGCGAAATGATCCTGCAGCTCAAGACCGGCCAACTCGACGTCGGCTACTTTCGCGATAAGTTCGGCGTCGACGTCATCGATCATTGGCGCGCCGAGTGGCAGCAACATGCCGACGACGAGTTGCTCACCTTCGACGACCAGCAGGTGTCGCTCACCCGCAAGGGGCTGCTGCGGGCCGACGCACTGTTGCCGGCCTTCTTCGAGCCGGAGCACCGCGGAGTCCGCTACACATGAGCGGCGGCGAGCTCGTCTTCTGGATGGGAAAGTTCGAGGCCCGCTTTCCCACCGATCGCCGCTACGCCAAGAACCACATGTGGGCAGCGCCCGTCGAGGGCGGCGGCTACCGCTTCGGGTTTTCGGCCTATGCCGTGCGGCTGCTGCAGGACGTGTACTTCCTGGAGTGGTCGATCGACCCCGACACGCCGCTGCGCGAAAAGCAGGAAATCGGGGCGATCGAGAGCTCCAAGGCCGAGAGCGCCCTGTACGCGCCGATCGCCGGCCGGCTGACGCGGTTCAACGATGACTTGCTGGCCGACCCTTCCACGATTAACGTCGATCTATACGGCCGTGGGTGGCTCTTCGAGATCGAAGGCGAGGGGGGCGAATTGTTGTCGCCCGAGGCCTACCTGCTACACTTGGAAGCGGCCTGGGAAGTCGCCGAGCGCACCCTCAAGGGCCAATTCAACGAGTGAACGCAACCGCGGCAAGCAGCACCGATGGCTAGAAAAGTCACCGTCGTCATCTCGCAGGGGCAAAGCGCCAACCCGGAAAAGCGCGGGTTGGAAGAGGCGCTCGTCGGCGCGCTGCTGATGGACCATAACGTCGAAGTGACGGTCATCCCGCACCTGTACGACCTGGCCCCGGGTAGCACGGGCATGCTCTGCCTTGAAGGAATCACAGGCGACATGATCGTGGCCAGTTGGCTCTTTCCCCGCGCGGCCCATTGGACGCTCGATCGCGGCGGCATCAAGGGTCACTTCGGCCAGACGCTGCTCGAATCGGAAGATGAAGACGAAGACGACGAGGCTGCCGAGGCCGAGGACGAAGCCGACGACAAGCCGCGCGTGGGCGGGCGCGATCTGCCCAACCGCGCGATCTACCACTTGCACCTGGCGGCACAGAAGGGGCCCGAGCCGTTCATCGCCGAGATCAAGCGGATTCTCTCCGAAGCGAGCGTGCAGACGGTCGGCTTGATGGGCTGGATCGGCGGATCGCCCAAGCCGGACAGCCTGGCGCGGTATCTCGACCCCGGCAAGACGAACGGCCAGGCCAGGCCGGGGCCCGCGGAGTCGCCCGCGCCCACCAACGGGTCGTCACCGGACAACGCAACCACCGGCGCGATCGAGCCGATTCGCATCGACGAGACGCCGGCCCGGCGGTGGTACCCGGTGATCGATTTCAGCCGCTGCACGAATTGCATGGAGTGCATCGACTTTTGTCTGTTCGGCGTGTACGGCGTGGACGCGGCGGAGACGATCCTGGTCGAGCAGCCCGACAACTGCCGCAAGGGGTGCCCGGCGTGCAGCCGCGTCTGCCCCGAAAACGCCATCATCTTCCCCCAGCACAAGACGCCGGCCATCGCGGGTAGCGCGGTCGAGAGCGCTGGCGGCTTGAAGATCGATCTCTCGCAACTCTTCGGCGCCCCCAGTGCCATCGAGATCGCGGCCCAGGAGCGCGACACCGAGCTGGTGGCCGCAGGCCGCGACGCCGTGGGCCTCGCCGTCGGCGTTCCCAAGCGCCAGGCCAACAAGCCCGACGAGCCCAAAGACGAGCTCGACGACCTGATCGACCAGCTCGACGACCTGGATCTCTAATCTCCGGCGTTCTCTTGCTTTGTAGGTCAGGCACTCCGTGCCTGACAGCCGCCCTCGCGAATCGGCCCGCGATCCAATGTGCGGCGTTTTCGTTTTTCTAAAGCATGCTTGACATATGTGAAAGTGTGCTTTAATATTATTCACTATGACTTCAACAATCGAAAACACCGCCCTGGCCGACCATCCGCTGGCGGCCCTGGAACGCGAGGATCTGGACCTCGTGGTCGAGCTGGTTCTGCGGAGCGGGTCGCTCAAGGATCTGGCCGCGTCTTATGGGGTGAGCTACCCGACCATTCGCTTGCGTCTCAATCGGCTGATCGAGCGGCTGCAGGCGGCCGTCGAGGGCCAGAAGCCCGATCCGCTCAGCGAGTTGTTGGCTCGGCTGGTCGAGCGCGGCGAAATGTCGATGTCGGGTGCTCGGGCGGTGCGCGATCTGGTGCGACAACGAGAGAAGGCAAGCGGCAGCGAAGCGTAGTCAACTCTCCACAGCTTCAATTCGCGAGGTGCCTTATGGACCCTTGGTGGACGTCACAACAGGCTGGCATGATTGGCGCGGTTTCGGGAATGGGCGCGGGGTTTCTGGGCACCGCGGTCGGAATTTTGGGCGGCATTTGCGTGCCCCGCGGGCAGTGCCGGCGCCTCGTGCTTTCGCTCCTGGGCTTCGGCACCGTGCTGGGGATCGCTTTCCTGCTCGTGTGTGCCGTGGCGGTCGTTGCGGGGCAACCGTATCACGTCTGGTACGCCCTGGCGATTCCCGGTCTCGTGCTGACCTTCGTCTTCGGCGGCCTGCTTCCCGTCATCAACGCCCAGTACCGGCAAGCCGAGATGCGGCGTCTGGAAGCTGAAGAACTGCGGCGGAGTTGAGCGAACAGCGTTAGAATGAGGATTGCCGGAAACATCTGCGGCATTGGGGGCGCGCGGTGGCAACTCAACTGCGAAAAAGAAGGCTGCTCTACGGTTCCGGCGTTATTGGGGTGCTGTTGTTCTTAGCAGCACTACTTGCGCCAGCGATTCCCCCCAATGAGGAGTTCTGGTCCAAGTCGCACTATTGCAAGCGTTGCGGCATTCAACGCCACCTAAGCAGTACCAATACGGTGACGGATCCACCGCAAGTTCTCTCCTATGAAGAGGAATCCCATATCACGAGTCTGTCTGCCTGGCACGCCGCACACTACGGACCGTGCGAGCACACATGGCGATACAATCACTCGGCGTATCTACGGTATTTTCGGATCAGGTCGCAGAGATTCTTCCAGCTTAGTGAGGCGGGAAGCGCAGTGACGCCCGACCTCATTCGTCTCTCGCCGGAAGACCAAGAACACCTGGAACGGCTCTTCCAGGCCAACCCCATCGAGTGCCAGGAGCACATCGAGTTCGTTCTCAACAGGCGTGGGCGTGAATAGTTCTCGTGACGGCCGATTGCACAGCTACCGCGTCACGATCGGCAGCCCCGGCTCGCTGGGCTCCAACCCCTCGGGCATCACCGGGTTGGCGTACGCCCCGAAGTCGTTGAAGAAGTGCTTCTTCACGAAGCGGTAGACGAAGCTCCGCTCGGGGATCTCGTGCTGGGGGTCGAACTGGCTGCCGCGGGCGTGCATGGCTTCCAACTCCGCCATTGCCGCGTGCCGGGCCGTGGTGTCGCGGGCGCCGTGCTTATCGACCAGGGCCTTGAGCAGGTCGGGACGCTCGAGCACGATGCAGCCGCGCGTCGAGCTGGCGGCGGCGTGGCGAAAATCGCGCAAGAACTCCGAGTTGTTGAATGTCTCGGCCAGCGGACGCTCGTCGTGAATCGACTCGGTCGCAAACTGCACGATCGGGCAGGGCTCGATGTCGCCCCAGGGACTGATGTGGTGCGTGAAGCCCGTGGCCGCGGGGCACAGCGCCTGACCTTGATGGTCGTAGTACGCATCGACCACGCAGATCGGCTTCGTGGCCCGCGTGTCGACGACGAACTGCCGCACGCGGCGCTGTTGATCGGGCGTGAGTGCCAGCTCCGGTTTGGCGTCGGGGCCGACCGGGCGATAGGTGTGATACCACATGTACATCACGCCCAACTCGATCAGCCGATCGACCCAGGCCTCGGTCAGCAGATCGTCGATGTTCGTCTGACAGAGGCTTGTACAGACGCCGGTGAGCACTTTGTGTTTCAAGCAGTTGTGCAGGCCGTCCATCGACCGGCTGAACACTTGCGGCCGGCCGCGCCGCTCGTCGCTGACGATCTCGCTCCCCTCGATACTGATCAAGGGCGTGACGTTGCCCAGCCGACGCAGTTCGCGGGCCACGTCATCGGTGATGAACTGGCCGTTGGTGAACACTTGGAAGTAGCAGTCGGGATGCGCCGCCAGGATCTCCAACAACTGCGGGTGCATGAACGGCTCGCCGCCGAGGATGCCGAAGAAGCTGTTGCCGACCGCCTTGGCCTGTTCGATCATACGGTTCATGGCCGGCACGTCGATCGTTTGTTGCTTGGCGGCCACGTCGACCCAGCAGCCCTGACAGCGCAGGTTGCAACTGTTGATGATCGAGATGTACAGAAACGGCGGAAAGAACTCACCGCGCTTGAGCCGCGCCTTGTGCTTCTGAATGGCGCGCATGCCTTTGAAGCCCATGTTGTAGGCGAGCTTCCAAAGCAATCGCTTGTCGGTTTCCAACAAGGCGCGCTTGGCCATTTTCAGATACATCGAGGCCTCGCCGGTAAACGAGCGTCGCGGGGTCCTTTTTGGGGGCCGGGCTCGCCTCGAGCGGCCGGAATTTGTGCGACAATTTTCCCATCAATTTCGTCTGATTATACCAACGCCCCCACGGGCACGACAGCGAATCCGATAGCGACCAACGACTTGCGTCGCGGAGCCGTTTGGTACGTATCTTGCACCCCGGTGACCCCTGGACGGTCGCCCCGCCAGGCGGCCGCCGCAGACTATCGACAGGCCAAGGGGGCGTATCTACACTTTGACCCTTATGGCTCGAATCGAGGGCGATTCGGCCGCGCTCAATCGCGGCCGCGCTGTGGGCCTTCGACGTCCGAGCCAGTTTGTGTTTTTGCGAGGGCAATCTGAATTCCAATGGTCGACTCCGACCGACTCTTGGCTGCCTACGAAACGGCCCGCTGCGATCTGCTGGCGGAAAGCACTGCCGATGGACACTGGATCGGCCAGTTGTCCAGTTCTGCTCTCTCGACGGCCACCGCGATCAGCGCCCTGGCAATCGTCGAACGCCATGCGCCCACCGTCGCGGGGCGCATCGTCGACGAGCAGCGCGAGTGCGCGCTGTCCGAGTTGATCATGACCAGCCTTCGCTGGTTGGCCCGCAATCAGAACCCCGACGGCGGCTGGGGCGATACCGACAAGAGCGAATCGAACATCGCCACCACCATGTTGGTGCGGGCCGCGTTTGCCCTGACCTGCGTGCCGGCCAAAAACCAGGGCATGCTCGAACGAGCCGATGCCTACATCGCCGCGCACGGCGGCGCCAAGGGCTTGAAGCGCCGCTACGGCAAAGACAAGACGTTTGCCGTGCCGATTCTCACCAACTGCGCGCTGGCCGGCCTGGTCGATTGGAGCCACGTGCCGTCGCTGCCGTTTGAGTTGGCTTGCTTCCCGCAGAAGGCCTGGAAGTTCCTGCGGCTGCCCGTGGTCAGCTACGCCATTCCGGCGTTGGTGGCCATCGGCCAAACGAAATACTTTCATCGCAAGCCGCGCAATCCGCTTGCCCGGCTGCTGCGCAAGCTGACCGTCGACAAGAGCCTGGCCGTGGTCGAAACGATGCAGCCCGAGAGCGGCGGTTTCCTCGAAGCCGCGCCGCTGACGAGTTTCGTCGTGATGAGCCTGGCCAGCAGCGGCCGTGCCGATCATCCGATCGTGCAGAAGGGCGTCGAGTTTCTGTTGGCTTCGGTGCGCGCCGACGGCAGTTGGCCGATCGACACCAACCTGGCCACGTGGAACACGACGCTGTCGCTCAATGCCTTGGCCGCCGGGGGCGAAGACCTGCGCGAGACACGCTCGCTCGACTGGCTGCTGGAGTGCCAGCATCGCCGCGTGCATCCCTACACCGGCGCCGAGCCGGGCGGCTGGGCCTGGACCGACCTTTCCGGCGGAGTGCCCGACGTCGACGACACCTCCGGTGCGCTGTTGGCGCTGTCCGCCTGGCTGCAGGGCGACGAGTCGGTGGGCGACCGCGTCGTGCCGGCCGCGGCCGCCGGCGCGCACTGGCTGCTCGACCTGCAAAACTCCGACGGCGGCTGGCCCACGTTCTGTCGCGGCTGGGGCACGATGCCCTTTGATCGCAGCGGCAGCGACCTGACCGCTCACGCTCTGCGGGCGCTGTGTGCCTGGCGGCCGATCCTGGCCGAGCAAGACGCCGTGCCCTCGCAAGAGCGCATCGATCGCGACATTCGCATCGGCCGGGCACTTGATATCGGCTTGCGCTACCTGGTGGCCAGTCAGCACGCCTCCGGCTACTGGGAGCCGCTGTGGTTCGGCAACCAGCATCGCGAGGGCGAACGCAATCCTGTCTACGGTACCGCCAAGGTCCTGATGGCGTTTCGAGATCTCGACTGTCTGGACGTCGTGCCCGTGCGGCGCGGTCTCGACTGGCTGGTCTCGGCCCAACTGGCCGGCGGCGGCTTCGGCGGCCCGCGCGATCCACACACTCGCAAAGGGCAGGCCAGCGTGGAGGAGACGGCACTGGCCGTCGAGGCACTCACCAGTTGCGGAGGTGCGCAGGCGCACGAAGCAGCCGGGCTGAAAGGGCTTACGTGGCTCGTCGACGCGGTCGAAGCCAATCGTCACGGCGAAAGTTCGCCAATTGGTTTCTACTTCGCCAAGCTGTGGTATTATGAGAGGCTGTATCCGCTGGTCAGCACGGTCTCGGCCCTGGGACACGCCGCGCGGAGACACTTACCCCCCAGCGTGCCACGCACGGTCGTTCACTCCGGCAAGCAGTAAGTGAGAAGCTCCGTTGGCGATTGCACCCGTCGGCCGGCAGCCTGAGGGCGCCGACTCCCAGCCCGCCCCGAAGAAGTCGCGCCGCCGCAAGACCAGCCACCTGAAGCTGGTGCCCGAGTCGCTCGAGTTGCGCGAAAAGCTCCGCGCCCGCGCTGCCGAAGTCGCCGACAAGCTCGACAAGTCGCGGCCACAGTCCAAGGACGAGATGGAAGCGGTGGCCCGCGCGCTGTTGGCGGACATGGGTCTGCCCGAGGGTTACCTGGGCTGGACGATGGTCGTGCTGGCTTCGGCCTTTTGGCGCGACCAGGTGGCGGCCGTGCCGCCCAGCCGCCGGCTGTTCCTGTTGCCGCATTGCCTCAAGCACGCCGAAGGTTGCCCGGCCGACTACGACGACTTCGGCCTGGAGTGCAAACAGTGCGGCGCGTGCTCGATCGCCGACTTCCGCACCATGGCCGAAGAGATGGGCTACAAGGTGCTGGTCGCCGAAGGCTCGCCCATCGTGCTGAAGATCATCGTCTCGGGCTACGTCGACGCGATCGTGGGCGTGGCCTGCCTCAATGTGCTCGAAAAAGCCATCGACAAGATCTTGCTGGCCGGCATCCCCTGCATGGCCGTGCCGCTGCTCTCGAGCGACTGCCGCAACACCTCGGTCGACGAGGACTGGGTCAGCGAGATGATCAAGATCGAGCATCGCACCCCGCAGGTGCAGACGCGCTCGTACGTCCACTTGATGCGGGCCGCCGAGGGCATGTTCGATCCGACCGAACTCGCGCGGCTCGCCCCCCGCGCACGCGGCGGCAAGTCGCTGGCGGAACTGAACGGCGAAGGCATCGCGGGCCTCGATCCGGTGGCCGGCACCGAAGCGATCGCCTACGACTTTCTGGCCAAGGGTGGCAAGCACTCGCGCCCTTTTATCACCCTGGCCGTGTACGACGCGCTGACCGGCGGCGAAGGCACGCTGGCCGGCGGCGCCCAGCACGTGGCCGCGTTTTCCGACTCGGTGAAGCGAGCCGCGCTGTCGATCGAAACGTTTCACAAAGCATCGCTGGTGCACGACGACATCGAGGACGACGACGGCTTTCGCTACGGCGACGAGACCGTGCATCGTCGCTGCGGCGTGCCCACGGCGATCAACGTGGGCGACTACCTGATTGGCCTGGGCTATCGCCTGGTGAGCCGCGAGCGAAGTGCCATCGGCGCCGACGCCTCGGCCGACATCCTCGACCACCTGGCCGAAGCCCACATGCGGCTCTGCGAAGGGCAGGGGGCCGAGCTGCTGTGGCGTGATGCCCGCGACAAGCGACTTTCGGCACTCGACGCCTTGAAGATCTACGCGCTGAAGACCGCACCGGCTTTCGGAGCCGCGCTGTTCGCCGGAGCGCGTCTGGCCGGCGATGCCGCGGCGTATGCCGAGCCCCTGTCGCAATTCGCCCGTCACCTGGGCGTCGCTTTCCAGATTATCAACGACCTTGACGACTGGGAGCTCGATTCGCACAACAAGTTGGCCGCCGGCGGCGACGTGCTGGGCGGACGGCCCACGGTGCTGTGGGCCCTGGCCCTGGAGGCCCTCGACCCGAAAGATCGCGTCGAGTTGGAAACGCTGATCGCCGGCGAGTCCGACGAACGGGTGCTGTCGCGCATCCGCGAGCTGTACAGCAAGGCCGGCGTCTTCGAGAAGGCACACCGCCTGGTCGACAAGTACCAGCAGCGGGCCGAAGCCGTAGCCGACGAGATCGAACCCGACGAACTGAGACGTTTGTTGTATTACCTGGTCGACACGGTGCTGCACCGGCCGGCCGCCTCCGACCCGCCCGTGGTGGCGTTGGCCGCCCCGCAGCCCCTGCCGATTGTTGCACCCTCGTAATCCGCACTCGACCCCGCGGGGCCGGTGCGTAGAATTTTCGATATCTCGGCGCGACGTGACTCGATGGCCCCAGGGCGGAGCCGGGGGAAATACCCGTATGATGAGTGAAGCCCGCGCTTTGACGCCCGATCTCGACACGCTTGTTGCTCTGTTCTACCCGCAAGGGGCCGAGCTGGGACACTTCGACGAAGTCGATTCCCACGATCTGGCCCGCGACTACCGCATGCTGCTCGCGCACGACAGTCACATGACCGTGACCGTCGAGCGGTTTCACAACGGGCCGGTCGACGTTCGCGTGCTCGAGACGAACATCACCGACACCCACTACGCCCGCAAGATCCTGCTCACACGGCAAAGCGACGGCCAGGTGGTGCAGTTCGGCATCATGCGTCTCGACGTTTCCTGCGTGACTCCCAAGGTCCGCCGCGAGATCGAGAGCCAGCAAACGCCGCTGGGCCGGATCCTCATCGAGAACAACGTGCTGCGCGAAGTGCACCTCACGCGTCTCTACAAGGTCACCCCGGGCCCGGACCTCGAAAAAATGTTCGGCATCGAGCCCGGCCAGACCACCTACGGCCGCACCGCTATCATCCACTTCGACGGCGAGCCCGCCGTGGAATTGCTCGAGATCGTCGCACCGGTGTAGCGGCGATGTCTTGCTTTCTGACGAGGAAGGAAACGCAAAGACGCAAAGCCGCGAAGTGAATTTTGATTCACATGGGCGGTCTGTAGGTTTTCTTCTCGAATTCGTGGTTGTTGGTTGCGGAGCCGCAGTTGCCTCGCATGTAGCGGTGTGACAAACTGAGAGTAGTGGGCGCTTCTGTACAATCTCGAACATGAGGCGTGGGCCGCATGTCACAAACGGGAAATCTTCCTTCGTTCTCTCCGCCGGACACACAGCATTCTCTACCGGCGGGCGTTCTCGAAAGAATCAAGAAGCTGACCGGTGAATTCTTCCCCGGCCCGGTCAGTTTTGCCGAGGAGCACGATCCTTCCGAGCCCGCCAACCACTATGTCGTGTTCACCGTCTCGGCCGCCGGGCCGTGGAAGGGTGTTCGTGACAAGGTCATCCAATGGCATCGCCGAGTAGCTGAACTCTGCCCGAATCCGTCCAACTACTTTCGGCTTGACGTCCACTGCGATGAAGCCGAATGAATTCATCGTGCTGGCCGGCCGCCTCGCGGCGGGAGTCGATGCCAGCGCCGCGGAGCGCCGTTCGGCGACCAGTCGTGCCTACTACGGTGCGTATCACACAGCAGTGAACTTTCTCATCGCAGCGGGATTACAACCTCCTCGCGAGCATGGTGAAGTTCAGCGGATGCTGGCTCGTAACGACAAAGCGCTTGCGGCGTCCTACCTGTTGAGCGATCTTTAGAGCCGCCGCGTGAAGGCGGACTACGCTCTCGACTTCGCCGCGGCGGAGAACCGACGCTGGCTAGATTACAGAGGGCAAGTAGCCGTCCTGGCGAAATCTGCCTTGCGGATGACGAGGAAGGAAACGCAAAGACGCGAAGGCGCAAAGACGCGAAGTGCATTCATTTACTCTTGCGCGATAGCGTGAAGCCGGCGTGACACGGTAGAGGGCCGAAACCGTTCGTCCTTGTGTTCTTCTGCGCTTTTCCTTGCGTCTTGGCGCCTCTGCGTCTTTGCGTTTCCTTCCTCGTCGAAAGCCTAAAACCGCATCGCCGTGAACCCGCCGTCGACGTAGTAGGCCGCGCCGGTGATGAAGCTGCCGGCTTTCTTCGAGAGCAGCAACAGGGTGGCGCCGATCAGTTCTTCCGGCTCGCCGAATCGGGCCATCGGCGTTTGCGACATGATGCTGGCGGTGCGCGTTTCGTCGAGGATGGCGCGATTCTGCTCGGCGGGGAAGAAGCCGGGACACAGGGCGTTGACTCGCACGCCGTCGGGCGCGAACTCCCGGGCCACGTTCTGGGTGAGGCTCACTACGGCCGCCTTCGAGGCGCTGTAGGCGAACACCCGCGAGAGCGGCAGGTGCGAGGTGACGCTGCCGATGTTCAGGATCGACCCGCCGCCGTGTGCGGCCATGTGGGCCCCGAAGATCTGGCAGCCCCAGTGCGTGCCGGTCAGGTTGATGTCGATCACCCGCTGCCAGTCCGCGTCGCTGGCGTCGACGTAGCTGCTGGCCGAATTCACTCCGGCACAATTGACGAGCATGTCGACCTGGCCGCACTGTTTGAGCGCGGCGGCCAACAGCTCTTCGATGCTCTGGCGCTGGCTGACGTCGACCGACAGAAACAACGCCTGGCCGCCGGCGTCGACGATGCGCTTGACGCAGGCCTTGCCGCGCTGCTGGTTGCCGCCGGCCACGACGACTTTCGCCCCGGCGCCACCGAGGCCCTCGGCCAGCGCTCCGCCCAGCACGCCCGTGCCGCCGATGACGACGGCCACCTGGCCCTGGAGCCCGAACAAGTCTTCGAGGTAGGAATTCGCCATCAGGCCTTACTTGGGTTCCTTTCGCATCCGCAGCCAGTCGCTGTGGAACGTGCCGGGTTTGTCGGTCCGCTCGTAGGTGTGAGCGCCGAAGTAGTCGCGCTGGGCCTGCAACAAATTGGCGGGCAGCCGCGCCTGGCGGTAGCCGTCGTAATAGGACAGGGCCGCGGCAAAGGCCGGCACCGGAATGCCCGACTCGATCGCCGCGCACACCACCCGGCGCCAGGCCGGCTGGGCCTTGTCGACCGCCTCGTGAAAGTAGGGGGCCAACAGCAGGTTTTCCAACTGCGGCTCGGCGTCGAAAGCTTCCTTGATGCGGTCGAGAAAGCGGGCTCGAATGATGCAGCCGCCCCGCCACAGCAGGGCGATGTCGCCGAAGTTCAGCGGCCAGTCGTGCTCCTCGGCCGCGGCGGCCATCTGCACGAAGCCCTGGGCATAGCTGCAAATCTTCGAGGCGTACAGCGCCTGCCGCGTCTCGTCGATAAACGCCTTGCGGTCGCCGTCGAACTTCGGTTTGGGTCCGGTGAGCACCTTGCTGGCTCGCTCGCGAGATTCCTTCATCGCCGAGAGGGCCCGGGCGTAGACGGCTTCGGTCACCAGAGTGCTGGGCACGCCCAGATCGAGCGCCAACTGGCTCATCCACTTGCCGGTGCCCTTGGCGCCGGCCTTGTCGAGCACCACGTCGACCAGGTAGCCGCCGGTGTCGGGATCCTTGACGCTGAAGATGTCGCGGGTGATCTCGATCAGGTAGCTGTCCAGATCGCCGCGGTCCCACTCGTCGAACACCTCGTACAATTCCTCGTTCGACAGGCCCAGCACGTGCTTCATCACGAAGTACGCTTCGCAGATGAGCTGCATGTCGCCATACTCGATGCCGTTGTGCACCATCTTGACGTAGTGGCCCGCGCCGCGGGGGCCGACCCATTCGGCACAGGGGATGTCATTGTTCGGCCCCACTTTGGCCGCAATGGCTTGAAAGATCGGCTTGACCAGCGGCCAGGCATCGGGCGAGCCGCCAGGCATCATGCTGGGGCCCAGCAGGGCGCCCTCTTCGCCGCCGGAAACACCGGTGCCGACGTAGAGCAGCCCCTTGGCTTCCACCTCCTTGGTGCGCCGTTCGGTATCGACGTAGTAGCTGTTGCCGCCGTCGATGATCACGTCGCCTTTGGAGAGCAGCGGCAACACTTGCTCGATCACCGCGTCGACCGGCTTGCCGGCCTTGACCATCAGCATCACCTTGCGCGGCGCGGCCAGGTTTTCGACGAGCTCTTCGACCGAGTGGCAGCCGACGAAGTTCTTGCCCTTCGCGCGGCCTTCGATGAAGTTATCGACCACGCTGGTGGTGCGGTTGAAGACGGCCACGCGGTAACCCCGGCTCTCGATGTTGAGCGCCAGGTTCTCGCCCATCACGGCCAGTCCGATCAGTCCGATATCGCAGTCTGCTGCCATTGCTCAAAGCCTCGGGCACGGTTGGCCCGGTTGTCACGCGGTTTGTTTCCAAGGCGGCAGCTCGGGCAAATAGCCGTCGAACTCCGCCAACAGTTTGTCTTGATACTCGCCGGCGAACGTGCCCGTCAGGAAGCGGTCGATGCCCTCTTCGTAGAGCCGCTTCCAGCTTGCTTCTTCGTGTCCGGGGTTGATCGGATAGAACAGGGCGTCGTTGGCCACCGCCGCTTTGTAGTCGCCCGGCGCGTCGCCGATCATCAGCGTGTGGTTGGCCGGATACTTCTTGGCGTTGGCCAGCGATTCCTTCTTCGAGCCGGTTTCCTGGCCGCAGATGGCCTTCACGTACTTGGCCAAGTCGTGCTCCTGCCACTCGCGCTCAAGCGCCTCGTTGGGCGTGGCCGACACGACGAACAGGTCGGCGCTGGCCTGCAGTTTTTCCAGACTCTCGCGCACGAAAGGGAAGGGGGGCACTTCGCTGACGATGTCGCCCACCGTGTCATTCACGGCCTTCGACCAGGCCAAGGCCTGCTTCAGATCGGGGTCGCCCGTGGCCTCGACTTCCTTCTCGAGCGCCGGGTTGCCCAGCTTGGTCTCGCGCTTCATCCACTCGACCACGCCCTGGGGAATCGTGATCTCCACCTTGCGGGCGATCACCTCGGGGCGCTCCTTGAGCCACTCGAGCGCCTCGATCAAGGCCGGAAAGCGGTTGATGCCCCGGCTCTTGGAATACAGGTTCACGAACTCGGCTGCCTCGCGCAGATACTTGCTGACGCCGGCCAGCTTGTAATGCTCGACGATGTTGGGGATGAAGCACTCCTTGTGCTTCACCTCCATCGTGTCAAAGGCGCAGCCGTCGGAGTCGATGCCGACCAGAAAGTCGTGTTCGGGGGTGATCTCGTACATGGTGAGAGGTCGAATTGTCGGGAACGAAGGCGCGCGTGCCGAAACGCTACTTGGGGCGATCGGCCTGCGGCACGTAGGACGGTAGTTTCTGCTCGGCGTGAAGCGGCTGCAGCCGGGCCAGCCGATAGCGCCCGTCGACGATGGGCATGGAGAGCATCTCCTCGCCCACCAGCGGCTTGGCATAGCGCACAAAGTCGTCGGTCACGTCGAAGCCGTTCTTGGTGATCCAGTCGGCCGGGAACGTCCGCTCGCTGCCCGCCACCTCGGCCAGCGGCACCTTGTCGTAGCGGACGCTGTAGATCGGCGGATCGTTCCGCAGGATGGTCGACATGTAGCCGCTTTCGCCCCGGGCCGCCAACAACGCGGCCAACTGCCCGCTGCGGTAGGCTTCTTCCAGGTCCACGGTCGACGCCAGCGCGATGGCGTGCCGCTGATCGGTGCCGGGCACGTTGGCCCGGGCCGCGCCCTTGGTGGCCAGGCCCACTTTGTTCAGGTAGTTGATCACCGACTGGGCCACGGTCGTCTGGCTGGCGCTGAACATCACGTGGCCGAACGAATCGCGCGTCTCTCCGATCGAGCCCACGTCGAACCCTTCGCTCACCACCACGATGCAGCGGCCGTCTTTGCGGAGCTGGTCGTTGACCTGGTCGGCCATCTGCTCCAGAGTGCAGGGGCTCTCGGCCAGGTAGATCTGCAGCGGCATCTCGCGGGCCGGATCGGCCAGGCGAGCCGCGGCGGGGATGTAGCCGATCTTGCGGCCCATGGCCTGCATCACCAGCACCGGATCGGCGGGCGACGAGCCGGCGTTCTCTTCGTTCGCGGCCTGCACCATGTGCATCCAGTACTTGGCCACCGAGCCGTAGCCCGGCGTGTGGTCGATCAGCTTGAACTCGCTGTCGCCCACGTCGTTGTCGATCGTCTTGGGCACGCCGATGCCGACCAGGTCGAGCCCGCTTTTTTGGGCCAGCTCCGCCACCTTGTTGGCGGTGTCCATCGAGTCGTTGCCGCCGATGTACAGGAAGTAGCCCACGTCGTGAGCCTTGAACACCTCGATGGCCCGCTCGAAATCTTCGGTCTGGGCCGGCTTGAGCTTGTAACGGCAAGTGCCGATCGAGCCGGCCGCGGGCGTGAACCGCAGCAGCGAAATCTCCTCCGCCGGCTGGGCCGACAGATCGATCAACTCCTCCTTGAGCACCCCCTCGATGCCGTGCCGGGCTCCGTACACCGTGCCCACCGCGTCCAACTCGCGCGCAGCCTCGACGATGCCCCGCAGGCTGTTATTGATGACCGGGCTGGGACCGCCGCTCTGGGCGACGATCATGTTGCGGGCTTTGGACATACGAGGGGTTTCCGGCAAGCGCGAAACCCAAATAGTAACAGCGCCCCGGCAGCCACGAAAGGGGCCGGAAAACGAACTGAAAACGGGCCTGATTAGCCATTGCGCAAAAAAGTGCCCCGCGCGTCTTGGGCGAACGCGCGGGGCATAAACAGCGCAGATGGGCAATCCGCGTTGACGTCTACTTTTGAGCGACCTCGGTGCCGTCGGTCATCAGTCGGGCGACTTCTTCCAACAGCTTGGCGGCTGCCGGCGGGAAGGCCCCCGCCTCGGCACTCCAGAAGTTCACCGTGCATTGCTGGCCGTCGATCACCACCGGCACGTGCATGCTCGAGCGGATGTCCTTGCGCGACATGCCGGCCATGATCGAGCCCTCGGTGTCGGTCATGTCCTGGTTCACGACCGTGTCGTGCCCCTGGGCATAGGCGGCCAGCGACTGGCCCTTGGTGCGCACGACGGTCGAGCGGCTGTTCAGCGAAGCCCGCACGCCCAACCGCTGGTTGAGCAGCTTGAGCCGCAGCCGATTCCGCTCGATGCCCGTGACGCACACCCGATCCAACTGCGGCACCAACTCCATCAACTGCCAAGTGAACCGCTCGAACGACTTCTCCGAAGCAAGCGCCTCGTGGGCCATTGCCTTGAGCTGATCGTCCAGCTCGATCGACTCGCCCGAGGTGAGGAACTCCTGCAGGCGCTGCGAGTTGGCCGTGGCCGGCTTGGTGAGATCCTGATCGGCCAGGGCCATTTCGAACCAGCCGAACATCATCTCGTCCCAGGTCTGCTCGCCCCAGGTCACCTCGGCGTCGGGATCGGGGTTGGCGAGGTTGTCCTCCGAGTTGTCGAAGTGGGCGATGCAGTGCATCCGCGTTCCCTTGGGCACCCGCTTCGGCTCGGCCAGTTCATAGGTGGTTTGCCAGCCGAAGTCGTAACCGGGGATCCACAGCACCGTTTCGGTCGTGCCGTCGGGATACACCAGGTCGTAGCGGAAGTCCTTGCCGCGCAGATGCAGGTGCGGCGAAACAGACAAGAGCAGGCTGTCGTGACGGAAGAGGTAGTCGGCTTCGACCTTGTGGTTAGCAGCGTGCGGCGGGATCTTGAACGTGAAGTTGGCGGCGTTCTGCACGGCCACTTCCTTCTTCACCGTCTTGGGATCGGCAAACACCACGCCCGCGTAGCTGCGATCTTCCTGCACCGAGCCGTTGGCCGTGTAGTGCATCTCGAACAGCAGCTTCGAGCCCTTCTGCACGTAGCGGGCGTAGCCCAAATCGAGCGGCTTGGTCCGCAGACCCGGAGCATACGCCCCCAGCCAGTTGGAACGCAGCCGGCCGGCCTGGCCGGTCGGTGTGACGCCCGGGGGCACCAGGTACACGATAATGTGGTGCACCACGGCCGGGTTGCCCGGCACGCACTCGATGGCCTGCACCCACTTGTCTTCATCCCAGCCGGGGTCGACCACGAACCGCTGATACTCGATCGTGCCGCTGGCCGGCACTTCGAACGACTCGTCGGCCATGTAGACCACTTCGTCCGGCTCGGGAATCTGCCAGCCTTCTGGGAACACCGGCGGCTCGGGCAGATTGGCCGGATCGCCCTCGGGCGCGCCGTTGTCGACCCACTGGTTGATCAGCTCCATCTCCTCGTCGCTCAGCCGGGCATCGTTGGCAAAATGCCCGATGTCGGGGTCGGCGTGCCAGGGCGGCATGCGGCGCTGGGTGGTCACTTCGCGAATCATCTCGGCCCAGCCGACGCACTGCTCGTAGGTCGTCATCGGGAAGGGACCGATCTGGCCTTCGCGGTGGCAGGAGACGCAATTGTTGTTAAACACCTTGGCGATGTGCGAGCTGTAGGTCACTTCGCTGTCGGCCACCGGCTCCTTCACGCGGCCGATGTGGCAGCCTTGGGCCAGCGTCACGGCCTCGGTTACGGGCTTGCCGGCCAGCAGCTCTTCGAGCGCCACGGCCAGGTCGCGCCGCTTGGGTTCGGTGCGCTGATAGGCGATGCCATTGCCCATGAAGCCGAACTGATCGTCGACGCGTCCCCAGTACTGGATCACGCGGTCGGCGTCGAGCACGAACATCTCGGGCGTGCGAATCGCTTCAAACTGGTCGGCGATGACGTTGTTCACGTCCTTGAGCACCGGAAAGTGCATCTTGTGCCGGCGGGCGTAGTGGGCGATCTCGGCGATCGAGTCCTGCTGGTTCGAGTCGACGGCGATCATCGCCACGCCCCGATCCTTGAACTCATCGGCCAGGTCGGCCAGCCGCGGCCCGTAGAGCTTGGCCAGCGGACACTCGGTGCCCATGAAGGCCACGACCACGAGCTTGCTGTCGGCGAAATCGGACAGCTTGTAGAGCTTGCCGTCGGTGTCGCGGGCCTCGAAGGCCTCGATCTTCTTGCCGATCGGCGAGTCTGCCTTGCCGGCTGGCAAATCCTCGCCGGCGGTAGCGGTTAGCGTGTGTGCGGAAAAAGCGAGGCCCAACAACAACGAAAACCCGAGAACCCGTTTGCCCATCTGACGATCCTCCTTTGCCCAAGAGGCTGCTGCGCCCGAGTTGGTGCAGTCCAAGCAAGTGACCGGCCGGGCGCCGACCGGCGCGTGTGGCCGGCAGCGTGATGCAATTCGCATACCAGCGTTGTAAGTCCGCAACTGGCAAGGCGCGTTCTCGCAACGGCGCGCGGTGCCGGGCGCGAGCGCGCACGGGACCGCACACCAGGGCGCGTGGTGGGCTCCTTGTTGTCGTTGGTCCCGACGGGGATAATGCGGCCTTTGCCAACCAACTGCTTACCCACTTTAACGCGCGAGGAATGTGCCTGATGTCGTTGTTGGTCGTTGGATCGGTTGCCTTTGACAGTGTCGAAACCCCCACGGCCACGCGCGATAACGTGCTGGGCGGATCGGCCACGTTCTTCTCCTACGCGGCCAGCTACTTCACCAGTGTGCGCCTGGTGGGCGTGGTGGGCGAGGACTGGCCCAGCGAGCACACCAAGTTGCTCTCCGATCAGGGTATCGACACCTCAGGTCTGCAAGTCGTGCCCGGGGCCAAGACGTTTCGCTGGCGGGGCAAGTACGAACCGAACATGAACGACCGCGAGACGCTCGAGATCCATCTCAACGTGTTCGAGACGTTCGACCCGGTCATTCCCGACTCGTACCAGGATTGCCAGTACGTGTTTCTGGCCAACGGCTCGCCGGTGATCCAGATGAAGGTGCTCGACCAGGTCCCCCAGGCCAAGCTCAAGGTGGCCGACACGATGGACCTGTGGATCAACATGCAGCGCGACGAGCTCTGCGCTATGCTCAAGCGCATCGACGGGCTGGTGCTCAACGACGCCGAGGCCAAGCTGCTCACCGGCGACGAGAACTTGGTGCGCGCCGGGCACAAGGTGCGCGAGATGGGTCCCAAGTTCGTGGTCATCAAGAAGGGCGAACACGGCGCCATGTTCTTCAGCCAGGACGAAACGTACGTCATGCCCGCCTATCCCACACCCGACGTGGTTGACCCCACCGGCGCTGGCGACAGCTTCGCCGGCGGCATGATGGGCTACCTCACCGAGCAGCGCGACCACAGCCCCGCTACGCTCAAGCAGGCCCTGGCCTACGGCACCGTGGTGGCCAGCTACAACGTCGAGGACTTCAGCCTCGACCGCATGCGGGCCATCGGCCGCGACGACCTCGAAGCCCGGCTCAAGGACTATCGCCAGATGCTCTCGTTCTGATCGTAGCCTTCTTAGGAGCCGGCTCACTCCGTGAGCCCAAGCAGCGCCTGCATCCGCCATGATCACCGGGTTGTTCGAAACGCACATCAACGTCAGCAACCTCGAGCGCTCGATCGCCTTCTACCGCGACACGCTGGGGCTCGAAGTCGGCCGGATCGAGCATGAACGTCGCGTGGCGTTTCTGTGGATGGGCCGCCGCGGCGAGGCGATGCTCGGGCTATGGGAGAAGCCCGCCGCGGAAGTCGTTCCCCAGCACTTCGCCTTTCGCGCGTCGATCGACGACGTTCACGAAAGGAGCGTCGCGTGGCTAACCGAGCGGGGGCTCAAGGCCCGCAACTTCCTCGACGACGGCACGCGCCGTCCGATGGTCTTCGCCTGGATGCCGGCCGTGGCCATCTACTTCGACGACCCCGACGGCCACGAGCTCGAGCTGATCGCCATGCTGCCCGGTCCACCGCGTCCCGAACTCGGCGTCGTCTCCTGGGATGATTGGCACCAAAGTAGCCCAAAGTAGCCGGCTCACTCCGTGAGCCGCTAGCAGCACCCCGTTTGATGCCGCGCCCCGCACACGCACTCACGAGCGGTCGGCAAAACCCCACCGCTTTGCTATAACGAAGCACGCCATGTCCAACGTCGTCCGCACGTTCATCGCCGTCGAAATCCCGGGCGAAATCAAGCAACGGGCTGCCCGCATGATCGGCGAGCTTCGCGCCGCGCCGGCCAAGGTGAAGTGGGTCGAGCCTGCGCACATGCACTGGACGCTCAAGTTCCTCGGCAACATCGACATGCTCGAGATCCCGGCCGTGTGCGACGCGGTGAAGGAAGCCGTCGAGCCGTTGGCCTGCTTCGACGTCGAGGCCAAGGGGGCCGGCGCCTTTCCCGACCCGCGCCGCCCGCGCACCGTGTGGGTGGGCATGGGCGAGGGATCTGAAAAAATGGTCGAACTGCACGACGCCGTCGAGTTTGAGCTCGCGAAGCTGGGCTACCGCAGCGAGAACCGCCGCTTTCGTCCCCACCTCACCATCGGCCGGGTGCGGCAGAGCCCCGCGGGCATTCCCGAGCTGGGGCGATTGATTCAGGAGCATGCGGACTTCGAGGGCGGCGTGAGCCTGGTCGACGAGGTGGTTGTCTTCTCTAGCGTCTTGGGCCGCGACGGCCCCACCTACGACCCCCTCTGCCACGTCGAACTCAAAGGCCACTAAATTCTGGGCCCTCGCCCGACCACCGCTCGCCCGCGCCCCGGCGACCAGCGGGCTTGCGGCTTAGCCCAAGCACCCCATTCGCGTCCTCACCCACTCCCGGTCCCCAATCCTGCTCGTCACTCCCCGTACCGCTTTGGTAAGATGACGCCAGCACCGGGGACAGCAGGGACGTATCGCCATTTTTCTCACCTCGGAGCTCTTGCGGAACGCGGTGGATGCCGATAATATGTACATGCGTTCACTACCGAACGCGGCGGGTACGTTCGGCGGGCATCCCACGCTTTCGGGCCCGCGGCCACGCCGCTGACGCGTTCCTCGAGCACAAGGAAGCAATTCCGATGGTCACCGCCACCAAGTCGAACAATCGCATGGCCAAAGACAGCACCAAATCCGCCAAGAAGACCAAGGAGCCCGCCACCGGGTTGGAAGCCAACGCGGACCTCAAGAACACGTTAGCCCAGATCGAGAAGCAGTTCGGCGAGGGGGCCATCATGCCTCTGGGCGCCAATGCCAATGTGCAGATCGCGGGCATTCCAACCGGCAGCCTCTCGCTCGATCTGGCCCTGGGCGGCAACGGCATTCCCAAGGGGCGCATCGTCGAAGTGTTCGGGCCCGAGTCCAGCGGCAAGACCACGCTGGCCCTGCACGTCGTGGCCCGGGCCCAACAGGGCGGTGGCATCGCGGCCTTTATCGATGCCGAGCACGCGCTGGACCCGAGTTGGGCCAAGAAGCTGGGCGTGGATCTCGAGACCCTGCTGGTCAGCCAGCCGGGCAGCGGCGAAGAGGCGATGCACATTACCGAGATGCTGATCCGCTCCAACGCCGTCGACGTGATCGTGGTCGACTCGGTCGCCGCCCTGGTCCCCCGCAAGGAGCTGGAAGGCGAAATCGGCGACTCGCACGTCGGCCTGCAAGCCCGGCTGATGAGCCAGTCGATGCGGAAGCTCACCGGCACCATCTCCAAGAGCAAGACGTCGGTCATTTTCATCAACCAGATCCGCGAGAAGATCGGCGTCATGTTCGGCAGCCCGGAGACCACCCCCGGCGGCCGGGCCCTGAAGTTCTACAGTTCGTGCCGGATCGACGTCCGGCGTATCGGCCAGCTCAAGGAGGGCGAGGACGTGGTCGGTCAGCGGGTGCGGGCCAAGGTGGTCAAGAACAAGGTCGCTCCCCCCTTCCGAGTCGCCGAATTTGATATGATGCATGCCGGCGGGATCAGCTACGAAGCCGACGTGCTGGACCTGGCCATCGCCCGAAAACTCGTCGTCCGCTCCGGGGCCTGGTTCCGCTACGGTGATGTACAATTAGGGCAGGGCCGCGAGAAGACGCGGGCCTACTTGCAGGAGAATCCCGAGCTGGTCGCCGAACTCCAGGCCAAGATCCTGGGCAGCGGCCAGCCGGAAGCGGTGGCCGCCGACGGCGAGGAGGCTTAGCCTCCGGCGGCCGCAAAGGCGGCGCAACTGCCGGCACCTCCTCGCAAGCTGTCTCCGTATGATTTGACGAGAGGTGTTGGATGTATCGCTTCCAATCGCTGCGGCTGGCGCTGGTGTCGTTGTGCCTCGGGGGCCTGGCCAGCACGGCGGGGGCCGAGGAGCTTTCCGGCTTCCAGGCGGCCGTGGCCATGGAAGAGGCCATGGTCCAGGCGATCGCCGGCGCCGAGCAATCGGTCGTGGCCATCGCTCGCGTGCGGCGCGACGACGATGAGCCGCTCGACTTCAGCGTCAACCAGTTCGGCCGGCTGCAGCTTCCCGCGCGGCCGTCGCCCAGTTCGCCCGAGCACATTCCCAACGAGTTCGCCACCGGCGTCGTCGTCGGATCCGACGGTTTGATCCTTACCGCCCAGCACGTCCTGCAGCGCGACTGCGAATACTGGGTCACGCTGCCCGACCGCAGCATCCACAAGGCCCGCATCAAGGCGGCCGACCCGCGCAGCGACCTGGCCGTGTTGCAGATCGACGCCACGGACCTGAAGCCCATTACGTTCGGCGACGCCACGAAGCTGAAGAAGGGGCAGATCGTCATTGCGCTGGGCAACCCCTACGCCATCGCTCGCGATGGCCAGGCCAGCGCCAGTTGGGGCATCGTTTCCAACCTGATGCGAAAGGACGGACCGGTGCCCGACGCGTCGCGCGTCGACTCGAAGCCCGCCCTGCACCAGTCGGGCACGCTGATCCAGACCGACGCTAAGTTGAATCTCGGCACCAGCGGCGGAGCATTGCTAAACCTGCAGGGCGAGATGGTCGGCCTCACGGTCTCGCTGGCCGCGGCGGCCGGCTACGAGCAGTCGGCCGGCTTTGCCATACCGGTCGACGAGACGTTTCAGCACGCCCTCGAGCGGTTGAAACAAGGCCGGGAAGTCAATTACGGCTTCCTGGGCGTGGGCGTCCAAGGCATCGCCGCCAACGATCAAGGCCGCCGCGGGGTGGTGATCATGTCGGTGGCCGCCGGCACGCCCGCCCGCCGTAGCGGCCTGATGGACGGGGACGTGATCACGCACGTCAACGGCGACGAAATCTTCGATCAGGATCGCTTCATGCTCGCCGTCGGCAAACTGCCGGCCGAATCGAGCGCCATTCTCCGCATCGAGCGTGCCGGCCGCCCGCTGGTGATCGTGGTGGACGAGTTGGCCAAGTACTGCGTCAAGGGCTACAAGGTCGTGACCACGCCCGAGCCGGCCTGGCGCGGCATGCGCGTCGACCACGTGACGGCCTCGCCCGACTTTGGCGATTTGATCACGCATGGTCGGATCGACACGCAAGGTTCGGTGTGGGTCACCGAAGTCGAAGAGGGCAGCCCCGCCTGGCAGCAAGGGCTGCGTCCCGGCATGATGATCAGCCACGTGGCCGGCAACCGCGTTGCCACACCGGGTCAGTTCTTCGACCAGGTCAGCGGCAAGCAAGGTCCGGTCAAGCTAAAGCTCCACGCCCAGGCTGGCGAAGAACCCGACCGGGTGATCGCCCCCGAAGCCAGCTAGGCCGCGATCTCTCCAGCCGTCGCGCGGCCTGGTTTCCACCCGCTTCTTCGTCTCTGGCCGCCTGCTGACCAAACGACTATCATGAGGCGCTTGGCCGCATTCCGCTCGCGGGAACCCTCTCTCCCCTGGGCGTGTCCAGACGGATGATGGTCGCCCACCCCCGGCCCGCGTTCCGCACTCTAGCTTGCCCTATGAAAACCGACGAGCTTCGCGAAAAGTACCTCGAATTCTTCGAATCCAAAGGCTGCGTCCGCCGCCCCAGCGACGTGCTCGTGCCCCGCTGGGACCCCTCGGTGTTGTTCACGCCGGCCGGCATGAACCAGTTCAAGGACCACTTCCTGGGCAAGGTGAAGCTCGACTTCACGCGGGCCACCACCTGCCAGAAGTGCCTCCGCACCGGCGACATCGAGAACGTGGGCCGCACGGCCTTTCACCACACGTTTTTCGAGATGCTGGGCAACTTCAGCTTCGGCGACTATTTCAAGCGCGAGGCGATCAACTGGGCCTGGGAGTTCTTGACCGAGAAGAAATGGCTCGGCCTCGACTCGGCACGGCTGTGGGTTTCGGTCTATACGGACGACGACGAGGCGGCCGACATCTGGGCGAAAGATATCAAGCTGCCGCCCGCGAAGATCAAGCGGATGGGCGAAGATGACAACTTCTGGCCCGCCAGCGCCCCCAGCCAGGGGCCCGACGGCGTGTGCGGGCCGTGCAGCGAGATCTTTTACCAGGTCGATGACAAGAACGAAGTCGAGATCTGGAATCTGGTGTTCACCCAGTTCAATCGCGTCGGCGCTCCGCCCGACAACCTGCGTCCGCTCCCCAGCCGCAACATCGACACGGGCATGGGGCTGGAGCGCACCGCCTCGGTGCTGCAGAACGTCCCCAGCAACTTCCACATCGACATCCTGCTGCCGTTGGTCGAAGGCGCGGGCGACGTGTGCGGGCTGAAGTACGACGCCGTGAGCGAAAATGGACGCCGCCTGCGCCGCATCGCCGACCACACCCGGGCCTGCACCTTCGCCATCCACGAGAACGTCTATCCCGGCCCCAACAAGGAAAAGTACGTCGTCAAGCGGCTGCTCCGCCGGGCCGTGCTCGACGGCCGGCAGATGGGCGTCAAGGAGCCGTTCCTGCACAAGCTGGTGCCGCTGGTGGCCGAGATGATGCGCAAGCCCTATCCCGAGCTTGCCGACACCGTTACCCGCGTGGCCCAAGTGATCGAAACCGAAGAGAGCAATTTCTTCGGCACGATCGACGCCGGGCTCGACCGCATCGAGCGGCTGTTCGGGCAGATGAAGTCCGACGGCCGCGAAATGGTCTCCGGCGGCGAAGCGGCCGAAATGTACACCACGCACGGCTTTCCGCCCGAGCTGTTCGAGACGATCGCCGCGGAGCACAACCTGGGCTTCGATTGGGCCGGCTTCGACCAGGAGATGCGCGTGCACGGCGAAGAGTCGGGCGCCGGTCGCCGTACCGAGCTGTTTCAGTCCGGCCCGCTCGATGCGCTCAAGAAAACGATGCACGGCACCGAGTTCCTGGGCTATGAAACCACCGAGGCCGAGGCCCGCGTCGTGGGCATCATCGCCCAGGACGAGCTGCTGGAACAAATCGACGAGATCGGGCACGCCAAGCCGGTGTGCCTCGTGCTCGACCAGACGCCTTTCTACGGCGAAAGCGGCGGCCAGGTGGGCGATGTCGGCGATATCTCGGGCAAGGGCTTTCGCTTCGAAGTGACGGATACCCGCAAGGACGGCGCGTTCGCGCTGCACCTGGGCCATCTGCGCGAAGGCCGCATCGAAAGCGGAGCCGCCGTCACGGCCCGGGTCGATGCCGAGCGGCGCGAGGGCATCCGCCGCGCCCACTCGGCCACCCACTTACTGCACTACGCGTTGCAAAAGCACCTGGGCAAGCACGCCCAGCAGCAGGGCTCGAAGGTGGACCGCGATTGGCTGCGATTCGACTTTTCGAACCCCGCAGCCGTGTCGCCCGAGGAGCTGGCCGCGATCGAGGCCGAGGTCAACGGACTGGTCTCCCGCGGCGCCGAGATCTGCTGGCGCACGCTGCCCTTGGCCAAGGCCCGCGAAACCGGCGCGATGATGCTCTTCGGCGAGAAGTATCCCGACGTGGTGCGGATGGTCTCGATCGGTGACTTCAGCAAGGAACTGTGCGGCGGCACGCACCTGGACAACAGCGGCCAGGTCGGGCTGTTCAAGATCACGGCCGAAGAAAGCGTCTCGGCCGGCACGCGGCGCGTGGTGGCGCTCACCGGACCGGCGGCGCTCGATCACGTGCGCACGCAGGAGGCGGCGCTCTCGGAGGCGGCCGGCATTCTACGCGTGCCGCCGGGCGAAGTGCCCAACCGCGTGGCGGCGCTGCTCAAAGAAGTGCGCGATCTGAAGAAGGAGCTCTCCTCTGCCCCGCAGGCCGGCGGAGTCACGGCCGAAGCGCTGTTGGCCGCGGCCAAGCAGCACGACGGCGTTAACGTCGTGGTGGCCGAAGCAAGCGGCGCCGACGCCGGGCAGATGCGGCAGTTGATCGACCAGGTGCGCCGCAAGGCCAGCCCCGCGGCGGTGCTGCTCGGTTCGGCCGGCGACGGCAAGGTGACGCTCGTGGCCGGAGTGAGCCGCGAACTCGAGTCGCGCGGGCTGCACGCCGGCAAATGGATCAAGGCCCCGGCCGACGTCGTCGGCGGGCGCGGCGGCGGCAAGCCCGACATGGCCCAGGCCGGCGGCAAGCATCCCGAAAAACTGGCCGAAGCCCTCGAAGCCGCCCGCCGCGAGATTGCGGCGTTGCTGGACAAGTAGGCCTGCCGCTCTCTTCAGGCAGCTTGCTCAGGCAGGCGTGCACATGGCACCCGGCCGCCCGGTTGCGCGAGTAGACCGAGCATGCCCCGGTCTGCAAGTCCTGAAGCTGGCCATGGAGACTGGGCGAGCGCAGCTCTCTTGTGATCACCTGCTCTCTTAATCTTACCGCTCCAGCCGGGAACGCTCAGATCAGGAGAGCTGGTGATCAGGAGTGCAGCAGGGCATGCCGCCTCCGACTGTGGCAGCCTAACGCCGGGGCTACAGCGTGCCCTTGATGGCTTTCAGGGCCTTGTCGTAGTCGGGCTCCTGGGCCACTTCGGGTACCAGCTCGGCGTGGACCACCTTGCCGTCCTTGTCGAGCACGAACGTGCCGCGGGCCAGGATCTTGAGCTCCTCGATCAGCATGCCCCAGTTCTGGCCGAAGCTGCGGTCTTGGTAGTCGCTCAAGGGGCGCATGTTCTTGATGTCCTCGGCGCCGCAGAAGCGATTCATCGCAAACGGCAAATCGAGGCTCACCGTCACGGCGTTGATCTTGTCGCCCAAGGCCGAGAGTTCATCGTTGAACTTCTTGGTTTGGGTCGCGCACACGGGCGTATCGAGCGACGGCACGACGCTGATGAACGTCGGCTTGCCTTTCCAGTCGGCCGGCGTGACCGGCACTAGCCCGCCTTCGAAGGCGAACAGCTTGCAGTCGGGGGCCTGTTGGCCGACGGTCACCGCGTCGCCGGCCAGGGTCATGGGGTTGCCTTTGAACGTGATGGCTCCAGGACGTGACATCGGGAGTTCCTTTCGGGGTGCTAGCATCGGCCTCGGTTGAGAACGCGCCAGTATCGCGCGATTGTGCCGCGCCATCAAGGGCCCCGCAGTTTGGGGTCCGGCGCGCGCCATGGCGCTCCACGTGCCTAACTGGTGCGTAAGCTGCCACGATATTGCCAGAGAGTGCAAACCCGGTAAGATGAATTCTCTCGCTGCGCTGAGGACCTTCTGGAAGCGCGGCGAGAGCCCTCCTTCGTTCAGGCGGCACTTCTCTTACAAGTTGATGGAGCGACACCTCATGGCCCAGGCACTGCTATTGAATCGTGGATGGGACTTCGAAATAGAGCGAGGTCCCGATTGGCTCTTTGTTCGCCCCCGCCGCGTCGGCTCGACTCCGGTAGGCGCGCCCTCGTTTGCCGAGCAAGTGTGGTCGTTGTTGGAACAACAATTTGCCAACCGGCTCGTTCTCGAAATGGACGACATTGATCGCATGGACAGCGATCTGGTCGGGCAGTTGGTCTGCCTCTACAAGCGCATTCACACGCACGACGGCGTCATGCGCATCTGCGGCTTGTCGCATCAGGACGACGAAGTGCTGCGGATGTGCCGCTTGGGCGGACACTTTCCCCGCTACGACAACCGCGAAGACGCCGTGATGGGCCGCACCCTGCCGCGCCACCCCCGCTAACCCGGCGGGCAGCGTTGCACGCGCGTCCCCCGCCGTTTAGCCCGAAGCCATCGGCGACGGCGCGTGCCTCTCTGCGCCCTCACGGCGTCGACCGCTCGTCGGCCGCGCGCCCGTGCCGCGCGGCTCTGCTGCGCGCCCGCGCCCTACCGCCAACTCACCTCGAGGTGATTCTCGATCTCTTCCACCCCGTCGAGTCGCCGCAACGCTTCCTGCGCCATCAGCTTCTGGTAGTACGTGCTCACCGTGCCCCGCAGGATGATGCGGCCGTCGCGAGCCTCGAACTTGAGATTCCGCCGCGAGAGGTGCGGGTGCTGTTGAATGGCCGACGACACGCGCGTGGCCAGGGTGCAATCGGGCTCGATGGTTTGCATGACGGTCATTTGGGTCACCTGGGGTGTGGGATGGTGTCTCTGCTCGACGAATGGGGGCGAAGCGCGCGGTTGCAGACCACGCCGTGCCCTACTCATCGGCAATCTGGGATAGCTGCAAAAGCGTTTCTGGCCCTGACGGTTAGGAATCGGCGGAAATCCCTGCCGGATAGTCCGGTCGTAACGGCGACAGCAGCGCCAGCACCAGCAGGGCGAAAATCTCGCCTCGCGGCCGCATCCGTGGCCTAACTTGGTGTATGGCAACCGCATTGCGCAAGAGGCGCACGGCCCGGGCAACGCCCGGCAGCGTCGCGCCCTCCATCATCGAGGCCGATTCGCAGGAAGCCGTCGAGGCGCTCCGGCCCCGCTGGCGTTCGCTCGACGTCCGCTCCGGTTGCCCGTCCGCGCAGTTCGGCTGGATCCGCGCGGCGCTGGCGGCCTTTCCCGACGATGCCCCGCCGCGCGTGATTACCGTCGCGCGGGGCGAGCAGCTCGTGGCCGCCGCGCCGCTGGTCACCACCTCCGCAGGCGGCGTCCGTCGCCTCAGCCTGCCCGGCGGCGAAGCGCTCGGCGAGCCCTCCGACCTGGCCTGCGCCGACCCGACATCGCTGGCCCACCTGGCACGTGCCGTCGTGGCCAGCGGCATGCCGCTGCACTTCGCGCGGATGCCGGCCGCTTCGCCGGCCATAGGAGCCATCCGCACCGCCTGCCGCGGCCGCGCCGTGACGCGTGTGCGGGCCGCGACCCCGTACGCCTACCTGCCGCTCGACCCAAGCTGGATTGAACCCGATCACCACTTGAGCCAGCGCCGCCGCAACCTACTCGAGCGCGCCTGGCGGCGTGCCGAGCGGCTGGGACCCGTGTCGACCGAGATTCACTGGCCCGACTTGAACGAGCTGCCCGCGCAGCTGGACGCGGCCCTGGCGGTCGATGCGGCGGGACTTCGCACCAGCAGCGGTCAACGAAAGACGGCGGACCTGCATTGGGCCGTGTTTTATCGCAGCTTCGCCCAAACAGCCTGCGAGAACGGATCGCTGCGAATCTGCATCTTGAAAATCGGTCCGCGCGTGGCCGCCATGCAATTGGCCATCGAGTCGGGCGATGCGCTGTGGCTGCTGCGCTCCGGCGAGGATCCCGAGCTCGCTTCCTGCCGGCCAGGGCAGTTGCTGCTGCGCGAGTCCATCCGCCACGCGGCCGAGTCGGAACTTTCGTCGGTCGAGTTCTGGGGCAACACGAGCACCTGGGCTCGAGGCTGGGCCGTGGAGCAGCGGCCTTGCGTGTCGCTAACGACCTATCCCATCGGCACCCGGGGCGTCGCGGCGCTGGCGTCCGATGCCGCCGGCGGACAGCGTCCGCGCGTCGAACGCACCGCCAAGAAGCTCTGGAGCGGCGCAAAGAAGGTGGCCGCCGGATGCGCTGGGCCCATCCAGCGCGTGGTCCGCTCGTACGTGGCCGGCGCGAAGCTGAAAGACGCCCTGCACGCCGCCGACAAGCTGGCACAGAGCAACCTGCAAGCCACGATCGCCTATTGGGACGCCCCGCACGAAGCCCCGCGGCGGATTGCCGACATCTACCTCGAAGCCCTGCGGGCCGTGCCGGGGCATGGCCGCTGGCTGTCGATCAAGGCCCCCTCGCTGAACTTTTCGCGCGAGCTGGTGGCCGAGTTGGTCGACGAGGCTCGGCGGCACGACGTGGGCCTGCACTTCGACGCCACGGTGCGCGAGGCGGCCCGGCCGACGCGCGACCTGGTGGCCAGCTTCCTCGACTCCGGCGTCAAGCTGGGGCTGACGCTGCCGGCCTGCTGGCAACGCAGCGTGGACGACGCCGCCTGGGCGGCCGCGCACGGGGTGACCGTGCGCGTGGTGAAAGGACCCTGGCCCGACCCCGGCGAGCCGAAGGGCGACCGGCGCGGTGAATTCTTGCGCGTCATCGACGCCCTGGCCGGCAAGGCGTCGCACGTCAACGTGGCCAGCCACGACGTGCCCCTGGTGGCCGAAGCAGCGCGCCGCCTGCAAAAGGCCGGCGCCGAGTGCGAGTTGGAGTTGCTCTACGGCTGGCCGATGCGGCGCTCGCTCGAGCAGGCCCAGCGGCTGGGCCTCAGCGTGACGGTGCACGTGCCGTTCGGCAAGTCGTACCTGCCACACGCCCTGTCGCGTCTGCGGATGAACCCTCGCCACGCCTGGTGGCTGGTGCGCGGCTCTTCCGGCTCCGACGAATTTGGCGCGAGCTAAGCCGTGGCGCCCCGCCCTTAGTGGAGCTTGCCGCCACCCGTTTAGCCCTCTATGAAGGGTGATTGTTTGTCAACGAGTTCATCGGTGGTTCC